>ERZ780149.4467-NODE-4467-length-10841-cov-3.130447_pt1 | contig 10841 bp, 11 predicted proteins | sample MGYA00511367_ERZ780149 | MGnify/ENA primary metagenome ERZ780149 (study PRJEB29588, sample SAMEA2153852) | human gut metagenome | biome: human gut; feature: human-associated habitat; material: faeces | place: Denmark | collected 2008/2010 ...
AAATGGCGGTTGCACAGACAGACTTAACAAATGATGCCTACGAGAGAACGGGTATTTTTGAGAATGAAAAGCAGCATGGAGGTTACAGTGCAGTTGCTGCATTGTATACAGAAGCGTGTCAGATTGTTGTAAAGGCAGATTCCTCTATTAATACGGTAGAAGATCTGCAGGATAAGAGAGTCAGTGTTGGTGAGGAAGAGTCTGGTACAGAGCAGAATGCGAAGCAGATTCTTGCAGCGTATGGTCTTAATGACAGTCTGGTTGATGAGGTGAATCTTGACTATTCCAATGCAGCGGAAGAACTTAGAGAAGGTAAGATTGATGCCTTTTTCTGTACCGCCGGAGCACAGACAACAGTTATTGGAGAACTTGCAAAGAAATGTGATATTCGTCTTCTGAGTATTGATGAGAAGAGTGCGGAAAAGTTAAAGGGAACATATAAGTTTTATACGGATTGTACGATTCCAAAAGAGACGTATAATGGACAGACAGAGGATGTTAAGACGGTTGGTGTGAAGGCTGTGCTTCTTGCAAGTGATAAGCTTTCTGCTGATACAGTAAAAGATATTACAAAGATTTTATTTGAGAATAAGCAGGAATTACAGTATGCTCTTCCAGTAGATATTTCGCTTGATGAGAAGTCTGCGGTGGAGGGAATCACGATTCCGTTTCATAAGGGAGCTGTGGCATATTATGAGGAATGTGGTATGGATGCAGCAGAACTAACAACAGAGAAAGAGAGCAATTAGTGGCCGAAGGTAATAGTTTATGAAGATTCAATTAGATATGTACCAGACAATTGCCGTAGCGGTAGTTGTTCTGATGTTAGGAAAGTTTTTAAAAGAAAGGGTGGAACTTTTAGAGAGGTTCTGTATCCCTGCGCCGGTTATCGGTGGTGTTATATTTGCGATTTTTACCTGTCTTTGCTATGTAACAGGTATCGCAGAATTTTCTTTTGATGATATTTTAAAAGAAGTTTGTATGGTATTTTTCTTTACATCAGTTGGTTTTCAAGCCAATTTAAAAGTTTTAAAAAGTTTTTGATTGGATTTTTGTGTTTTGTTTCGTTCACCTTTTTAATGGGTGGGGCGTGTTATGCACTTTTGTTAATGTTTGGGAAAAGTATAGACAGCGCATTTTATGGCTATGATGCTTCAATTCCACTTGGTTTGATGCTTGCAATTGTTGCCACATATGTTATGGTTACAATTGAAATTGCAAAGCATATTTATAAAAAGCGTGATGCTTGCCAATTCATTGGAAAAATAAAAATACAATTTGACAACAAAAGTGTTGAATGTGAAGGCTTTGTTGACAGTGGTAACAGATTGTTTGACAATGTTACAGGATTACCCGTGATTATTGTTTCAACAAAAGTTTTAAAAAATTTACTATCTTCTGAAATTTTAACCAACATTTGCTTCGGCAAAAATAATGTGCAAAATAAAAATTTTCACTTTATTCAATTTGCAACATTAAGCGGAAATTCAAAGCCAATGCTTGTGTTTAAGCCACAAAAGGTTTTGTTTATGTTTAAAGGCAAAACCACAGAGTGCCAAGTTATTGTGGGAATAACAAGTTCAAAGTTTAGTGATGTTGTAAACTATGATGCCTTGTTGCATCCAAGCATGTTAATTTAAAGGAGGGAAACTATGTTTAAATTAATAAAAAAATTGCTACTTAAAATTAGGTTGTCACTTTTAAGCAAAGATGTTGTGCATTACATTTGCACAGGAGCAAATGTTTTGCCCGAAAAACTTACCTGCCAGGAAGAACTAAAACTTGTTGCAGACATGAGCAATGGAGATTCTAAAGCAAAAAAAGAACTTATTGAACGCAATTTAAGGCTTGTGGTTTACACGGCACAAAAATTTGACAACACGGGGGTAAATATTGAAGATTTAATAAGTGTTGGAACAATTGGGTTAATAAAAGCAGTTGGAAGTTTTAATGGTGACAAGCAAATTAAAATGGCAACCTATGCATCAAGGTGCATTGAAAATGAAATTTTAATGTTTTTAAGAAAAACTGTTAAGGCAAAAAAAGAAGTTTCACTTGATGACCCTCTTAACATGGACAGTGACGGAAACGAATTAAAACTTGCCGATTGTCTTGGCACTGCAAGTGACGAGGTCAGCCAAAATTATGACCAAAACATTGAAAAGGAAATATTAAAAAAGGCACTTTCAACCTTAAATGAAAGAGAAATGCTTATAATGAACATGCGGTTTGGGCTTGAAAATGACCATGAAATGACACAAAAAGAAGTTGCAGATAAGCTTAACATCAGTCAGTCTTACATTTCTAGGCTTGAAAAAAAGATTATTGAAAGGCTTAAAAAAGAGATGTTGAAACTAGCATAACTATTAACCCTGAAAATTCAGGGTTTATTTTTTGTATATTTATCATTTAGGATTGATATATTAACTAAAATATGTTAAAATTAATTCGGTGTAGAAAAATGGAGAAAAATAAAAGCAAAAAGCAAGAGCAGCTTGAAGAGTTTTTGCATGAAGAGCAAGAAAAGATAAATAATGAAAATAATGAGGGTGAAAATTCAACCAATCTGCAAGAAAGCGAAAAAATATTAAATGAAAATTCAAATGAGCCTGAAATGAATTTAGCAGAAAGCAAAACTGAAAGTGAAACTGAAACTTTGACTTTGAGTAGTGAAAATGGCAATGAAAACCATGAAACTAATTCTTTAAAAGAAACTGAATTTTTAAAAGAAGCCGAAACCTTAGTTAAAGATGAACCAAAGGCAGAAGTTAAAACTTTTAGAAAAAATCTTTACAGTTGTTTTTTCAAAAGGTTTTTTGACGTTTTGCTTTCAGGGTTGGCTTTAATTTTGCTTAGCCCTGTTATGCTTGTTGTTGCAATATTAATTAGGTGCAAAATGGGCAAAGGCGTAATTTTTTCACAATGGAGATTATCTAAGGGGAATAAACCTTTTAAACTTTATAAATTTAGAACAATGAAAAATGCCTTTGATAAAAATGGTAATTTGTTGCCAGATAAAGACAGGGTTACAAAATTTGGAACAGCATTAAGAAAAACAAGTTTAGATGAACTTCCACAACTTTGGAATATTTTTAAAGGTGACATGAGCATTATTGGGCCAAGGCCAAGAATGATTGAAGAGTGTGTTTTTTTAGATGAAGACGATTTAATGGCAAGAACATTAGTAAGGCCAGGGCTAACAGGCTTAGCCCAAATTAATGGAAGAAACAATATAACTTTTGACCAAGTTGTTAAATATGATAAAGAATATGTTCAAAGCATTTCGCTTTTAACAGACACAAAAATTTTCTTCAAAACAATTGCTAAGGTCTTCAAAAGTGAAGATGTTAACAAACAAGGAACAGTTAGCAACGAATTTTATGGTGATATGTTGCTTCGAACTGGTGCCATTTCACAAGAAGAATATGACGAAAAGAAAAATTTAGCACAAGAAATTATTAAAAAGGTAAGTTAACAGATGATAACTAACAAAAGAATTTTAATTGTAACAACAACTGATTCAATGATTGGGCAATTTTTGTTGCCACACATTAAACAATTAACAGATTCAGGAAACATTGTTGAATGTGCGTGTCATAAAACAGGGTTTTGGTTTGATGAAATGGTTAAAGACGGATTGAAAGTTTATGAAATTCCTTTTGCCAGAAACCCATTAAAACCAATCAATTTAAAGGCAAAAAAAATGCTTTTAAAATTGTGTAAAGAAAACAAATATGATTTAATTCATTGTCACACTCCTGTTGGTGGGGTTATGGGCAGAATTGTTGGAAAAAAATTAAATATTCCAGTTTTGTATATTGCCCATGGTTTCCATTTTTATAAAGGAGCCCCGCTTATCAACACTTTAATTTACAAAAATATTGAGAAACACTATGCAAAATTTACTGACGCCTTGGTTGTTATGAACAATGAAGATTTTGAGGCTGCCAAAAAAATGAAAGCCAAAAGAGTTTATAAAATTAATGGCATTGGCTTACCACAACAAAAAACTAGCGCTGGTGATTTAGAAAAATTAAAGTTAGAATTAAATATTTCTGATGATGATATTGTTTTGTTAAGTGTTGGTGAACTTAATGAAAATAAAAATCATATTGCAGTTTTAAAAGCGTTATTAAAACTAGATTTAAACAACATTAAATATTTTGTTTGCGGAAGAGGAAATAAACTTGACTTTTATAACGAATTTATAAAAGAAAATAATCTTGCAAATAATGTAAAATTTTTAGGGTTTAGGCGTGATATTTTAGATATTTTAAAGTTAACGGATATCTTTATAATGCCATCTATAAGAGAGGGTCTTCCAGTTAGCATAATGGAAGCAATGGATGCTGGTTTGCCAATAATTGCAAGCAATATAAGAGGCTGTGTTGATTTGGTAACAAATAATGGAATATTAGTTAATCTTGAAAACGAAAATGGTTTTGCTGATGCAATAAAAACTCTTGTAGATAATAAAGATTTAAGAGAACAAATGGGCAAAAATAGCAAAACCAACATTAAAGGGTTTTATATTGACACTGTTTTAGGGCAGATGGAAAAATTTTATGATGATATTTTTAATGTTTCAGCCAATTAAGAAAGTGAAAAATAGAAGGATTGGTATTCTTTTGTAAAATGAAAATAAACAATGCAATGGCATTGTTTATTTTTTTGTTTGCTGCTTAATAAACATTTAATAGGTTTGTTGGTGTTTATTAAGATGTTATTGTTTTTATTTGAGATAAAGCGGTTTTTTCAAGCCTTGAAACTTGTGCTTGACTTATTCCAATTTCATTTGAAATTTCCATTTGAGTTTTACCCATGTAATATCTTAAAAATAAAATTTGGCGTTCTCTTGCACCAATAACATTCATGGCATCTTTAAGCATTCTTTTTTCAACCCAACTGTCTTCATTTGTTTGGTCTTTAATTTGGTCTAAGATTAACGCACTGTCGTCATCATCGTGGTAAACTGTTTCATATAAACTAATAGGTTCACTTATCGCTTCAAGTGCACACGCAACATCTTTTATTGGAATATTAATTTCTTTTGAAATGTCTTCAACTGTGGGCTCTTTTTCGCTATTATGGTTCAACTTTTCTTTGGCTTGAAGAGCAAGATAAGCAATATCTCTTAAACTTCTTGTAATTTTAACACTATTGTTATCTCTTAAAAATCTTCTAATTTCACCAATAATCATTGGCACGGCATAAGTTGAAAATTTAACCCCTAAGTCAACATTAAAGTTATCAATAGCCTTCATCAGCCCAATAATTCCAACTTGAAAAATGTCATCAGTGTTATATTTTGAAACAGAAAACCTTTGAACAATTGAAAGCACCAAACGCATGTTGTAAGTTATAAATTGATTTCTTGCTTCTTTATCTCCGCTTTTAACTTTTATCATAAGTTCTTCAAGTTCTTTTGCATTACATTTTGGGAGTGTTGATGTGTTTACTCCACAAATTACGACTATATTTGCCAATTTTTACCTCCTTTAATTTAATATATAATCTCCTTTTGATGTTGTTTTTATTCAAATTTACTGTTTTAAAGGATAGAGGTAACGCTGGTCTAAATTGGCGGGTTTTGCATATAATACTAAAAAAAGGTAAACAAAATGGAGATAACCTTTAACGAAATAAGAGCAAGAGAGATTGTTAACATTTTTGATGGTAAAAGGTTAGGCAGGGCACAAGATATTGTTTTTGAAAAAGAAACAGGGCAGGTGTCTGGCATTGTTGTGCCTGGAATTTCCAAGTTTTTAAGAAAGGCTGATGACATTTTCATTCCTATGCAAAACATAAGAAAAATTGGAGAAGATGTGATTTTGGTGTCTCTTGTTGGTGAAGGGGATTACCAAAACACAAAACCACAACCAAGGCAGGCAAACAAAAACACAGTAATTAAAAATGATAATTACGCAAGATATAAAAGGCCAAGTGTTAAATTAAAATAACTTGCATATTGATTTTTTGTGTGCTAAAATAAACAAAAAGGACACAAACAAATGAAGTGTATTTATTGTGGAAATGAAGAAAGCAAAGTTATTGATAGCAGGTCAGTTGAAGAATCAAATTCAATAAAAAGAAGAAGAGAGTGTCTTAAATGCGGAAAAAGGTTTACAACTTTTGAAACAATTGAGGTTACTCCTGTTTTAGTTGTTAAAAATAATGGCGAAAGAGAGGCTTTCAGCAGTGCTAAAATAAAAAATGGAATCATTAAATCGTGTGAAAAACGCCCTGTTTCAATGAAAGATATTGACAGGCTTGTTGCTGAAATTGAAAAGAAGGTTTATAACAGCCTTCAAGAGGAAATTTCATCAAAGCAGATTGGTGAATATGTTATGGAAGGGCTAAAAGAACTTGACGAAGTAAGTTATGTTCGATTTGCCTCTGTTTATAAGCAGTTTAAAGACATTTCAACATTCTTTGAATTTATTAATGATTTTGAAGAACTGCTAAAAAACAAAACAGAACAAAATAAAACAGAAAAAAAATAATACTAATTTGTTTAATATGGTTTTTATTGTCTAAAAATAAAAGATAAAAAAGACTATATAATTTGTTTAAGTTAGTGGTTTACTTAAAACTAGAAATTTATGAGTTTGATTGACACTAGGCACAAAATAATGGCATTATATTTAACAGGGAGAGGACAAAAGAATGAGAAAATTAAAAAATATTTTAATGGCTTTATGTTTGTGTGTTTGTGTTGGTTTTGGATGTTTTGCATTAACTGGCTGTTCAGATGGCACAACAAATGATGAACTTGCAAGTCTTAAAAGCCAAGTTGAAGAGTTGCAACAAGAAAACTCAACACTTGAAACAGAAAACCAAACTTTAAAAAACAACAATAATTCCCTTGAAACAGAAAATGAAACTTTAAAAGATAGCAATAGTTTGCTTGAAGCAGAAAATTCTGCAAACAAAAGAGATAGGGCATTTGCAAAATTATATGAAGCGTTTGTTTTCACAGCCGATGAAGAAAATGTTAATGCAACATTTAGTGGTGTTTACACAACCCTTGATAGTGATTTTTTAACTGCTCTTCCAAATTGCATTTTATATTATAAAGAATTAGATTTAAGTCTTGGTAAAGTTTATAATCTTAATATGGGGGCGCAAGAGGGTTCATTTATTGTTGAAGAGAAAGATAACAAGATAATTTACTGTTCAATTACTGCAATTGATGAACAAACTAGTTTTCAACAATTAACTTTAACTATTGATGAAAAAGATAATATAACTAATATTGAATATATATCAAAAACAGATTGGAAAATTTTATCTGATGTTTATTATAAATATTATGAAGCAAATTATGTTGTAAATTCAAACACTCCTTTTGATGGCAACAATACTGACACATTTGAAATAAAAACCATTGTTTATAATTCTAGTAATAATTCAAATGTTGAAGAATTTATGCAAGTTGGGGGAACTTACAGTAATTATAAAAGTGATGCAACTTATAACATAACAGAACTTACGCAATTTAATGCAGGGGTTAGCGTTAATGGTGAATTAACTGTTAATGAATCTTTTAATCAAGAACAGGCAAATGCCCAACTTGAAACAATGAAAACGCATTACGATATTTCTGGTTATGTTGTTGAAGAAATTGATTTATCTTCAATAATTGGATAATTTTGGTTTAAAATAAAAGCATTAATTTTATTGGTGTTTATTAGATAAAAGCAAGAAAATTTTCTTGCTTTTTTATTTTTTAAGGCTTTTTATTTTTATTAAAATTAAGTTTACTACATAAATGAATTTGAAATTAAATATATTTTATTAGGCACAATATTTAATATATTTTGAGGTGTGGTTGTGAATTTAACTGAGTTAAAGGTTGGAGAGTTTGCTTATATTTTAGACATTGAAGTTCATGGAAAAGAACTAAAAAGGCTTTTGGAGTTGGGGTTTGTGAACAAAACAAAAATAAATGTTGTTTGTGTGGCACCAAAAGGCTTTACATGGCTTGTGGCAATAAGAGGATATCTTTTAGCATTAGATAAAAAAATTTGCGAGCAAATTAAAGTGGAGAAATGTTAAAATGAACAATGTTATTTTAGTTGGCAACCCAAACACTGGAAAAACCACTTTGTTTAACACAATAACAGGGGCAAGTGAACATGTTGGGAATTGGCACGGAGTTACAGTTGAAGTTAGAAGCAGAAGCATTTTAAAACTGCAAAATGTTAATCTTTGTGACTTGCCGGGGATTTATTCGCTGAATGCATATTCACCAGAAGAAAAAATAAGCGTTGATTTTTTAAATGAAAACAAAAACAGTTTGGTAATTAACATTTGTGATGCAAATAATTTAAGCAGAAATTTATATCTTACAAGTGAACTTATTGAACAGGGTTTTAATGTGTGCATTGCTGTTAACATGGCAAAAGAACTTAAAAACAGAGAGCAGGTTTTAGCAAGCCTTGAAAAGCATTTAGGGGTTAAAGTTTTTGGAATTGACGCAAGAAAGAGAAAGGGCTGTAAAAACTTGCTTGATTACATTAAAGAAAATGCACAGGCAAGCACAAAAAAGGCAAATGAAACAAAAAGTTTAAATAAACAACATTTAACCTCAGTTGTTAATTTTGAAAGCCAAAAAGGTGAAGATTTCATAAAAAAACAGGCAAAAGAAAGATTTGCTAAGATTGACAAAATGTTAAACGAAATTAATTACGCAAAAAAGGGAAATTATGGTCAAAGCAAATCAGACAAGATATTTTTTAATAAATATTTGTCAGTTGTTTGTTTTTTAATTTTGTTCGGCATTATTTTTGTGCTTACATTTGGAAGTTTTGGGCATACATTATCTAACGCACTTGGTGAAGGTTTTAGTTATATTATTGGAAAAATTTTCCCATTTCTTAATAATAATGCAGAAAATTGGTTTATGGCGTTTTTGAATGAGGGTGTGCTTGGTGGGGTTTTGTCTGTTCTTTCATTTTTACCTCAAATAATGCTGTTGTTTCTGTTTATAAACCTGCTTGAAGATATTGGTTATCTTTCAAGAGTTGCCTTTATGCTTGATGGAAGGCTAGCCAAAATTGGTTTAACAGGAAGGGCAGTTTTTAGTTTGCTTATGGGTTTTGGTTGCACAACAAGTGCCATAACCACCACTAGAAATTTAGACAACCAAAATCTTCGCAAGAAAACGGTTCTGCTTTTGCCTAATTTTAGTTGCAGTGCAAAATTGCCAATTTATGCCTGCATTTGTTCGGCATTTTTTCCTAAAAGTCAAGTTTTTATAGTTTTGGGATTGTATCTATTTGGGGTTGTTATAAGTTTTATTGTTGCATTAATTTCAGTCAAAATGCAAAAAGTTAATTACACCCAATCATTTATAATGGAAATGCCAAAATTAAGGTTTCCAAGTTTTTCTAAAATCATTTCTTCAGTTTTGGGTCATGCAAGACAATTTATTGTAAAAGTTGGGTCAATAATTCTTGCAATGAGTGTTATCACTTGGTTTGTAAGTAATTTTAATTTTAAATTTCAATATGTAGGTTCAAATTATCATGAGTCAATAATGTTTAGCATAAGTTCAATTATTGCACCAATTTTTAGCCCACTTGGGTTTGGAAGCAGTGCTATTGTTCTTGCACTTCTCACTGGTTTTGTAGCAAAAGAAATGGTTGTTGGCTCGCTAATATTGACAAATGGGGTTCAAACAGTTGGTGAACTTTCTTTAAGTTTATTTAACAGTGCAAGTCCCGCAAGTTTTACAACCGCAAGTGCATTAAGTTTTTTGGTGTTTGTATTGCTGTATCCTGCTTGTTTTAGTGCAATGAGTGTTATGAAAAAAGAGTTGGGAACCAAATTTGCCTTAAAATCTTTTGTTGTTCAATTTGCTCTGGCATATATTTGTGCGTTCATAGTTTACAAATTGGCCAGTGTTTCAAATGTTTATGACTTGTTGCTTGCATTGGCGTTTATTGTTATACTTGCAATTTGCATAATTTTTGTGATACACTACGAAAAAAGAAAATGCAAGGAGAATTGTAATGCCTGCAAATTTAACAAGGGAAATTGTCAAAGCCAAAAATGAAGTTAAACTTTCAAAATGGTTTTTTGAAAATTTTCCTAATTGTAAATATAATTCTTTTCAAAAGTTATTGCGCAATAAAGACATTAAAATAAATGGCAAAAGAATAAACAATGATGTTGTTTTAAATAATAATGATTTAGTTGAAATTTTTTGTAATAAAGAGATTTTAAATAACAAAAACCAGATAAGTAGAGATGTTGTTGTTTATGAAGATGATGACATTTTAATTGCAAACAAACCTGAAAATATTGAAGTTTGTGGCAAAGATTCTTTTGAAGAAAAACTTTGCACACTTTTAAATAAAAAAATTATTGCCTCAAACAGACTTGACAGAAACACCATTGGTCTTGTGATTTTTGCAAAAAGTGAAGAGGTTTTAAAACTTTTAATAAGTGCAACAAAAAAACACCAAATTAAAAAGTTTTATTTAACTTGGGTTGTTGGTGTTCCAAAAATTAAAGAAGGTGAATTTAAGGCTTATTTATTTAAAGATGCCAAAAAATCTTTAAGTTTAATATCAAATGAGAAAAAGTTGGGTAGCGTTGAACTTAAAACGCGATATAAAACTATAAGAACGGAAAATAATAAAACCTTGCTTGAGGTTGAAATTAGCAATGGAAAAACACATCAAATAAGGGCACATTTGGCGTTCTTAGGGTATCCAATTGTGGGTGATGGCAAATATTCAAACAATGCCATTAATGCAATGTTTAATGAAAAACACCAGCAATTATTTGCATATAAAATTATATTTAATTTTAATGATAATAATAAATTAAAT
>ERZ780149.4468-NODE-4468-length-10840-cov-3.156328_pt1 | contig 10840 bp, 8 predicted proteins | sample MGYA00511367_ERZ780149 | MGnify/ENA primary metagenome ERZ780149 (study PRJEB29588, sample SAMEA2153852) | human gut metagenome | biome: human gut; feature: human-associated habitat; material: faeces | place: Denmark | collected 2008/2010 ...
TACGATGGCATGGCAAAAAATGGCGGCATCTATGAAAAGACGGAGCAGGCCTGCGCTGCATCGGAACAAACACTTTCTGGCGCTCTTTCAAAGGAGCAGACAGATAAGATTGCCCGATACAGGCAATGCGCCGCTGCACAAATAGACTGCGTATCTAAGTATGGCTTTACCGCTGGTCTGATCAATGCCATATTCTGTTATCGCGATACTGCCAATAAGATCCCAATCAATGGAGAGGCTCTAATAGAGCAGCAAATCTCTGTCGATCAGAGCGCTGAGGTGCGTGCGGCAGTAAAGGCGCTGACAGATGAATGCCTCACCATTGACGCGAGGCTTCAGCAGGAACTTTCGTGCGACCTCTATGAACATGTGGTATCCATCACCTGTGCATGGGATGAACGAATTCACTTTTCCGGCATATATGGTTATTATTTGGGGTATCGCACCGCACTTTCTATGCTTCGAACACTTTTCCCAACAGCTTTGGTCGTTATGGAGCCGTTAACGCTGATTCTGGAACACCACATGGGACTGAACAGGACATTCGAGGAAAGCGAAGGAAAAGCACGCAGTAAATAAAAGTCATACATAACAAAAAAATGCACATCAATAATCCCACGGCAGACCATCGCGGCACGATGATCTGTCGTGGGATTTTTGTTACCATGCAGAACATGTAAACTAAGAGTATTGAAGGATAGAAAGGAGACCCCATGAAAGAGATACGCCTGACCGAACTTCTGGCGGCACAGTACGCCTATCACCTGCGTGAAGAGGAAAAAAGCAGGATCACCATTGAAAAATATCTCCGGGACGTCCGGGGCTTTGCCCGGTATCTGGGCAGCCAGTATATTACCAAGGACGCTGTCATCGCCTATAAACAGCAGCTTTTGAACCAGGGCTACGCCCTGCGGTCTGTGAACTCCATGCTGGCGGCGGTGAACAGCTTCCTTACATTCTGCGGCCTGACGGACTGCAGGGTGCGGCTGTGCCGGATGCAGCGGGAGATCTACCAGAGAGCGGAGCGGGAACTGAGCCGGGCGGAATACCTCCGGCTCCTGCGGGCGGCGGAGGGAGACCGGCGCCTTTGGCTTCTGATGCAGACCATCTGCTCTACCGGTATCCGGGTGTCGGAACTGAATTACTTCACGGTGGAAGCGGTGCGGCGGGGAGAGGTCAGCGTGGCCTGTAAAAATAAAAGCCGGAAGATCCTGCTTCCCGGCAAGCTGCAAAAGCTCCTGCTGCGCTATGCGCGGGCCATAGGCATCACCGGAGGCGTCATTTTCCGCACCAGAAACGGCAAACCTTTGGACCGCAGCAACATCTGGGCCGCCATGAAGCGGCTGTGCGCACGGGCAAAAATAGATCCGGGCAAGGTGTTCCCACACAATTTGCGGAAACTCTTCGCCCGGACGTTTTACGATCTGGAAAAGGACATCGCCAAGCTGGCGGATGTTCTGGGCCACAGCAGCATCAACACCACCCGCATCTATATCATGACCACCGGGCAGGAGCACCGGCGGCAGCTGGAGCGATTACGGCTGCTGGCATAGCACCACATAATTTTTCTTATGTGGTAAAGGGGACTGGCCTAAAAGGCACCCCATCTTCTACATATAAGAAGATTAGCACATCCATTACTTTTTTTCAAGCCAAAAACGGCATTTCAAAAAGCAAAATCGCCCAAAATTTGAGGCCAGCAATCAGCCTTCGCTATATCAGCGTATGACAAAAGAGCCAATGGAGTGTAGATCTTTCATTGGCCTGGCTTTTTACGTTCGTCACACCGTGTCTCTGAGGAGATTCGGCGTGATTTTTTTGCCCTTTTGGACGATGTCAGTCTGTCTTTACCACATAAGAAAAATTATGTGATATCAGACGAAATAAGGAAAGACTTCAAGTTGTGCAATGAGACCTCCGTTTCCCTGCCGGAAACGGAGGAAGTGCTGCCTGTTCAGCAGCAATACGGCGGTGTTTCTGGTGTCTGCAAGAAGCGGAGAAGCGCAGCGTGACGCGGTTCTCCGACGATATCATGCCGCACAGTCCGGCAGAGAGGGGCGGTGACCGGGATGGAAAGAGTGACCTTAAAAGAATACTGTGCCATAAATAACCGCCTGGAGCTGCTCTCTCAATGGGACACAGAAAAGAATTTACCGCTGACGCCTGAATCCGTCACCGCGGGAAGCACTCGTCATGCGTGGTGGAAAGACAAATACGGCCATTCGTGGCAGCAATGTATTTACAGCCGCACGGCCCTGCGCCGCGGATGCCCTATCTGTGCGGGCAGGGAAGTCCTTGCGGGCTTCAATGACCTTGCCACGGTCAACCCACAGCTGGCCGCCCAATGGGACACGGAGCGAAACGGGAAACTGACGCCCCGGCAGGTGTCCGCCGGAAGCGGGAAAAAGGTCTCCGACAGCTTCCAAAAAAAGAGGTAAAGCGCCAGCACGGCACTCAATAGACCCAGTGATGCAACAGCCTTTCTTTCTTCCAATTTCATTCATTCCCTTTCCGCGGCGACCGGCCGCTTCATTCTCCATGCTGAGTATAACCCGAAACAACGCGCTTATGCCGCGGATTTTAAAAACCACTCCCAAAAATCCGCGCCGACATTAAAAAGGAAAAGAAAAAAGCGGAAAAGGCTTGACAAGTAAGAAACGCCGTGCTATAATAACACTTGCTTTTGCAGATGGCATCACCGCAAAAACCAAATATCACGGGGTGTAGCACAGCTTGGTAGTGCGCTTGGTTTGGGAGCAAATCACCGTCGGGGAGCCCCCGAGGGCAAAAGGGCGCTTTGCGCCAATGGCAAAATCACAAAAGTCCTTGCAAACACTGAACAAAACCCTTGAAAACACTGCATAATTCGGCAGTAAACAATTGAATAAAATTCCCGATGTAAGTGGTTTGACCACATGTTTGACCACTTACAGAAAAATTGAAAAAACCACCATCGAGGTGTGGCTCAGTTTGGTAGAGCGCTACGTTCGGGACGTAGAGGCCGCAAGTTCGAATCTTGTCACCTCGACCATATCGAGTGTTCCTAACTGATGTTAGGAACACTCGATATTTTTTTGCTTGTATTTACTTAATATTTAGTTGTTTGGAGCAGATTCGTCTGCTCTTTTTTGTTTTTAGTTAAACTGCGCTCGGGAGATATTCGATAGCACTCCCTGCCGTGAGTCGAGCTTGTAGGTGTGCTTGGGTACGATGCTCGGCAGATCAATACAGCCGACAAAACGGTAATGAATGACAAGCCGTTGTGTTCTGTTCTTGCCCGTTCCCTCAATCGGAAAGACCTCAATCTTGTCGATGAGTTCTTGAAGGACAATGGGTGTCAGTGTTTGCGTCGTCATAAACTTCCGTATTACTCGGATAAAGCTGCCCGAGGAGTTCTGCGCGGTGTCAAGACGTTCAAGCTTGTTCTTGAGATCGAACATCTGCTTCTTAAGTTCTTCTTGTTCCACCTCGTATTTGTGAGACAATCGCATACGGAACGCGCTGAAATCGTCCTCACCGTTATCACTATCAATACAATCGTTAATAGCGATAAATCGGATATTAAAGTCCTCCTAAATTGGAATTGTTTTTGAAGTAAGGCGTTTTTCGGTCAAAAAGGCTCGGTCAAGAGCGTGGAAAAATGCGAATTCTCAAATATAACGTGCATTTTCGATGTGGGATACGTTTTGAGGTGTCAGAAACGGAAAAATGCTGTTTTTACTCGGTCAAGACCGTAAAACTGCTTTCGCGGGCAGTGGCAATTCTATACGGTCAAAACCGTCTGTTTAAATTATTCGAGCATGGTGGACACGCGGTGTCCATTCCAAAATCAAAGGTTCAAAATGAGCCTTTGATCTTACATTTTCAAGTGGTCAAAATGACCACTTGAAGCGCCGTACTCAAAGTGTCAAAATGACCCTTTGATTTTTCGGATAGTTAAGTCTCATGAGATCAAGTGGAGAATTTCGCCACTTGAAATCAAGTTAGCAATTTGATAACTTGATTTTTATCTCTCTTCGCGCCCGTTCTTTTAAGCGCGGCTTTCTGCCTTTCCTGCTCCACAAGTTGCGGGAACTCGATGTGCTCGACCGTCTTTTCAATATCATCGCTACGGTCGTAAATATCTTTGCACATTGCATATTCCTTGCGAAGCGGCTTGAGCTTGTCCGAGATAGCAAAGATCTGTTCGCGTATCGGCTGCATCTCGGCGGGATCCTTCATCCACCGCATCTTGTTGCGGAGCTTCTGCCGTTCCTTACACAGTGCGTTCATTTGCTCACGTATACCCAGCGCGTGTTGGATGAGATCATCCTTGGTATCAAGTCCGTACTTGCCGAGGAACTTTGCCTGCTCCGAGTACATACGGGCTCGACGCACGTCCTCCTTAATGGCTGCATAAGCTTCGGGATTCTTTGGGATCACATTGGGTATCGCTCCGAGCAAATAGCAGTAGTGAAGATAAAGCGCATAGAGCCCCGTCGGTTTCTCCCGCAAGGTCGGTTGGTAAAACGGGATCGGTGTCCATTGGCGCGCCCTCGCGTTGTTCCTTATCCTCGCTTCAATATCCTCCTCGGTATATCCCGCGCCGAGCTTGTCCAATCGGAAGAATTTGTCATAGCCGTATGGCTTGATGCGGAGGAACTTTCCACGTTGTTCAATCGTATAGCCGAGGCTCCTCATACGGTTGTAAAAGTTCTTGATGATAAATTCTTGCTTTGCCACCGCGTCGATATCGGCGCGTATCTGATCTCGCATCGTGGGTATGCCTTTCTTTTCGGCGTGAACCTCTGCGATGTGCTTGTGCTTATCCTTGCTTGGATTTTCGATCACCGACAAACCGTACTCCCTGCAAAGTCTATCTGAGGTGTCGCGCATCAGCTTGTAAGTAGCGTTGCAATCGTGATACCGCCTCCCCGAAAATCCCGAAGCCGATATGCAGAAATGATTGTGCACGTGTCCTCTATCGATATGGGTGGCAACGATAATTGGAAAGTCTTCGCCACACAGTTCGTTGGCGAGCTGAACACCGATGGCGTGGGCGGTGTCTGCATCTACTTCACCGGGCTTGAAGGATTGGTATCCGTGGTAGGCTTGAATGTCATCGTTTGAGGTTTCCGACAATAGAGATAACATAATCTCTTTGGCGTTTTCGGGTGTGCAATTGATGCCCGTGACGAATTTCTTTTCCTCGTGTAAGAAATGCTCGGGCGGTAATCCGAGTATCTCGGCGGCAAGATTCTCGGCTTCATTATCGATTTTAACCTCCAACTCCATCGTGGTTTTATTTTTATTCGCAACGTAGGCGAGCAGCTTGCTGACGTGCGCTTTCACATCCCAAATTTTAGTTGTTGCCAATTAGCTTCACTCCTTTTTTCGCGTATTCTTGTTGGATGGCGCCAAGTACCTTCATCACCTCGTCGGCATAGCGGCGGTATTCAAGATTATCGACAAAACCGAGCGTGTTTGCCCGCGCCGCGATCTGATTCATGCTCACACCCAAGCGACGAAGCTCGCGAGTGAACTCCTTGACTTCCACCGATGGCGGTGCGACAGGCTCGATCCAATCAATGAGCAACCGCAGATATTTGCTCTTATCCCGCTTGAACATCTCTGCATCCCTGCATAGCTTTTCATACTCATCATCACTCAAATAGACCTTGACGAGGTGGGTGCGCTTGCGCACACCTTTTCCTTTTTCCTCTGTCTGTTTCATTTTGTTTTTACTCCTTTGCTATAAGTTTTCATTATAAAATTTTCAGTTCGGGGGTCTGGGGCTCTCCCCACCTTCGCATTTTGTGTCCACAAATGCAGTGCTTGTCAAGAAAAACAGACGGACTACGAGTCCGTATTGTTTTGAAGTGGATTTCATTTTCGTTCTCCTTTCCTTCGATAAATTTCGACATTGAAATCGCAAAAAAGGGCAGGTATCACTTACAACCGCCACAACAAAACATAATAGGAATTGAATCCGATTATGCGTGTGATGATATGTAACTGATACCTACCCTTAAACTGATTGCTGAACCTTGGGCAATTTGCTTTGCAAATTGCGTGGGGGGATTCATCTGTGCGACAAATCTCCGTAAGCTTCACAATCCCCCATATTCACAGATGGGAGGATGGATCACTAAAAATATGTGTTATTTAATTGTAGATTTAGAAAAACGATATGTATTATGGAGTGTTGCTTGATTTCGAATATTGGTGACTTGGCAGCCAAATACTTTGCACAGACGGATGTTCTTCTTGCGCTTCTCCAATATCGTTATTGATCTCACCATAGAAGATGCAAGTGCCCATAGGGATTTCACCGTCTTGATATGTTCGGGTAATTCTATGATTGAACACATACACGTACTCAAACGGAGTGCCGCCGATGGTACGGAAGGAACGACGAATAACTTGTGTTCCAACGTGGCGACGGACACCGATGTATTGCTTACACTTAGGGCAAACAATAACGTAGTCCGCAACTCCATTTTCTTCAAGCAGCGTTAAAATCGTTTCGTTTTTCGTAACTGCATCCCCTGCGAACATAATATTCTTCGCGTGACAAGCGGGGCAATCAAACGTTGGAAGCTTATATTTCTTCGGCATTTCCGATTGCTTGTGATGAGCATCAATAACAGCTTGAATCCGCGTCGAGCGTTCTTCCTCGTTGCTATATCGACGCGCAGATTTTTCAAATTGGTTTCGGAGATCGTATTTCTTTTGGGGCATCGACTACCTCCTTTTCTTCAAGCGGTGCATCACGCAGACCGCAACTCCTTGTATCTTTAGATCTCGCGGATATATGTCGGGATAGGTTTCTTTATCCTCGTTGCAAGAACGGAGAATGTATCTGCCGTTATCAATAACAAGCTCCTTGAGATTGTTAAGACCTTCATAAAGAGCAACAACGTAATCTCCGTCGCTTGCGGTATTTTGCTTGCGAATAACAACGTAGTCGCCTTCGTTCACTCCGGCGTCGATCATAGAGTCACCCTTTGCGATCAGCACGAAAAACTCTCCCGTGCCGACTAAGCTTTCGGGGAGACGGATATACTCGATGACTTCCTCTGTTTCTTCTTCACCCTCGCCGCAACGGACGTAACCGAGAACGGGAGCTGAGGCATGGCGCGATTCCATATCGATACGTTTAGTGGAGATCGACTTGCGCCCGTTGTATTCAAGATTGCCGCTTTCTTTGAGCGAGAGCAGATAACGATGCACGGTTGCCAAAGCAATTCCCGTGCCCTCCGCGATAGTTCTCACGGCAGGAATCTCGTTATATTCATTGTAATACCCGTCGATGAAATCAAGTATCACACTCTTTTTCGATTCGTCTTTTCTTCGCATAACGCCTCCAAGAAACAAAATGTTTCAGTATGTAGAGCTATTATATCACATTATTTTTTAGTTGTCAAGAGATTAGTGAAAATATTTGTTTCATTTATGCTTGAAAAATTCATAAAAATATGATATAATATCAATAACGCCATTGGACAAACAGGGGGCAGATATGAAAGTAACATTTTTTGACGTTGAATATGCCAACGTTCGAAACAAATCGATATGTCAAATCGGTATTTTGAGCAGAGATTTAGATAATCCTAACGCAGAGGTCGATAAATTGGATCTTTTTGTAAATCCCGAAGATGGATTTGACGATAACTGTGTTCGCATCCACGGTATCACGAGCGATACTGTTAAGGGCGCTCCCTCGTTAAATAACATTTGGGACGATATCGAACAGTATTTTACGAATGCGGTTATCATTGGGCACAACGTTGCTTCTGCCGACTTGGATGCTCTGCACAAGAATTTAGTGAGATACGGTATTGAAGTCCCTGAAATCTATTACATTTGCACCTATCAGCTTGCGAAGGAGCTTGTTCCTTCCTTTGCCGTTTCCGATTACGCGCTCGGCACTTTGTGTAATTTCTTTGGCATCACAATTGCAGAAAAGCACAACGCTTTTTACGATGCTTGTGCCTGCTCCGATCTTTTGGACAAGTTGGTTGACTATTCGAAAATTAACATCGAAAGCGAAATTCAAAGATATATTCCGAACGATAACGCAGACTTTATCGCTTACATATCCAATGCTTCGCTCAAAAAGGATATTCATGCCCTATACGGTATGATCAGAGGATTCACATTGGACTCCGAAATATCGGAGGATGAGAAGGAATATATTAAATCGTGGAGAGGAACATTCGCTCCCTATACATCTCACGCGGATGTATCTACCATCATTTCTGTCATCGATAATATTTTGGCAGATGATGTCATCACTCTTGACGAAGTAAATACGCTTCAGCTGGAGATTAGAAGACACCTCGATATCGTTTCTACATCTACGATTACTCTTGCTACACAGATTTTGAATGGTATTATCAAGGGCATTATCACCGACGAAGAAATTACGGATGAAGAATGTCAAAATCTCCGTGCTTGGTTGTACGAAAACAATTATCTCTCCGGTCATTTCCCGTTTGATAAATTATATAGTGAGATCGAAGTCGTTTTGGCTGACGGGGTGTTAACTCCCGCCGAAGCGCTTTCTATCAAGAACGAAATTAGCAATCTTTTAGATCCCGTTGAGTCCTTGCGAAAGGATGTAATGTCTCTCAAGGGTAAGCGCATTTGCCTCAGTGGTAATTTTGCCTTTGGTCAAAAATCTGCCGTTGAGCAGTATATCATTGAACAAGGTGGTATCATTGAGACAAGTGTCAAGAAAACAACGGACATCTTGGTTGTCGGTGATTACGAATGTAAATCCTATTCCAACGGAACCTACGGCACAAAGGTAAAGAAAGCGATTGAGTACAACGGCAAGGGCTGTAATATCCAAATTTCCAAGGAAAGTGATATTATTAAGCCGGCGAAATCCTTTAGCGAGGTCTTGTTTGGTTTTATTGATGCAAGCGGACTTGGTGATGCCGAGGTTTATAAAAAGGCACAACTTCCTCGTCAGATGATGTCAAAAATCAAATGCGTACCCAATTATCTCCCTTCCAAGCAAAACATTTGCGCTTTTGCAATTGCATTGGAACTTAACGTGGAACAGACCAACGAATTGCTTTCTTCAGCAGGCTATGTTCTTTCAAGAAACTTTGAGTTCGATAGAATTATTGAGGACGCCATTGCCCACGGCAATTACGATATTTTCAATATCAACGAAAAAATGTATGAGCTCGGTATTTCGTGGCTCGGCGCAAAATAATTGTCACTTTCAAAGATACCAAAGTTAATTTAATATTTGTTATAATGCACTCACAAGGTAAGTCCTTGTGGGTGCATTTTTTGATGATAGCAAATGTCACTTTCAAAGAGACCACACTTGAACGGATATTTGTTATAATTAAGGCACAAAAGGAAAATACATTAAAAATCATTTAAAACAAAGGAGAATCACAATGAAAAGAGCAGAAGATTTTATCAGAGAAATGGAGAGCAGCAACGTATTGATGTCGAAGGAAGTTACCTTCAACGAGTATGTATCCGAGCTTCTTGGATTTCAAAATGTTGTTTGCAAAATGGTAGCGGGAGATGCTTACCACGAGCAAATGCGCATCGATGAAGCGCTGTTTCTCATGGAATCCACCGCACGTAAAAATGATGTTCGCAATCATCCTGCGGTACATAACGGTATCATCACAATGAAAAAGCTTTCTAAGGAATTGGCAATTACTATGTCTGGTGCCAAGGGTGAAAGTCTTGTTTCCAAAACCTTGGAATATTTAAACAGACCTAACACCAAGGTGTATCGCAATGTTTACATTACCGACGGGCAGGATGAAACGGAGCTTGATGCTATTGTTTTGACGGATTCCGGCGTGATCATTTTGGAGGTTAAGAAGGTTAAGTCCGATCTTACACTTACCGAAGACGGTAGAATGGTATTTGCAAGTGATGAGTGCTATGATAAGATCCCTCTTGGTGAAAAAATGGCAATCAAGCGCAAACTCTTGAAGAACGCACTTGAAAAAGCCGTTGCTTCTACTGGTTTGGATATCCCCGTATACGTTGACAGTTACATCGTATTTTCTGCACCCAAGGGACAGTACATCAAAATTGATGATAGATACCGTAAGGAAAAGCATTGCTTCCGCACGGGTCTGAATCGGAAAATTGAGAACTACCTCGGTTGTGCTTACTACAAGCATGATCAGCTTGATCAGCTTGATAAGATCTTTTCCGAAATGGAATCTAACGTAAAGCGCTTTGAAACAGAACTCAACTATGATGATGTTCGTCGTAGTCTTGCCGAGGCAATGGTGGTTCTTCAGGGTGAACCCGAAAGTACCGCGGAGGCAAAGTCAGCGAATCCTGAGGAGCGCAAGTCTAAGGTGATTGATCCCAAGATTGTCCGTGAAAAGTTGGCACAGAAAGAGAAGAAAAATATCGGCTTTGATTATATTGCTGCCGGTGCCGCCGCTTGTGTTCTCGGATTTGCTATGATGCTCGGTCTTGGATTTAAACGCGCATAATTGTCACTTTCAAAGATACCAATCATGCAAGAAAAAACGATAAACTAATATCACAAAAGCAAAACAAAGGAGATTACTATTATGTTAAAACAAGCTTGGGTAGATCTTGATTCCAACACATATGCCAATATTCTGAGTGGACGATCCACCGCAACCGAGGTTGCCATCAGAAATGGGGAAACCGCAAGATTCCAACAGTTTGCGAACCTCTATTTTGATAATCCAGAAGCGTCAACAGAAAAAAATCCTGCCGCAGCGATCGGCGTGGGGCTGGCGGTTACTGCCGTTACCGCTCTCGGTTGTTATGCATATAAGTGCTATAAAAAAAGAAAAGAACAGAAAAAATGTGAGCGGTCCCCAGATTT
>ERZ780149.4485-NODE-4485-length-10810-cov-6.682194_pt1 | contig 10810 bp, 8 predicted proteins | sample MGYA00511367_ERZ780149 | MGnify/ENA primary metagenome ERZ780149 (study PRJEB29588, sample SAMEA2153852) | human gut metagenome | biome: human gut; feature: human-associated habitat; material: faeces | place: Denmark | collected 2008/2010 ...
TCTCGCCAAAGATCTCGATCTGGCGTGCCTCAAACTCAGGCTTCAGGGTCAGATACGGATGCTCGAAATCGCCGATAACGCCCAGACGCTTGAACTGGTCGCTCATGATATCGATGTGCTCGGTAGCAAACTTTTCGCAGATCTGGCGCAGCTCCAGCTTGGAAATGTCCTTCTTCTTATCACCGACAGAGGACAGAGCCTTCAGCTCGATGGGCAGGCCGTGGGTATCAAAGCCGGGCACGTAGGGAGCCTGGAAGCCCTCCATGTTCTTGTCGCGGATAATGATATCCTTGATGATCTTGTTCAGGGCAGTACCCATGTGGATATTGCCGTTTGCGTACGGAGGGCCGTCGTGCAGGATGAACTGCGGCTTGCCCTCGTTGTGCTTCATGAGCTGATTGTACAGGTCGTTGTCGTCCCAATCCTTGAGCATGACCGGCTCCTTCTTGGGCAGGCCGGCACGCATTTCAAACAGGGTCTTGGGCAGGTTCAGAGTACTATCGTACTGCGATTTGTTCTTAGCCAATGGTTTACACTCTCCTCTATATTTCCTTATGGGGTCGCCTTACTCGCTGAACTTGACGCCCTGAAAAGCATCGTAGTCCGGCTCGTCCGGCTTAAAATCAGCAGGAGGCGCGGGCGGAGGGTCCAGCTTGAGCTGGCTTTCGTCCTTTGCCCAGAAATCCTCGCTGCTGTCAGCCGTCTCGCTGTCATCTTCAGCAGAGGCGGCAGGTTCTGCATCTTCTTCTGCAGCCGGAACAGGCTCTGCCTCAGGCTGCACATCTGCGGCCTGCAGCTGAGCGACAGCCGCAGGTTCGGCTTCGTCGGCTGCAGGCTCTGCGTCGGCAGCTTCCTGTGCGGGCGTTTCCTTCTGGAACTCCGGCAGGCGGCTCAGCGACTCCACATGGCTGCGGTACAGATTGAGCACATCGGACTTGAAGCGGGTCACTTCCAGACGCACACGGTCATACTCGCGCTCTTCTGCAAGGCGCTTCTCGTTTGCCTCGTTCTCGATCTCATCTGCACGGTCGTTGGCCTTCTGCAGCAGTTCGTTGGCATCGCGGATGATATCATCACCGCGCAGATTTGCACGATGGATGATCTCTTCCGCCTTCTGGTTTGCTTCACGGATGACATTCTCACCCATGCGCTGCGCGTTGATCAATGCACTCTTGAGCATTTCACCGTCTGCCTCAAAGCTCTTCAGCTCCTCGTGCAGCTTCTGGTTTTCAGCAGTCAGATCCGCAATCTGCTTGCGAAGCTGTTCCGCCTGTGCATCGTCCTCCTGCAGCTGTTCTTCCACCTTGTCCAGAAAACGATCCACGTCCTCTGTGCGGTAGCCGCGGAGGTTTTTTTCAAATTGCACAGAACGGACATCCTGCGGAGTCAGCATAGTCATTTCCTCCCGTTGCTTTTAATATTGAAAAAATTCGATGATCGACCGGTCTTTTTTGCTTTTTCCGGGCAGTGCCGTCAGGCCAAAGCGGCCCTTGCCCCGCACGGTAAAAACATCACCCTCATACACCGGCGCATGGGGTTTTTCGGCAGGCAGATGGTTGATCTCCACCCTGCCGGCCGCGATCAGCTCACACGCCTGCCCCCGGCTGCACCGCAGCATGGCCGCAAGCACAGCGTCCAGCCGCAGAGACGACACAGTAGCGCTGCGCAGCTCACGCCGGGCCTGCGGGAAGGACGGTATCTCGTCCGGTTCCAGCAGCTCAGTGGTCAGCTCGGTGTGCCCGGCCTGAAACAGCTCCCGGCAGATGAGTTGCGCTGCCGGTTCCAGCGCAAACACATACGCTATGCCCGGCTGATCCTCCGGCAGAACGATGTCTCCCAGTGCTTCGCGCTTCAGCTCCAGACCCATCAGGCTGCCCAGATAGTCCTTGTGCGCGGGCAGCGCGGCCCCGGGCAGAGCCCGGCATTGCAGCCGCACGCAGCGGATGGGGTTTTCCCCATAGCTGTACTCGGGCTCCAGACAGAGGATCCGGCGTTCTGCCTGCGGCCAGCCGCCCTCAAAGCGGAAGCCTTCCTCTATGTCCGCACGCCCCAGCGCCGCACGGGCAAGATCCTGCTCACGGTCGCTCAGAAAACCGGAGTACCGTGCGATCTCCCGGGAAAAGGCCGTCCGGGCCAGATCCTCGATATGCCGCATGAGATAGCGTTCTTCATCCGTGCGTGCGGGAATGAACCCGCGCACGGCTTTGGGCTGCGGATCATGCGGATCAATAGAACGCGCCATTGTTCTCCAGCTCGTCCAGCAGATCACCCATGATGTCTACATTATATGGTGTGATGATAAAGGTGCTGTTGGCCACCCGCTTGATCTGGCCGTTGTTGGCATAGGCAACACCGGACAAAAAGTCCACCAGACGGCGGGAGACTTCCTTGTTGGTAGACTCCAGATTGAGCACGACCGTGCGCTTGTTGTTCAGATGGTCGGCAATGGTGCTTGCATCCTCAAAGCGCTCCGGCTTTACCAGCACCACCTTGAGCTGAGTGGTGGCATTGATGTTGACCACCTTGCCGTTCTTCTTGTTGGTGCCCTCGGTATGTTCCTCAGCTTCGTCGTCCGCACCGAGGCCGACGCCGTTGTTATTGTTCACCATCTGGGGACCATCGTCGATGTACTGGTCCTCATAATCGTCTTCCTGGTCAAACAGACCCTTCTTGATGCTGTCAAGAAAAGACATACAATCTGCTCCTTTCATTCCGGCAGCTTGGTGCTGCCTGGCGTTCTCTGCATAAAGAATGCAAATAATAGCTTTATCTATTATCGGATTTTTTGCCTCAGATGTCAATAACTACAAAAGCTTTCCGTCATACAAATTTTGTCCGGAGACGATTATTTCGTCATAAAGCCTCACCTTGCTGACCGAACCCTCGGTCCCTTCGGGCAAAACAAGGATGTAATCGCCGTCCGTGATCAGCGGATGGTCTGCATCCACCGGGTCGATCCGGCAGAAGCGCGCGATGTTGCCAAGCTTGACGTAAACGCCGGGAACATAGTTCTCGCCCTGTGTCTCGGCCTCGGTCCCGTCCTCCTTCAGATAGTGCACCGCTGCTGCAGGCACCCGCAGGCCGCTGTGCTCCCCTACCGAGATCCGTGCGGCAGCCCGGTTCAGGCACAGCACATCCCCGTTGATGGAGTTGCAGGTGAGCACAAAGCGTGCAAGGCCGCTGTCCGCATCAATGCTCACTTCGGCAATGGTCGCCTTCAGGCCGTTTTCCATCCGTCCCGGAAAGCTGATCTCCACCGCAGAGCGCAGCGGCTTGCCGTCCTGACCCAGCAGCTTTTCTCCCTGCTTTGCGCTGCACACGCCCACATAGCGCCATGTAAAACCGGCTACGATCTTACCGGCGCAACCATCCAGTGCCATCACCGGGTCGGAATCCAGATAGCCCTGCAGCTCCTGCGCACTCAGTGCAAGGATGTCGTCCGCGCCGGCATTGAGCCTGCCGCTGCCGGAAGCCCGTACAAAGTAACCGGTCTGCGGCGCAGCGATCTGGGTGGGACTGCCCAGCTGAGCCTGCACGCTCTGGGCCTGCTGGACCAGAGCCGTGATCTGATCGGTAAAGTTTGCAGCATCACCGGTGACGACCCAGAGCTTGTTCTGTGCAAGCTGATAGGCATTGGAATCATCATCCACTGCCTCATAGTCGCCGTCATCCAATGTATCCAGCAGATCATACAGTGCGCCAGCGCGTTCTTTTAAAAGGCTGTCCAGCTGCAGGGCTGCCGTGTTCTGGGATCTCTGCAGCAGATCGATCTGGTCATTCAGCTGGGTCAGCTGCTGGCGCAGCGTGGCCTGCGATGCATTGCTGTAGATCTCTGCCACCGCAGTACCTGCGGAAACGCGCTCACCGTCCGCCGCAAGATATCCAAGGTTTCCGCTGCCTGCCACATAGCTTTCGTCAAACAGCAGCACGCCGTCTGCATCCACGGTATCCGAAATGACCGCAGGCAGTGCCGTTTCATAGACATTCTGCGGGAACAGGACGTGCATGGCCTGATAGAGCACATACCCTGCAGCCAGCAGCAGAAATGCGATCAGCACCCCTGCCAGCGTGGCAAATCCATGGGATGCACGGCCCTCCTTCCGGGTCTCGTCCGGCATATCGATCACCTCTTCGATAAAAATTCACTCACTTGATGGATGGCAGTTTCTGCCGCATCCGGTGCACCGGCATCCAGCCAGACCACACCGTCCATATGGCGGAACCATGTCAGCTGGCGCTTGGCATAGTTGCGGGACGCCTGCTTGAGTTTATCTGTACAGGCTTCCAGCGGAGCCGTACCTTCAAAATACGGGAAGAATTCCTTATAACCAATGGCCTGCGCCGCCGTGCGGAAGCGTTCGCGGCTGCGCCAGACGTACTCTGCCTCTGCCAGAAGGCCCGCTTCCAGCATCTTGTCCACCCGCAGATCGATGCGGCGGTAAAGGGCCGCACGGTCCGGGAAATCCAGTCCCAGGATCAGGCTGCGGTAGGGCCGTTCCTGCGGAAGGGAGCCTGCCTTCTGTTCGCTGAGACGCCTGCCCGTGGCGCGGTAATGTTCCAGTGCGCGCAGCACGCGCACCTGATTGTTCGGGTGGATGGCCGCTGCGGCCTCCGGGTCGGCCCGGCGCAGCTCTTCGTACATGGCCGCGCCGCCTTTTTGGGCAAGCTCTGTCGCCAGCTGCTCCCGCAGGCCGGCAGGCGATTTCTCCTCGGCAAAGCGCACCCCGTACAGAAAGCTCTGGACATACAGGCCCGTACCGCCCACAAGGATGGGCAGATTTCCCCGTGCCGTGATCTCCTGTTCCAGCGCTGCGGCCATAGCCGTAAAATCTGCCACACTGAAGGTCTTGTCCGGCGGCAGGATGTCCACGCCGTGGTGCGGGATGCCGCAGGTCTCCTCCGGCGTCACCTTTGCGGTACCGACGTCCAGCCCCTGATAGATCTGCATGGAATCGCAGCTGATGACCTCGCCGGAAAAGCGCCTTGCCAGCGCCACGCCGAGAGCGGTTTTGCCTGTGGCAGTGGGGCCCACAACGGCTACGACCGGATGTTTATACGATGCGTCCAAACTGCTTTTCCAGCTCCTTTCGGGTCAACTTCAGTACGCAGGGGCGTCCGTGCGGGCAGAAGGGAGGCACCTCGCCGGAAAGGATCTTTTCGGCCAGCGCCAGCAGCTCCTGCGGCGAGGACTTATCCCCCGCTTTGATGGCTGCACGGCAGGAGATGGAATGCAGCACCCACTCGGTGTGCTCATTCAGCGCATCATGGCCGCCCTTGAGCAGCTTATTTGCGATCTCCACCAGCAGACTTTCTGCATTCTGCGGCTCCACATCTGCAGGCACTGCCCGCAGCACGACCGTGTTCCCGCCAAAATCTGCAATTTCCAGCCCTGCATTTTCCAGCAGCGGAATGTTGTCCAGCAGCGCCTGCTTTTCCTCCGCCGACAGATCGATGGCAGCAGGCTCCAGCAGCAGCTGACCGGGCACATTGCCATAGCTGGCCGCCAACTTCTCGTAGAGCTGGCGTTCATGGGCAGCATGCTTATCGATCAGGCACAGCTCGTCTCCGCGCTCTGCAAGGATGTAGGTCTTAAACACCTCACCCACATAATGCAGAGGCTCCGGCTGACCGGCTGTCGGGTCAAAGTTCAGCTGCTCCGGCTCTGCCGCTTCCGCCGGCAGTTCTTCTGTCAGACATGCAGCAGCGGCACGCTTTTGCTCTGCCGGTCCATCCGGGCTCTCCGGCGCGGAAGGCGTCGACTTGTTTTCCTGTACCGCAGGCACTGCATCCCATGCCGCCATGTGATCCTGTGCCGCATGGATTTTTGCATTCTCTTGTCCAGCCAGTTCCGGCTCTACGTCCAGCTGTGCCTCGCTGGCTGCAGCACGGAAGGGTTCTGCCGTCCGGGGGCTTTCTGTTTCCGGACTGTGCAGCGTCACGAAGGGGTCCAGCATGGGAGCATTCTGCGTGCCGCTCTGCCAGCGGGGCACAGCGGTCGGCGCGACTTTTCCTACCGGCTCCGGCCGCAGAGCGGGCCGTTCCTCCGTTTTTGCCGGTTCCCGGCGCTGCTGCGGCAGGGTGCCCGGGTCCGCCTGCCCGGGAATGATGGCAGAAAGCCCTGTAAAGTTATCACACTTTACATCATTTTCAATCTTTTTATCGATTGTTTTTTCATTTTCAGGCTTTTCATCTGCATCAAAGGTGAAAAGCCGTTCGCCGGTGCCAGGCTGAGCCAGTGCCAGCTTGACGGCGTGGTAGACCACATCAAAAATATCATTTTCCCGGGCAAAACGCACTTCCACCTTTGCCGGATGGACGTTGACATCCACAAGGTCTGCCGGCATTTCCAGCAGAAGGATGCCGCCCGGGAACTTGCCCTGCATCATGGTGCCCTTGAAGGCCATCTCCATGCCAGCCATCATGGTGCGGTTGCGCACATAGCGGCCATTGATGTAAAAATGCTGCATGCTCCGGCTGGCGCGGCAGCTTTTGGGCGGGGTGATCAGGCCGGTGATGCGATACACACCCTCCTGATTTTTCAGCTCGATGAGGTCCCGGCTGAACTCCCGGCCCAGAACCGCATAGGCCGCGCTGCGCAGCTGACCGTCGCCGGGGGTGACATACTGCAGCTTGCCCTCCCGGATGAATTTGACACTGACCTCCGGGTGGCTGAGGGCCACATGGGCGATCGTATCCGCCACAAAGGTGCCCTCGGAAGAGTCCTTTTTGAGGAACTTCATGCGGGCGGGGGTGTTGTAGAACAGGTCCTTCACCCGGATGGTAGTGCCCACCGCACGGGCACCCGGCTCCCGGGAGATCTCTTCCCCGCCCTCGATGCGGTAGACGGTGGCAAATTCGTCTGCCTCGGTGCGGGTGGTCAGCTCCACCCGCGCCACGCTGGCAATGGATGCCAGTGCTTCGCCGCGGAAGCCCAGCGTGTGGATGCTGTTCAGGTCATCCGGCTTTTCGATCTTGCTGGTGGCATGGCGGATAAACGCCGTGGAAATGTATTCCGCCTCAATGCCGGTGCCGTTGTCGCTGATCTCGATCAGCTTGACGCCGCCGGATTCAATGCTGACCGTCACCTGCGCAGCTCCGGCATCGATGGAGTTTTCCAGCAGCTCCTTGACCACTGACGCAGGCCGCTCGACCACCTCGCCAGCGGCAATCAGCTCGGCGGTGTGCTTATCCAGAACATGGATCACTGCCATGGTGTTCCCTCCTTATGGTTTTTTCGGGCAGACTATCAGCTGTTCAAGCTGCCCTTCAGGGTCTTTTTCAGCTCGTAGAGGAAGTTCAGTGCTTCAATGGGGGTCAGCGTTTCCACATCCAGTGCTTCCAGCTTCTCCATCATCTCACTGGGAACAGCCGGAGAATTATACTCCTGCAATGCGTCAAAATCCATCTGCTCCACCTTGTTTTTGGGAGCGGAAGCTTCCAGTGCACGCAGCACCTCGTGGGCGCGGCGGGTCACGCTGCCGGGCAGGCCTGCCAGCTTTGCCACCTCGATGCCGTAGCTGTCATCCGCAGGGCCGCGCACGATGCGGCGCAGGAAGGTGATATCCTCGCCGCGTTTTTTCACCGCAATGTTGTAGTTTTTCACACCGTCCACGCTGCCTTCCAGCTCGGTCAGCTCGTGGTAGTGGGTGGCAAACAGGGTCTTGCAGCCAAGCCCATTGGCCGGGTCCGAAATATGCTCCACCACCGCACGGGCGATGCTCATGCCGTCAAAGGTGGAGGTGCCGCGGCCGATCTCGTCCAGCACCACAAGGCTTCTGGAGGTGGCATTTTTCAGGATCTCTGCCACCTCGGTCATCTCCACCATAAAGGTGGACTGACCGGCAGACAGATCGTCCGACGCACCGATGCGGGTGAAGATGGCGTCCACCACGCCCACATGACAGCTGGATGCCGGCACGAAGGAACCGATCTGCGCCATCAGCGCAATCAGTGCATTCTGACGCATATACGTGGATTTACCCGCCATGTTGGGTCCGGTGATGATCAGGCAGCGGTCGGTAGTGCAGTTGAGGGTGGTGTCGTTGGGCACAAACAGGCTGCCCTTGAGCATCTGCTCTACCACAGGGTGACGGCCCTCCGTGATGGTCAGCTCGTCGCTGTCATCCACAACGGGGCGGCAATAGTTGTTTTCTGCCGCTGCCTGCGCCAGTGCAGTGAGAACATCCAGCTCTGCAACCGCGTTTGCCGTGCGCTGGATGCGGTCCAGCTGAGCGCTGATGCTTTCCAGCAATTCACTGAACAGGCGGTGTTCCAGCGTGATCAGCCGCTCGTGCGCTCCTAAGATCTTGCTTTCCAGCTCCTTGAGCTCCTGCGTGATGTAGCGCTCGCCGCTGGTCAGGGTCTGCTTGCGGATGTAGGTCTCCGGCACCTGCGCCTTGTAGGAATTGCTGACCTCGATATAGTAGCCAAACACATGGTTATAGCCGATCTTCAGCTTGGGGATGCCGGTCTCCTGCCGCAGACGGGCTTCCAGCTGCGCCAGAACGCCCTTGGTGTTGTCGCGGATGGAGCGCAGCTCGTCCACCTCGGCATGGTAGCCTTTGGCAATGACACCGCCATCCTTGAGGGTGGAAGGTGCTTCCGGGTCCACCGCTGCATAGATGCGGGCCTTGATATCCTCCAACGGGTCGATCTGTGCTGCCAGCTCGGAAAGCTCCGGGCAGCTGCAGGCTTCAGCCTGCCTGCGCAGGCCGGGCAGACGGTCGCAGGTCTGGGCCAGCGTATAAATCTCCTTGGGTGTGGCTGAGCCATAGACCGTCCGGGTCATCAGGCGTTCCATATCCGCAATGTAGTGCAGCTCTTCCACAAGATCGCCCCGGGCCATGGTCTGCTTTACCAGACTTTCCACAGCGTTCAGGCGGTGGTTGATGAGCGCACTGGAAACAAGCGGCTGTTCGATCCAGCTGCGCAGCATACGCTTGCCCATGGAGGTGCTGGTCTTATCCAGCACCCAGAGCAGTGTCCCCCGCTTTTCGCGGCCGCGCAGGGTCTCGGTCAGTTCCAGATTGGCGCGTGTCACCGGCGAGAGCCGCATGAACTGCGCCTTGTTGTAGCTGATGACCGTTTTCAGACGCTCGACGCCCTTGATCTGGGTATCGTGGAGGTATTCCAGAAGCGCTGCCATGGCAAAGCGCACAAGGCCGTCGGCGGCAATGCCGGTGGTCTGCGTCCAGTCGCGGCCAAACTGATTTTCCAGCGATGCCGCCACAAGGCCCGGCGCATAGCGTTCCTCTTCGATCAGCTCCACCGAACAGGTCATGTTCTTTTTGATGTACGCCGTCACCTCGCGGCAGTCCAGAAGGCCCGGATTCATCAGAACTTCGCTGGGATGATAGCGACACAGCTCTGTGATCACAGCCGGTGCCGTTTTATCCGCGTTCAGCTCGGTGATATGCGCCGTGCCGGTGGAGACATCTGCAAAGCACAAACCGGCTTTTTTCCCCTTGAGGAAGATGCTGGCAATGTAGTTATTGCGGTCGTCCTGCAGCATGCTGCTCTCAATGACCGTGCCGGGCGTGACCACACGGATGATGTCCCGCTTGACAAGGCCCTTGGCTTTGGCCGGGTCTTCCACCTGCTCACAGATGGCCACCTTGTAGCCCTTGGCGATCAGCCGGGCCACATAGCCTTCGTAGCTGTGGAAGGGCACACCGCACATGGGCGCACGCTCGGCCTGACCGCACTGCTTGCCGGTCAGAGTCAGATCCAGCTCTTTGGATGCCGTGAGGGCATCATCGTAGAACATCTCGTAAAAGTCACCGATGCGGTAAAAGAGAATTTCGTCTTTATGCTGTTTTTTGATCTCAAGATATTGCTGCATCATGGGCGACAGCTCTGCCATGTTATTTCCCTCTCCCGTTCTGTGCATAGTTTGCGGCTTGTAACCGCTGCGGCAAACAAAACGCGGTCTGTTTTGCACAGCCGCGTTCTGTCGAAGTTTTTGGCTCGAAAGTCGTTTTCATCCCGCATTCCTCCTCAGCCTGCCAAAAATCAGGCTGCGGCTGTTTTTGCCGGAAGGAAGCACCGGCACACCGGTGTTCATGCGTTATGAAATGAACTTCTCAGTGGCAGCCGCCGCAGGAAGCACAGTTGCCCGTGCATCCGCCGCCCTGTTCCACTTCGCCCGTAATCATAAATTCAAGCACATGGTTGACCTGATTCATCAATTCGGAAAAATTCTGGCGCGCAGTCGTCATGGCATCTACGGCAGGCATCGCATTGAGTGCCTGCTGCGCATCGTCCATCTCCTGGCTGAAATGCGCAATCTGGTCCGCGTCGCCCGTGCTCATCGCAGCGTGCATGTTGTCCTTTGCCTCCAGATAACGGCTCATTGCGGCCGCCACGGCAGGGTCGCTCATCGCGGTCTTTTCCGTCATTTGCATAGTCTTGTATTCTTCGGAATCGACAATCGCCTGCCCAAGTTCGCGGGCGCAGTCCGTCACTTTGCTCATAATATTCTCCTTTCGCGGCTTACGCCGCCACTTAATCCACGCGTTCGCCGCGCAGCGTGCTTTCTCCGGCGGATGTGATTTTCACTTTGACAATCTGCCCGACAATGCTCTTGTCGCCCGGAAAATTGACGGTGATGTTGTATTCATTTTTGCCGGCCATCTGGTTTTCATCCCGGCGGGATGCTTCCTCCACCAGCACATTGTGCACCTGGCCGATATATTTTGCATAGCGCTTATGCGTAATTTCCTTTTGCAGCGCTATCAGTTTTTGGATTCTGCGAGAAGAAACCGACTCCGGAATCTGATCTGGCATATCCGCCGCGCGTGTGCCCACACGA
>ERZ780149.4492-NODE-4492-length-10795-cov-3.542179_pt1 | contig 10795 bp, 12 predicted proteins | sample MGYA00511367_ERZ780149 | MGnify/ENA primary metagenome ERZ780149 (study PRJEB29588, sample SAMEA2153852) | human gut metagenome | biome: human gut; feature: human-associated habitat; material: faeces | place: Denmark | collected 2008/2010 ...
TCAAAAGTTTTTAGGTGTATTGCTCAAGACCCCGAAATACCAAGCATCCAGCTGCGCCACACCCGGATAGTGTGATTACAAAATGAATATTAAAATTTTCAAATCAAAAGTTTTTAGGTGTATTGCTCAAGACCTCGAAATACCAAGCATCCAGCTGCGCCACACCCGGATAGTGTGAAAATTAAAAAGCAGAAGTTTTAAAACCAAACTCACACAGTGATTTATGTAGGCACACTAACATTGCCTGACCGATATATTATACAACGGTCAGGCAATATTGTCAACTGCTTTTTTAAAACAAATTTCAGTCGGCGAAACCTGATTCTACCAAAGAAACCAAGCCTTCGATTGCCTCGGCTTCATCGCTGCCGTCACAAATAATCTTAATTGTGGTGCCGCCGATAATTCCGAGAGAAAGAACGCCGAGCAAGCTTTTTGCATTTACTTTTCTTTCGTCTTTCTCAACCCAAATCGATGATTTAAATTCGTTTGCTTTTTGGATGAAAAAAGTTGCAGGACGGGCATGAAGACCAACCTGATTTTTAATTACGACGTCTTTAACACACATTGCGAAAACTCCTTAAAAAGTATCTGTTCGAATAATAGCTTGCAAAATATGATTGCTATGGTAGTATTATACCACATTTAATGAAATCGTCAATCATTTGTTAATAAGTTCTAATATTTATCCAACTTTTTAGACAATGTAAATGTCAAATTTGGTCAAAATGATAACACATTATTTGCTTTTAGGCTTGTTTTGCACCTCAATACCTAACAGCTTACAATCGTTTTTGTCAAGAATTACCTTTTCAAACATCTCGGGACGAAGCTTTTTTGTTATTTCCAGCGATTGCTTGCGGCGCCATTTGGCTATTTCCGCATGGTTTCCCGAAAGCAAAACCTCCGGCACGGCGCGCCCGTTCCACTCGGCAGGCTTTGTATATTGCGGGTATTCAAGCAAACCTGAAAAGTGACTTTCTTCCTTAAAGCAAAGGTCGTCCGAAAGCACGCCCGGCAACATTCTGCACACTGCGTCGGCAAGGCAAAGGGCAGGCAATTCGCCGCCTGTCAGCACAAAATCGCCAAGCGATATTTGTTCGTCAACAATTTCTTCGAGCACCCGCTCGTCAACGCCTTCATAATGACCGCAAAGCAAAACTATTCGGTCAAGCTTTGAAAGCTCCACAACCTTTTTTTGAGTAAGTGTTTCGCCTTTCGGTGACATATAAATAAGGTGGGGTTTAGGCTCGTCTTCACTGTAAAGGCTTTTATAGCAGTTATAAATAGGCTCTGCCGCCATCACCATACCCATTCCGCCGCCGTATGGCGTATCGTCAACCTTGTTGTGTTTATTATTTGCAAAATCGCGTATGTTATGACAGACAATTTCCACCTTTTCGGCCTTTTGCGCACGACCAATAATGCTTTCGTTAAGCACATTTTCGCACATTTCGGGGAACAGGGTCATTATATCAATCTTCATCGTCGAAAATCCCCTTTAAAGGTTTGATTTTTATAATGTCGGCGTTAATATCTACATCGTCTATTACATCGGGTATAGCGGGAACAAGATATTCTTTTTCACCGTTTTTAATGTGCCACACATCATTGGCACCTGTTGACGATACATCACTTAAAGTGCCGAGCAAAGCGCCGCTGTCGGCGTCAAAAACTTTGGCGCCTATAATCTCGCTTACAAAGTATCTTCCCTGCGGCAGTTTTGCGTCATCACGCTTTATATAAAGCACTTGACCTCGAAGCTTTTCGGCCTCTTCAATGCTGCCTACGCCCTTGACAGCCGCCAAAACAACATTTCCGTGAGGTGTAATTTTGCTCATTTCTAATTTTGTTTTTCCGTTTTGCAGATAAAATTTACTGAATTCGGTTAAAAAATTACCGTCATCCGACCAAGGCTGTATTCTAATCATACCTCGTACACCGTGAGTGCCTACAACCTTACCGATTTCTAAAAATTCTTTTTTCACTTAAAATCACCTTTTATATGTTAAAAGCCTCCGAAAAGGAGGCTTTGATTGGCGTTTTAGGCAGCCTTTCGGCCACCGTAAAATCAGTCGATTTCAACAACGATTTTTTCGTGGTTTTGATTTGCGGCAGCACGCATAACGGTGCGGATTGCTTTTGCAATTCTGCCCTGTTTGCCTATTACTCTGCCCATATCGTTTTCAGCCACATGAAGATGATAAACAACAACACCCTCATCGTTTGCTTCATCAACTGTCACATTTACCGCCTCGGGATTTTCAACAAGCCCCGATGCGATTGCGGTAAGAAGTTCTTTCATAACGAAATCTCCAAATCAGTAATTAAAGAATACCGTTCTTTTTGAGCAAAGCCTTAACGGTGTCGGTGGGCTGTGCGCCGTTGCCGATCCATTTTTTAGCTTTTTCAGCATCAATGTTTACTATTGCAGGATCTTTGGTGGGGTCATAATAACCGAGTTCTTCGATAAAACGACCGTCGCGCGGATAGCGTGAATCTGCAACTACAACACGGTAGAACGGAGCCTTTTTAGCGCCTATTCTGCGAAGTCTGATTTTTACTGCCATTTTACTGCACCTCCATAAGAAGAATAATTTATATTTTAAAGAGAAAATACCCCTTAAAAACCGAATTGATTAGGATTCATACCCTTAAACATTTTGCGTTTTGAGCCCTTGCCGTTCATTTGTTTGAACATTTTTTTCATTTGTTCGTACTGTTTGATAAGACGGTTTACCTCTTCAACAGTCTGTCCGCAGCCTGCGGCTATGCGGCGGCGGCGTGACGCGTTTAAAATTTCGGGCTTAAGCCGTTCCTTTGCGGTCATAGACTTAATTATAGCCTCGACACGAAGCATCTGTCGGTCGTCAATATCGACATCACGAAGCTGTTTTTCCATACCCGGAAGCATAGACAGCACGCTTTTTAAACTGCCCATTTTTTTGATTTGCTGAAACTGTTCGAGCAAATCATTCATATCAAAACGGTTTTCGGCAAGCTTTTGCGCCGCCTCCTCCGCTTTTTTCTGGTCAAGCTGGGTTTCGGCCTTTTCTATCAAAGAAAGCACATCGCCCATACCGAGTATTCGGCTCGCCATACGCTCGGGGTGAAACTCTTCAAGCTGGTCAAGCTTTTCACCCACGCCCGCAAACATAATCGGCTTGCCTGTAACCGCCTTTACCGACAGCGCCGCGCCGCCGCGTGTGTCGCCGTCGAGCTTTGTTAGCACAACGCCGTCAATTTCAAGTATATCGTTAAACGCTTTTGCAATGTTTACGGCATCCTGACCTACCATTGAGTCGATAACAAGCAAAATGTTGTTAACCTCAACACGCTCGGTAATGCGCTTAAGCTCCTGCATAAGCTCTTCATCAATGTGAAGTCTGCCCGCCGTGTCGAGAATTACATAGTCGTTACCGTAATCGCGTGCGTGCTTTACAGCCTCTGCGGCAATTTTTTCGGGCTTTTCGGTGCCCATTTCGAAAACAGGGGTGTCAACCTGACTGCCTACAACCTTTAACTGCTCGATAGCGGCAGGACGGTATATATCGCACGCAACAAGCAACGGGCGGTGACCCTTTGACTTTAACAGCTTTGCAAGCTTTGCACTGTGGGTTGTTTTACCCGAGCCCTGCAAACCGCACATCATAATAACGGTGGGTATTTTTGAGGCGGTTTTAAGGCGAGCCTGCTCACTGCCCATAAGGGCTGTAAGCTCTTCTTTAACAATTTTAATAACCATCTGCGGCGCTGTAAGACTTTCCATAACATTGGCGCCGATACATTTTTCGGTTACATCGTTTGTAAACTGTTTCGCTACTTTATAGTTTACATCGGCTTCAAGAAGCGCTAAACGCACCTCTCGCATAGCCTCTTTGACATCGTTTTCGGTAAGGCGCCCCTTGCCGCGCAGTTTTTTAAAAACGCTGCCGAGTTTGTCTGAAAGATTTGAAAATGCCACGCAAGGTCACCTGCCTCAAAATTTATTTAACAGTTCTTTTGCGGCCTTTAATTTTTCGGCGTCGGGCTTATCGCTGTCAAGCAAAGACCGAAGCGACATAATATTTTGGCATAAGCCGCATTCTTTTTCAAATTTTTTAAGCTGTAATTCGCCGCGTTTTATAAGGTCGCGCACACCCTGACGGGTGATTTGTTCATTTTCGGCTATTTCGCTTAATGACAAATCTTCATCATAATAATGGTGCAAAAGATTACGCTGTTTTTCGCTTAAAAACGGGCCGTAAAAATCGAGAAGCGCGCTTACGGATAAATCTTTCGGCATTGCCGCGCCCCCTTGTAAAGTTTTTTGCTTTACAGCAAAAGCGATTATATCACATCGTCAGGCGTCTGTCAAGTTTTTTTCTTTACATTTTTTATGTTGAAAAAAGGCTGCATTATCTGTATAATAAATAACGGTGATTTTAATGTCTGTTGTAAAAAAGATTATATCTGCGGGTTTAGCCTTAATGCTTTTGTTAGGCTGTCTTACGGGCTGCGGTGAAAAATATAAAGACGCATATATTTACTTTGAATTGCTTGAAAAGCCCTATACGCTTGACCCTCAAACTGCGTCAAGCGACAGTGAGCTGCTTATTGTACGCAATATATATGAAGGTCTTATGCGTAAAGCAGACGACGGAACAATGGTATGCGGGTTAAGCGAGAGCTACACCTATGATAATCTTACATACACATTTAAGATAAAAAAAGACGCCGTATGGAGTAACGGCGATCCTGTTACCGCTTATGATTTTGAATACGGCTTTCGCCGCGCGGCAGACCCTAAAATAAACGCACCTTTTGCAAGAAGGCTGTTTGCAATAGTCAATGCCGAGGCTATACACGCCGGCAATGCCGATGTATCCGAACTCGGCGTCAGCGCTGTCGATGAACACACGCTTACTATAACACTGTGCAGAGAAGACGAAAATTTTTTAAAAACACTTTCTACCTCGGTTTGTATGCCCTGTAATCAAGAATTTTTTAATAATTCCGTCGGTAAATACGGTTTAGACGCAGAGAATATTATTTCTAACGGAAGTTACCGCCTTTCTAAATGGAACAAAGAAGATTTCGGCATCAGACTTTACAAAAACGAAAAATATACAGGTGACCTTGAAGCTCAAAATGCGGCTGTATTTATAAGCTGTATTGAAGATGAAACGCAGGTGACCCGACTTTCAGACGGTGACAGCGATATGGCGTTTATGCCCTGTGCCGAGCTTGAAAGCGCAGATAAAGCGGGCGTTAATACCCAAAAGGTGCAAAATATTTGCTGGCTTATGACGATAAGCCGCGAATTTAATTCAGAGGTTCGCCGCGCCTTTGCCGCCGCCTTTTCGGCGGATGTGTATAATTCTGCCTTGCAAAGCGGTTTTTCGGCGGCAAAATCAATCTACCCCGAAATACTTAAATTAAACACCGACGGCATTGGCATTACACCGTATAACATTGACGAGGCAAAATCGGTTATGTCGGCTCAAATTTCAAAAATGAATGACAGCAAATTTCCTCAGTCAACGCTTTATTATTACAAAAGCGACGGCGCCAAAGAGCTTGCCACCGCAATAGTAGGTCACTGGCAGCAAAATTTAAGCGCATTTATAAATATTGAAGGCTCGGATAACCTTGCGGTCATGCAAAAAGAAATAGGGGAGAGCTCGCTTGACTTTGCGCTGTTTCCGGTTACGGCAAAAAGCGATTTGTTTTACGAGTATGCAGAATACTTTAAATCGGTCGGAAATACAGGCGAAGCGGGCGCATTACAGCAACAGGCTCTTAAAGGCAACTGCATAATACCAGTGGCATACCAGACCACAAATATATCCTACATACCGTCACTCGAAAATGTAACGGTTGAAGCAGACAATGGATATATTGACTTTTCGGTAATAATTAAGAGGTGATTTTATGGCGTTTTGGGTATTTATGGCAGTTGTAAGCCTGTTTGTTCCGATTATTATGGTAATATTCGGGAAATCATTTTTAAAAGCGGCACCCAAGGAAATAAACGGTATTTACGGCTACCGCACGGCAATGTCTATGAAAAATCAGGATACTTGGGAGTTCGCACACAAACATTTTGGAAAAGTGTGGTTTTATGCAGGACTTATACTGTTGCCGCTAAACATTATACCGCTGCTTTTTGTAATGGGTGAGAGTAAAGATTTAATAGGTACGATAGGCATTCTGGTTTGCTTAATTGACACCGCCGTAATGCTACTGTCGATTATACCGACCGAAAGGGCACTCAAGAAAAACTTTGACAGTGACGGAAACATAATTAAATAAAAAAGTCAGCGCTTGCCGTTTATTCGGTAAGCGCTGTTTTGCGTTTGTTTATCAATATTTTTATTATGTCGTAAGAATTACCGTAAAGCCCACGATAACGCGCTGTTATGAATGTAATAATAACTACGGGAACTACAAACAAAGCACAACCGAAGCCTAACATTTCACAGCACAAAAGTATTGCGGCAACAGGGCATTTGGTGGCGGCACAAAACAGAACCGCGATTCCTACGGCGGCGCCGTAACCGATAGGCAAACCCAACAAAAGTGCCGAAGCACCACCGAGCGTTGCGCCTATAAACAGGGTGGGCACAATTTCTCCGCCCTTGTAGCCTGCCGATATGCAAACTACCGTAAAAAGTATTTTTAAAGCGAATGCTTCGTATCGCACAGTGCCTTCAAATACGCGCTCTATAATATCAATTCCGCCGCCGTTATAGTCGCGGCTTCCAACCGCAAGTGTGAGCAAAATCATAATCACGCCGCCTACCGCTATGCGTAAATATTCATTTTTAAAAATCTTTTTAAAAATTGATTTGCCTAATCTTATACCCGCGCAAAATACAAATGCCACGGCTATGCAGGCGATTACAATAATAACGGTTTTGCCGACAAGCAACGCCGAAAAACGCGGCAGAGAGCCTATGTTAAATCTTTCGGGTTGAACGCCGAGCGTTATTGAGATTATGTGTGCCGTAAAGCTTGAAATTAAAACCGGTACCGCCGCCGCAATACACAGGCTTGTCATTATTACTTCAATAACAAAAGCAAAAGCGGCAATCGGTGTGCCGAACACAGCAGAAAACAGCGCCGCCATACCGCACATAACGGTTATGCGGCGCGCCTTTTCGTCAAGCTTAAAGGCGCGGCTTATCAGATTTGCAATACCGCCGCCTATTTGAATTGCGGCGCCTTCGCGGCCTACAGAAGCGCCGAATAAATGCGAAATCGCAGTACCGCAAAAAATTGCAACAGGCAGTCCGCTCGGCAAGCCCTTCTCGGTTTGGGCACATTCAAAAACATTTGTTGTGCCGGTGTTTTCGCATTTGCACAGTTTATAAATAAAGACTGAAATCAAACCGCCTATGGGCAGTAGCCACAGTACCCAACCGTTGCTTTGTCTAACAGCGGTTACAAGGCTTACGGTTTTTGAAAAAACCACTCCGCAAAGACCGCATACAATACCCATTATTAAACCTAAAGCCAAATATATAATGTATTTTTTAATCCTTTGTTTCAAAACATTAAGTCCTCTTTACTGATTTTTAACTTCTATTTCATCCACGAAACAAAAATTCTGGCGCCGTCGTAATCTTCATACCAGTTGTAATTATAAAGCTCGCCTTTAAATTCAAACTGTGACGGAACTGCGGTTTTGGTCCAGTCGGAAATGATTGCGTTTTCTTCGGGCTTTACGCTGTCGGCAATTGCAAAAATCTGTTGCAGGCGTTTTTCCTCGGTGCAGTTTAAAATGCCGGGTGTTACCGAAGCAAAGGTGGCGGCTCCTGTTATTGCCGCCGCCTCTAAAAAGTCTAAATTAAGCTTTTTGGAAACATTATGGGTAAATGCGGCACAGTCGGGGTCGGTTTTGAAAAAGGCGTTGTTTTGCGGTGTGCGCATCATTGAGTGAACGCCGTATCTGCGGGTGAATTCAAAGTGTCTGCCGCTTGTGTCATTACCGCTTCGCTGTATTTGGTGAATACCCGCGGCAAGATGGTTTACCGTGTTGCAACCCATAATAAGCGTATCGCCTGCCGATTTTTGAATAAGCTCATAAAATTCCTTTACAATTTGAGCGTTGGTTTTGGTTTTGTCATAAAAATGAGGCGGCATATTAGAAAGTGTTGCACCGAACAGGTCGAAAAATGAAAAATCGTGCTTTATCATATCAAAGCCCCAACCGCTTAGCATAGACACATCCTCGGCAATTTTTTGCTTTGAAAATTCATGCGTGGGGTCAATAACTATTCCGTTTGGCTTGTATGGGCTGTCATAAACGGCCTCTGGGGGCACATGCGACATAGTCAGCAACAGGCGCACCCAAATTCCTGCGCGGCAGTTGAAGCCGTGTATTTTTTCGGCTGTTTTTTGCATCGAAGCAAAATTCTCATTGGTTAAATTCCAAGGTCCGCCATTATATTTACCCTTTGCGTGCGCAATTTGCCAGCCGTCGTCTATGGTCATAAATGGTCGGTTTTTAAAGCCTTTTGTCAGCTTTCCCAAATACTCGGCTTCTTCAAGCACAACCTTTTCTTCTATTGCGCCGTAAGCCCAATACCAGTTGTTAAGACCGTAAACCGCGCCACATGGCAGGTTTGGTTTGTCGCACATCATTTTGCAAAACAGATGAGCGGCATTATACATATTTTCGCTATCAATACCCTTGCGGCAAACAACCTGAGCGCACAAAAGCTCATCACAGCTTATGCCGCCCGAACCGTTGCGCACATCAAGCAAAAGGGTAATACCGAACGGGTCGGCAAACCACTCTGCAAAGCTGTTACAGCCGGTTTTTACGCCGTAGCCGTGCAGACATTCGCCGTCATTTGTATAAAAATACCATGGCATGGCTTGATGCGGCAAAAAAGAATGCCATACAATATCGTCGGTCCCGCTTCGAACGAGCGAGTCTCCGAGCACCGAGCTTACGCCCGATATATCGCCGTTAAAGCGCAAGCGGACATACTTCACCGCGTCGCCGTTAGGGTAAAGATATATGTTTAAAACGCCGTTATTTACAACGCACTTAACCTCGGCGGCGGTGTTGTTTATTTCGCCCTTTTCTTCAAACCGAAAGGGTGATGACTCGGTTTGAATTTTTATATCGTCGGGAGTTCTAAGCAAATTTAAAAAAGTATTTTTCATAAATATACACCTGATTTTAAATTATGCTTTAATATTACAACAAGCGAAGTCATTTTTCAACTTTTTTGATGACATTTGCCGTATGTTGTGATATAATCAAAGCATATGATATCTACGGAAAGGAATACATACTGTTTATGAAGGTTTTAATGATTAACGGCAGTCCGAGGGCTAACGGCAACACAGCGGTAGCGCTTGCCGAGCTTGAAAAGGTTTTCGGCAAAAACGGCATAGAAACCGAGATTGTTCAGGTGGGCAATAAGGAAATTCGCGGTTGCGCCGCCTGCGGTTATTGCTCTAAAAACGGCAAATGCGCTTTTGATGATATTATAAATCGGGAGCTTGCCGCAAAGTTTCAAGAATGTGACGGCTTGGTTGTGGCAAGCCCCGTGTTTTACGCGTCGGCAAACGGCACGCTTATTTCCCTGCTTGACCGACTGTTTTACAGCACAAAGTTCAACAAAACTATGAAGGTCGGAGCGGCAGTAGCAGTGGCGCGCCGCGGCGGTTGCTCGGCAACCTTTGACCAACTCAACAAATACTTTACCATTGCAGGCATGCCCATAGCGTCGAGCCAATATTGGAACAGCGTTCACGGCAGAAAACCGGGTGAAGCCGTCGATGACCTTGAAGGCTTGCAGACCATGCGAACGCTTGCCGAAAATATGACATTTTTAATTAAAAGTATAGCGCTCGGCAAAGAAAAGTACGGAATTCCCGAAAAAGAGCCACAGACAATGACTAATTTTATAAGGTAAGTAATTTTGCAAAAAGTTTATAACTGCATTTAAGAGCGACCCGAAAGTCAAATTCTTTCGGGTCGTATGCTGTTTTACAATTACAGGTAAATTGAGAAAAGCTTGGGGTCTTGGCTGTCAACATTTGCGGCAGAAGCGTAGTCGCACATTATGTATTCATATTTCTTTTCATCGGCTGTAATCATAACCCTCGTTGTAACAAGGCAGTTTGTGTTATTTGCCAGATGAGGTGCCGAAATTGCGGTGATTTTCTTGCCGTAAAGCGTGTCTGTTGTGAACATAGCCTCTTCTTTTGCGCCGAATTTTTTGCTTTGTGCCAAAATAACAGGTCCGCGCCGCAAAACTATTTTAGAACATTTAAGCATACAGTCTTTGTTGCAAAGCCCGTAAACGCCGTCAATCCAACGAATAAGGTGGTAATCACCCTCGGGTATAGGAGCCCATTCTCTTTCGATTACCTCGACCGACATATCAAATCTTATTTTAAGAATCGTTGTATCGGCATTCAGCTCTACCTCAAAATACTCTCCGCATTTTACGGGCATTTCGTCACTCAAGCCCACACGAAGCCTTGTATTTTTGCTCCATTCGGGAATTCTTAGGTAAAGCTTTTTGCCTTTTTTGGGATTTCTTACCGAAATGCCGACCCAACCGCTGTCAAAATAGTTACCTCCGATTCTGATTTCGGTGTTGCCGAAACGGACATGGCTTTGGGTAAACATATTTATAAAGTAACCTTTACCGTTTTGCATAACACAGCTTTCGGCGGCGTTTATGAAACCGCGGCCCACATTGTCAAGGCAACAGTGTTGATACTTGGTTTCGCACTGCGGCAGGGCGGTCCAGTGTCTACCCGCACCGCGAACAAAGAATGCGCC
>ERZ780149.4497-NODE-4497-length-10785-cov-5.383131_pt1 | contig 10785 bp, 10 predicted proteins | sample MGYA00511367_ERZ780149 | MGnify/ENA primary metagenome ERZ780149 (study PRJEB29588, sample SAMEA2153852) | human gut metagenome | biome: human gut; feature: human-associated habitat; material: faeces | place: Denmark | collected 2008/2010 ...
ATGCGAAAACAATTTTTATATTTATAGCTTTTTTTGCATACAATTTTTTTTGGCACGAAGAAAAACATTTTTATCATATGATAAAAATGCGTACTCTTTTTAATACTTTGTGCCATATGTTACAACGTATATTGGAAAGTATAAAAATTGTTTTCGCAGACAATAGAGTATCGCATTTTTTGTGCGTTGCCTCTATTGAAGCGACGCACTTTTATTATGCAATTTTATTTAATGAAAAGAGTTGTTACATATGGATTTAAAATCTACCCTATATCAAAAATTATCAGAACAAGATAAACAAAACATAAAAGAATTAACGAATAAATATAAAACATCTGATTATACATTAGCAGAAATTTTTAATGTAAAATCCGAAATCTACAAAAACATTCCGCTCTCACAACTTTGTTTGTCTGCAAGAGTCGTGTCTGCTATTATACGATTTAAAAATATTATTGATTTAGAAAAACTACTAAATTTGACTTTGCCGCAAATATGGGGAATAAAGAATTTGGGTGAAATTGGGATTAACGAATTAGTATTACTTATTCAAAAATATATAAATGACCATACTCCTAAAACGAAGAATAGTGTACAAAAGCCAACAAACGAAGAAATCCAAAATTTGCTCAATGCCATACATTCACAAGGACGTAGCGTAAGAGAAGTTACCGAGTTGTTAGAAAAGAATATTATATAGTCAAAGAGAAAAAGGAAGCATAACCGGAGTATTCTTCAAGTTTTGTGTAAATACAAAATAGTGCAGAAAAATTTATTTAAGTGGACGGAATTAAATTCCGTCCGCTTTTACATTATCAGAAAAATCAGCACTTGTCAATAGCTGATTCTATCAGCGAAGAATATCTCCAACTGAGAATGAATCTCGCCCCAATCACGACGTCGACCTGTCCATTTTTTCGTGATGTCCATCATTGCAAGGTACAGCATCTTAAACAAGCTATCATCTGTAGGAAAAACCCCCTTGTTTTTAGTCACTTTTCTAAGTTGACGATTGAATCCTTCTATCGTATTGGTTGTGTAGATAAGTGTACGCACTGCTTGGGGATACTTGAAATATGTGGCTAAATGAACCCATTTATCTCGCCAGTTATCAGCGATTTTTGGGTATTTTCCTCCCCATATTTCATCAAATCGGTCTAATTCTTGTAATGCGGTATCCTCATCTATCGCTGCATAAACACGCTTTAAATCTGCCATAAGTGCTTTAATATCTTTGTATGACACATATTTTGTTGTATTACGGATTTGATGGATTATGCATTGCTGTATTTCTGTTTGCGGAAAGACTGCTTCAATCGCATTGGTAAATCCGCTTAGTCCGTCAATACAAGCAATTAAAATATCATTTACTCCTCGATTTTTTAATCCGTTTAAGACAGAAAGCCAGAATTTTGCACTCTCGTTTTCACCAACCCACATGCCAAGAACATCTTTTCTGCCATCTAAATTTATACCTATTGCTATGTATACAGCCTTTTTTACTATACGTCCTTCGTATCGCACATGATAATGTATTGCATCCATAAATACAACTGCATATACTTCTTCCAAAGGACGTGATTGCCATTCCTTAGCTATTGGCAAAATTTTATCTGTAACACGGCTTATGGTACTGTCAGACACATCAAGTCCATATATTTCTTCAATGTGTGCTGCTATATCATTTTCTGTCATTCCTTTGGCGTACATTGATATGATTTTTTCTTCAATATCTCCCGACAATGTTGTTTGATGTTTTTGAATAAGCTTAGGTTCAAAATCACCATTGCGGTCTCGTGGAATATCTATATCCATGTCTCCAAAACTGGTTTTCATGGTCTTTTTACTGTAACCATTGCGACTGTTATTGGTTTCTTTGTTGCGATAATCGTACTTGGAATAGCCTAATTCTTCGTCAAGCTCTGCTTCAAGACCGCCCTCTAAGGCAGCCGCAACAAAAGATTTGAACAAATCTTGAATATCGTCCATATCTTTGATGTTCAATTCTTTCATAAGTGCTTTTGTGCGTTCTTTTCGTGCAATTTCTTCCGGTGTTCTTTTTCTTCGTGGCATAATTAAAAACCTCCATTTAGTGTATTTCTATTCTACACCATAATGAAGGTTTACACAATACTTGAAATTGACTCCATAACCGCTTTGGTTATGCTTCCTTTTGTAAATCCTTTTTGCATAACTCTATTGCTGCGTCTTTTTCTGCTTGTGTAAAAGTATAATCCAACCAATGCCAATTACCGTTAAAATCCACATAATACAGTTGTTTATCATATTCGGACGATATAACATATTTGTCCTCGTCAGCGTGATATGAAATCTCTATTCCAAAACAATCCTCTTTATAATACTTTCCGTCTATTTTCTTTGCTTGGGCTACATATTTGCTTGGAACATCAGTAACCAATATTGCGAAAACCTTTATATCGTCTAAATCATCACAATTATCTATTTCTTCAATTTTGAGCTGCAAAGGTACACATTCTTTTCGGACTATCAATAAGTTGCGCCTTCTTTTTCGCACACTTCGCGCTAAAACGCTGCAAAGGTACGCATTTGTTCCCGTTTCACAAGAGGCCGCTTTTATTCATTTATAAATAATTAACTATTATTTCTCTTACAAACTCCGTTAACCCAGAACAACCGACCTCTTTTACACGAAATCCAGTAGGTATCGGATAAAGAATCGATGCCCACTGGATTCACATTTGATGCTTATCGGATCAAAAACGAACGACTGTTAGAAGAATATCGATCCCCCTTCAGTCGATTATTTGAAACGTTTCTCCAATTCCTCGTCCGTCAACTTCGAAATAATGGTTTTTCCATCAGGAGTAAGATTCGACTCCTGGCAGGAGAAAAGAGAAGCGAGCAAGTTGTCCATCTCTTCACCAGACAGGATCTTTCCCGGACGGATAGCAGCCGCTTTTGCCAGAGAAAGTGCCAACGAGTCACAGATCTCCTCATGTACTTCGCAACCGGTATCGATCACACGATCCACCATATTCCGAATCAAAGATACCGGATCAAGATTCTCCACACCGGCAGGAAGTCCATTGATAGCGTAGCTGTTATTTCCCAGGTTCGTCAGATCAAAACCGATAAAACGCATATCTTCGAGCAAGGTCGGCAAGACCGTAGCTTCGCTAGCGGTAAACTCGACAATCTCAGGGAAAAGGACTTGCTGGGAAGCACCTCGCTGCTGCCTGATGTTTGTAATGTACTGGTCGAACAGGATACGGACATGGGCACGGTGTTGATCGATCAAAGCCAAACCTGACTTCAAAGAAGTTATGATATATTTTCCTTTATACTGATAACAAGGGTTGGACACATCGTTGAACAAACTGCCCGAAGTGTCCTGAACAACCACTTCGTCAGCCTCAATAGTTGGCTCAGAAATATCCGAAGCCAAGAAAGATCCGGTTAATTCCGCCCCCTGTCGTATAGCGTTCCGGTCACCCTCGAAATCATTATAAAGCTTGGACCAGTCGAATTCCGGTTTCTTATAGGAAGAGGTTTCAAAAGGATTATACCCGGAATTCACCTGCACACAGGGAGCTTTATAAGGTGCCGCTTCCTTCACGGGATTATACACAGGAATATCGATGGCGTCTTCCACATCGAAATCAATAGTCGGGATCGCACTGGACTTGGCCAGCGCTTCACGAGTCGCGGCCATCAGGATTTGCCAGATCGGCTGTTCGTTTTCAAACTTGATCTCCGTCTTGGTCGGATGGATATTGACATCTATCGTTGCCGGATCAAGCGTAAAGTAGATAAAGTAGTTCGGCTGCTCACCTGCCGGGATCAGTTGTTCGTAAGCCTGCATGACCGCTTTGTGAAAATACGGATGCTTCATAAAACGTCCGTTTACAAAGAAATACTGCAAAGCCCCCCTCTTCTTTGCCGAATCAGGCCGTCCCACAAAGCCGGAGATCGTCACTAGCGAACTTTGCGCATCCACAGAAAGGAGCTTCTGGTTCAGCGTTTTTCCATATACATTAACAATACGTTGCCTCAAACCGGACTCAGGCAGGTTGAATATCTCCGTATCGTTATGGTAAAGAGACAAAGCGACCTGCGAATTGACCAAGGCAATCCGTTCGAACTCATTGATGATATTCCGGAACTCCGTCTCATTCGATTTCAGAAACTTTCGACGTGCCGGAACATTAAAGAAGAGGTTCTTCACTGAAAAAATACTTCCCTCGGTACAGGCATCCGGTTCGACACTCTCTAATTCTGAACCCGAAAATACAAGATGCGTCCCCAGTTCGGCTCCTTTCAGGCGAGTACGAAGCTCTACTTGTGAAACCGCCACTATCGAAGCAAGCGCCTCGCCACGAAATCCCATCGTATGGAGAGAGAAAAGATCGTCTGCAGTAGAAATTTTCGAAGTTGCATGCCGTTCAAAAGCCATGCGGGCGTCAGTCTCAGACATACCTTTTCCATCATCGATCACTTGGACCAATGTACGACCGGCGTCCTTTATATTCACCTGAATGTGTCCGGCGCCGGCATCCACCGCATTTTCTACCAACTCCTTTACGACAGAGGCAGGACGCTGGATAACCTCGCCCGCCGCTATCTGATTGGCAATACTGTCAGGAAGTAAATGAATTATATCACTCATTACATAAACAAGTACCAAAATATACCACCCAAAATAGCAGCGGCCAATAACAACTTCATGTTCTTATATGTCCGACTCCGGGAATCATGCCCGTTATCACGGCTCTTTTTCAGATGAGAAGTGCCTTCGACAAAGCTACCTTTGATTTCGGCTTTATAATCATCAATCGACAATTCTTCTTCCATGCCAATCTCACGCTTCACTTTGCGGATGCGATCTTCCATCGCCTCCTTATGAGGATCCCAATAGATTGGCTTATGATCGAACTGCCGAGGCTTCCGCACATTATAAAATGAGAATAATGCCATAGTCTTTTATTATTTGAAAAATTCTTTGCTAATGTACAAATTTATTGCTTCTCTTGGGTGATTCCGTCGCTTTTCTTTTCACCACCTCGTAAATGTCATCCCTATTCTTCGGACGCAGATAGTCGAACCAATAAAAATCTTTCAACATCTTTTGATCGGGTTTCAGATCCGGAATAGGAGTCATGCTGCCGACCGGACTCGGCCAGATTTTCAATTTATCCAGTTTATTGTCTTTCACCCAGATCGTCAAGAACCCACTCTTGGTCTCATTCATCCCGACCTTCGCCCCATCCTTTTCCAATGGATAAAAAATAGACTCGGCATTTCCCGCCACATCGATCTGATGAACGGCTTGTCCCTCAAAATAGGCTTTCAGGTCGTTCCCCTTCAACTGGTTATAGTAACTCGAGTCGACATGCTGTGCCGCAAAAGCAAACTGGATCACATGGGCATATTCGATCGTACTATCATTCATATAAATCGCGATCGTATCGCCATACAGTTGATATTGTTCATTCCAGAGAACCGGTTCCGTATACATATATAATACAGAATCGCGCGTATTGAACTGCATGGAGTCACATACGCCTTGCATATCGATCCGATAGAAACGTACGCCGTAATAGGCCTTGATCTCCCGGTAGACGGAATCGACCGTCACCATCTGCAACGTATCGGCATGCAAGAACAACGTATCGCCTTGTGAATACTCAAGGAAACGGGCACTGTCGGTTGCAAAAGCATATCCGGTCTGTTCATTATAATAACCATATTCGCCTTGCAGCGTCACATGCTGGGCCGTATCAATCAGGCTCATATTCCCATAGACCTCTCCCATACCCGTATCCCGATTATAAAAGATAGAGTCACCGATCAAGATCTTCTCACCCGATTCAACCTGGGACTGATCAAGCAAAAGGGATGTGTTGTTCACCGTATCATACCATCCTCTTGAAGTATGGATCGTGCCACTGTCCGAAACAATGACAGACGGCCCCAGGATGGTAGCTACCTTGGATTCTGTGTCATAATGCAAAGTATCGGAATACAATGTGAAGTCAGGGTTCTCAACCTGCACGCTGTCATTGAACACCGCCAACTTCGTCTCCGGAGAATATTGTCCGTAAAAAGAAGATAGTTGATTCAGAGAATCTACAATTAGCCCACCTTCAAAATAGTATCCGATATTCGGAATACGTTCATAATTGAGGCTATCCGTAAAGAGCGTCACCTGCCCGTTCTCCATCCGGACATTCTCGCGCAGATAAGCCACCTGCGTGTTTCCGTCATAAAAAAGATAATCTCCGTAGACGAACAAGGTGTCTCCCTGCTCCATCCGGACATTACTGAAAGCTTCGAGCGAATTGGTCTGCTCGAAAAAGTAAGCGCTGTCGCAATACATATATGAACTGTCATGCCGGAAACATACATCGCCGTTCAATATCTGCGCATCCGGCTTTACAGCCTTATCGAAAGATAGCGTATTGGAATGGATCAGGTATACCTTCGTCTTTTTGGGCGGGACAGTATCCGTCATAACCTGCAAACTATCGGCTGCCTTCAAGCTGTCCGGCGGGACGACTGTCACATCTTGTGCGGTAATAACAGTAGTATCTGCATGCACAATACTATCTTGGGCCTGTGCAAAGGCACAGACCGCCAACACAAAAAACAGACCTGTGAAAATAAATTTATTTACAGTCCTCATTCTTTAATCCAGCCGGGATACTGGAAATCACAATTACGCCAGCCGTCGCTGATACGCACATATGTGCTTTTCTGCTTCTTAATGATCCAGTCATGCAGCAGCTCTTCGCGTTTCCGAGATTCGACAATCGACTTCAAAGCCTGATAGTCATCCGATATATTTGCCTTATGCTGGTCCACTCTGGCTTTCAGTTTTACAATAGCAACAACTTCTTTCTGCTTATCGTTGATCATAGTGAAAGGTTTGGAGATATCTCCCACCTGCATCGTATAAACCATCTTACCGATTTCCTGTGGCAGTTCGGCCATCTCGAATTTCGGAGTGCTGTGGTTGTCACTTTCAAAGTTCTGGTTCACCATCAAACCTTTGTTATTTCTTGTATCCTTGTCAGCAGAGATAAAAGTTGCCGCTTCTTCAAATGTAAATTTCTTTGCTGTTAAGTCGTTATACAACGAATCCATACGTGTCATACACTCGTTCAACTCCTTGTCCGAAACTTTCGGCTTCAACAAGATATGGCGGCAGTTGATACGGTCGCCACGCTTTTCGATCAATTGGATAATATGATAGCCATATTCAGTCTGCACGATCTGGGAAATCTTCTTCGGATCCTTCAAGTTAAAAGCGACGTTAGCGAATTCGGGCAACAAACTTGTCTTACCCAAAAAACCCAGTTCACCGCCCCTTTTGGCTGATTCCGGATCTTCCGAATACAGACGGGCCAATGTCGAAAATTCATATTTCCCGCTGTTGATATCATCGGTAAACTGGCGAAGACGCGCCTTGATAGCATCCGTCTCCTCAAACGGGATCTTCGGTTCCATCGTGATAATCTGCACCTCGACAGTTGTCGGGATATTAGGCAGACTGTCTTTGGACAACTGGCTGTAATACTTACGGACTTCGGAGGGTGTCAACTTGATTTCACCGATCAGCTGGCGCTTCATCTGTTCCACAGTCTGTTGCTCCATGATCATTTCCTTACGTTCGTCCTTCAGTTGGGAAATCTTTTTACCGAAATATTCCTCCAGCTTTTCCTTAGATCCCATCTGGTTGATTGCGAAATTGATCCAACGATCCGTCTCCTGGATCACCTGGTTTTCACTCACTTCCACACTATCGATCTTCGCTTGGTTCAGAAACAGCTTCTGTATTGCCATCTGTTCGGGGAGCACGCAATAAGGGTCACCATCAAAACGCTGTCCCTCGTTTTGCAGATATAAACGCTGGCTTTCGATGTCCGAACGCAAAATTGCATCATCTCCCACCACCCACACGATTTCATCGATCACATTATCCTGGGCATACACCACACAAGATAAACAGGCAAGAATGAATACTGTCAAAATCTTTTTCATCATGTACTTCTCTATAAGCTACCAATCACGGTTCCGTATAAAACTTGACGTCACCGCTCCTGACTGCATCATTATATAATTCTTCTTCAAATTTCTTCAAAAATTCCACCTTACGCCGATTTGTCAGCATCTCCACGATCTGCGCACTGGCATAGTCGTATGGCGCCACACTTCCCGCAGGCAGATATTCCTTAATATTCAACAGATAGCAATATGTACTATCCGAAACTTCGACAAACTTGTTTGCCCTCAAGAAGTCGTTCGCATTCGACACATGCACCGGAATATTGTCCATCACCTGGTCAAAATCCACCCATTTGTCGTAAAAGTAGTCATAAATACTGGCATTCTGTACACTATACTTCTCAATTTTTTCTAAAGAAGCCTCAGAAGTCGATCTATACCATCCCTTTACATCAACGAGGCCGGGGGCATCCACCGGGATCTTCAGGAAGAGACCTTTCACCAAAGCCTTGTCCAAGACAAATTTTTTCTGGTTTTCCTCGTAATAACTCAGCATGTCGCTTTCCTGAAACTCGGAAGAAAGCCTTTCTTTTATCAACTGTTCCTGATACCGATAGCGGATCAGCGAATGACGATATTCCTCCACCAGCTTATCCACTTCCGCCTTATCTTCTCCCTCCAAGTTGCGCAAGGCCACATCGTAGACCAATGCATCTTTCACCCACTTCCTTTCCAAACTTTCGGCAAGCAACATACTGTCAGCCGAGGACAATCCGCGCGGGATCTGCTGTTTTATCTCCGAACGTCTCAAAGTCCGGTCCTTCACTTTTACCAACACATCCGCATCATCCACAGGCTGCGTTCCCTTACAAGAACACAGCAAAGATACGAATGCTATAAAAATGAAGCAATATCTCATATAACTTTCTCTTTATTATTTCTTTGTCATTTTACTCACTTTCTTCACCAGCTTCCAGTTTATCGTCACCGGGTATTTCCGGTTCAGCTGTTCGATCCACTCGGCTTCCGCCTTGGCTTGCTGGTCCATCGGCTTGTTCCAAACTTCCTTATTGCTGATGTCGAACAGCAAGATGCCATCCCGATACTCTTTCATAAGAAGATCGAACTCAGGATGTTTCGTAGTCAGATTCTTACGTTCGGCAGTAGTTACGATATCTCGGATAAAAAGATCGTAAACCTCCTGCATGAAATCTCCCGCATACGATTTCGTAGAGAACGGACAGCGCTGGATATAATAAGCGAACTCACTTTGGGGAAAATCCGTGCCATTCAGATGAAACAAAGTCTTGTTCATGTCTTTCGCCTTCTCGTAGAAAGCAGGATCGGACGGAAAATAGTCGTTGCACAAAGCTTGTAGTTCGGCATAAGCCTCGGGATAGAAGCAATATCCGTACTCTTTTTTCATTCGTTCATCAAACGCACCGTAATATTCGAAATTCCGTTCTCCCTGCGCCATCTGGCGAGACCAGGCCTTCTTCTTATCATCGAAAGAAGGAATACCTTTCTTCTCGATCAACTTTATAATGTGATAACCGAAACGTGTTTTCACCGGTCGGGACAATTCCCCCGGAGTGTTCAAAGCGAAAGCAGCCACTTCGAACGGCTCCACCATCTCGCCGACACCAAAAGCTGGCAACTCTCCTCCCCGCTTGGCAGAACCGGCATCAGACGAGTATTCTTTTGCCAACATGGCAAAGTCAGCTCCATCCTTCGCTTTCCGATAAACTTCTTCCGCACGAGCCAATGTTTCAGCCTCTCCAAACTTCACCGAATCTTTCTCAAACGGGATCAGGACATGCGCTACACGTACCAGCCCCGGATTTCGCCTGCGACTGTGTATTTTTATGATATGGAAGCCCATAGTCGTCCGAACCGGCAGAGAGACGGAACCGACGGGCAACGAATAAGCGACATTCTCAAAGGCTTTAACCGTCTGCATCGGCAGCAAACAGTGTACATATTCATAGCCGACATTTTCCTTATCGGCATCTTTCAGTTCTTTGCCGACAGCGGCAAAATCCTCTCCCGCTTGAATACGCTCATAGGCCTCGATCGCTTTCTGATATACCGGAACCGTATCTTTCGATAATGTACGTTGCGGCAAGCGGAACAGAATATGACTCAATTCCAGCACTTCTCCATACCGGTCATATACGGCACGTACAGCAGCTTCCTCTCCATCCTTATCCGACAGATAACTTGAAGTCAATTGAGCCCGATAGCTATCCAATTCATCTTTGAACGCTTTCGTCTTGTCCAGTCCCAAATCTTCCGCTTCCGCCACTTTCAGCTTGAAGTTCTTAAACAACTCCACGTATGCATTCACGGATTTACGGTCAGACAAATTAACTTCGCTATTCTTTTGTGCAATAAAAATAAATTCATCCAACGGGATCTGCTTTCCGGCTACCGTCATCACTACCGAATCGGCCGAAACTTGTGCATTTCCTGTCATACAAGCGAATACCAAAGATAATACAAGCAACTTCTTCATTAATCCTTCTTTTACCATATCACGATATCGTTTACAAAAATAACACTAATCTAACGGAGATGCAGCTTAAAAAGTACATTACCCCATTAAATTAGTGTTTTTTATAAATATAAAAACCGACATTCACTTTCAAAAGACAGGCGCCTTTTCATGAAACAGCTATTCCCACCTCTGCAAATCACTCGATTATTTTCTGCAAAAAACGGCTACAAAATAGGTAAAACCGGGAGGTTTTCATTGTCCGGCACGGTACTTTAGTTGCCGGACACCCCCATGTTGCCCCC
>ERZ780149.4499-NODE-4499-length-10784-cov-7.396682_pt1 | contig 10784 bp, 6 predicted proteins | sample MGYA00511367_ERZ780149 | MGnify/ENA primary metagenome ERZ780149 (study PRJEB29588, sample SAMEA2153852) | human gut metagenome | biome: human gut; feature: human-associated habitat; material: faeces | place: Denmark | collected 2008/2010 ...
GCTCCACCTGCGGCGGCTGCCACTAAGGCTTAAACCATGAAACACAAAACGCGGCTGTGCAATGCAGGGCCGCGTTTTGCTTGCAACAGGCGGTTTTGGATGGCAAACCGACAACTAGGGGAGGAAGGTGAACGGTCATGGCAGAGCTTTCGCCCATGATGCAGCAATATCTGGAGATCAAAAAACAACATAAGGATGAGATTCTATTCTACCGCATCGGTGACTTCTACGAGATGTTCTTCGACGATGCGCTCACAGCTTCGCGGGAGTTGGATCTGACCCTCACGGGCAAGCAGTGCGGCCTTGAAGAGCGCGCGCCCATGTGCGGCGTACCATTCCACAGCTACGAGGGCTATGTGGCCCGCCTCATCTCGAAGGGCTATAAGGTCGCCATCTGTGAGCAGGTGGAAGACCCGGCAAAGGCCAAGGGCCTCGTCAAGCGCGACATCATCCGCGTGGTCACGCCCGGCACCGTCATTGAGAGCAGTATGCTTCAGGATGACAAAAACAACTACATTGCGAGTGTTTTCCTGAAAGGCGGCGCAGCAGGCCTCTGCTTCGCAGACGTTTCCACCGGCACGGCCCATATCACAGAGCTCAAGCGGGAGAAGATCGCCCCGGCGGTCATTGCGGAACTCTGCCGCTACAACCCCAGCGAGGTGCTGATGAATCCGGGCCTGCTGGACTGCCGGGAGATCACTGCCTACATCAAAAAGAATATGAACTGCGCCGTCGAGCTGGTGGAAGAGGAGCGGTACGCCCCGGGCCTCGTGGCCATCTCCCTCGAGAACCAGTTTGGCCGCGACTGGGCCGCGAAGACCGGTATCACAGAAGACGGCCTTGTCCGCTTTGCAATGGCCGCGCTGCTGGAATATCTCCATGATACGCAAATTAAAGGCGTCGAGCGCCTGAAAACGGTCATCACGTATAATGAAGCCCAGTTCATGCGGCTGTCGCAGGTCACCCGGGCCAACCTCGAGCTCACCGAGACGCTGCGGGGCCGCGAAAAGCGGGGGACACTGCTCTGGGTGCTGGACAAGACCAGCACCGCCATGGGCAAGCGGATGCTCCGCAGCTGGATCGAGCAGCCGCTCATTTCCAGTGCCGCCATCAACCGCCGCCTCAACGCGGTGGAAAGCCTTGTGAACCAGACCATGCAGCGGGGCGATTTGATCGAACAGCTCCACTACATCGCCGACCTCGAGCGCCTGATGACCCGCGCGGTCTACGGCTCCGCCACCCCCAAGGAGATCTACACGATGGCCCAGACCTGTGAGCGCCTGCCGGAACTGCGGGCGCAGGCCGAGAGCTGCAGCTGCCCGGAGTTGACTGCGCTTGCGGGACAAATCGACCTGCTGGACGATGTGAAGACGGCCATCCTTGCCGCCATCGACCCGGAAGCGCCCTCCACCCTCAAGGACGGCGGCGTCATCGCCAAAGGCTACCACCCCGAGGTAGACGAGCTGCGCTCCATCCGCGACAATACCAAGGGCGTCCTCGCTCAGCTGGAAACGCGCCTGCGGCAGGAGACCGGCATCCCCAAGCTGAAAATCGGCTACAATCACGTCTTCGGCTACTACATCGAAGTCAGCAACTCCTATAAATCCATGGTCCCCGAGACCTATATCCGCAAGCAGACCCTCACCTCCGGTGAGCGCTATATCACCCAGGAGCTGAAAGAGCTGGAAAGCAAGATTTTAGGTGCGCATGAGCGTCTCATTGCGCTGGAGCACCGGCTCTTCTCGGAACTGCTGGAAACTATCGGCGGTCAGCTCGACCGCATCCAGCGGACGGCAAATGCTGTGGCCGAGCTGGACGTGTTGGCGGCGCTGGCGCAGGTGGCCGCTGAAAACAACTACTGCCGCCCTGTGGTGGATGACAGCGACGAGCTGACCATCACCGAGGGCCGCCACCCGGTGGTCGAGCAGATGCTGAAAGGCAGCCTCTTCGTCCCCAACGATACCAGGCTCAACTGCACCACTGACCGCTGTCTCATCATCACTGGCCCGAATATGGCAGGCAAATCGACGTATATGCGCCAGAACGCCCTTATCGCTCTGATGGCACAGATCGGCTCCTTCGTCCCAGCGTCCAGCTGTCATGTGGGCGTCGTGGATGCCATCTTTACCCGCATTGGCGCATCGGACGACCTTGCCGCCGGCCAGTCCACCTTCATGGTCGAGATGACCGAGGTGGCCGAAATTCTCAAGAACGCCACACCCAAGAGCCTCGTTGTGCTGGACGAAATTGGCCGCGGCACCTCTACTTTCGACGGCATGAGCATCGCCCGGGCCGTCGTGGAGCATATCTCCGACCCGGCCAAGGGCCTCGGCTGCAAGACCCTCTTCGCCACCCATTACCACGAGCTGACTGACCTGGAAGGGGCCATCGAGGGCGTCAAAAACTACAACATCGCGGTCAAAAAGAGGGGAGAGGACATCACTTTCCTCCGCCGCATCATCCGCGGCCCCGCCGACGACAGCTACGGCATCGAGGTGGCGAAGCTGGCCGGTCTGCCCGGCACCGTGACGCGCCGCGCCCACGAGGTGCTGCGCACTCTGGAAGCGTCTGCCCCGAAGAACAAGGTGGAGCAGATGGATTTCGACGCCCTGCAGGAGTATTCTTCGCCTGCCGTCCCCAGCGAGATGATGGAAAAGCTCGAGGCATTGGACGTTGAGACCCTGACCCCCATCGAGGCACTGAACTTCCTGTATGAGCTGAAAAAGACCCTGAGCGGCAGCCTGAATGGCTGATTTTATTTGAAACGGAGGGAAACGAATGGCAGAGATACACGTTCTCGACAAGCACACGGCAGAACTTATCGCCGCCGGTGAGGTGGTTGAGCGGCCCGCATCGGTCGTCAAGGAGCTTCTGGAAAACTCCATCGACGCCGGTGCGTCTCAAATCACCGTCTCGATCGAGTCGGGCGGCGTTCGTCTGATTGAAATCAGCGACAACGGCACCGGCATCGAGGCAAAATACATCCCCACGGCTTTCATCCGCCATGCCACCAGCAAGATTCGGACGGAAGAGGACCTCACCAGCATCCACACGCTGGGCTTCCGCGGCGAAGCGTTGGCCTCTATCGCCAGCGTGGCCCGCGTCGAAGTGCTCACCCGCACCGAGGCCGACGAGTGCGCTTCCCTCTACCGTATCGAGGGCGGGGAAGAGCAGCCCATCGAGCCGGGTGCGCGAGGCGTCGGCACCACCATCCGGGTCTGTGACCTCTTTTTCAATACTCCTGCCCGGATGAAATTCCTCAAAAAGGATTCCAGCGAGGGTACTTTCGTGGCCGACATCGTGGGCCATGTGGCCCTGAGCCACCCCGAGGTGAGCTTCAAGTTCATCCGCGAAGGCAAACTGCAGTATGTCACCCCCGGTGACGGCCAGCTCCGCAGCGCGGCTTATGCCGTGCTGGGCCGGGAGTTCAGCCGTGACCTCGTGGAGGTTGATAACCGTGAGGGTGTTTACCGGGTCTGGGGGCTCATCACCCAGCCCCGCAGCTGCCGCGCCAGCCGCAGTATGCAGTATTTCTATATCAATGGCCGCTATGTCCGCAACCGCACCATGATGGCGGGCATGGAGATGGCGTTCAAGGGTACCACGATGCAGGGCAAGTTTCCTGGAGGAATCTTGCTTCTTGAGATGCCTGCCGACCTTGTGGATGTCAACGTCCATCCGGCAAAAACAGAAGTCCGCTTTGCCCGGGAAAACGACATCTTCGACCTCGTCTACCATGCTGTCAAGCTGGCGCTGAGCCAGCCTGGTACAGGGGAGAGACAGTTCGTCTTTGACAGTGAGAAAGAGAATAATGTATCCAGCAAACATGAAAATAGCGGAAATAAAGAAGAAAATGCTGTAAAGAACAATAACTTTACAGGACTTTCGGCGGTGATTTTGGGTCAGGCAGAGCCGGGAAGCCTGCCGCACCCGGAGGAAAAACCTCTCCGCCCAGCGGCACCGGCAGCGTCTGTGACACCCCGCACGACACAGCCCTCTGCCCCGGAGCGGGACATCCTCCCGCTGCCCGTAAAAGCCCCGGAAAAGGCTGCGCCGGCATCGGAACACACATGGACAACGGTTGCGGCCTTCGAGCCTCTTCCGATGAACGCTGCCCTTCACAGTCCTGAGCCGCCGCAGAAGGAAAGTGTCCTTGAGCCGCCGCCCTTCCGGGCTGCATCCAGTGAGTCACAGCTGGACATCGAGGCAGACATCGATCTGCCGGATGTCACCCGCGATCATATGGCCGCGTGGGAGCCTGCCCCGGAAGAACCGGAGCGTCCGCCGCTGCCGGAGGCTTCGGATGAACCTCAGCAGAGCGCAGCCCCGGAGCAGCTGGGCCTTGACGTTCAGGATGGCCCGGAGCCTCTGCGGTATGTGGGCGAGATCTTCCGCACCTATATCCTCGCGGAGCGGGGCGACGAGATCTGCATCATTGACAAGCACGCCGCCCATGAGCGCCAGCTCTTCGAGAAACTGGCCGCCCACTACGGCGATGTCCCCAGTCAGCTTCTCCTGGAGCCGCTGGTGGTGGAGCTCTCCGCCGAGGAAAAGACCGCTCTGCTGGCCAACCTCGACCTGCTGGAAAGCGCCGGTCTCGAGGTGAGCGATTTTGGCGGCAGCTCGGTCTGCCTGCGCTCGGTCCCCGCTGATGTGGAGCAGAGCAGTGCCGAAGATTTGTTGGTCGAGCTGGCGGCAAAGCTGGCCCACGGCAGCCGCGACGCGTTGAACGAGCGGACAGAGTGGGTGCTCCATTCCATCTCCTGCCGCGCCGCCATCAAGGCGGGCGACCACACCTCGCCGCAGGAGCTGATGGCGCTGGCCGAAAAAATTCTCTCCGGCGAAGTGCCGCCCTTCTGCCCCCATGGGCGCCCCTGCGTTCTCAAACTTACCCGAAAGGAGCTGGAAAAGCAGTTTGGCCGAATCGTGTGATAAAAATCAGAAGCATCCGGTGCTGGCCGTCGTCGGCCCCACTGCCACCGGCAAAACCGCTCTCGGCGTGGCGCTGGCCGAAGCTTTCGAGGGCGAAGTCATCAGCGCCGACTCGATGCAGATCTATAAAGGATTAGACGTCGGTACGGCGAAGGTCGCGCCCGAAGAGACCCACGGCATCCCGCACCATGCGGTGGATATTCTGGAGCCGGACGAGCCCTTCAGCGTGGCGGATTTCGTGACGTTGGCCGGAACGCTCGAGGCGGACATTTCCGCCCGGGGCCGTCTGCCCATCCTCGTGGGCGGCACGGGCCTCTATGTCCAGAGCTTTTTGTACGGTGTCCGCTTCGCCGCCGAGAAGACGCCGGACGGCCTGCGGGAACAGCTGGCCGCTGAGCTGGCTGAAAAAGGTCCGGAGGCCATGTACAAAGAGTTGCAGACTGCCGACCCGGAAGCCGCCGCCGCCATCCATCCGAACAATCAGGTGCGAGTCCTGCGGGCGCTGGAACATTTCCGGGCCACCGGCAAGCGTCTGAGCGAGCAGAAAGCCCAGTCCCTCCCGCTGGAGCGGCCCTATCGTTCACTGGTGCTGGGTCTGGACTTTCCCGATCGCACCCAGCTCTACCGCCGCATCGACCTGCGGGTGGACAAGATGCTGGACGCCGGCCTCCTCGATGAGGCAAAGCTGGTCTATGACCACCGCCAGACCTACCGCACGGCAGCGCAGGCCATCGGCTACAAGGAGTTCTTCTCCTATTTTGAGGGGACGGCCCCGCTGGATGCCTGCACCGAAAAGCTCAAGCAGGCCTCCCGCAACTACGCCAAGCGCCAGCTGACCTGGTTCCGCCATATGGATGGCGTGGTCTGGCTGGACGCCTCTGCGCCGGACATTACAGCCCGGGCTGTGCAGCTGACCCAAGAATTTTTAGCGAAAGGGTGACCTTTTATGATGGATAGACCACACTCTGATCCCGGCGCGTCCAGCGCTTTGGGCAAGCTGGCAGGCTTCGTCATCGCCGTCGTGGTGCTGGCGGGCATCTATGTGGGCTATCAGGCCCTGCAGGTACTCTTCCCGCCCAACACCTACGAGACGGCGCTTCTTGCCACCGTGGCGGATACGGTGGACGCCGACGGAGTTCTCCTCTTCGATGAGGTCTATGTTCCCGGCAGCGGAACGCTGGGCTATCTCGCGGCCGACGGCGAGCGCGTCTCGGCGGGGGCTGCAGTAGCGGAGATCTACAGCAGCCCGGAACAGGCGGGCCTCCGCCAGCAGCTCACGAGCCTGAACGACCAGATCGAGCTTCTGCAGCGCTCTCAGAATACCACCGCCACCCAGCTGGATTCTCTGAAAAAAGAGCGGGCTTCCGCGCTTTATGATATGATGGATGCGCTGGACAGCTCTGCCTACGACGAGACAGCCCAGAGCGAAGAAAACTACATCCTCGCTCAGAACAAGCTCTGGGTCATCACCGGTGAAGTCTCGGATTTCTCGGCCCAGATCGCCTCCCTCACCGAGCAGTCGGCACAGGTGCAGGCCCAGTTGGGGGAGCCGACCCAGATCACCGCCCCTCAGACGGGTTACTTCATCCGCAGCTCTGCCAGCGGGCGGCTCAACGCCGGGGCAGACGACATCCTCGCGCTGAACACCACCGACCTGCAGGCGTATCTGAACTCTGACCCTGAGCTGCCGCTGGACGGCTGCGCGGGCAAGATCGTCTCGGGCTTTGCGTGGCGGTACGTCGGCCTCTGTTCGGCCAAGGAAGGGGAGAAGCTGCTGGGCGACAACGGCAAGCCCCTGACCCGCTCGGTGAAGATAAAGTTCCCCGGCCAGATGGAGACGCCCCTCAAGGCCTCCGTCTCCGAGGTGGCCATCGACGAAGCGACCGGACTGGCACGCTTTGTTATCACCTGCGAGATCATCAACGGCGATGTGCTGCGGCTCAACCGGGCCGGCGCCCAGATCATCGTGGGCGAGACCACCGGCCTGCGCGTTCCCATCGACGCTATCCATTATCTAAAAGAGGACGGAACCGAGTCTGAGACGCAGGGCGAGAACTACATCCCGGGCGTCTATGTCAAATACGGCAATCTTGCCCGTTTCTGCAAGATCGACCCCGTGGATAATGACCATCCGCTGGTGACGGACGGCGAGTACCGCATCGTCATGCCCAGCAGCTCGGATAAGACAAAAACCGTCAGCGAAGTCCGCCTTTATGACGAGATCATCGTCTCCGGACAAAATTTGTATGATGGAAAGCTTTTGTAGTTATTGACATCTGACGCAAAAAATCAGATAATAGAAAAAGCTATTAGCAACTCTTTTTCACAAAGGGGTGCCAGGCAGCGTGAGCTGCCCGAATGAAAGGAGCAAGTTTCTATGTCTTTTGTGGACAGCCTGAAAAAAGGACTTTTCGGCAGTGAGGACGATTACGACGATCAGTACATGGACGACGGTCCTCAGATGGTGAATAACAACAGCGGTCTCGGCGTCGCAGGCAACGAGGAAGAGGACGAGCCCGAAGAGGGCGCAGCCCCCAAGCGGAACGGCAAGGTGGTCAACATCCATGCTACCACCCAGCTCAAGGTCGTTCTGGTCAAGCCCGAGCACTTTGAGGATGCCAGCACCATTGCAGACCACCTGAACAACAAGCGCACCGTCGTGCTGAATCTGGAATCCACCAACAAGGAAGTTTCCCGCCGTCTGGTGGACTTTCTCTCCGGTGTGGCCTACGCCAACAACGGCCAGATCAAGCGGGTGGCCAACAGCACCTTCATCATTACTCCCTACAATGTAGACATCATGGGCGACCTGCTGGACGAGCTGGAGAACAATGGCGCGTTCTATTGATACCCAGCAAAGTGCCGTGCGGGGCTTCGTCCCGGCGCAGAACGATGAGGAACGCTTCCTCATGCGTCATGTCGAGGACCTGGCCCGCGCCGCCTTTGGCCGGGGCATCGCCCGTTATTCGGCGTTTCTGAGCGACAGGGAACAGCAGCTGGCGCAGGCGGCACTCAACCGTGCCGGTGCGCCGGAGGAAAGCTGCCGCTTCGAGGGCGGCTGGCCTGACGCCGAGCGTCGGGTGCTCTGCCTCGAGCCGGAAGACTGCTACCCTGCAAGCCCTGTCTGCTGCGTCCGGCTCAGGTGTCGTGCGCTGGCCGGGGCGCAGCTGCCCGTCCATAAGGATTATCTGGGCAGTCTGATGGGACTTGAGCTTCGCCGTGAGGCGCTGGGCGACATCGTCCTGCCGCCGGAGGAGCCGGGTACCGCTTATCTGTTCGCGCTGGAGCCTGCTGCAGCCCTTATCTGTCAGGAGCTGCGCAGTGTGGGCCGCACCGAGGTGACGGCTCAGCAGCTGGCGCTGGACGAAGTACCGGAGTTTGCGCAGGCAGAGCGCCGGTTACAGACCGCGACCGTATCGTCGCTGCGTCTGGATGCCGTACTTGCCGCCATGCTGCGGTGCAGCCGGGGCATGGCCGCAGAGCTTGTGGCAGCGGGAAGGGTAGAGATCAACCATCTGCCTGTTTCCAGCGCCCATGCGCCGGTATACGAATCTGATGTGTTCACAGTGCGGGGCAAAGGGCGCTTCCGCCTCACAGCCCTGCCGGGCAAGAGCAAAAAAGACCGACAAATCATTGAGTTCTTCCAATATTGAGAAGGACAACTGGATAAAATGGAGGAGATCATTATGCTGACACCGCAGGACGTGCGCTCTGTCCAATTCGAAAAGAACCTCCGCGGCTACCGTACCGAGGATGTTGACCACTTTCTGGATAAGGTAGAGCAGCAGCTCGGGCAGGATGCGGAGCAGATGGAGGCCCTGCGCAAGCAGGTAGCCGACCTGACTGCCGAGAACGAGACCCTGCGCCGCAATATGCAGAGCTATGAGGCAGACGGCGATATGCTCAAGAGCGCCCTCATCAATGCGCAGCGCATGGGCGAAAACGTCATCCGCGAGGCCAACCAGAAGGCCGAAGACATCCTGCACCGTGCAAATCTGCGCGGCGACGACATCATCCGGGATGCCAACGAGCTGCTGCAGAAGGCCAGCGACCGCGCCGACGAGATCATCAGCGAGGCCAACGACAAAAAGCTGGCCGAAGAGCGCGAGTATGACCGCGTTCGTCTCGAGGTCACCCGTTTCAAGTCCGACGTGCTGAACCTTTACCGCACCCATGTGGAGTCCCTGAGCCGTCTGCCGGAGTTCCAGCAGAAGGAGGAGGCCCCCGCACAGGATGCCGAGGCTGAGCTGCCCGAAACCGAGGATGCCGATACCACCGAGGAAGCAGCACCCGCTGCGGACGCTGCCGAGACGGAAGACGCCGCCCCCGAGAAGGCCAGCGAGGACTTCTGGGAGAAGGACGAATCTCAGCTCAAGCTCGACCCGCCCCCGGCAGACCCCAACGCTGCCTTTCAGGGCGTGAACTTCAGCGAATAATTCCCGAAGCATCGACAGCAAGGCATCATTTGTGTGCCGTAAAGCTGTTTTGATAAAATAAGCGCGTAGCTGCGCTGTTTGCGATTGCAAAACCAATAGAGGAGAGTGTAAAACCAGTGGCTAAGAATAAGTCTCAGTACGACAGTACTCTGAACCTGCCCAAGACCCTGTTTGAGATGCGCGCCGGCCTGCCCAAGAAGGAACCGGTCATGCTCAAGGATTGGGACGACAACGACCTGTACAACCAGCTCATGAAGCACAACGAGGGCAAACCCCAGTTTATTCTGCACGACGGTCCTCCGTATGCAAACGGCAACATCCACATGGGCACCGCCCTGAACAAGATCATCAAGGATATCATCATCCGCGACAAGAACATGGAGGGCTTCCAGGCTCCCTATGTGCCCGGCTTTGATACCCACGGCCTGCCCATTGAGCTGAAGGCTCTGTCCTCTGTGGGCGAGAAGAAGAAGGACATCTCCAAGCTGGAGCTGCGCCAGATCTGCGAAAAGTTTGCCACCGAGCACATCGACATCATGAGCGACCAGTTCAAGCGTCTGGGCGTTATCGGCGATTTTGAGCATCCCTATCTGACCCTCAAGCCCGAGTTTGAGGCCCGTCAGATCGAGATCTTCGGCGAGATGGCCAAGAAGGGCTATATCTACAAGGGTCTGAAGCCTGTCTACTGGTGCCCCGACTGCCGCACCGCTCTGGCTGAGGCCGAGATCGAGTACGGCGAGGACGAGTGCGACTCTATCTTCGTCCGCTTCCACGTCTCTCAGGACCCCAACGGCGTTCTGGCAAAGCACGGCATCCCGATGGAGAAGACCTACTTCGTCATCTGGACCACCACCACCTGGACCTTGCCCGCCAACGAGGCTATCTGCCTGAACGGCCAGTTCGAGTACTCCTTCGTCAAGATCGGCGACGAGTTCCACATCATGGCCACTGACCTCGTCAAGAGCGTCATGGATGCCTGCCACATCACCGAGTATGAGGTGGTGGGTGAGCCTGTCAGCGGTGCAGAGTTCGAGCTGATGCGCTATAACCACGTCTATCTGCCCAAGGAAGGCTGGGTCATCCTCGGCGACCACGTCACGCTGGAAAGCGGCTCTGGCTGTGTCCACACCGCCGGCGGTCACGGCGTCGATGACTTCAACGTCTGCCAGAAGTACCCCCAGATCCCCATCACCGTCCCTGTGGACGACGGCGGCTATCTGACCGAGCAGGCCGGCAAGTACGCAGGCCAGCGCGTCTGGGCTTCCAACAAGACCATTCTGGCCGACCTGACCGCCGCCGGCGCTGTCATGGGCCAGCTGCACATCAAGCATCAGTATCCGCACTGCTGGCGCTGCCACAACCCCATCATCTTCCGTGCTACCGAGCAGTGGTTCTGCTCCATCGCCAAGTTCCGTG
>ERZ780149.4501-NODE-4501-length-10784-cov-3.446454_pt1 | contig 10784 bp, 8 predicted proteins | sample MGYA00511367_ERZ780149 | MGnify/ENA primary metagenome ERZ780149 (study PRJEB29588, sample SAMEA2153852) | human gut metagenome | biome: human gut; feature: human-associated habitat; material: faeces | place: Denmark | collected 2008/2010 ...
GACCGCTACGGCAGGAAAATCCCCAAGCATACACACGGCACGATGAATCTGCCGCGCAAGACATCTTCTGCGCGCAGCATCATGGACGCGGTTCTCGGGATTTATGATGAAAAGGTCAATCCCAAGCTGTCCGTCCGCAGGATTACCATCACCGCGAATAAGATCGTGAGCGAGGACGATGTTCCGCAGGAAGCCGAAGCGCCGGTGCAGTTCAACCTGTTCGACGATATTGCGGCGCAGGAACAGCAGCACAAGGAGGAGGAAATCAGATTGGAACGCGAGCGCAAAATACAGGAAGCGATGCTGGGCATCAAGAAAAAATTCGGCAAGAACGCGATTCTGAACGGCGGGAGCTATTTAGACGGCGCGACCGCCCGAGAGCGCAACGGCCAGATCGGAGGGCACAAGGCATGAGCAGCAAATACGACGATATCATTGACCTCCCGCATCCGACCTCGCAGAACCACCCACGCATGTCGCTGCACGACCGCGCGGCGCAGTTTTCTCCTTTCGCCGCCCTCACCGGCCACCACGCCGCCATCGCGGAAACGGGACGGCTGACGGATCGGCGCATCGAGCTTGATGAGAGCGAGATCGCGCGTGTCGACGCAGAGCTGCAGCATCTTCAAGAACTGCTCCCCGGCAGACCAACGGTGTCCATCACCTACTTTGTGCCGGATGAGCGAAAGAACGGCGGCAGCTACCAGACCGTCACCGGCGAGGTCAAGCGTATTGATGCGGTCAGTGGGATGATTCAAATGACGGACCGGAGAGAGATACCGATTGAGGATGTTTTTAGCATTAAAATCAAGATATAGAAAGCAAACATCCGATTAACAGGAGGGAAAATACATGTATTATGAAATACTGCTATTTATTAGAGCATTCGATAGTTGATACTACCTTTTCGTTCAAGAAGCTCACGACTTTGATTGTAAGCGTGAAGTCAACGAAAAGCGGGCGTTGCTGACAAGCATGCCAGATTGGTCTCACTATCAATGATGTGTTAATGTGCAACCTTGGAGCATTAAAAAAGAAACAAAAGAAATCGACCGCTGCTCAAATAGAGCGGCGGTCGATTCATAGCAGAGAGACAATTGAATCAGACGACCACGCTGGGCTTGCCCCGCGTGGCGCATCATAGTGAGACTGTCACGATTACAGGGCAAGTGAACCCATGGGGTCCCACGGCTTCAAAACAATGGGCTCCTGATCCAGTAGCTTTGCCTTGTCTCCCAGTGTCGAACGGTTGACGACTGCCTGATAAACATATCGATCAAACCATGCATCACTGCAGACGTAGTAACCTTTGTCCCCGTTTTCGCTGCCCCAGCTGTTTTCAATTTTCCAGCGGGTCGGCATGCCGGAATCATCAAGATTAACGCCGGTAAGTACCATTGCGTGTCCCATGGACGAGAATCGGTAGTCGAGACCGTCTTTTTTGCTGATTTCAAGGTCAAGACCGGTCAGAAGCTCATAGTCAAATGCTCCGGTGTCCCAAATCCCTTCGCTTCGGTTTCCGGATTTTCCAACGTCGCTTCCGAACCAGACCAGTTCGCCGTTTTTTAGCTGGCGAATGATCATTTCCTTGAACTCTGCTATCGGGAGATTCAGATAGCAGACCTTTTCTCCGCCCACAACATTTCCGAGCATAGAAACAGTATAGGTGCGGTGATAAGGTTTGTCATCAGTCGGAGCATTGATGATCGAAACGGTTTCACTGAGAGCAGAACCGATGTAAGTTTCAAAGAACGTTTGAGGCGTATAGTCCCGCTCAATGTGATAATGCCCGTCTTTGTCAACATACTCAAAATCGAAGCGGCGGGGCGGCTCGCTGTAACAGCTGCAGAGATAACCGTAAATTTTATCCAGTACGGAAACTTTGTATCTGCTGATTTGTTCCAGTTCGCTGCCGGAAGCTGCCATTTCGCGGATGTGGACGGCAGCGGCCTTGAGCGCCTGATTGAGCAGGCGGTTCATCAGCATCGTGTTTTCACTTTGAGCGGTTTCCGGCATCGCGTCCTTGGGAACAATGCCGTATTTTGCAACGAGATTTTTGAACATATCCCACTGCCCGCCGTCATGGACGCCGGTAGAGAGAATGTGGGCGACGACACGGTCGTCGGTCGGAAGAGCTACGGTTTCGATGATGGCTTCAAGAAAGAAATTGGCCCGTTCAAACTTATCCCAGAAAGCGGCGTAGCTTTGGGACAGTTCGAAAGAAGCAAGTCCTTTTTCCTTTGCAATCTTTTCACGTAAGAGATTCAGCGAAGCAAACAGCCAGCAGCGCCCGGACTTTTTCTGGTTTGTGACCGCAAGAGTCGGGATCTCAATCGAGAACTTGTGCCGCATCTGAGAGGCACCCGCGCTGACGTAAGCAACATCGCTCATGTCGGACTTGGAAAGAGCAGTTGTTGCGAGTTTGCGGACAGGATCGGCGTTATAGTGTTCGGAGAAAGCTTCAAGCTGTTCTGCGGTGATCGGTGTGGGTTGAGACATGTTGATGCATCCTTTCTTGTTGAAAATTGCTATCACTATACATGCGGAAAAATGGTTTTGCAAGGGGTTTTCCAAGATAGTTTCTGCATTTTTTTGACGGTGAAATAGTGCAAAAAAACGTTGTGAGCAAAGCCACTTTTTGTTGACATTTCCCACATGCTTCGCCAAAATAATAATAGCATCTGGGTGTCAGCGGGCACACAGATGTGCAAAAAAACGAGATGTCAAGGAGGAAACAAAGTGAAAAAACTATTCGCTGTCTTGCTGACCGTCTGCCTGATGCTCGGAATGTTTTCCGCATGCTCTAATGGCAAGGATACGGTCGATGACCCTGCAAACACGGGTGCAGAGAATGGACTCAGTGTCAGCAAAGAACCGATCAAGGACCTCGTGACCTATGTGGTCGCATCGCAGGAAATGAGCACGTTCAATATCCTGTACAGCCAGAGCACCAATGAGACGCAGGTGCTTACCAACTGCATCGATGGTCTTCTCTCTCATGACAACTACGGTAACCTTGTTCCAGCCCTCGCCGAGAGTTGGGAGTCCGATGACGGCGGCCTAACATGGACATTCCATCTGCGCAAGGGTGTGCAGTGGGTTGATTACCAAGCGCAGCCGCAGACGGACGTTGTTGCAGACGACTGGCTGTGGGGCCTTGAGTGGGTTCTGAACTTCTACAAGAACGGCGCCTATAACACCTCCATGCCGAAGAAGATGATCGCCGGTGCGGAGGACTACTACAATTACACGGCCGGTTATGAAGATCTCGCTGCCGATGCCGATGATGATGCCAAGAAAGCATACGAAGAGGACAAGGCTGCGTTTGAAGCCCTGTGTGCCAAGTATGATCTGCCCACCACCCGCCTGACCGAGGAAGAGGGCAAAAATCTTGACTTGACGATTTTCAAGAAGATGGTTGGTATCGAGGCACCTGACGATTATACCCTCGTTTATCACTGCACCAGCCCCATGGCCTACTTCCCCACGCTGGCTACCTATAACTGTCTCTATCCCGCCTCTCATGACCTGATTGAGAAGCTTGGTGTGGACGGCTTCCTTGCCTGCACGTATGACAATATGTGGTACAACGGCTGCTATACCATTACCACTTACGTCAATGCAAACGAAAAGGTGCTTACGAAGAACCCCCTTTACTGGGATACGGACTGCACGCTGTTTGATTCCGTGACCTACAAGATGGTCGAGTCCAAGGATGTCGCTTTCCAGATGTTCCAGGCTGGTGAGGTCGATGATATCACGCTTACCGAATCCAACCTGCACACCATCTATGACAACCCCTCCAACGAGTACCACGACAACCTTGTCGAATCCCGCCCGACCAAGTTCTCCTATCAGATCCATTTCTGCTGGGATAAGTATCTTGAAAACGGTGAGCCGGACACCAACTGGAATACTGCCATTGCCAACGAGAGCTTCCGTAAGGCATGGTACTACGGTCTGGATTTGACCCCGTACCTCGCTCGTACGAACTATATCAATCCTCAGAACTGCGCCAACTATGCCTATACCATGTCCAATCTGGTCTCCTTCTCCGACGGTACGGAGTATACCCAGCGTGTGATGGATAAGCTGGGCATCAAGGCTGACGGCACGAGTTTTGCCCGTTACGATGCAGCTAAGGCCGATGAGTACAAGTCCAAGGCGATTGAAGAACTCACGGCCAAGGGCGTGACCTTCCCTGTAGAGATCGACTATTACATCAAGGCATCCGACCAGACTGCACTGGACAATGCCAACGTCATGAAGCAGATGTTCTCCGACTGCCTTGGAGATGATTTCGTGACCTTCAATATCAAGACTTATGTTTCCTCTGTTGCCAAGGAAGTGCGCAATCCGCAGCTCGCGTCTTTCTATGTTAATGCATGGGGTGCCGACTACGGTGATCCGCAGAACTTCCTCGGCCAGGAGACTTATGGTGATGATAATGCGTGGTACTCCACTGCGTATTCCAAGGCCAATAACATCACGGATCCCGAACTGCTGGCAGTTTATCAGAAATTCACTGCGATGGTTGAAAAGGCCAGCAATACTACCGATGATATGGATGCGCGCTACGAGGCCTATGCGGATGCTGAAGCCTATATGCTCGACAAGGTTATCACTCTGCCGCTCTACAAGGTCGTTTCCTGGGAGATGACGCACGTCAATGACTATTCCAAGATTTACGCGCCTTATGGCATTCAGATCAACAAGTTCAAGAACTGGGAGACCTCGGTTGATCTCTATACCACGGAGGACTATGCCAAGCTGGCCGCCATCTATGAGGCCAACGCGGCTAAGTAAAGCCTATGTTCAAGTATACAATCAAGCGTGTGCTGCAGTCGCTGTTGACGGTACTCATCGTGGTATCCATCGTATCGCTGCTGCTGAGTTTGATGCCAACGGATTATTACTTCACGGAAGATGAGTTGATGAAGCTCACCGACGAGCAGAAAAACGCCATTCTATCAGCGGCAGGCCTGCTGGACAACCCATTTGAGCAGCTCTTTCATTTTCTTAAAAATCTGTTCCTGCACGGAGACCTTGGGGTCTCCCGCAGGATACAGGCAGGCGTTCCAGTGCTGACAGTCATCGGCGGAAAGTTCGGTATTTCCATGAAAATGGGCAGTATTGCACTGGTTATTTCGCTGCTGCTGGGCGTTCCAATGGGTATTTTGCAGGCAAAGTACAAAAATGGCGCGTTCGACAACGCCGGTACAGTCTATACGATTTTTGTCAACGCCGTACCGAGCCTTGTGTCTTATTCGCTGGTGCTGGTGCTGGGCGTGAAGGTCTTTGGCCTGCCAAGCATGTATTCTACGAGGCAGGCATTGCGTTCGAGCATTATGCCGGTGATCTGCCTTGCGCTGGGATCTATTGCGAGCTATGCGTTGTGGATGCGCCGTTACATGATCGATGAGCTGACGAAGGATTATATCAAGCTTGCCAAGATCAAAGGACTTTCCTCGCGAACGATCATGTTCCGTCATGTTTTGCGCAATGCCTTCGTGCCGATGGCGCAGAACCTGCCGTCGTCATTCATGTTGACCATCAGCGGCTCGTTGCTGGTCGAGCGCTTTTTCTCTGTGCCTGGAATGGGCCCGCTGCTGACTGACGCGATCACACGGTACGACCTTAACATGGTGCGCGGACTGGTGTTGCTGTATTCGCTTTTGGGTGTGTTCGGACTGTTCCTCGGCGATGTGCTGATGACCATCTTTGATCCTCGTATCAGACTGACCGGAAAGAGTGGTGATACCAGATGAAAAAAACTGCCAATACTGGCAGCACTGCTGTTGAGTTGGAAAAAGAACTCGGTATGAGCGAGGAGGAATTGTTTTCTTTCGCTGAGTATCATCCTGAGGAAGCTGAGCGCACGGGCTACAGCGAATATTCTTACTGGAAGAGCGTGTTCCGCAGCTTCCGCAAGAACAAGGCTGCGGTAATAATGATCGTTGTCTTTATTGCAATCTTCATCTTTTCCTATGTTGCCCTTGTTATCGGCAAGTATGATTATCAGCACCTTGTCGTCGATTCGAGCCTATGCTTTCAGAGACCCAATAAGGAGTTCTGGTTTGGTACAGATAACCTTGGCCGCGACTACTGGTGCCAGGTCTGGTATGCCACCAAGACGTCCATTAAGCTTGCTGCGCTCGTCGCCGTAGGTGAGTGCCTTGTTGGCGTGACGTTGGGGTGTATTTGGGGCTATGTGCGCAAGGCGGACCGCATCTTTACAGAAATCTACAACATTTTTGTCAGTGTACCCACCATGATTTATATGACGCTTATCGCGCTGTTTATCGGCCAGAGCTTCTGGGTCATGTGCGCAAGCATTATCTTCTTCCACTGGATGTATATGGCAAAAAATGTGAGGAACCTCGTCTTTATCTACCGTGACCGGGAGTATAACCTTGCTTCGCGCTGCCTTGGAACGCGTCTCAGCCGGGTACTTACGCGCAACATTCTGCCTTATCTCATCAGTGTGATTATTCTGCGTGTTGCGCTGAGCATTCCCAGCACCATCGGACTGGAGACCACGCTCAGTTACCTCGGCCTGGGGCTGGATATCAACATTCCGAGCCTTGGTATCCTGCTGCGCAATTCTCGCGCGTTTTTCCTGGATTATCCTTACCTTCTGATTTTCCCGGCGGTGATTGTTTCGCTGGTGACGATCACCTTCTATCTTGCCGGCAACGCTTTCAGCGACGCGGCCGACCCGAGAAATCACGTATGAGCGGAGTGTGAACATGGAAACTGCAAACAATAGGAAAACGATCCTCAGCGCAAAGGATGTGGAAATCCAGTTCAGCCTTCGTGGCGACCATCTTACCGCGATCCGTGGCTGCTCACTTGATCTGTATGAGGGAGAAACGCTGGCAATCGTCGGTGAGTCCGGATCGGGAAAGTCGGTGTTTACCAAGTCATTCCTCGGGATGCTTGACCGCAACGGCGCGGTTACCGGCGGCAGCATTTTGTTTGAGGGAAACGATCTTGCACAGTATAAGACGGAGAAACAGTGGCGCACGATCCGCGGCAAAAAGATCTCCATGGTTATGCAGGACCCAATGACCAGCCTTAATCCGCTCAAACGTATCGGAACGCAGATTCAGGAGTCGATTGAGCTTCACCAAGGATTGAGTGGGGCCGAGGCCAAGGCTGAGGCCATCCGTATGCTGGATGTGGTCGGCATCCCTGACCCGGAGCAGCGGTACTACCAGTATCCGCATGAGTTTTCAGGCGGTATGCGTCAGCGGGCAATGATCGCCATTGCTCTCGCAGCCCAGCCAAAGCTTCTGCTTGCTGACGAACCGACTACAGCATTGGATGTGACCATTCAAGACCAGATTATTAAACTGCTGCTGAGTTTGCGAGAGCAGCTATCCATGAGCATGATCTTGGTAACACACGATCTAGGTGTTGCCTCTCGAATGTGCGACCGTATAGCCGTCATGTACGCTGGTCATATCATGGAACTGGCAGATGCCCACAATCTATTCTATAATCCTCGTCATCCCTACACACTGGGATTAATGCGTTCTATGCCGTTGGCAGGCAAGGGGCGCAAACTGGAACCCATAGGCGGAATGCCGCCGGATCTCAGCCAAGAAATTGTTGCTTGCCCCTTCGCCCCTCGTTGCAGTTATGCCAAGGAATGCTGCTTAAAAGCAATGCCTGAGTTGCGGGAAATTGCATCAGGTCATTTCAGTCGTTGCTATTTTGCAGAGAAATTGGATGGTGAGAGTTTCTTAACTCAACAGAAAAAGGTGATGAATTATAATGGAACTGCTTCGCATTGAGAACTTAGTCAAAAAGTTTCCCGTAAAGCAGACGATCTTCGAAATGATCGCTCGACGACCTGTGCAGTATGTACGGGCAGTGGACAGCGTATCCTTGAGTGTGCCGAAAGGGGAAACTGTAGGTTTGGTTGGGGAGTCTGGCTGTGGAAAGTCAACGCTTGGAAGAACGATCATCCATCTTCAGAAGAGTACGGGGGGATCTGTTCATTTTAATGGAAAAGATATTACAAATCCGACACCGCAGGAACTGAAAAAATTGAGAAGTGATGTTCAGATCATTTTCCAGGATCCGTATTCATCCCTGAATCCTCGAATGACAGTCGAGGATACGATTAAGGAACCGCTCTTAATTAGTGGAAAATGCGACAAGCAGAATGTAGATGCAGAGACAGAACGTCTGATGGATATGGTGGGTATTGCGAGACGAATCAAGATGAGCTACCCACACGAACTGGATGGCGGAAGAAGACAGAGAGTAGGAATTGCGAGAGCGCTGGCTCTGGATCCAAAGTTCATCGTATGTGATGAGCCGGTATCTGCACTGGATGTTTCCATTCAGGCACAAATTTTGAATCTTTTGATGGATCTGCAGGAAGAACATGGACTTGCGTATATGTTTATTACGCATAATATGTCTGTAGTACGCCATATTTCACATAATATTTCTGTTATGTATCTGGGGCAGCTGGTAGAGACAAGTCCGACGAAAGAATTGTTTGCGGAGCCGCTTCACCCGTATACAAAAGCTCTTTTGTCCGCAATTCCGACAACAGATATTCTGCATCCAAAGGAAAGAATCGTATTAAAGGGAGAGATCACATCACCGATCGATCCGCCGCCGGGCTGCCGGTTTGCAGATCGCTGCGTTTATGCGACAGAAAACTGCAGAAAGCCACAGAAACTTGAGGAGATCAAACCGGGACATTTTGTATCCTGCTGCAGAGTACGTGAGATCAATTCTCTTTAAAAGTTGTGAGTTGGATAAACAGGGAGGTCATCATGGAAAAATATCAGAGCTTTCATTTCAGTCCGCTTAATAACCGTTCGATGCTGATGCCCAGAATTCCAAAAGGAACAGAGTATCATGTGGACAGCAGCAGGCTTGTAAACCCGTTTGAACCGATTCCGGAGGAAGTACTGAAGGGAAGAGCTCCATATAGCCTGTTGAATTCCGGATTTTTCAAGAAGGAGATAGAACTGGAAGGCGCAAAACGGCCGTATGGACTTTATGCACCGCAGAATCTTTGGTCAAAAGGTGCCTGCGCAGTGATTTTTGCGGAAAGTGGTGTCACAGCAGAAGAATTTATAAAGACAGGAAACTGGAAACAACTAGCAGATAAATATCTTGTCTCGCTGCTGATCCTGGAGAGCCCGAAGTGGGAAAAAGAACAGATTGAAAGAGAATTTGACTATGCATGGACGACTGTTTATCACGAATTCAGTAAGAGACCAACGGTCGATATCTGTGAGTCATTTTTCTATCCGATCGGTTTGGGGGACGCCGCTGGCATAGCTGCCGCGTTTGCGCTTACATATAGTGCGACATTTCCGGCATTTGCGGTATGCGGAGACTGCAGCGTGGATCCAGAACTTCTTAATGTGTTGAGAAAATTACCGTCCGATGGAATTGATACATGGAAGAAAACAGAAATTGCAATGCCGGGATTCCTCATTGATAAGAAGGGAAATGCTGAAGCTGTATTCGAGTATATAAAAGAGATCAACCGCGTGAAAGAAGAAAATCTGATCAATCAGTATGGAAGCGTATATCTGGAGCAGCCGAGACGCGGAGCTTATTATGTAAACGAGCAGCCGATTTCGCAGGTATGGCTTGCGGATGAAAATAGTACAAAGAAATTTGACCAGAATGAAATAAATGAAGCAATGATTCGGTTTGTCCTTCGTTTTTCCCTGTGGGGCGGATCTGGAAATAACCATCTGCGGCCGAAGAGAAGCTGGGAGGAAATCGGAGTAATAAGAGTAGAGAAAGAAATCGCAGGACTGCCAAGGTACTGGGATATCTATGTACCTTCCTGCTATAGGCCGGATGACAAAAAGGAATATCCGCTTGTTGTAGCAATTCATGGATTTTCCTGCAGCCCGGAATATTTTGAACAGACAAGTGACTGGCACCGGCTTGCCGAGGAACGTGGATTTTTTGTAGTTTATCCAGCCGCGTATCCGAGAAATGTAGGGAGAAGCAGATTTCCACTTCCAGGCTGGTGTGTTTGGCCGATCGATCAGGAAGGTGTGGACGAATCCGAATATTTCAAGGTAATGCTGGATGATATGGAAGAAAAGTATCCGATCGATAAGAAACGGATTTATGCGGTCGGACATTCTAATGGCGGACGGATGACACAGAGGCTTTCAAGGACAATGCCGGAACGATTTGCGGCATTTGGGCCGACGGGTGCACTGGGCGGCAAGTCGGCGGACGCAATCGAACCGATCGATGATCATATGAAATGCCCAATTGCGTTTATGATGGGCGAGTATGATATGGCTTCTCCGTCAGTGGAGGAAGGAAGTATTGCCCGAGAGACTTTGAAAGCATACTGCCGTGCAAACCATATGACGCCGCAATTTGAAAACTGGTATGATAATGGAATTTATCATACGTTGGTGATGTATGATAAGGATCATGTTCCTATGATCCGATATACGATCATGAAAGGCTGCCCGCATACCTATACCGGAGAGATGGCACAGCTTACTTGGGATACATTCTTATGCCATTTTACAAGAGAGGCTGACGGAAGTATTCAATATCATGGATAATGACTGCTGCAATGCAGGAAGAGGTAAAGATTATGGGAAAATATAAGAGCTTTCATTTTAGCCCGGAAAATAACCGATCGATCTTAATGCCACGGGCACCAAGAGGAACAGAATATCACCCGCCGAAACGGAACAGACACAGAGAATTGTTTCCGCCGATCCCGGAAGATAAATTAAATCATAGCAGCCCGTATTATCAGTGTA
>ERZ780149.4504-NODE-4504-length-10776-cov-3.479246_pt1 | contig 10776 bp, 10 predicted proteins | sample MGYA00511367_ERZ780149 | MGnify/ENA primary metagenome ERZ780149 (study PRJEB29588, sample SAMEA2153852) | human gut metagenome | biome: human gut; feature: human-associated habitat; material: faeces | place: Denmark | collected 2008/2010 ...
TATCCGTTGGGAGAGGATAGCGAATGAGATCCTTATGCACTTCCGGGCTCAGCGGAAGCTGCAGGGGGAGGTGTCGCTGTCAGAGGCCATCGAGACGGATAAGGCGGGCAACGCCCTGTACCTGCAGGACGTGGTGGGGGCCGACGACACCATGCAGGAGGACCTGGAGGGCCGGGAGGACCAACAGCTCATCCGACGGTTGGTTGCGGAGCGGCTGACACCCCGGGAGGCGGATGTCATCCGCCGCCGCTACGGCCTGGACGGCCACCCGCCCCAGACCCAGCGCCAGGTGGCTGCTGCCTATGGCATCAGCCGCAGCTATGTATCGCGCATTGAAAAACGCGCCCTGGAAAAGCTGGAGGCTGCCCTGCGGGAGCACTGCTATCCGTAAGAACAAAACGGGCGCGGAGATTGCCGCCCGCCGATGCAAAAAGCGAGGGCGGCAGCCCTCGCTTTTTTGCGGTCAATCGTCCTGCTCTGCCTGATGCTCCAGCACGGAGCCGGTGGCAGCGTCGATGACGTATTCATATTCCATTCCGCCGGACTTGAACTCCACCTCGTACACGGCGCGGCCATGCTCGTTGTCCCATTCCACCTGAAGCTCCTGCACCTGGCCTTCGGACAGGCCCGCGTGCTTCAGCGCGGCGCTCTTGGCGGCCTGGGCGCCAATGTCGGAGGTACTGCTGCTGCGGAGGTTCTCCTTCTCGTAATCCAGCACAGAGCCGCTGATGGCGTCCACCGTGACCTCATAGGCGGCGGTGTCGGTGTGGAACTCCAGCTCGTACTCCCAGCGGCCGTCGTCATAGTCCCGCTCCGCCTTGGTAAACGTGGCGGAGGACAGGCCCGCGTGCTTCAGCGCGGCGCTCTTGGCGGCCTCCATGCCAATGTCACCGGAGGGGTTCACGGGAGCGGAGACCTTCACGTTGGCCGGGCCGCTGAGCACCTGGCCGGTGTAGGCGTCCACCCGATATTCCAGCTCGCCGTGACCGGGGACCTCCAGCTCCACCTCGTAGTGGGCGGGTGTCTCGTCCAGCTCCGGGTCCACATCCGCGTCGACAACATCCGCCGTGGTCAGACCCGCATAGTTGGCTGCCGCCTCCAGAGCCGCCGTCATGCCGATGGGCATCCCCGGGGCCCCGGCCTCGATCAGGTCCCGCAGCTCCTCCACGGACAGCTTTGCCAGCCCCTCGAAGGTCAGGCTGCTGTTGAGGGCCATGGCCTGCCGGATCAGGGCGGCCTTGCCGGTGGAAATGTGGTTGGCCTTGGCCAGCTTTTCCAGGTCCTTGTCCTGCTGCACCGTCTGGCTCAGGACAGCGGCCTGGGAGTTGCCCAAAGCGCCGCCCGCAACACTGGTCAGCTCCTGCTGAAGGCGCTGAGCCCGGGCCTGGTCCTTATCCTCCACGGAAATGAGAATGGCGGAGGACAGCGTGTCCAGATATCCGCACCGCACCAGGCTGCCCACAATGGCGTTGACGGCCACATCCGCCTTGACGCCCTTCAGGTCCCGGCCTCCGTCCATATCCGCCAGCACGGCGGCGGCCTCGTCGTTGAGGGCCTGGCAGGACACCACCTTTTCCCGGCTGTTCACCCGCAGTTCGATGCTGGGGTTCACGTCCAGGGACACCACAGACGTTACGGCGTGGGCCTGCTGCACCAGCACGCCTCCGCCCAGCAGCAGCACCGCCAGGCACGCCGCCATGGCCTGCATCCATTTCTTCATACGTTGATTTTTCTTTTTCATAGGGACTACCGTTCCTTTCCGCTCTGTACAGCGGGAGAGCACGCCAGCCACGTCGTCCGGCGCGGTCTTGTCCAGCGCGGCGGAAAGCCTGCGTTCCATCAGATCGTTGGTCATCGGGCGTCATCTCCTTCCATGTAAGCTCGCATCTTTTTCAATGCTCTGTGATATTTTGACAGGACGGTGGCCAGCGGCAGCCCCAGCGCTTCTCCGGTCTCCCGGTGCTTCAGGCCCGCTGTGTGCAGCAGAACGATACGACGCTCCTCATCTCCCAGAATAGCCAGGGCATCCTGCAAAAGCAGCCGCTCCTGGGCGTCCAGCCCCGGGCCGTCGTCGGGGATGGCATACCATTCCCGGTCCTCCATGGTCACCTGGCGGTCTGCCCGCCGCAGGTGCATCAGGCACAGATTCCGGCATACCGCCAGCACCCACCCGATGGGAGAGCCTGTGGGACGGTACCGGTCCGCCGTGTCCCAGATGTGCACATACACATCCTGGGTCAGGTCCTGGGCATCGTGGGCATTGCGGAGATAGGACAGAGCCAGACCGTACACCGCCGTTCGGGTGCGGCGGTATAGCTGGGCCAGATCGTCGCGGTTCCCGGCAGCCACTCCCGAAAGCAGCCGTCGAAGCTCCTGCGCCTCCTCCGCGGGGAGGGATGAAGTTGTGTTGTCTATCCTGTGCAGCATCTCATTTGTCTCCTGTCATATGGATAATGCACGGCAGGGCGGTTTTATTGCGTCCCCCCGGAGAATTTTTTTATTTATTTTATCACGTTCCGTTTTTGTTTTCCACTCCTTGTGCCAAACAGGAAAAAGAGGTATAATAAAACGAATACGCAAAGGAGGTCGTCCCCATGAAGCTGATGGTTGTCGACGGCAACAGCATATTGAACCGCGCCTATTACGGCATTCGCCCGCTGTCCACCCGGGAGGGCCTGTATACCCATGCGGTATACGGCTTTATCACCACCCTCCAGCGGCTGCTGGACGAGGAGGAGCCGGAGGCCCTGTGCGTCACCTTTGACCGCCGGGAGCCAACCTTCCGCCACCAGGCGGATGCGGACTACAAGGCCCAGCGCAAGCCCATGCCGCCGGAGCTGGCCATGCAGCTGCCGGTGATGAAGCAGGTGCTGGCGGCCATGTCCGTGCCCTGCTATGAGCTGGCCGGGTACGAGGCCGACGACCTCATCGGCACCATCAGCCGCAAATGCCAGGCGGCGGGGTGGGACTGCGTCATTGTCACCGGCGACAAGGACAGCCTGCAGCTGGTCACGGACCGGACCAGGGTGAAGCTGGTATCCACCCGCATGGGCCAGACCACCACAAAGGACATGACCCCGGAGACCTTCCGGGAGCAGTACGGCTTCGATCCCATTCATATGATCGACCTGAAGGCCCTGATGGGGGACACGTCGGACAACATTCCCGGTGTGCCGGGGGTGGGGGAGAAGACCGCCATGACCCTGGTGCAGCAGTACGGCGACATAGACGCACTGTACCGCCGCCTGCCGGATATCGACGCCAAGCCCAACGTCATCCGCAAGCTGACGGAGGGGGAGGAGTCCGCCCGGCACAGCTATTGGCTGGCCACCATCGTCACCGATGCGCCCCTGGCCTTCGACCCGGCGGAGAACCTGCGCAGGCCCTTCCGGCCGGAGCTTTACGACCTGTTCCTGCGGCTGGAATTTCAGAAGCTCATTGACAGATATCACCTGCGGCCCCACCAGGAGACGGCAGAGAAGCCCGAGTACACCACCACGGTGGTCCTCGTGGAAACGGAGGAGCAGGCCCGGACTCTGCTGGAGGAGTGGCGCAGGGCCGATCACGTGGCCCTGTACGCCGCAGCAGACCTGACGGCCATCTCTGTCCATTGGGATACCGGCGAGAGCACGGCACAGACGGCGGAGCTGTGGTCCGGGGGCTATCAGGGGAACTGGAACGCCCTGCTGGGGGCGCTGCTTTCCGGGGACATCCGGAAAATTTCTCACAACGTGAAGGATCTGATGCGGACGCTGCTGGACGGCGGCCTCCCGGCGGAGGGCTTCGTGTTTGACACGGCCCTGGCGGCGTATCTGCTGGATGCCACGGCGGGGGGCTATGACCTGCAGCGGCTGTTTGTGTCGTATTTCAACCAGGAGCTGGAAAAGCCCGCCCATCTGGAGCCGGACGCCTTCTCCCCTCTGGGAGACCGGGCTGCCGCCTGGGCGTCGCTGCACAGCTATGGCGCAGCGATAGAGGCTCTGTATGGTGTGCTTTTGCCCCGGCTCCGGGAGCAGGGCATGGAAAAGCTGTACTTCGATGTGGAGCTGCCCCTGTGCCGGGTGCTGGCGGATATGGAGCGCAGCGGCTTTCTGGTGGACGGCGGAGCCCTGGCCCGGTTCGGTGCGGACCTGTCCGACACCATCCGCCAGCTGGAGGAGCGCATTTACGCCGCCGCCGGACAGCAATTCAACATCAATTCCCCCAAGCAGCTGGGAAAGGTGCTGTTCGAGGACCTGGGCCTGCCCCACGGGAAAAAGACGAAAACCGGCTGGTCCACCAATGCGGACGTGCTGGAGAAGCTGAAGGATCAGCCGCTGGTGGCCGACGTGCTGACCTACCGGCAGTATGCCAAGCTGAAAAGCACCTATGCCGACGGGCTTCTGAAGGTCATCGACCCCGACGGCCGCATCCGCACCAGCTTCCAGATGACGGTAACGGCCACGGGCCGCCTGAGCTCCACGGAGCCCAATTTGCAGAACATCCCCACCCGCACGGACCTGGGCAGCAAAATGCGGGAGATGTTCGTGGCGGCCCCGGGCCATGTGCTGGTGGATGCGGACTATTCCCAGATCGAGCTGCGGCTGCTGGCCCACATCTCCGGGGACGAGGCCATGCAGCAGGCGTTCCTGTCCGGGGAGGACTTCCACACCGTCACCGCCGCCCGGGTGTTCCATGTGCCCCAGGACCAGGTGACTCACCAGATGCGCTCCCGGGCCAAGGCTGTGAACTTCGGTATTGTCTATGGCATTTCCGCCTTCTCCCTGTCCCAGGACATCGGCGTCACCGTGGCGGAGGCCAAGGAGTATATGGAACGGTATTTTGCCACCTATACCGGCGTGAGGCAGTATATGGAGCAGGTGGTGTCCCAGGCCCGGGAGCGGGGCTATGTGGAGACCCTGTGGCACCGCCGCCGGGCCCTGCCGGAGCTGAAAAGCTCCAATTTCAACATGCGGTCCTTCGGCGAACGGGTGGCCCTGAACATGCCCATCCAGGGCACGGCGGCGGACATCATCAAGCTGGCCATGGTGCGGGTTCACCGCCGCCTGGCGGCGGAGGGCCTGGAGGCCCGGCTCATCATGCAGGTTCACGATGAGCTGATCGTGGAGTGCCCGGAGGCGGAGGCGTCTCGGGTGGAGCAGCTTCTGCAGCAGGAGATGCAGGGGGTGGCGGAGCTGTCGGTGCCCCTGCTGGCGGAGGCCCACACCGGTCACAACTGGCTGGCGGCCAAGGGCTGACCGGTTTTAACGAGAGTAAGGAGCAAACGCAATGACTGATTATTTTGCTGTGCAGCTGCCCCCGGAGCAGATCCGGGCCATCAGCTCCATCGGCCTGGCCCATATAGGCGACGCGGTGTATGAGCTGCTGGTGCGCACCTGGCTGTGCGCCGGGGGCAAGGCCACGGGCAGAGGACTTCACCGGGCCACCGTGGCCCTGGTCTGCGCCCCCCGGCAGGCGGAGCTGGCGGAGAAGATCCTGCCCCTGCTGACCCAGGAGGAGCAGGACGTGTTCCGCCGGGGCCGCAACGCCAACGTCCATTCCATCCCGGCCCACGCCAGCCGGGCCCAGTACCAGCAGGCCACGGCTCTGGAGGCCCTGCTGGGATACCTGTATTTACAGGGCAGGCACGACCGGGTCAACCAGCTGTTCTGCCGGATGATGGAGGAGGAGTAACATGCCGCTGGATGCCATTTGCCTGAGCGCCGTGGTTCGGGAGACCGCCGCCCAGGTGGAAAACACCCGCATCGAGAAGATCCAGCAGCCTGCCCGGGATCAGGTGGTGCTGCTGCTGCGGGGCGGGCGGCGGCTGCTGCTGTGCGCCGGAGCCACCCAGCCCCGCCTGCACCTGACGGCTCTGCTGCGGGACAATCCCTCCCAGCCGCCTATGTTCTGCATGCTGCTGCGCAAGCACCTGGCGGGAGGGCGCATCGTGTCCGTGGAGCAGGAGCCTCTGGAGCGGGTGGTGACGCTGCACATACAGGCGGCGGACGAGCTGGGAGAGCAGCGGCCCTGGCGGCTGATTCTGGAGGCCATGCCCCGCCATGCCAACCTGATCCTGGTGGATCACCAGGGACGCATCACCGATTGCCTGCGGCGGGTGGATTTCGAGATGTCCCAGCAGCGACAGGTGCTGCCGGGCCTGTTCTATCACCTGCCGCCCCGTCAGGAAAAGCGCTCGCCCCTGGAGGTGAGCCGGGAGGAGTTTTTGGAGCTGCTCTCCGCCCTGCCGGAGGGCGCGCCGCTGGACGGCTGGCTGCTGGACACCTTCACGGCCCTGCCGCCGCTGCTGGCCCGGGAGCTGGTTTGTGCCGCATATGGGTCTGTCGACGCCGGCCTGTCCCGGGACAGGGGCGAAAAATTGTGGGACAGCTTCGTTCTTTGGCGGGACAAAATCACCCGGGGGGATTTTACGCCCACCCTGCTGCGACGGGCCGGCCGGCCGGCGGATTTCACCTATTGCCCCATCACCCAGTATGGCGCTGCCGTGGAGCAGGAGAGCTTCGACAGCTTCGGCAGCCTGTTGGACGAATTTTATGAGGGCCGGGACCAGGCGGACCGGGTCCGGCAGAAGGGTCAGGACCTGATGAAGTCCGCCTCCGCCGCACGGGACCGGGTGCGCCGGAAGCTGGCGGCCCAGGAGAAGGAGCTGGCCGCCACCCGGGACCGGGAAAGGCTCCGGATATCCGGCGAGCTCATCACCGCCAACCTCTACCGCATGGAGCGGGGCATGAGCCGCCTGACGGCGGAAAACTACTATGAGGACGGCTGTCCGCCGGTCAACATCCCGCTGGATGTGCGCCTGGGGCCCCAGGAGAACGCCGCCCGGTACTTCAAGCAGTACGCCAAGGCGAAAACCGCCGAGAGGGTGCTGACGGAGCAGCTGGAAAAGGGCCGGGAGGAGCTGACATACCTGGAGAGCGTGGTGCAGGAGCTGTCCCAGGCGGAGGCGGAGCAGGATTTCAACGACATCCGCACCGAGCTGGAGAGCGGCGGCTATCTGAAAAACCGGGGCAAAAAGCAGCCGGGGTTTCAGCGGGCCTCCAAGCCCAGGCAGTTTACCTCCTCCGCCGGACTGCGGATCCTGGTGGGACGCAGCAACCGGCAGAACGACCGCCTCACCGCCAAGGACGCCGACCGCCGGGACATCTGGCTCCACACCCAGAAGATCCACGGCTCCCATGTGATCCTGTGTACCGGCGGGCGGGAGCCGGACGAGACCAGCTTGTATGAGGCGGCGTGCCTGGCGGCATACTATTCCCAGGGCCGGGAGGCCGGAAAGGTGCCGGTGGACTATACCCCGGTGCGCTATGTGAAAAAGCCCGCCGGGTCCCGGCCAGGCATGGTGGTATACACCACCTATCAGACAATATATGCTGTGCCGGACGGCCAACTGGTGAAAAAACTGGCGGCGAAAGCCTGACATCGAAAGGAAGTTTTGCTGCCATATGCCCGAAAGAATGGCCCGGGTGCTGATCATTCGGACGCACGGAGCCGGCAGAGAATGCTTCTGAGTCTTTTAAAAAACCGCAGAATGCGGTTTTTTAAAAGGCTGGCAGTTAGCACACTCTAACCGCTGGATGCATATGCGACGGAGAGAAAGATGTGCCGGGCAGCTGGCGGATGGGGTTGGCTTTTGCCGGGAACTGTGATATAATGGCCGAAAAATACCCATTGGAGGAGGAAACGGCATGCGGATCGGAACGGTGGATATCCCCTCGCAGCTGGTGCTGGCCCCTATGGCCGGGGTAACGGACCTGGCATTCCGGCTGATCTGCCGGGAGCTGGGGGCGGGCCTTACCGTAACGGAAATGGTCAGCGCCAAGGCCCTGTGCTATCAGGATAAAAAGAGCCGGGGACTTCTGAAGCTGTCCGACGGGGAGCACCCGGCCAGCGCTCAGATCTTCGGCAGTGACCCCGGGTGCATGGCCGAGGCGGCGTGCATCGCGGCGGAGCTGTCCGGCGCGGACCTGATCGACATCAACATGGGCTGCCCCGTGGGCAAGATCGTGTCCAACGGCGATGGCAGTGCGCTGATGCGGGACCCGGAGAAGGCGGCCCGCATCGCCGAGGCGGTGGTGAAGGCCTCACCGGTGCCGGTAACGGTGAAAATGCGCCGGGGCTGGGACAAGGGAAGCGTCAACGCCGTGGAGCTGGCCCGGATGCTGGAGCAGGCGGGGGTGTCCGCCGTGGCGGTCCACGGCCGGACCCGGGCCCAGGTGTACAGCGGCCAGGCGGACTGGAACTGCATCCGGGCGGTCAAGGAGGCGGTGTCCATCCCGGTGATCGCCTCCGGCGGCTGCGGCTCCTTGGAGCACTTTGCCCAGGTGTTTGAGGCCACCGGCTGCGACGCCGCCCTGGCTGCCAGCCTGTTCCACTTTGGAGAGCTCACCGTCCCCCAGGTGAAAGAATACCTGGCCGGGCGGGGCATCCCAGTGAGGTAAAGGCATGCTGGACGACATTCTGGAGCTGATGGGGGAGATCGCCGTCGAGCTGGGCGGCGAGGTGCTGGAGGCAGTGATCAAGCGCCGCCGGAAGCGCCGCAAGGCCCGCCGCCAGGCCAGGAAGGAGGCCAGGCGCGCCCAAAAGGCGGAGGAGAAACGGCTGGCCGCCCAACGGAACGGGGACCCCTGGCGGGCTCGGAAACCCAAACTGCCCTGGGAGGGATAGAAACGATGTTTGACCTGGACCTACTGTTTCAAAAATCCGACCTGATCCCGGTGATCATCCAGAACGCGGACACCCTTCAGGTGCTCATGCTGGGCTATACCAACCGGGAGGCGGTGGAGCGCACCCTGTCCACCAGGACCGCCTGGTTCTGGAGCCGGAGCCGCCGGAAGCTATGGAACAAGGGGGAGACCAGCGGAAATTTTCTCCATGTGCTGGAAATCCGCACCGACTGCGACACAGATACGCTGCTCTATCTCTGCCGGCCGGACGGTCCCACCTGCCACACCGGATCTGAGAGTTGTTTTTTCCGGGAGATTGCGATATAATAATACGAGTAAGCGAGGTGTGAACCATGGACGATGTATTGCACGCCCTGTATCAGGTGGTCCAGGACCGCCGGGAACACCCCCAGGAGGGATCCTATACCTGCTACCTGTTTGAGAAGGGGCTGGATAAGATCCTGAAAAAAGTAGGGGAGGAGTGTGCGGAGACCATCATCGCCGCCAAGAACGGCGTGCCCGCCGAGACGGTGGGAGAGGTTTCCGACCTGATCTACCACCTGATGGTGCTCCTGGCAGACCAGGGCATCCCCCTGGACGACGTGATGGAGGAGCTGCGCCGCCGGAGCCTGAAAATCGGCAATCTGAAGCCGATGAAGCAGGTGGACCGGGAGACCTGAAAAGAACAACCTACGCCAATCAAAGGAGGCACCAAGTATGGACAACTGGAACCAGATGAACCAGTACAGCTTTGACAGTAGCTACGCCCCCGGCCTGACCCTGAACCAGTATATTGCCAGGACCTACGCCTGGATGTTCGTGGGTCTGACCATCACCTTCCTGCTGGCCTGGGCCATGTCAGCCAGCGGGGCGGTATTCACCCTGCTTATCGCGTTCCCTCAGATCGCCATGATCCTGCTTATCGCGGAGCTGGCGGTGGTACTCATCTTCTCTGCCCGTATCCACAAGAACTCCGTAGGTGTGAGCCGGGTGCTCTTCGTGATCTACTCCGTCCTCAACGGCGTGGTGTTCTCCGTCATCTTCGTGGTCTTTGAGGTGACCAGCCTCATCGCCATCTTCGGCCTGACGGCGCTGTTCTTCGGGGGCTTTGCCCTGTACGGCCGCTTCACCAAGACCGACCTGTCCCGGCTGCGTCCGCTGCTCATCGTCGGGCTGATCTTCCTGCTGGTGGCGGGGGTGCTCAGCCTGTTCATCGACATGACCGCCATGGAGCGGCTGATCTGCATGGCGGGCATCGTGATCTTCCTGTGCTGCACCGCCTATGACAACCAGAAGATCAAGGCCAACTATCAGTTCTTCTATCACGACGCCGTCATGCTCCAGAAGGCGTCCATCTACTCCGCCCTGCAGCTGTACCTGGACTTTCTCAACCTGTTTTTGTACCTGCTGCGCTTCCTGGGCAGGAGCAAGAACTGACCGGAACGGAAACGAAAGCGGGCCTGCCGGAACACCGGCGGGCCCGCTTTGCTGTGAAAGCCTTGCCGGAATACCGGCTGGCCCTCCGTTGAGATGCTTCGGGCCCGCCGCGCGCCGCGCGGCAGGCCCGTCATTGTTTTCTATAAGGCTGTCATGGGAATGGGGCAGATGTACTGCGAGTGCCCGTCAGCGCATATAAAAAAACGTCCCCAAAGGGACGAGTTGAATCTTTGTCCGGCAGGACTCCGTTTTTCATCAGCGTTCGCTGGGAACGGTACTCTCACCAGAGAAGATCAGCTCGTCGATGTCCGCGGGAATGGAACGGATGACCTTCATTGTATCACCTCCTCTTTGTTTCTGTTAGTCATTATAGCAAGAGATACAGAAAATGTCCAGTACTATTTTGTAAAGAATCTATGACATTCCAATGACAGGGCTGTCAAGTCAACTTTTCCCTTGCATTTTGGGCAAAGGTCGGTTATAATAGGAGAACATCCGCAGGTGTAGTTCAATGGTAGAATGTCAGCTTCCCAAGCTGAACACGGGGGTTCGATTCCCCTCACCTGCTCCACGTCGGAGCAAAGTCCGCTTTGCTCCGACGTCTTTTTATGCCAGAGACAAAAAAGACGTCATCCGCCCGCTCCCTTGCTCCTCCTTTCCAACTGCGACCCGC
>ERZ780149.4517-NODE-4517-length-10753-cov-5.726024_pt1 | contig 10753 bp, 6 predicted proteins | sample MGYA00511367_ERZ780149 | MGnify/ENA primary metagenome ERZ780149 (study PRJEB29588, sample SAMEA2153852) | human gut metagenome | biome: human gut; feature: human-associated habitat; material: faeces | place: Denmark | collected 2008/2010 ...
AGGTGCCTGATATTTTTCACCATTACCCAATCCACCTGTACTAAGGCCTTCTTTATTTAAGTTTTTACTATTCGCAGTTGTTGTCACATCTGAATGGTTATTTTCTTTTGTAGACTGATTTTCTTTAATTTCGTCTTTTGTTGTAACTTGTACCTGCTCTGTGGTAGATTCATTCAACTTGTCAGTTGTTGTTTGTTCTTTACTTACTGTCTCTTCCTGTTTTTTAGTTGTTGTCTCTTCTTTTGTTGTAGTTTCACTCTGTTTTGCTGTAGTTGCTTCAGGCTTTGTTATTTCCTGTGAATCATCTTTATTTGGATTTTCTCCATCCCCGCTCTTTCCACCTGCATAAACTGAATTTGCCGGTACATCAACATATGTCTTATCTGAGAAATATGTTCTTTGTGTCTTATCTGTGTGATTTTCTACAACGTAAGTCTTAACTCCATTTTTCTCTAATACAACTGAAAATGGAGTACTTCCTGTTATATCAAAATTCTGGTTTCCATATTCTTTCAAACTTGTAATATAAGCTAATGTATGTGCTCTTGATTCACCATTTTCAACTTTTCCGCTATCACTTAAATCAACTTTTGCAAGTGCTGCATCCGGGTCATAGTATGCATAATATTCAGCAACCACGTCCTGATTTGTCTTAGGATCAGTAAGCATATCACCTTTGCCATAAGTAGCGCAAATCTGCTCTTTGTTATTTACAAAATGAGTCCACTGCTTACTGTTTTCTCCTATGCTGTCAACTACTGCCTTAACTTTCTCTTTATATTTACCCATATAAAGTGTTGCCCCTGATATCGGAAGCATTGTAATTGTAGTAACTTCTATTGGATTTTCTGTCCACCATGCCGTATGGTCATATTTTCCACCAAATAATCTTGTTACTGTCTGAATATTATAGTTATTGCTGTCTTTATATTCTTTAGTAAAAATCTCATCATGCACATCATAATAATAGTCTTCAATTGCAGCTATTTCTGTTGTGTACATGTAAATTCCAAGATCCCTGATTCTTTCATCGCCAACTGCTTCTCCCCAAAGAATAAGCGAAGACCACGCGTTAACTGATTCCGATGATGATTCCTGGTTGTTACCACCTGAAAGTCCACCATTTTCAGCTAATACACCATTTTCATCAAATTCATCTAGTCTTTCTACTGTATATGCTTCTGTTTTTCTACTTTCAAGCATTCCTAAGGTATCACAGACAATTTTCGATGAATAAAGTCCTGTTATCTTTGTATCATCATCTTTATCAAATATAGCTAAACGATCTGTCTGGTAAACCATTTTTCCATCTTCAGTCATAGAGAATAAACTTTGATATTTTCTATTTTGATAAAGTGTATCGGCATAATACATTCCACCTATATATAAATCAGTTCCGACGATTTCAGAATAGAAAAATGAATTGATAGAAACATTCATAGAATCTAGACTAATATACTTTTCTTTTTCTTCATCGTTGATTCGCGTTTTATAAATATATGGATAACCATCATGTTTTTCGGCGTAGCGAACACACTTTCTTGTATTTACTTTTTCGATAACATTTCCGGTAGCATCAGGATAGCTTGTAACAAAATTTCCCGAATAGCTAGAATTAAGATAAGCGTAATAATTAGTATTATCTTCTTTATCTAAATAATAGAATGTATAACAGTTTCCAAGAACTTCATCAAGCTTATTGCCTTTATCATCTGTAGCATAATAAGTGGCATTATATTCAAGTTTAGCGTTATCAATGTTATTATAAGCATTTCCAAATCTAACTTTATTAAAATAATCAACCATCCAACTAGGCATATTAGAAGAGCAAGATGTCAATAAAATAAGAGGTAATAAAAGCAAATATTTTTTCATTATCAAGCGTAAGTATAATCAGCTATGACTTCTACAGTTTTATCTTTATCATTAGTAACTGTATTCAATGATTTAATGCTCTCTTTCACTAATAATCCCTGATTATTGTAATAATAATCAAAAACAAATCTACATGTAACTTTTATTGGTGTTCTTGCATCGACATTTGAAATTTGCAAATCTTTTTTATGCAATCCCAATGTGTAAAAGTGCAAAAGATTATCAGAAGTAATTTCAACATAAAAACGTGGATCAGGATCAATTGTACTGGTCATAAATGTTGTAAATGTTTGAAAAACTTCTTCAATTTTATCTTCGCTAGTAGCATCAATTTGAAGTGGTACTGATCTATTATAAAATAAGGCTTTAGTAGTAGAAGTTAATGCTTGATCAGTTTTAACTGAAACTGAAGGATTGCAATCATAAGAGACTACATGTCCTTTTCCTTCAACACTATATTTAGTATAGGTATGAGGTATTATATTTTGACAATACTCCAAATACTTTGCTTTTTCATCATCGACATTATAATAGGAATTACAGGAAGTAAGAAGAAGTAAAGGCGTAAGAAGAAATAATAGTTTCTTTTTCATATACTACCTCCTTAATAAAGTCTAATATTCATCGATGGTTCAGTAATTGTACTACGAGTAATATCAGGTTTTATATGTATAACGCTTCCTTCTTCAAGTACTTTATCTGTCTTAATATAAACATTTTGTAATTCACCATTATAGTCAGAATAAGAACATTTTAAATATTTAGCGCTACCGAAATCTAATTGACCTATAACCTTAACTTCAATTCCTTCTTCAGCAATTTCATATGCATCATGTGGGATTTGGAAAACGAAAGAGCGGCTGAAAACCGATGTTCCTAAACCTTGAACTAACTTATTAGAAATTGTATCGTTAGATTCAATAAAGAATTTATTGATATTAAAGAAGAATAATAAGTCAGCTAAACGTCCAGCATTCTTTTCTTCTTTGGCAATTTCAGCAAACTTGCGTCGATACTTTTTTTCAATAGATTTGACTGGGTCTTTATAGAATTCAATTTGTTCTTTAGCGCTTTTAACAGCATTTTTACTCTCAAGAATTTGTCTATTAAGACGATTTTTAACTTGTGAAGTAGCAGTTTCATAATCGACTGAAGCACTATTTAAAGCATTATTTAAATCGCGTTCTTTTTGTGCTGGCAAAGTTTCTTTGAAAATACGATGTTCTTCTTTACGACGTCTTAAAGTTAATTTATCTTTATTATTCTTCATAATTTCCGAATATGTCTTATTTTCATTTGCTACTCTTTCAGCATATTCTTTTTTATTATTAGCTTTAATTTCTTTTTGCTTTTCTTTATATTTTTGTTTAAGTGTGCTTAATTCTGCTTTAGCATTTGACTTAACATCAGCAATTTGTGGTGCTAAAGATTGTTGTAATGTTGCTAAATTATCAACAGCTTCTTTATATTTTTGAGCTACAACATCTTCAGTATATTGAGCTAATTCTTGCTTCTTTTCAAGCTCTAAAACACTCTTCTTTTCTTGAATTTTAGCTTGAATTTCAACCAGTCTTTGATCGTGTTCAGCTTTGAAAGAAGGTTGTGGATTATTTGCCATCAAAGTCTTATAATTGAAGAATTTTCCAACAAAAGTATCTGTATCACCTAATGGTTTCAAAACATTTACTTCATGTCCATCGACTAATTCATTAATATTTAACATTGTGAAATCGATATTAAATTTAACTTTAGATCCAATTTCATAATAATCATCAACAATTGCAAAGAATGTTCTATCAAAAGCATGCAAATAACATAATTTAGTGTCACCTATAGTCTCAATATTAGTAACTTCAGCTTCAAGAGCACCATTTTCATCAATTTTTATAGCTCTGGTTGATAAAGTTAAAATAGCTTCCTTACTATCATTAACTTCAATTGTACTTGGTAATTGTATTTCATATCCTAAGAACTTCAAAACATGATCATTAATCTCACAATCGAAGGCATTTTCATATGGAACTCTTGGAAGAATACTTTCTTCTGTATCAATATCGAAGAAATGTGCTTTGGACATATCTAATTTTGCGTTGATAATTTGACCAATTTGAATATTACCTATATCATTTACTCTCATGATAATACGAGTAGATGTTTCAGCAAATCCATCACCATCCATATTAATATCACCATAAACTAAAGATTCAGCTCCAAGTTCCTCAAAGTGTGAAACTTTAACTTTAACAGTATTTTCAACATCATCATCTTTTGCAACAGATATATTTTCACAGCGAATACCAATATAAACTTTATGTTTTCCATCTAGATATGATGGACGAACTTTAAGCATATCAGAATATGGAACATTAATTTCAGCATTCGACCATGAGAATTTAATATTAACTTTATCTTTTACACGGAGAAGAGTTCCTTGGAAGAAATTCATCTGCGGTGTACCGATAAATCCAGCAACAAATTTATTACATGGATAATTGTATAAATTTTTTGGAGTATCAATTTGTTGAACTTTTCCTAATTTCATAACAACTACTCTTGTACCCAAAGTCATAGCTTCAGTTTGGTCATGAGTAACATAGATGAAAGTGGTTTTCAATTGTTGATGAAGTTTAGCAATTTCACTGCGCATTTGCGTACGAAGTTTAGCATCCAAGTTTGATAAAGGTTCATCGAGCAACATTACTTTTGGATCACGTAAAATAGCTCTACCTAAAGCAACACGTTGACGTTGACCACCACTCATCGCTTTCGGCTTTCTATCTAAGTAATCTTTTAAGCCTAAGATTTCAGCTGCCCATAAAACTTTTTGATGAATAATTTCATTTTTAACATGACGAATTTTTAAACCAAATGCCATATTTTCATATATTGTCATATGTGGATATAATGCATAGTTTTGGAAAACCATAGCAATATCTCTATCTTTAGGTTCAACATTATTAACTATTCTATTATCAATATATAATTCACCAGTTGTGATATCTTCAAGACCGGCAATCATTCTTAAAGTTGTGGATTTACCGCAGCCAGAAGGTCCGACAAAAACGATAAATTCGCCATCTTTAATATCCATAGTGAAATCACTAACAGCTTTTGTACCATTAGGATAAACTTTATAAATGTGTTCTAGTTTTACACTGGCCATATTATGCCTCCTAATTTCTATTTAAATATCGCAATTCCATATCCAGGAATAGTATAAGTATTATCTTTTTTAATTATATCGTCTGTCGCTTGGAGATAACAAACCAATTCTTTATCTGTTTGATAGTCCGTTGTATTAGTCTTAGAAAAATTAAATACAATTTCTATCGTTTCATCTTTATATTTTTTTTCAATCATTACCTGTCTATCACGTTTACTAGCTTCGTATGTTGTACCTATTTCACCTCTAGCAATAGATGGAAATTGATTTCGAACATTTGTTGCTCTTTTATAATAATTTATTAGGCTTGTAGGATCTTTAAGTTGATCTTCTACAGGATCGAAATTATATATTCCAGTTCCATTATAAGGGTTATTTGTTTCCCCTTCATCGCTTTTTGACCAATCCATATGAGTTCTGGCATTGGCATCATTATTTGAAACTGTTCCTCCCATACCTATTTCATCTCCGTAATATGTAAATGTATTACCATTGAGCATCGATAATAATCCATATTGGAATTTACAATAGGCAAGATCAGAAACACCGAGTCGACTCATATCATGATTATCCAAAAAAGGAGCAGGAATATGTCCATTGCTATATTCAATCATCGTCTTAAGATTTCGAACATAAGATCCTTTATCAGCACCATCAAGTCCCATTGAAGAACGAATAAATCCATTTCCTTGGGAAGCGCCAAAATAGAAATAAGAATCAACTTCGCTTTGATAATAGGAAGCAATTGTGGAATTAGAATCCCAACATTCACCAACTATATAAGCTTTTGGATCATTTCTTAAAGCTATTTGTTTAATTCTTGAAAGAGCGGTAACATTTTTATTTGTTTCATTTAGATAGTAGTATTTAACAGCATCAAGTCTAAAACCATCAACACCTTTTTGTTGCCAGAAAGTCATAATGTTATCGAATTCCTGCCAGACATTTTCATTATCGAAATTAAATTCTGGCATATCCGAATCAAAATTGGCTTCATAATAGAAATTGCAATTTGGTACTTTATAATAAGTTTTCCGAGATTGTTTTGCCTGATCTTCTGTATCATAAAAAACATAGAAATCTTGATATTTTTTCTCTTCATCATTTAACGAAGAAAAATTAATTTTCTTTTTATGAGCTTCAACAGCTTTTTGGAAATAACTAGCATTTTTTGAAGAGTGGTTTATAGCCAAATCAAGAATAACTTTTATCCCAAGAGCATGAGCTTTCAAAATAAGTTTATCGAAATCTTCCAATGTTCCAAAGCTTGCATCTATTTCATAATAGCTAGAAGCATTATATTTATGAAGACTAGATGAAGTAAATATTGGAGTTAACCAAATTCCAGTATAGCCCAAGTCTCTTATATATTCCAATTTTGAAGTTATACCATTTAGATCCCCAATTTTATCTCCATTTGAATCGCAATATGAATAGACAAATATTTCGTAATAATTTCGATAATTATCATCAGGAATATTATCTTCATGGAAATATGGAGTTGAAGAAGAACCAGATGAATTATTTTTTCCACACGAAGCTATTGTTGAAAAAAGAACAATAGGTAATAGAATTAACGAAGCTAATTTCTTTTTCATGATTAACCTTTAACAGCACCACCAGTAACACCTTCAACATAGTAACGTTGTAATACGAAGAAGATGACGATGATAGGAAGAGAAGTAACAACAGCACCAGCGCAGAAATAATTCAAGTACTCAGTGAAGTTACGTTTATTTAAAATTTCATATAAACCGACAGCAACTGTAAACATCTTCGGATTACCAGCAGCAAGATAACTAGCTGTCATATAATCACCCCAAGGAGCTGTAAATGCCATTAAAACTGTATAAACAATAATCGGCTTTGAAAGTGGCATTATAACACGGAAGAATATAGTGTTTTTATTTGCCCCATCGATCATTGCTGCTTCATCAAGTGAATAGGATACTGTATCAAAGAAACCTTTAGAAATATAATATCCCATACCTGCACCAGCAGTATAAAGAATAATCAGTGAGAAAATTGATGTGCTTAAGTTAAGAAGCTTTAAAATATAATATGTAGCTATTATTCCTAAAAAACCTGGGAACATGCCGATGATAAGTATCATTTTCATCAATGGCTTTTTCATATTAAAACGAATTCTTGAAAGAGCGTAAGATGTCATCAATGTAATAAGTGTCTGAGTTACAGAAGTAATAAGGGCAATTAATAAAGTTGTAAAAAACCATCCGAAAAAATTGTAATCCTTGTCGTTAAATAATCTTATATAATTATCGAATGTATATTCAATTGGAAAGAAATATTTTTGATTGTATCCTTTGCCAAAAGATTGAGCTAACAAGTAAATAAAAGGAATCATCCAAATAATGGAAATTATTACTAATATTGCATAAGAGAAGAATTTTTTCGATCCTCTTTTTATTTTTGCACGCAAATATGCATTATCTTCATTAAACATTATTTAAAATCCCCCTCATTTTTAACAGCGCTACTGCGTCCATAGAAAATTAATGATAATACTGAGACAAGAATGAAGATTAAAATTCCTAATACGGCAGCAACACCATAATATTTATTGGTATTTGTTAAAGAAAGCTTATAAATCCAGGTGATGAGTAAGTCAGTTTGACCGACACCATTTAAAGCATCAGGTGGGGTTTGAGATCCGAAACTGAATAATGGGCCACCGCCAGAAAGTAAATAAATAACATTGAAGTTATTGATGTTTCCAACAAATTGAGAGATTAAATATGGTCCAGTAACAAATAACATATATGGCATTGTTATTTTCATAAATGTTCTCATTTTACCTGCACCATCAATACGTGCTGATTCATATAAATCTTCTGGAATATTCATTAAAATACCAGAAGTGATGAGCATTGTATAAGGAATACCTACCCATGTATTGATAACAATAATTACAACTTTAGTTAATGTTCCACTTTCTAACCATCTAATCGGTTGAATGCCAAACCATTTTCCAAGTAAAGCATTGACAACACCCATGTTGGTAGAAAGCATACGATTGATTAAAAGTAAGGAAACAAATTGTGGAACTGCAATTGTAGTAATTAAAATTGTTCTCCATAATTTTTTTAATTTAACTGTTTTACTATTAATTAATAATGCAACTGCCATTCCTAAGAAATAGTTGATGAATGTTGCAAAGAAAGCCCAAACAAGTGTCCATAAAACAACTTGTAAGAAAGTTTTCATAAATATTGAACTTCCTACGCTTCCACCCATTCCTAAGACTGTTTCAAAGTTTTTCATTCCAACCCAGTCGATAAGTGTAACTGGAGAAAGATGGTTAGAATCATAGTTTGTAAATGCGATTAATATTGAAACAATAAGTGGGATAATAGTAAAACAAATAATTCCTGCTAAAGGTAATGTTAATAAAGTTTTGTGATAACTCTTTTCAAAAACATTATTTATTGTGGTTTTATCACTGGCATAGATACCTACATTTTGTCTCAGTTGTAAAGTCAACGAATCTTTCAATTGACTATACCAAGTAACAGCAAATAATCCAATGATAATAATAGTTAAAACAGAATATAGCAAAATATTAAATGAGTTATCAGTTCCTGATATATATGAATATGTTCCAAGGTTTCCACCAGCATGTTGAACACCAGCAATTTGACCAAACGAACCTAAATTAGCAAGTTGATTGCCGCCAAACATAACCATATATACGATAAAAATTACTTCAAAAGCCAAATAAAAGCAGCCACGAATAATTTGTCTTCTAGTTAAATGTCCTAATCCCATGATTAGAAAAGATAATCTAGTAATCAAATCTCCTTGAACTATACATTTCCCTATAGTTTTAAAAGGTATTATAGCTTTTTTTCTAAAGACATTGAAATTATGAACAATGTTGTTTCCAAGTTTTTGAAACGCTTTTGGAATTCCAGTAAAAAAGCTAGCAAAACGTATAGCCATTCTTTTTGGTTTTGAATAGGATAAATATTCTATAGTAGTCATTTTTTAATCCTTCCAATAAAAGCCAAGAGGGGCGCACAAAAATGCGTCCCTCAAAAATTGATAAAGTAATAGTTAATTAGATAGTTTCAAGTAATGTATTGACAGAAGCCATATATTCAGCAATGTTATCTTCTGTGACAGTACCAGCTTCGATATCTGTAATAAATGTATTTGTGCAGCTCCAAACTGTTCCAGGTGTAGCACCTTGTGGGTGAGCATAAGCAGATTGAGCAGATAAAGCAGCAGCAACAGGTGAAGCAGCAACTTTATCAAGAGCTTTGACAGCTGTACTTGTAGGAACAATTGATAATGTATCATAACGACTTTCTTGGACAGCATCGCTGACTAAATATTTAGCAACCATGTGTGATAATTCAACATGAGCTTCATTGCCACGAAGTGGGTTAACACCATAGAGTTTATAGCCTAAGAAAGAAGTTAATGTCTTTGTTTCGCCATCAATTGTAACTGTAGGCATCTTAGCACAGCCAAAGTTATCGCCTAAAGCAGCTTTATATGCACTAGCATTCCAACCACCATCAACACAAGCAACTAAGCCGTTTTCAGCTGTAGGAGCAGCTTGTGAATCTTGCCAGTTAGCATCTTTCATAATCTTTAATATAGCTTTAGCAGCTTTGATACCTTTTTCAGAATCAAAGTCACCATCAATCTTTGTTAAAGTACCTTCATCACTTAATGTAATTTGATAATCAGCACCCCATGTAAATAAAGCACCAAAGTTATAGAAAGGGGTCTTAAGTGGATAAGCAACTTTTCTGCCTAATTCGCCAGCCTTAGCTAATAAACCTTCGATGGATTCGATATCAGCAGCTTCAAGAGCACTCTTATCATAGTATAAGAAATAACCATTATCACCAGCATATGGATAAGCTTTAAGTTCGCCACCTAATGTAGCAGCTGATAAAACTTTTTCGCCCATTTGATCTAACAATTCATCAGCATATGTTTGAGGAATTGTAGCCATAGCACCAGCTTTATTTAAATCGAGAATCTTATCAGATGCATATGCATAAACATCTGGACCTTGAGACCAGTCAGTAACGCTGGAATCAACTTTATCTTCACCAATTTGGAGATATTCAAATGCAACATTAGCAAAAGCTTTATTAGAAGCTTTGAGTTCAGCTAATTTGTTCAAAACAAATTCTTGATGATCAGCTGGACCACTGACTCTAATTGTATCAGTAGCACCTACTGTAGAAGTAGTTGATGGAGTTGCAGTGGAAGAAGTTGAAGGGGTTGGAGTAGAAGATGAAGAAGGATTATTGTTACAAGAAGCAAGTCCTAAAAGAGTAAGTCCTGTAACAGCGAGTGTTAAAAGAGTTTTTTTCATTTTTACCATCCTTTCCTATTTAGGTTTAACGAAAATCTTTTACAATATTCAGATTTTTACGGAAATCAACCGGCATTATAATCAATGGACTTTTGGTGAAAATAGGTCATTGATTTGATAGCTCTTACATTTTAATGTTAAAAGACATTATTGTCAATAGAAATGGGATATATTTAGGACTTTTTTGCATTTTTTTACATTAAAATTATTGAAATATTAAACATTATATTAAATTTTTCAATAAATAAAAAAACAAAAAATGTAAAATTCGAATAAAAAGACGGGATTAAATAAATTTTACATATTTTTTACACAAAACAACAAAATTCAACTTTAATGTTCATCAACAAAAAATAGCA
>ERZ780149.4518-NODE-4518-length-10753-cov-4.902879_pt1 | contig 10753 bp, 8 predicted proteins | sample MGYA00511367_ERZ780149 | MGnify/ENA primary metagenome ERZ780149 (study PRJEB29588, sample SAMEA2153852) | human gut metagenome | biome: human gut; feature: human-associated habitat; material: faeces | place: Denmark | collected 2008/2010 ...
AGCTCCCCTGCTGCTCTATTATCTTTCTTTTGCAGCATAGTTTTTCGACAGACTGAGGCACTTGCTCTTTAGCAAGTGCCTTTTTACGTCTTACGTCAGCATATCAGCTTACTTTTATTCGCGGTTTTTTCCACCGGCCGGATGCTATGAACACCGAGCATATGGCGCAGCTTATGAACGGCGCAATGCTATAGGCTATCGCAATGCCGTCAAAGCCCAGCGCCGTCATGCGGCTGAACACCCACGCGAGAAGATACCGCACAAGATACGCCGATATGACCGCGCAGCAAAACGGCACCATCGTGTGTCCTGCGCCGGTGAGCGTTCCGAACATGCAGAACATGATGTTTTCAACTATGAAGCCTATCGCGAAAAAGCGCAGATAGCGTATGCCAGATTCTATGACCGCCTGCTCATCGGTGAACAGCGACAGTATCCATTCCGGGCTTAGCTCGCACAAAAGCGTTATCACCGCCGCGACTGCCGTAACGAGCATGCAGCCTGCGCCGAGAGCCTTGAGTATGCGCTCATAGGCCTTGCGCGGATAGTTCTGCGCCGTCATCGTTATCATGGCGGCCATCATCGCCTGACCGGCAAGAACGGTGAAGTTCCATATCTTCGTCACCGCTCCGGCAGCGGCCGAGGCGTTGACTCCGAAGTAGTTTATAAGTCCGCCGATGAGCATGAAGCTTGAATTTGTAAGCACCATCTGCACGACCTGCGGCGCGCACAGGCGCATAAGTGCGCCCAGCGGCTCCTGCTCGAGCGAAAAGCCGTCCCTGCCGAAGCGATAGTAGCCGAGGCGGCATACATTCCGGCTGATAAGCGCAGCGCTCGTTAGCTGACTTATCACAGTTGCGGCAGCCGCACCGGCAGCACCCATTTCGAGCACTGCGACAAAAACGAGGTCAAGAGCGATATTCTCGACCGTCGTCAGCAGCATGATCTTCATGGGAACGACGCTTTCGCCTATGCCGCGAAGCACTGCGTAAAAACAGTTGTATGTATACACGAACACCGTTCCTGCCATGCAGATATTAAGATAGCTCACGGCGCCGTCAAAGCTCTCGGCAGGCGTATTCAAAAACCGCAGAATGGGCGACGCAAAGCATATTACGACAGCCGTCAGCGCGAGCGCAACGATCATCGCAAGCGAATACATCACACGCAGCGTCCTGCCTATTGCGTCGGCGTTTCCTGCACCGAAGTTCTGCCCTATTATCGCGGCGGCGCCGTTTGCGATCGCAACTATCACGACGAGCACAACGGTCGTTATCTGTCCGCCGATGCTCACCGCGCTCATGCCTGCCGCGCCGACAAAGTGGCCGATGATGACCATGTCGGCGACGTTATACACGGCCTGCATGAGGTTAATTATTATTATCGGAACGGCAAAAGCAATGAGCTTTTTCCCCGGAGAGCCGACCGTCAGATTTCCACGCTTACTGTTATCCATTTTTCAGCGGCTTTCTTATAACGGCGCTGCCGTGCAGGTCGCACACCGGCATGGGCAGCAGATCATTTTCGGCGCAGAACTCATCGACGGCATGCCTTACGCCGCCAAACTGAGTGCTGTAAACATCATGTATCATCAGCGCTCCGCCCGGCGAAAGCCGCTCCCAGAACAGCGGCAGAGCCGCGGCCGTCGGCGCATAGAGATCGGCATCGATCGAGACGAAGGCAAAGCGCCGTTTTTCGCATCCGCGGAAGGTGGCCGGAAAGAAGCCCTTGTGGAAAACCGCACGTTCTCTGTACAAGAGCTTTTTATCCACAATGTCCTTTGCCGTTTCCGAAAAGTCGCCGACGCGCGCTGCGGAGTAGCCGTTTTGCCTTTCGATATCAACATCGGCGGCGCAGAAGCCCTCGAAGGTGTCAAACAGATGTATCGTTCTGTCGGAGAATGCCGCGTTTATCTGAACGGCGAAGTCTCCGCGGAAAACGCCAAGCTCGGCAACGTCGCCCGGCACGGCGAGGGCATTTATCTGCTCGGCAATAAGGCGCATCTGCGCGCTTCTTACGTCGAAGGTTTTAAACAGAGCCGGGCTTAATATCTCGCCGTCATAGCCGAGCGCGTCAAGCTGACTGCGCATTTGGGCTGCGCGCTCATCATCCAGAACGCAGATGCAAACTGCGTCCGGGTCGAAAAGCAGCGCGTCGCGCGGCGAGACTATCGGTATTCCGGCAAGCTCGCCGCCCCACTTTTCCTCGGAGTTATCCGCAAAGCAGCACGCACCGCAGCCCGTGCCGAGAAGGCGCGATACCATGGCTCCGATCTGCCCTGCTCCGAAAAGCGCGACCGTTTTCATGCCGTGGCCTCCTTTGCCGAGGAAACTATCAGCTCGCGCGCCTTATCGCGCATAAGCTGCTCGCGCAGGGGCTGAGGCTCCACAACGGCCATGACATTCTCAAGCTCAAGTCCGGTCGCCTCGGCGATATCGCGCATGAGCGAGGCAAGCTCGGCTTCGCTTACGCTGATCTTCTCCGCCTGTGCAACTGCATTGAGCAGCAGGTCAAAGCGCGCGGCGGCCTCGGCGCGTTTCGTGTTGTCCTTGCGCCACATCTCCTCGGTCTGGTTGATCGTTCCGAGATACGCCGCGAAGGCATCGTTTATCTTTTCGTCGTCGGTCATGGCGCGCTTTTTCGTGCCGCGCTCGGAGATGATGTTTTCAAGCATTTCATCAAAGCTGCGCGGCACTATGCGATAGTGCTCGACAAGCTCGCGAATAAGCTCGTGCAGCTTTGCCGGAGACACCTCGCGGTTATCGCCCGACACGGTTTGCAGCATAACGTCCAGTGCCTCGGCCTGGACCTGAGCGCGCGAGCGAGTTACGTCCGACTGCTTGTATGCCTCGTCGAGAATGGCCGTGAAATCTGCAAGCACATTGTATATAGGATCCTGCGCAACGCGCATTTTGTCGCCGGCCAGGATCGCCTCGAGCTTCTGCTTTACCATGCTCTCCGGCACTTCGGCCTGCATGTTGGTGCACGCTGCCGTCAGAACGGCTGCGGTGAACGCCTCCTCGTCGTCGCGCTTTGCGTTGACCTCAAGCTCCTTATATTCTCCGAGCTTCACCTCGGGATATACGCCGCACACGACCGTGAAGTCCGCTCCGCCGCCCGTGAGCCATGTCACGGCCGTAAGCTGAGGGCGGCCCACGGTGCGTATGCCGTTTTCCGAGAGGTACCGACTGTAGAGCCTCGGCACGCAGATATCCAGCGCCTCGTCAAAAAGCGCGGTCTGGCCGTAAAGCTCCTCTATCTTCTCGCGTGGAGCAAGTCCTGCCGCAAAGCCCGGAACGGCATAATGCTCTGTGTCGTTCATGTATGCCTCGTCAAGAGCCTTGGCAAACTCGCCGCGCTCAATGCGCAAAGTAAGTGTAAGAGTGTTGTTTTCGCAAACAGAAGATATAACAGTCATTGTTCGTACCTCCAAGTTAAATAAAGCTTATGCTTCGGCAGGAATGCCGAGTATTTTTTTTGTCAGCGGAAGGCCGGTGAATAAGCCGAGCAGTGCGGACAGATAGACAGTCAGCAGCGCCAGCAGATAGCACGACCACCACGCGGCAAGGAAATGAGGCCCGATGCCGGCGTTTATCGCCGTCATAAGCAGAGTCATGACCGTTCCGACGATAAACGAAAGCACTATTGTCGAAACGATCGTGAACACGGGCGTGTTCGGCTTGAGCTTAAACAGCGACGCAAATTTTGCGCCCCATGAGACGACCGGCAGAACGAACACGAGGATCGTGCTCACCGGAAACGCTATTGCAAAGCCGGAAAAGAACGTTCCCCATGTCAAAAATCCGTTCAGCGCCGGCAGGACCGCGCTCAGTGCGATGTTGATTATAAGCGATACCCAGATGTTAAGTATTACGTCGAATTTTGTGAGTTTCTTCATATCGATTTCCCTCCAAATTATTTGCATTCGGGGTACAAGGATATGGGAGTGAATGCCCTCCCGTGGTTATCGGTACAGCATTGATATTAAATAAATCTGCTTAGAAAACGGTCTTTTCCTCGCTTCCGTCGGCGGTAATTACCGAGCGGATAACGAGCACGTCGGCATGCTTTGCCTTGAATGCGGCAATGCCTGCGTCAAGGGATGCCTTTGTTTCCTCGTCCGCGCAGACAGCGCCGAGCTCGAGCATTTCCGCCTGGCTTTCGAGCATCTCTTCAAGCTTGTGCTGCACGCACTCTGCGCAGAGCTTACCGTCGGTGCACCACGATGCGACGACGACCTTGCCGCCCTTATGGGCATTTTCAACGTTGGAGATCGCCGCGTCAAGCTCGTCATACCACTCGACCGTTATGATATCGCCTGCGCCGGAATCGATCGCCAGATTGTTCAGGCGGCTGTGATACATGCAGGTCGTCGGGTGTGCGCCGCCGATGCGCTTGTCGCGGAAGGTGTACATCAGCACCTTGTCGCCCAGAGCCTTGCGAACCTCAGCGATAGTCTCGGGCATGATAACAAAGCGGATCTCGAACACGTCATCGTAGTTGTCGATCCTCCACTCGACCGCAGCGAAGCTGTCGTCGTTTGCAAGAGCCTCGGCGCGCGCAAGAATGTCGGCCTTTGAATGCTCGTTGATCACGGCGATCTTATCACCGGGCTTGATGCTGTGGTTTCTGATCTGAATTTCTTTCATTTCTTTCACCTCTTGAATATTTTTGTCGGAGTTTGCTCTTCTAAAAACGGACAGAACGTTTCTGCCGTATTTGAATTCAAATGAAATTTCGTCCATGCATTTTTGCGTAATGCTGTCCGGAGCCTTGGGGCAGGGGTTAAAAAGCGCGCCCAGATGCATAAACTGCACGCAGCAGCCCTTTGCGCTTTTTTCCGCGCTAACTATGACCGAGCCGTTTGCGTCGGCAGCGCATATCGCGCTTATTATCTCTCCGGCCGAGCCGAGCAGCGCCTCGGAATCTGCCGCCGAAACATGCAGCGCCTTGAGCGCGGTTTTAATATACTCCAGCGTTTTTTTAACGCAGCCGGGAAAAGTGCTGATATTAAGCTTATCCATAGTTCTCCTTTACTTTATGACGACGACCTTGCCGCCGTCCTTGAAATCCATGTATTCCGCGTGACCGTCAAGCAGCGTCTTTGCGTCGGCATCCGCACAGCTGCGCCCGATCATCAGGTTTTCGTACATCCGGGCGATAAGCTCAAGGCGCGCAATATCCTGCGGATAGCACTGGATAAGCGGCATGCGGCTGACCGCGCCGAAGCGATTGATCTTATACGTCAGGTGCGGAAGCATCGCAAGCTCGGCAAGCGACAGCTCGCGCGGATTTCCGTACACTATGTTTTCGCCGTTTTTAAGCTCCTCGGGCAGCGGATGGAACACCTTGCTTTCCTCTCCGTCGGTGTATTCAACGCCCATTATCTGCTGCAGGCGGCCGAATTCGGCGCTTATAAACGCCTCCTTCTCTTCCGCAATGATCGGAAGCAGAAGCTTTTTCTGAAGCTCAAGCAGTCCGTCTGCATCCGCGCACTGCGCCGCCGCGCTTTCATACTGCCGGTAAATTTCGCTCATGCCGTGCTCCTTTCACACTGTCCACTGGATCTCGTCCATGCGTTTTATGATCTCCTGCTGCCGCTGGTCAAATTGCAGCTGCTTATTGTGCATGTAATACCTATCGCAGCCGTAGCGGCCGATAAACCGCGCGGAATAGTAGTTTGCCGTAAGCTCTGTTACGAATATCAATATCTCGTCGCCGTCGGCAAAGGCTTTTTCGCAGAACGAAAACACGTTTTCAAGCGCTCTGCCGCCGTCGGCTGCAAGACCTTTAAGCTCCGCGACCTTTTGCGCAAAGCTCTCGCGCACAACGGAAAACTCGTCTTTTTGCGCACTGCCAGATTGCATGACCGCCGCGCGGAATTCCTCAAGATATTCAAGCATAAACCGCGTTTCGCGCTGCGTCTGCGGCGATATTGAGGACGACTGCTTTCCGCGCTCGAGCTTTTCGCGCTCGGCCTTGATCATCTCGCTTAACAAAGCCGCTGCGCCGCTTACGTCTTTCAGCTTTTCCTTGAGCGTTTTCAGCTGCCCGGTGACGAGGTCAAGGATGTTTTCCCTTTCGCACACCGTGCGGAGCTGAGCCGTCACGCTGTCGAATATAAGGCCGAGAAGGCTCAGGCGCTCGTCCATGGAGGCGCGCTCGGCGCGCAGCACTATGCTCTCGCTCACGGTTCCGTCGAGGATCTTTTCCACCTGGTAGTCGCTTCTGTATTTATTGAACAGATCGTAGTAGATCGCAAAATCCTTGCTTATGCGCGCATCCTGAAGGTACTGGCAGATAAGCTGCTCATCCACGGCAAGGCCGTTTTCCTCATAGAGCTTTATCATTTCCGAAAGATCGTCCCAGCCGCGAGCCGTGACAAAATGCTTGCCGTCGGCGGCGTTTTCGATCTTGTAAAAATCCTTCTTGCGCGCGGCAAGATAGGTCATGACCGATGCGTGAACGCCTTTTTTATAGGCATATTCCTTCCATGTTTCATAGTCCGGCTCTATCTCGATGCGCTTTAATCTGTCGAGCGTGACGATATCGAAATCGCGCACGGATTTGTTGTACTCGGGCGGATTTCCTGCCGTTACGAGTATCCAGCCGGACGGAACGCGGTGCTGGCCGAACACCTTGTACTGCAAAAATTGCAGCATGCACGGCGCGAGAGTTTCGGACACGCAGTTTATCTCGTCAAGGAAAAGTATTCCCTCGGTCTTGCCGGTATCGCGCATGAGGTCGTACACCGAGCCGATGATCTCGCTCATTGTGTACTCGGACACCTGATAGCTTTTTCCGCCGTATTCCTTTTCCGTGATATACGGCAGACCGAGCGCGCTCTGACGGGTGTGGTGGGTCATGGAGTAGGACACCAGGCCCACGCCAAGCTCGGCCGCTATCTGCTCCATGATGGCCGTTTTGCCTATGCCCGGAGGGCCTATCATAAATACCGGGCGCTGCTTTTCTATCGGTATGCGGTAGCCGCCGAACTCGTCCTTTGAAAAGTACGCAGTCATGGCAGATTTTATCTGCTGCTTTGCCTGTGCAATATTCAAGTTTGTCCCTCCTCAGATGTCATATTTATCGAACATATCCTCGCTGCTTAGGTTTTTTCCGTAATCGAGCAGAAGCGCAACTATCTCCATTGCCCGGGCCGTCTGCGCCTTTTCGAGCGCGGCAAGGTAGCTTTCCCTGTCGATAAGCGCATTTTCGGTGAAAAAGCGCACGGCGTCGGGCATATTGCGGTCTATAACTGCGCTCAGCAGCATTTGAGCGTTCTCGCTTACCCAGCCTCTGTACGCCGCGTCCGCCGAGGCGCTGTACTCCTTCCACGCGCGGCAGAAGCCGATCACCGCCGAAACGCGATCCTCGCGGCGGTCAAACCGCTCGGGCAGCATGCCCGGCGCCGTTATCGACTGCAAGGCCTCGCAGCCGTCAAGGGCGCCCGGCGGAAGCCCGCTTATGCTTTTCGGCAGGCGCAGCTCGCGCAGCAGCCTGCAATCGCGAAACGCATTTGCTCCGATCTTTTCCACCGTGTCCGGCACGGTCAGGAACAGTATCCTCTTATTCTCTCTGAACGCGCCGGGCGCTATTGCCGAAGCCTTATCCGGCACGGTAATGCTGCTGCCGTCGCCAATATATCCGCAGCAGACGTCGCCTATCATAACAAAGCCGTCTTTTTCGGCAAGCGCCGCACAGCCGGAAAACGCCGCGGCTCCGATATCCTCAATGCCGCCGGGCAGGCTGATCTCTCTCAGCTTACCGCATCGGGCAAAGGCCTCCGCCCCAATAATTTTCACGCTTTCGGGGATATAAGCGCTCACAAGCTCGCCGTCGCCCATAAACGCCATTGCGTCAAGCTCCGTAACTCCGTCCGGTATCCGCACGCTCTCAAGCGCCGTGCAGCCGCCGAACGCGCGCCGGCCGATCGTTTGTATGCCGCTGCCTATCGACAGCTCCTTGAGCGCCGCGCAGGCAAAGAGCGTGTCCGCCGGCACTGTCTTTATGCTCCCCGGAATGTCCATTCGCTCAAGCGAGCGGCAGCCGGAGAACACGCTTTCTCCCATGCTGTGAACGCTTTGCGGTATGCGCGCCGAGGTCATGTATCTTGCGCCGGCAAAGGCGCGGTTTTCTATCTCTTCGACCCCGTCGGGAAGGTCGGCGCTTTCAAGGCTTATGCAGCTGTAAAAAGCATCGGTCCCTATTTTTTTAAGCCCGTCCGGGAAGTCCATGCTCTGAAGATTTTCGCAGCCGGAAAAAGCTCTTTCGCCTATATCGGCAACGCTTCCGCGCAGCTGCACCCGGCGAATGTTATTGCTGCCGAAAAACGCCCAGCCGGGAAAGCGCTTGAGGCTTGCCGGAAACGAAACGGTCTGAAGCGAGCGGCAGCTTGCAAACACGCCGTTTTCTATTATCTCAACACCGTCCTCAAACTCCGCGACGGCAAGCCGTCCGCAGCCCTTGAAGCAGTGCCAGCCTATGCGGCGCACGCCGGACGGAATGCGTATCTGCGTCAGTGCCGAGCAGTCGGAAAACGCTCTCCAGCCGATATCGCGCACACTCTGCGGAATGCTCACGCGGCTCAGCAGCACGCGCTCGTTGAAAGCGTCGGCCGTTATCGAGACCGTGCCCTCAGGTATATCCGCCTCGCGGATATTGCGCCGCGCCTTGAACAGGCATTTTCCCAGGAAAAGAAAATCGTCCTTCCACTGCACTTCGTTTTCGTTATAGTATTTATAAAACGGCGTTCCTGCGAAAACATCCTGGCCGATGTATTCTATGCTTTCGGGCGCATGCACGCTCTCAAGCCGCGCGCACCACTGAAACGCCTCGTTTTCAATGCGCTTTAAGCCCTCTGGAAGCGTGACGGAGCACATATCGCGGCAGTCGCGGAACGCACCCTCGGCGATCACCTCAACGCCGTCGGGGATCGTTACCTCGTCCTCGCTTCCGCGATATCGGATAAGCTTTCGTCCGATGATCTCAAACTTTTCCATATCATCACCTGTCGGGCAGCTGCTCAATGTCGCTGTCGGTCATGCGTATTCTTATCGCCCACGGCGGCGTATCGGGTTTTTCCCTGCCGTTATCGAGGAAAATGAACGCCGTTTCGTATTCCGGCGGCATCGGCGGAAACGTGCCGTAGCCGTCGGTAAAATAAATGATACCCTTGAGGTTTGTAAATTCATGCTGCTTTATGAGCATATCCACATGCTCAAACACCGGGCGAAAATCCGTTCCGCCGAAGCCCTTTAAGGTCATTTTCGCCATATATGCGTCAAATTCGTCCTGATCCCGGATCTTCGCATCCTCCTCGACTTTCGCGCCGCACTGGATGATGTGGACATTTACCTTTGTGAAAAAGCTCTCGGTCTGCTTGAGGATATTCCATGTTTTCGTAACGAAGCTGTGGATAAGCTCGCCTGCGACCGATTCGGAGGTGTCAAGCGCGATAACAAACTCGCGCACGAGCTTTACTTCCTTGTACTCAAGCGGCTCGATAAGCGGCATTCGCTTATAAAGCTTCATTCCGTAGGTGTAGAAAATGTAGTCAAACTCATCGTCGTTTATCTGCATATTCTCGCCCAGCACCGCAAAGCGGCGCAAAAAGGCTGCGTAGTCGATCTTCTCTCGGTTCACTTCGCCGATCGCCGACACGAAGTCGCCCGTATTCTCGCCGTAGGAATTTGCGCTCGTGTCAAGATCGACGCGGATGCGCTCGCTTATCCCCTTCCACATCTGCTCGGTCTCCTGCGGAGTCATAGCAGGTCTGTCGCCGGGGTTTTCGTTTGCCTGCCCCGTCATACCCTCGTTATCTCCGCTGTCCCTGCGCTCGCCGGTGTCGCTTCCGCCGGATGCCCGGCGCTCCTCGCTCTCTCCGTCCTCGGGCGGAGTAAACTCATCCTCGCCGCTCATGTCGCCAAGCTCGGATGCGCTGTCGGCGCCGTTCTGCGTCTTATCCCGGCTCTCGCCTCGATTGCCGCCGGAGCCTGCTTCGGGCTGTCTGTGCCATATGCGGTGATCGTCGGCATAGAAATATTCCCGTATGCGTCCGATCTCCTGCGGCGGCAGATCCTGCTCGACAAGATAGCGGTATATTCGCTCGGCCGTAAGGCGCGGCATTTGCTCCTTGAGCTTATCGGTAAGCCATGACTGCTTTTCCTGCCGCTCGGCGTAAAGCGATTTTATGCCAAGCCCGGTTATCAGGTGCTCAACGGCTATATCGCACGCAAGATCCCAAAGCTCGCCGTTGAGCTTTTCGCCCACGAACAGGTGGCGGAAAATGCAGTGGAGCGTCAGGTGCAGATAGTCGCGGCAGACAAGCTGCGGCGAGGTTTTGAAAAGTCTGCATATGTGGATGGAGTTATAGTAAAGAAACTTGCCGTCGGTGGCCATTTCGGGCGTCACGGTCTCGTCGCCGGGAACAAAACGCACCAGCGCGCTTTCAAGAAAGCGCATGTGGATAAGCAGCGTGCTGCGCGTAAGGCGCAGGATCTCGCGCGCAAGCTCACGCACCGCCTGCGCATCCTGCTTATCCTTATGGTAATCGGTGCGAGCGGAGTAGCCGTGGGTTTTCATCAGCTGCGCCGTGCTCACATCGCGTCGTGTCATGCCCGACATTTCACAACTCCTTATTTGCAAATCAAAATCCTGCTTTCCGAAGTACGCACGGTCTGTGTATTTCGGAAAACACCATTTTTCATCAGGAAGCCGCATAACGCGGCTTCCCCAGCGTGTCAAAAAAGTC
>ERZ780149.4520-NODE-4520-length-10749-cov-4.673929_pt1 | contig 10749 bp, 8 predicted proteins | sample MGYA00511367_ERZ780149 | MGnify/ENA primary metagenome ERZ780149 (study PRJEB29588, sample SAMEA2153852) | human gut metagenome | biome: human gut; feature: human-associated habitat; material: faeces | place: Denmark | collected 2008/2010 ...
TCACACGTACAGGAAGCCCCTCGGAGCACACGCCCCAAGGGGCTTTCCCCATATCAGGACACCCGCGCGTCGGGGTGTTTCTCGCGTCCTTGGGCCTTAGCGTCTCGGATCTCCCCCGGTCCGCCGCGCGGACGGCTCCCCCTCAAAGAGGGGAGCCAGAAACCTCTTGGGCCCCGACGGGATACTCCCGTCGGGGCCCAGTGCGTTTTGGGCGGCAACCCGCTGAATACCCGGTAAGATGTCTGAGGTATCAACAAACAGGTCAGGAGGTGACGCGCATGGTGGCGCCAAGCCGTGATGACCGTAGCGTAGATGCATTGGTGAAATCCAAGGCAGTACTTGATGTATTGGCGGAACTGGGACCAAGCACCGCAAAAACCATAAGCGAACGTACTGGTGAACCCGTAAGCTCAACGTATCGTTTGCTGGATAATCTCGTCGCAGTCGGTTGGGTGGAACGGGGCATCAATCGTGGCGAGTATCGGCTTGGCATCGATTGCGTACGTATCGGCGGCCAAATCGAAAGCAGACTGGACATTCAGCAGATCGCTCGCCGTATCTTCCGCGCCCATCGCGGCCAGTTCGGTATCTGGGGTCTGTTCGTTCGGAGGCGATTGCGCACGGTGTGCATCGAGACACGCACCCGTGAGACATTGCAAAGCTATGCACAGCTGGTGGGCAATAGCTTGCCTCTGAGCATGAGCGCTCCCTCTCATGTACTGACGGCCTGGCTTCCCCCGGCTCGCTACGAGCAGCTGTTGGAACACTATGCCTATACCAACGAGCTCGGCGGCACATTCTCCACGATGCGTGCCACAGCAATGGGACAGGCTCGTCATATACGCGAATGCGGCTTCACCTATGACGTCGGCCAGACCATGGCCGGCTCCGTGACTATCAGCGTACCGGTATTCAATCACGCCGGAGAGATTCAAGCGGCAATCGCCCTGAGTGGCCTTTCCCGCTCCTTGGAACCTGAGCTGGCCTGTCTGGTAGATGGGCAACCGGCAACGGCATCGGCTCAAGACATGGTGCGATTGGTGCAGACTGCCGGCCGTGAGGCGTCGCGAGGCCTTGGATACAGTGGTGATCATCTTGGCCTGAACAGTTGAATATGATGAGTCAGGGATAAGTCAGGGGAAGGAACGTCGACGATGGCGGAAGACAAACGTGAACCGACCCGCGCTTTAGACAAGGCGAGTCGTGTGGTGGACGCATTGGCGGCGGAGAATGGCCTGTCGCCGGCAGATATCGCCGACGCCTGTGATATCCCGCGATCCTCCGTATACCGCGTGCTGGATGGACTGGTCGATGTGGGGTGGGCCGTAACAGATACGGATGGTAACTACTCATTATCACTGGACTGGCTGCGATTGGCTGATGCCGCTCGCACGTCTCGTACCGAATGGCAGCCTGCGATTGCGGTCATGCATGCCATCACCGCGCAAACCGGCATGACCTCATTCCTCAGTGTGGTCTCCGGCACTGAATTGGTATGCGTGGAATGTGCGCAAGGTCATGCCATCGATTCGCTGATCCTGCGCCCGGGCCGCGTGCTGCCTCTGCATGCTGGCGCGGCCGGCCGCGTGGCCTTGGCGTATTTCGAGGATGCCGATGTCGAACGCTATCTTGCAGGAGTGCCGTTTCCGGCATATAACGAGAACACGCTGGTCAGTGTGGAACAGTTGCGCGAGGATATTCGCTTGACTCGCGAACGTGGATATGCACTGTCGGATGAGGATGTGACGTTGGGTGTCGGTGCCGTCGGTGTACCGATTGTGGACAACGAGTCCGGTCGCGTGATCGCCAGCCTGTCCGCCGGTGGATTCGTGGACGAAGTGTTAGCCACTCAAGAATCCTTGGCCGCGTTACTGCGCGATGGCGTACGCGAAATTCAGGCAGCCTGATTCGGCCCGCTAGGCTGTCGGGCTGGACGGTTATGTCCGGTCAGCTATGGCCTTTGCCGGCTACGGTTCTGCTGGTTATGCTTCTGCCCGACTACGCTGCGGTCCGTTACGCTTCGGCCACACGACCCAACGCGATGGCGGTGATCAGCACGTACGCCTCGCGCGGGTCGGTGGCATCCCAGCCGGTGGATTCGGCGGCACGCTTCAAACGGTAGCGGATCGTATTGGGATGTACGTTGAGCTCCTTGGCCGTGGTCTCGAGCGAACCGCCGAACTTCAGGAATGTGGAGACGGTGAGCAGCGTCGGATCATCAGGGCCTGCTGCTGTCAGGCTTCCGTAGACCACGCGGACCAGTTCGTCACGGGCGTCCGCGTCGCCGATCAACGCACGTTCGGGCAGGGCGTCGTCGGTGCGTAACGGGCGCGGCAATGGCTGCACGGTGGCGGCCAGGGCCGGCGCGGCCTGAAGACAGTAGAGCGTGGCCTGAATCGAACGCATCGCGCCATCGGCACCGGTGCGCTGTGGACCCAAGGCGATTGGCCGATCGGCGGCGAACGACGGGGCGATGGTATTGCAGATGATTTCCGGCGTGGCCGCACCGACCGGACGAATCAACGCCACTACGGCGGTGCTGTTGCCGATCGGGCGCTTGGCGGTCAGACACATACCGCCGAAATCGGCCACGATTTTCTCGATTTCCTTGGCCGTACGTGCGGCGGACCGGGCAGGGTATCCGGCGATGGTGTAACAATCGAAGTCATGCTCGAAACCGAGGATGGTGAACAGGGACTCCACTCGTTCGTCGGCCAGATGATTGAACAGGCACTCGAACAGCACGGTGCGTACGCGGTTGGTCGCGGTGATGCCGGGTGCGGCCGAATCGGATGAATCGGGCGCACCCGGCATACCGGATGCACCGGACGAATCGGCAACGTCGGCAGCAAGAAGTTCGAGAAAATCTGACATAGTCACTAGTGTAGCGTCGCTGATTGGCGTTGCCTTTCAGCCAAAGACTCTCGCCAATACGTCAGCACCACGAATCCGAATACAAACGCAACCGGCAACATGTGCCGCTCGAAATTATTGGCCGGCGCGGTGATCATCACGCCCATCAGCAGTAGCAGCGGAATATGGGTCATGAGGGTGAGCCAACGTCGGCGAATCACCTCGGCCGCGCCGATCAGCAATGTCATCACCACGTAGAAATTGCCGTGCGTAGGCCAGCCGAGTACGGGAATACCGCCCCATACGCGAGTGAAGCCGGCGATGTGCTCACGCCAGTCATGGTTGTAATCCTTGATCCATGTGGAGTTTTTCTGCACGTAATCGCTGGTCACGTAATAATCCATCGATACGTACGGCTGATCGTTCACATTGAAGTATCCGAAGCATTTGGCCAGCAACGCATCCAGCGCGATGATTGGATTGTCCTTGACGATTTCGAACCATGCCTTGTTGAAATTGGTCATATCCTCGGGCGTCACCGTGCGCCACTTGTAGCTGACCTTCTTGGCCTGAATGCCGGAGGATTTCACCGGGTCGGCGTCCTGCTGGGAGTAAGCGTCGGCCATCTGATCGAGATTGAAGACGGGCGCGAGGTTCTTTTTGGCTTCGTCTGAAATGCCGTCCGGATTGCGCTGGGCCACGCGGGCGATCATTTGCAGCTGTACGCCGCGGCTTTCGATTGGGTCGCCGCCGATGATCGCGCCAGAGGAGATGGCGAAGGAGATGCCGCCGTGAATCAGTACGGTGGGGATGAGCAGCGCCACGACGTAAGTCGCCCAGCGCTTGCGGTCGGCGATCAGAGCCAGCACGATTTGTAGGGCGATGATGTACCACGCATATTTCGCGGAAATCAGCATTACCGACGTGGCCAGGATAAAGGTGATGAAACTGTGACGCGGCAAGTGGACGGGCGTGGCGATGGCAGGGGTCTGAGGATGTTTGCGGGTGCCGGCGGGGTGCCAGGTCTGGACGAGTTCATACCAGACGCTGAACCACCAGACGAACGAGAACGCGAACAGCGGCGATTTGGTGATGGAGATAGTGGAAAACACGGCCAGCGGGCAGACCATAAAGAACAGCAGAATCAGGAATCGAGCCAATCCTCCGGCCTGTGGGGGAGCGGCGGAATCCGTTGCCGTTTTTCCTATCCAAGGCCGGTTCAGGAATCGATTGGCGGCGGCAGCGCAGCAGAACACGGCGAACAGCGTCTGCAGGGCAGCCAACGTCACGATACCGGCATCGTTTGAGCCGGTCAGATGCCTCGCAAACGTGACCATCGCGCCATAGAACACAGTGAGTACCACATTGTGCTGGTCGGTCAGATACGTGGGATCGGACGGCCACATGTAGTGCGCAGTGGGGTAGATGTCCATCGGCACGAAGGAGAAGAAGCCGATATAGGGCTGTTTCAGGCCGGTCCACTGGTTCCAGGCCCAGCTGAATTCACGGATCTGTGAGCGGAGGTCCGCACCGAATGCGGCCAGCAGAGTGGTCGGCACCCAGAGCCAGCCGACAAAAAACACCAGCATAAGCTTCCAGAACCGGTTCGTGCCGCGTGTGATCCAGCGGTCCAGAACAGTGACGGTGGACGTGACGATAGCGCGAACGGTACGACGGGTCTTGGCTGGTTGGCTGGCCTGCTGATCGGCGGCGGGCCGTGATGTTTCGCTATTCCGCTGATGTTGACGTAGTCGCTCGCCGATAGCCCTCGGCAGTATGCGCTGGCCTGCTGCGAATCGCACCATCAGCGTGATGATTCCGAGATATATCAGGAATGACACGACGAATATTGCGGTATTGGCCCAGTTCCAATGGGCGAGGGTGCCGTTCTCCTCGTCCCAGTACAGCGGGCCGACCGCCGTGCACAGTGCAAGCCACAGGCCGGCCAGCACGGCCAGTGTCCAGCGCGCGGCAGCGCCCGCGCGCGCAAGATGCGGGTGGGACTGGCGGCTGGATACGGCGGCAAGCTTCGCGGTGGCTGGTGACGTCATGACAATATATGGTAGCCGCACAGGTCAACGGTTGATATTCGATGTCTGCCGGGCATCGCCGTTGTTCGCAAGCCAATATGACGGCCGGGTGCATGCGTGGGGTCGGCGAATGCGGAATTTCCGAAGTTGTGAACGTTAACATGGGCTATGTGGGTGAAAATAGTTGATTTTGCGCGCTTTTCCATGGAATAACGCGGGCATATCGCGCCAAAATCGAGGTAACGTAGTGCCCATGATGATTGCGTTGAAAGCTGCAACGCCGCAGCTACCCAGAACTACAGCCGTCGCAGATCATGTGGTCGCCGTGGACGAAACCGATTCGACCAACGCGCTGGCCGTACAGATGATTGGCGACGGGTCGTTGACGTTGCCCGACCACCAGGATGGCGAACTGGCGGTGGCCGTGGTGGCCGCCGACCGGCAGACCGCCGGCCGTGGGCGCAATGGTCACAAGTGGGTCAGTCAGCCCGGCCGTTGCTCGACGATGTCCTATGCCGTGCGCATTCCGCGCGCGATCGCCACCGACGAATCCGTCAATGGCTGGCTGCAGATGATCGCCGGACTGGTCACGCTGGACGCCCTGAACGGCATGATCGAGGAATACGGTGCCGCGCCGAACCAGCCGGACTGCTCGCTGGAACTCAAATGGCCGAACGACGTGTTCTGCCACGGGCTCAAGCTGGGCGGGCTGCTCTCGGAACTGGTGATTCCGCCGTCGTCCGGTACCGGTACTGATGCTGATGTCGATGACGACGTCGTCATCGTGTTCGGCGTCGGCCTGAACCTGGCCTTGGGCGCCTGTCGGCTGCCCACGCCGCAATCGACCTCGCTGCAGCTGCATGTCTCCGGGCTGCCGTCGTTCGGCGAGATGCGCGATGCGGTGGCCGAACGTCAGGTCGAGGGCTTCCGCGAGCGGTTGGTGAAGTTCATCGCCGACCCGAAGGGCCAGGCCGAGTCGTTGCGCGAGGAGGTGAAGGCGGTGTGCTGGGCGCGCGGCCGTCAGGTCGAGGCGCACTTCACGGACGGCACCACGCTGACCGGCGAAGCCATCGGCCTCAACGAAGACGCCTCACTGATCCTGAGAACACAAGACGGCACGGACCATACGGTCCGCACCGCCGATGTGGGAGTGCTGTAATAGCCGGCCAGTAGCTAGCTAGTAGCTCAGGTCAGCGACCGAGCTTGGACAGGCCGGCGGCGGCCAGAGAGGCCACCACGGCCTTGATGGCGTCGCCAACCACGAAGCCCATGGAGGCCAGGGCCACGGCGGCGAGCGGCGCACCGGTCAGCGCGGACTGGATGACGAAGCCGAAGGCGTACACCACCACGACGCCGCCGACCAGCGCGGCCAGCAGGTAGCGGCCCGCGGTGCGCGCGGCGGCCGCGAAGGACGAAGTGTCGGACTTGCCGCGCAGCAGGGCGATGGCCACCACACCCGGCAGGAAGCCGAAGAGGAAGCCGGCGCTCGGGCCGACCAGGGCCAGCGTGGAGGTGCCGCCGGCGAACACCGGCAGACCAGCCGCGCCCGCGGCCAGATACATGAGTACCGCGGCGCCCGCCTGCTTCCACGGCAGCATCAGCGCGGCCAGCATGACCACGAAGGTCTGCAGGGTGATCGGAACCGGAGTGCCCGGAATCGGCACGGCGCCCGCCATGGAGGCGGCGGCGAGCAGCACGGCGAACAGCGTGGACTTCAAAACGGCGCCGAATTTGCCGCTGGTGGCCGTTTTGGCCGCGGATGAGATGGTCAGGATTGCGTTGCGCATGGTGGAATCCTCCCTTTTTTGCGGATGTTACAGGATGCTACAAAAACTGACGAAAATGAGTCTTTCGTCAATCAATGCTCCCCATCGTAGGGTTGCTAAGTTTCGGTAACGTTTGTGGAGCCTTACAAAAAGATCGCGAATCTTTTGTGGGAAACGAGTTCGTCGAATCACGCCTCGACCGCCAAACTTGACATTATGCCTAAGAATGTCAACAAACTACTGGTGGCGAATCGCGGCGAAATCGCGCTTCGAGTCGTGCGCACCGCACGTGAGATGGGGATTCCCACGGTCGCGGTCTACGCCGAACAGGACCGTCACGCACAGTACGTGCAGATGGCCGATGATGCGTATCTGCTGTCTGGCGACACCTACAAGGACACGTATCTCAACGAGGATCTGCTCATCGACATCCTGCAGCGCAGCGGTGCCGACGCGGTGCACCCTGGCTATGGCTTCCTTTCCGAAGTCGCAAGCTTCGCGCAGAAGGTCCTCGACGCCGGCGCCACGTGGGTCGGCCCGAATCCGAAGGCGCTCGTCGACCTGGGCGACAAGATCACGGCCCGCCGCGTGGCCACTTTCGCGAAGGTGCCGCCGGTTCCCGGCATTTCCCAGTCGATTTCCGACATGCGACTGCTGCTCGACTTCGCGCACACGCACGGCTATCCGCTGATGCTCAAGCGCACCGACGGCGGTGGCGGCCGCGGCATCACTCTCGTGCACAACGACGATGAGCTGCGTGGCTTCTACATGAACCACGATGCGCTGCAGGGCGGCGATTTGGACGAGTATTTCGTCGAACGGTTCATCGACAAGGGCCGTCACGTCGAAACGCAGTGCGGACGCGATTCGCACGGCAATTTCACCGTGTATTCCACCCGCGACTGCTCCGTGCAGCGCCGTAACCAGAAGCTGGTGGAGGAAGCGCCGGCGCCGTTCCTTTCCGACGGCGTGCTCGAACAGCTGGAGACTTACTCACGCCGGCTTTTCGAAGCGGTCGACTACATCGGTCTGGGCACTTGCGAATTCATGGTGACCGAACAGGGCAAGGTGTATTTCCTGGAGGTCAATCCCCGTCTGCAGGTGGAGCACACCGTCAGCGAAGAGGTCTGCGGCCTTGATTTGGTGCGAGAACAGCTCACCATCGCCAACGGCGGCGAGCTGACCGTCGACCACCCGCTGCGCGGACACAGCTTCGAGCTCCGGCTGACCTGCGAGGATCCGGCGAAGAATCTGGCGCCGAGCTCCGGCACGCTGACCAAGCTCGCATGGCCGTCCGGCCCGGGCATCCGCGTCGATTCCGGCGTGGTGGAAGGCGACACCGTCTCCCCGAAGTTCGATTCGATGATGGGCAAGCTCGTGGTCACCGCCTCCGACCGTGCGACAGCCGTGGCACGTGTGCGCCGCGCGTTGGAAGAGCTCAAGGTGGAAGGCGTGCCGACCCCGGCAAGCCTGTTCGAGCAGATCTTCAACGACGACGAGTTCACCGCCGAGCATGGCGTGGCCTACGACGTGAGCACGAAATGGCTGGAACGCAAGTACCTGAACAAGGAAGCATCCTCCACCAAGGGCGGCCAGCCGGCATCCATGGCCGGCGCTTCGGGTGCGAAGGAAGCCGAGCAGAAGGAATCCAGCGAAACCTTCGTCATCGAAGTCAACAACCATCGTGTGTCGCTGACCGTGCCGAACGACATCGTGGCCAATCTGACCGGCGGCGCCAAGGCGCGTGACGCCAAGCGCGCCATCCAGCCGCTGCGCGGACAGGGCCTGCACCACGTCGAAAAGAAGCAGCAGGGCAACGACGGCCAGTCCGGTGTGATCGCCAGCCCGATGCAGGCGGTCGTCACACGCATCAACGTCGCCGAAGGCCAGGACGTGGCCAAGGGCGACCTGCTCGTCGTGCTCGAATCCATGAAGATGGAGAACTACGTGTACGCGCCGGTCAAGGGCACCGTCACCAAGATCTTCGTCGGCCCGGCCGCAGGCATCGAAGCGGGCGAGACGTTGATGACCATCGACGTCAACGGCGCTTCCAAGGCGGCTGACGGCAAGCCGGCAACGGACGGTAATACGGAAACCAAGACGGAAGGCGGCGCGAAATGACCGACATCATCGCAAGCCCGGCCGTCAAAGAGGCCGTGAAGGTCGTCATGGAACAGCAGGAGCGACTGGGTGACGAAGCGGCTGCCGAAGCCCGCGAATCGCAGCCGATCCGTACGTCCGTGCTGCGTGCCGCGCAGCTCGCCGCCGAAGCCGAAGACCACGCCCGCGGCCGCCAGCACGTCAAAGGCAAGCTGACCGCGCGCGAACGTCTCGACCTGCTGCTTGATACCGGTTCCTTCGAGGAAATCGGCCGTTTCCGCGGCGGCGACATCAACGGTGGCCGCGCGGGCTCCGCCGTCATCACCGGCTTCGGCGAGGTGTTCGGCCGCAAAGTGGCCGTCTACGCGCAGGACTTCTCCGTCAAAGGCGGCACGCTTGGCGTGGCCGAAGGCCGCAAGATCTGCCATCTGATGGACAAGGCGCTCGACCTCAAGGTGCCGATCATCGCGCTCATCGACTCCGGTGGCGCGCGCATCCAGGAGGGTGTGGCCGCGTTGACCGAATACGGCCACCTGTTCCGCAAAACCTGCGACGCCAGCGGTTTCGTGCCGCAGCTATCGCTGATCCTCGGCCCCTGCGCCGGCGGTGCCGTCTACTGCCCGGCCCTGACCGACCTGATCATCATGACCCGCGAGAATTCCAACATGTTCGTCACCGGTCCCGACGTGGTCAAAGCGGCCACCGGCGAAGTGATCAGCATGGACGATCTGGGCGGCGGCTACGTGCACAACGCCACGTCCGGCGTGGCCCACTATCTCGGCGAGGACGAGGCCGACGCGATCGACTACGCGCGTACCGTGCTCGCCTATCTGCCGTCCAACTCCGACCAACAGCCGCCGGTCTACGCGTACGCGGCGACCCGCGCCGACCGTGACGTGGCCAAACGCCTCGCCACCATCGTGCCGGACAACGACCGCCAGCCGTATGACGTGCTCGACGTGATCCGCTGCATCGTGGACTACGGTGAATTCGTGCAGGTGCACGAACTGTTCGCCGCTTCAGCGGTGGTCGGCTTCGCCTGCGTCGACGGCCATCCCGTCGGCATCGTGGCCAACCAGCCGAACGTCAACGCCGGCATTCTCGACGTCGACTCATCCGAAAAAGTGGCGCGATTCGTGCGCTTGTGCGACGCGTTCAACCTGCCGGTCGTCACCTTGGTGGACACCCCGGGCTACAAGCCAGGCGCCGAACAGGAACATGCGGGCATCATCCGCCGTGGCGCGAAGGTCATCTACGCCTACGCCAACGCGCAGGTGCCGCTCGTCACCATCATCCTGCGCAAGGCCTTCGGCGGCGCATACATCGTGATGGGCTCCAAATCCATTGGCGCGGACATGAACTTCGCCTGGCCATCCAGCCAGATTGCGGTGCTCGGCGCGGCCGGCGCGGTCAACATCATCCACCGCAAGGACCTGCAGAAAGCCAAAGACAACGGCAAGGACGTCGAAGCGCTGCGCGCCAAGTACATCGCCGACTACGAACGCACCACCGTCAACGCGAACCTTTCGCTGGAAATGGGCGAGATCGACGCCATGATCGACCCCGAACAGACACGCGAGACCATCATCGAATCGCTCCGCCTGCTCGCCAGCAAGAAACGCGTGCGCCGAACCAGCAAACACCACGGCAACCAGCCGCTGTGACGGACGCAACGCGACGCAACCAACGTAAGCAACCACAACAATCGCAAGAAATTTTGGAACAAGTAAGGAAGATTATGAACACCTTTTTTCTTGATCGACTGAACAGCGAGCCCCACGCGCTCGCCTTCGCCGGCCAATCCACCCCGTGGCCGGTGGCGCTCGCCGACCAGAGCGCGAATCCGGCGCTCGACGAGGCCCTGCACACCCATGCGGCCGCCGCGCAGGCGCTGCTGGCGGCGGGGCGGTCCGACATGGAGATCTTCTGCACCGGCAGCAGCGACGCGCTGCTGGATTTGATGGAGGCGCACCCGGCGCTTGTCGCCGCCGCCTACGGCG
>ERZ780149.4527-NODE-4527-length-10739-cov-9.202078_pt1 | contig 10739 bp, 13 predicted proteins | sample MGYA00511367_ERZ780149 | MGnify/ENA primary metagenome ERZ780149 (study PRJEB29588, sample SAMEA2153852) | human gut metagenome | biome: human gut; feature: human-associated habitat; material: faeces | place: Denmark | collected 2008/2010 ...
TCTTGACCTGCTTCCCGCCTGACACAACTGAATATCTGAAATCAAGCCATCTTTACACCGCATTCCTGCGGTCAATGAAGGTGGCTTTTTTTATTGCCAAAATTATTATTCAAGGAGGAACCGAATGTACATTGAAATGAATCCAACCGGGCTGACGCTGACAGACCTGATTTGCGTTGCCCACCGAAAACGAAACGAGGACAACGGATTTCCGTATGCCGTGCAGTCCTGCCGATGCTCCAACTGCCGTTATATCAACGAGGGTAAGTGTTCTCTGAAAGAGTGTTGCTGTATGGCTGAACGAGTAAAAGCGAACACCTGTACCTTTGCCGAGATTCTGAACACCTGCTTTGCCAATGTAAAGGACAATGTGTTCCATTACCGACTCCGCCTCGCTGCGGAACGCGCAACCATGGCAAAAACCTGTTTTCTTGACATGGAACACAGAGCAAGATTTCAGAAAGCGCTCCACCGAGTGCGTGGAAACGATAAAAGTCTCATCGCGCAGCTGTTTGTCCTTACCGCAACCGAAAGTCTGTGGGGCGCATCGGAAGCGGCAGTTGCAAGAAGCAGTATCTCCTATCTGGACGTTGACTTTCGCGCATTTTCCGAGAACGACTATCTTTTCTACTGCATTGCCTACGACATCGGAAACGGAACCTCGCATACGGACATAGAGGATCTGTCCAACGATGAAGTCGTGGATTTCGACCTATTCCGTGTGGTGTGTTCCGCGATTGCTATCTCTGTTTACGGCTATGACGCCATTCGTGTGTCTGAGCGATTCAGAAAACACAAGCGCAGAAAGAGCAGAAAGGGCGGGTGGAAGCATGGCGAATGAACCGAACTATTCCACCAATCCCTCAAAGGACGAGCCGAAGAAAGAAAAGGTCCGTGTGATTCCTCTGGAATACATTGATGAGTTTCCGGGGCATCCGTTCAAGGTGTTGGATGATGAAAGCATGCAGAAGCTGATGAACAGCATCGAGGAGATCGGGGTGCAGTCGCCCATTGTCGCACGAATCAAGGAAGATCAGAGATACGAGATCATTTCCGGTCACAGGCGCGTTCATGCCTGCCGCAGGCTGGGACTGAAGCTCATTCCGGCGATAGTGCGTGACCTTTCCCGTGATGAAGCAATCATTGCTATGGTGGACGCGAATCTGCAAAGGGAACATATTCTGCCGAGCGAGAAAGCGGCAGCTTATAAAATGAAGATGGATGCGATGAAAAGGCAGGGAAAACGAACAGATTTAACTTGTGCACCATTGGAGCACAAGTTAGAAGGTAAGAAAACGAGGGATATTATAGGCGAAGAAAGTGGTGATAGTCATGAGCAAGTCCGCAGATATATCCGACTTAACGAACTTGTCCCCGAACTGCTTGAAATGGTTGACCGGGAAAGCATCGCTTTCCGTCCTGCCGTGGAACTTTCGTATCTGTCGGAGGACGAACAGCGCAACCTCGTGGAAACCATCGACAGCGAAGAAGCAACGCCGTCACTATCGCAGGCGATCCGTATGAAAAAGCTCAGTCAGGAGGGGAAGCTGGATATGGACAAGATATTCTCCATTATGACCGAAGAAAAGCCCAACCAGGCAGAGACAGTGAAATTCAAGTCGGACGAACTCTCCCGTTTCTTTCCGGAGCGCACCCCGCCCGAACTGATCCGGCAGACCATCCTCAAGCTGCTCGACGCATGGCAGAAAACGAAAGCGACGGAAAGAACGATCATACGCCGAAGCCGTGACGATGCCCGCTAAGACCTTACCCGAAAACAAACGGTAAGGTCTTTTTCTTTTCCCCTTCCTCACACTCTAACCCCTTATACGATCAGTTTGCTGACAGGAGAGAGTATAAGAGATTAAGTTATATATATATTCCAAAAAGGAGTTGGTGACAGATATGACTGTGTAAAGGACGCTCAAAATTCATTTCAAGGAGGAACCATGTTCAGAAAAATCAAGGCGTGGATACGCCGAAAACAGACCGGGATAAAGGCGGTCACAGAAAACAAACGCGGCGAATTTTACTTGGACAAGGTGATCGGCATGATTATTGCCGTAGTGATCGGCGGCTTGCTGCTTGCCGGACTGTACGCCTTGTTCAACAATACGGTTCTGCCGGGACTGACGGATAAGATTCAGTCCATGTTCAGCTAAAACGGATTCGATCAGCGGAGGCGAATCCGTTTTTCTTTTTCCGCACAACAAAAAACAAAATCAAATTTCAAAAACGAAAGGGTAAAAAACCATGTTCAACAAAATCAAAAACTTCTTCAACCACTCTAAGAAAGCCATCGACAACAAGTGCAACGAGATCTACTGCAAGGCGCAGACTGCCGTTGCCAATGCCAAAGCCGAGTTCTATATCGACAAGACTGTCGGTATCATTATCTGCGTCGTAGTCGGCGTTCTGCTCATGGGTATTGTGTATGCCTTCATCAAGAACAACATTCAGACCCGTCTCGACACCGAGATCGGCAACCTCTGGGACTATGCCGGCTGATGCGTTCAGTCCTGTTTCCTGTAAGTAATCCAAAAAACAAAATCATTTTTTCAAAAACGAAAGGGTAAAAATCATGTTCAACAAAATCAAGAATTTCTTCAACCGCGTGGGGAAAGCCATCGACAACAAGTGCAACGAGATCTACTGCAAGGTGCAGACTGCTGTTGCCAATGCCAAAGCCGAGTTCTATATCGATAAGACCGTCGGTATCATCATCTGCGTTGTGGTCGGTGTTCTGCTCATGGGTATCGTATATGCGTTCATCAAGGGCAACATTCAGACCCGTCTCGACACCGAGATCGGCAATCTCTGGGATTACACCGCATAAGCGCGTAAGAACCACTTTTCGGGGCAGGTGCAGGAGAAGCACTTGCCCCGGCTAACGGAAGGAGGATATGATGCCGGAAATGATTCTGATGCTGTGCGAGGGGCTTGCAACAGTCCTGTTTGCACTCATCTGTACGCGCTTTCTCTGCAAAAACATGAAGAAACGGAACTTTCGCTTTGTCCCGTGGCTTCCGTATGTGCTGACCGGGTGTGGCTCAGCGATGCTGTTCCTGCTTGGCGGACTGTCCCCGTGGACTTTCTGCGGGATTGCATTTCTGTTTGTGCTGCTGTATGCGTCCGTGCAGGATCACTCTACTCATGAAGCGGACGATATACTGTCCGTTATGATACTGATGCTGGCGGTGACAAACATCTCGGAAGCGACCGTTCTTTCACAGCTTCTCGGTGCCGCCATTGTATGCGGTGCGCAGATGCTCATTGCCCTGTGCGGAAAGAAACGCATGGGAATCGGCGGTGCGGACATCAAGCTGTCCACGGCTGCCGCGCTACTGCTCGGATTCTACAAGGGGGTTATCGGCTTTATGCTCGGACTCCTGATTGCCGTGGTTGCACAACTCATCATGACCCACAGGAAGAAAGAGCAGAGAACACAGCCCTTTGCACTCCTTCCGTATTTGTCAGTCGGTTTCATAATCGGCTATCTAATCTAAAAATTGGAGGTACTCATGAAAAGTAAAATGAGAATCACCGGCAACCGAACGGTGATAGGAATTATCTGTATTGTCCTCGCTCTCGGTATCACATTTGGGATTGCGCCTCTTGTCAACCGCTTCACCGACCGAAAAGTGGAAGTGGTACAGGTAAAACAGAATGTGGAGCGAGGACACCTGATTACCGAGGACGATGTGGAGCTTGTCAAGGTGGGAGCTTTGAACCTGTCGGACAGAACGGTGAAAAACAAAAAATATGTTGTCGGCAAGTACGCCGCGACCAACCTTTACGCCGGGCAGATCATGATTGCCGACCTTGTTGCGGAGAAAAGCAACAGCGCGGATGATGTGCTGTCCGCCCTCGATGGAACCAAGGTCGCCATCTCGGTCAATATCGCGTCCTTTGCGCAGGGGCTGTCCAATAAGCTCCAAAACGGAGATATTGTCAGCGTCATTGTCTATGACAAGGAGACGAATCAGTCCCATGTGCCGCCCGAACTCCGGTATGTAAAGGTCATTACGACCACAACCGGCGATTCGGTGGACAGCGACCGGAAAACCGACGCAACACAGGCGATCACGGTTACACTGCTTGCCTCTCCCGATCAGGCAAAGCTGCTTGCTTACCTGAATACCACAACGACCTTGCATTTCTCTCTTGTATGCCGAGGGGATAAGACAGTCGCGGAGCAGTACCTGAAGGTACAGGAAGATTATCTTGCGTCCCACTCGTCGGAAACCACTTCGCAGGAGGACACCAATGGGTAAGATTATCGCAGTATGGGGGACACCGAATAGCGGAAAGACGGCTTTCACCATGAAGCTCGCCGGGCATTTGTATGAGATGGGGAGACGGAGACAGACCAAGGTCGTTGCCGTCCTTACCGATGTCATTGCCCCCTCCATGCCTGTTGTCTTTCCCTTATATCGCAGTGAGGACATTTACTCGCTCGGTGAACTGCTTGCCCAGACCACGATCACGGCGGACGATATTTTTTCCTATACCACGCTTTTGCGCGGCAGGGAAAACTTCGGGGTTCTCGGTTATCGGGACAAGGAGAATGCCCACAGCCATCCGGCATATACCGGGGAAAAGGCGCTGTCCTTTCTCAATATCCTTGCCGCCAATACGGATTATGTGTTGGTCGATTGCATGAGTGAGCCGGAGGACAGTATTCTGACGCAGACCGCACTTGCAACTGCCGATAACAGCGTCAGATTGGTAACGCCCGACCTCAAATGCCTTTCCTATGTGCTGTCGCAGTCGGGACACTTCATGACACGCGGATATATGCCGCCGACACAGATCACCGTCATGAACACCCCGAATCAGACCTTTGCTATGCCGGTTGCGGACGCAAGGAGCCACCTCGGAAAGATTGCGGTCACGCTCCCGTTCTCTGCGGCGCTTGCCGAACAGAGTCTGGAGGGCAGTATGAGCGAGGTGTTGAAGGATCGGCATTTTATGCAGGCGGTCGGGATGATTGCCGAGAAATTGAGGTGAGCATATGCCGAAAATCGATTTAGCCTCCCTTGCGGGCATGGTGCAGCAGTATATTTCAAGAAAGTATGCGGCGGCACTCATTGACCGCACCAAGGTGGCGGAACTCAAAGCGTATATTGCGCAGTACCTCTATGACACCGGTTTTACGGTGGACGGCTATACCGAAAAGACGCTCGCAGAAAGACTGTATTCGGAAATGGCGGAGTATTCGGTATTGACGCACTATCTCGACGATCCCGATGTAGAAGAAGTCAATGTCAATGGGTGGGACGACATCGCCATTACGCACCTCGACGGTCGGATTGAAAAGACGAAAGAGCATTTCTTTTCTCCGCAGCACGCACAGGATGTGGTCAAAAAGCTGCTTCAGCATTCGGGTATGATTATTGACAATGCGTCACCCTTAGCACAGGGACATCTGCCGAACAATACCCGTATTACGGCGGTGAAAAAGCCCGTGGTCGATGAAGAACGCGCGATTGCCGTCAGTATCCGTAAACTGTACCCGCAGAGAGTGGACAGGGACAACCTCATCCGCACAAACACACTGACGGAGGAAATGCTCGGTTTTCTTGAAACCTGCATCCGATACGGCGTGTCCTTTGTCGTTGCGGGCAGAACTTCCTCCGGTAAAACCACACTGCTCAATGCTTTGCTTGCCGGGATCCCGGATAATAAGCGTATCTATACCATCGAATCGGGCGCAAGGGAACTGTCGCTTGTCAAGCGGAACGGAGCAGGGGAGGTTATCAACAATGTGGTGCACACCATTTCCCGCCCGTCGGATAACGAGGCATATAACATCACACAGGCACAACTGCTTATGGCAGCACTTCGTTTCGACCCGGATATTATCTGTGTCGGAGAAATGCGCGACCGGGAAGCATACAGTGCCATTGAAGCCAGCTCTACCGACCATACGGTGGTATCTACCGTTCACGGCGGGGGCGGGCGTTTTGCGCACAGAAGAATCGCTTCGCTTGCCTATCAGAACTTTGAGAAGCAGTCGCTGCAGCAGGCGGCGCTTGCTTTCCCGGTCGTTGTCTTTGCGCACAAGCTGGAGGATAACTCCCGTAAGGTGATGGACATTACCGAGTGCGTGGTCGGTGACGACGGGGAACTCATTTACCGCAAGCTGTGGCAGTACAGAATTTACTGCAACGAGTATGAGAACGGGCGATTCCGCGTGGAGGGAAAATTTGAGCGTGTCAACCCGATCTCCGACTCTCTCCGCTTAAAGCTCCTGCGCGGCGGTGTACCGCAGGAACTGCTGGGACAGTACACCGGAAAGGAGCAAACAGAATGACAGTTGTCTATATAATCAGTTTTCTGCTGATTGCCTTTGGCATTGTCCGCATCCTCGGACTGACGCCGGAGAGCATCGGCGCAGATGTTTCCGCTATTTTGGACAGGAAAAAGAGTCTCCGCGACAATGCAATGCGCGCGCGAGGAAAGAAAAGAACCAACAAGCTGGTGCTGTGGCTGGATAAGATTCGTCGCGCACTATCTGACACGGGCAAAGAAAAATCTTTCGGCGTGGCATGTGCCGTGGCATTGCTGCTGATGATCCTCGGTTGCGTCGGTGCCATCGTTATCGGGAATCCGTTTCTGGCTCCCGTTCTGGCAATCGCACTTGCCATGATCCCGTTTCTCTATCTGCTTCGTACTGTGGAACAATATGAGGAGCAGGTGAAGTTAGAGCTGGAAACCGGGCTTTCCGCAATCACTTCTTCTTATGAGCGCACTATGAATCTCAAAAACGCGGTGGAGGAGAATATCGACAACCTCAAGCCGCCTGTCAAGGGACTGTTTCAGAGCTTCCTCGTGGAAATCTCGGTCATCAATCCCGATGTCAAAGCGGCAATCTGTCACCTGCGGGAACGGGTAAAGGACTGTGTGTGGGAGGAATGGTGCGACACCCTGATCTCGTGTCAGGACGATAGCCAATTGATCGGAACGCTCTATCCCGTGGTCGAAAAACTGACGGATATGCGTATCGTCAACGCCGAACTGAAGGTCATGATCTCGGAGAACAAAAGAGAATATTATATCATGGCACTGATGGTTGTTGCAAACATCCCGCTTCTGTATTTCCTCAACAAAGAGTGGTACGGAGCGCTCATGTATACGACCTTCGGCAAGATCACGCTGGCAATCTGCGGCGCGGTCATGCTCTTTACCTTTTTGAGGATGCAGAAATACTGCAAGCCGGTCGAGTACCGGAGATAAGGAGGGCGTATGATTGTTTTACAGATTATCATCGGCGTGATTGCCGCAGTCGGTGTCGGATTCCTCTTGGCGGACCTTATGAAGATTCCCTCGCTGAAAGCCTCCAAAGCAGCAAACAGCGTCGGACGGAAGGGCAAGAAAAAGACGGGCGTCATCGAACTCTACCGACGGGATTTTGCCACCAAGCTGGCAGGGAAGCTGCATCTGAACGAGTTCAAACGCGCCAATCTTGTGATTGACCTGCGCACGGCGAATATGGAGATCACGCCGGAGCAGTATATGGCGGACGCCATTGTCAAAGCGCTCATGGTCGGAATTCTTGCAATTCCGGCATTTTTTATTTCCGTCTTCTTCGGCTTTCTCATTCTCGGTATCGCGCTTTTCGTGTATTTCTCGGAATCCAAAAAGGTGACGCGGAAGATCAGGCAGAAACGAGCCAATATCGAGTACGAACTGCCGCGTTTGGTCGGACACATTGAAAAACTGCTCACGCACAGCCGTGACATCATCTATATTCTGGAGTCTTATATCCCGATAGCTCATCCCGAACTCAAAGAGGAGCTGTTCATTACGGTTGCCGAAATGCGAAGCAGCGGCAATATCCGCAACGCCTTGGATTCCCTTGATAAGCGCATCGGATCGGCGTGGCTGAGCGAGGTCGTAAGGGCATTGGAAACCGTGGAGAATTCTGCGGATACAACGGCACTTTGGACATCACTTTCGATGAAGTTCAAAGAATTGCAAAGACTGAACCTCAAAGCACAGGCGAACACTGTGCCGCGCAAGGTCAAGAAGCTGTCGATGGCGCTGATGATGTGCTTTTTGCTCATCTACATTGCAGTCATCGGGCAGGTGCTGATGAATTCTCTGGGCGGAATTATGTAAGGCGGTGATCGGATGAAAATGAAAAGGATTATGAAAAGCACCCGGGGCGAGGGCTATATTGATCTTGCCGTTGCGGTGCTTGTGCTTGTTTTTGTATTGGTCATCGCCATCTCTCTGTGGTCGGCAATCACCCTGAAGCAGGATATGCGGTATATGTGTGAGGAACTGATCGCCACAGCGACCTCTACGGGAAAAGTCGGAGAGGAAGTGGAGCAGCGATTTGCGGAACTCTGCGAGGAAACGGGCATCACGCCAATGGTCACTTGGAATACGACCTATTACAATGCGACAAAGAAGCAGGTGCAGCTCGGCGAGATCATCACCTGTACCTTGACGCATGAGATTACCTTGCAGGGCTTCGGAACCTTTACGCTCCCGTTCTCGGTTACGGTCACGCAGTCGGGACTGTCGCGTGTGTATTGGAAGTGAGGCGGAATATGAGGATGCTCAGAAACAAAAAGGGCTTTTCGTATATCCTGACCTGCGTTCTGGTGCTTGCGGTGGTGATGATAATCGCCGTGTCCGTGCAGTATTCACTCGTGTTCAGTCTTGTGAGAAGCGAGAAGGAAGCAAGCCGATTGGCACTGGACAGTCTTGTGACCAAATATGCAGTGGAACAGTATGACGCACTCAAACAGGGAGAAGCGTATGCAAGTCATATCGACCGCGCACAGCTTGTCCGCCGCGCTTACGGAACGCTTGGCTTTGCGAATGCCGGAATCACCGAAAAGACCGTTTCCAAGGGCGATGCGTCCTATACCGTCAGCCGCCCGGAGATTACGGCGGCGGACAGCGGGAGCATCGGCGTGACTGTCCGGTATACGATGACCGTACCGTTCCGCGCATTCGGAAGAGTTGTGGCAGAGATTCCGATTCCGGTGGAGATCAATGCGATGCTCAACGAAAAGTATTAAAGGAGAACCAACATGAAAAAGAAAAACAATGTTATGATGATCGCTACGATTGCGATCACCCTGCTGATGATCGGTTGCGTCGTCGTGATGGGGATTATCCGCAACAGCAACCGAAATAATCCGGATGTAAAGCCTCCGGAGCAGACAACGGACACAACAGATACAACACCGAATCAGACAACACCGGAGATCCCGCCCATTACCGATGACGGAAAGGGAACAGATCCTGCCCCGAAGCCGGGAGATGTGAGCATTGATGTGGAACTGCCTGTCGATGGCAGTCGAGATGACAAGCCCGGCATTGACGGCGATGTCGCGGTTATTCCGGGCGTTAAGGAGGATACCGAATGAAGAAAAACGCAATCAGAATTCTGTCTCTGTTCCTTGTGGTCATGACGCTTGTCGGGGCGATTTCGCTTCCGGTATCGGCGTACAGTTATCCGATGAACTACACCATTTACTACAAGGCAGGAGGAAAAATTCTCGGACAATTCAGTGGCTCATGCGATGGGACAGAGAGAAATAACGTCCGAGTTCCATCACCGTCTTATGCCGGATATGCACTTTCCAACTATAAGGATTCTACAGTGACCGGCTCTATGATCTCATGGAATTTTCCGGCTTCAAACTATGTCCGTCACGGCACGGGAAGTTATACCGTTTACTACGAACCCGCCTATACTGCGACGGTTCGGTTTTTGTATGGGGATAGCGGACGCTCGGCGGCAGGGGACAAAACCGCAACGGGTAAAAAGGGAGATCAGTATTATATCTCCTCTCCGCGAATCACCGGCTATACGCCCAATAAGTATTCCGTAACCGGATACTTTCCAAGTGGGGATGTTTCCGATACCGTCTATTATTACGAAAACACCTATGCTATTGCGTATAATGCAAATGGTGGCAGTGGTGCTCCCGCAAATCAGACAAAGGCGCATTTCACGCCATTGAAACTTTCCACGCAAAAACCGAGAAGAACAGGTTACACCTTTCTCGGATGGAGTACGAGTTCAACCGCAACGACCGCCACGTATTCACCGGGAGACACCTACACCAATAATGGTCGTGTTACTCTTTATGCAGTCTGGGCTTCCAAAACTTATACCATTTCATACGACGCAAACGGTGGCGGCGGTGCGCCCGGATCGCAGAGAAAAACTCATGATATAAAAATACTGATTCCTACGGTAGAACCGGTAAGAAACGGATATACCTTTCTCGGATGGGGAGTGAGTAAAACCAGCACCAGCCCGACTTATCAGCCCGGCGAGTGGTATTACTCCAATATCAGTCGTACTCTCTATGCTGTTTGGCAGAAAAACGCGCCGACCTCCTATACAGTAAGTTATGACGCAAACGGAGGCAGTGGTGCGCCCGGAAGTCAGACCAAGACGCAGGATGCCACTCTCACGCTTTCAAGCACAAAGCCCACGAGAAGCGGTTACACTTTTCTTGGATGGGCAACTTCTGCGAGTGCAACGAGTGCAACCTATCAGCCGGGGGACAGTTATACGGCAAACGCAAGTGTCACGTTATACGCAGTGTGGTCGTGTAACCATGCGTCCACAAAAACCGTTTGGGACACAGGCTGCAAATGGAGAAAAGTCTGCAACAATTGCGGCGTGACGGTTTCGTCCGGCACCACGCACGGCCCGTACACTTATGGCGATTGGGTATTTTACAGTGGCAGTCAGCATAGTA
>ERZ780149.4541-NODE-4541-length-10721-cov-4.008438_pt1 | contig 10721 bp, 7 predicted proteins | sample MGYA00511367_ERZ780149 | MGnify/ENA primary metagenome ERZ780149 (study PRJEB29588, sample SAMEA2153852) | human gut metagenome | biome: human gut; feature: human-associated habitat; material: faeces | place: Denmark | collected 2008/2010 ...
CCGCCGCCAACGCCAAGCGGTCGATTATGGAGCTGCCGCCGTTTGAACGTGCCGTGCTGATAATAAAAAAGTTTGAGACACTCCACAAACCTAAGCACTGGCCCTATGTCGGCTACGGTCACCAAGTCCAGCCGGGCGAACCCTACCGCCGAGGCTGTCAGCTAACCGAGGCACAAGCCGACGCACTGCTTCGCAAAGACCTCGCCAAGTTCTGCGCTCTCTACTCCCAATACGGTAAAGACTCAGTTCTTCTCGGCGCACTTGCCTACAACTGCGGTCCCGGCGTTGTCAATAAGTCCAGCGTACTCAAAAAATTGAAATCCGGCAACCGAGACATCTTCAAGTCCTACACCTCCCATTGCCGCTACAAAGGCAAATTTCATAAACAGCTACATCAACGCCGCATGATGGAATACGCGGTATTATACGTTAGATGATTAAAACTCCACCAAACAATAATGTGTTTTGGTGGAGTTTCAGTTGCTCTTTATAATCTGAAATCAAGCCTTTAGTAATGCGACAGATAGATGTGATACATGGCTCCATACGTCAGACAGGTATGAGGTTGCGCCATATTTTCTTATTAGTCTTCCACAATTACCTTCGTGTTGGATACGGCGTATCTCGATACCCTTTTGTAATGTCGAAACATCGGGAACAATCGTTGAGAAACAGGTCGGATATACTGCGAAAGTGCTATCCGCTGGTTGCTACCGGCAGTTGGGACGCTATCGCGATTTCCGATATTGAAAAGGTAATCAAACAGACAAGGGGAGCTATCGCATACTATTTCAAGAACAAAAAGACCTTATTTGCAAACATACTCGACGAGCTGTTCTTCCCGGTATTCGCACTCTCGGCTGAAGAGCGCGAGAAACTATCCAAGGCTACGGTCTCCGATTTCTATAACAGATACAAGACCCCGTTTGAGCGGGTCCGCGATGATTTAAGGGACAACTACGGTGTCGAAAACCCGTCACAGGCAATCTTCAACCTATTTATCCAAGGCTCCAAGCACTACGACCAATTCACATCAAACGTAGGTGAACTGATGCAGCTGGAGCAAGATTTCATGAGCCGCATAGTCGGAGGCCGAGTAAACAACATTCTCGACCTAAACCGTGTTTATGTCGAGAATATCGGAAATATCTTTATTGAGTCAATGAATTTTGATTCTAATTAATAATATATCATTCATTTCAGTAAATTTGATATGCTATTATTTTTACGCTGATTGAGCGTGTCCGGGATGATTTAAGGGACAATTACGGTATAATAAATGCGGCACAAGCCATTTTCAATCTTTTCATCCAAGGCTCTCGTCATTATAAGAATTTCACCAAAAGCATCAACGACCTGATGATTGAAGAGGTTGACTTTATGAGCAAAATAATCGGTGGACGCGTCAGCACACCGATAGACCTTAATCAAATCTATATTGAAAACATCGGAAATATCTTTATTGAATCAATGAATGTCAATCCAAATCTATGAATATTGTCAGGATGAAGGTTTTACGGGTAAATATAATCCAATATGTTAATATTAAAGAGGGCGTATTTTGATACACCCTCTTTAATAAATGGACAAAGTATTCTTTACTCTAATTATAGATTCCCAACTTATCTTAATCGAATAAATTAAGAATACCATATAATATGGAGCCTATGCTGAGTATCCATCCGCTACAATGCATTGTATATGCTGTTGTAAAGCGATGCCCACTCCAAGATTTTTCTTGACTCAACATTTTTACGAATAAAAAACACCCAAAAAGTATCGCGTTTACGGAGACAACTGATTTAATGAATAATCCACTAATACCAGATATAAGTAACGCTGCACCAAAAACCAATGATATTTTAGTCTTTGAAGATAGGGGAAGCCTATTGGCAATGGCTCTTAGTTGAGGACCTATTATATAGGCTCCCCCTATGATTGCAAGAATACTGAAAGAGAAATCTTCAATCATGATAATTTTAATTATCTGAATTTGTCTCTTTGTGTGATTGGGGCTGCTCCACAGTCGTTGAATCTGGTTGAGCTGTAGAATCATTGCGTTCTATCACTTCATCTACCGCACGTTCAATCGCTGTTTCTTTCAAATGCGTACTTTGAGTTATGATTTCAGTCCCTAACTCAAAACCTTCTTCTCCTATTTTCTTCCCAAAACCAGGGAGTATTTTATTGAGAAGTCGCTCGATTAAAAATTCAGCTGAATAATAAATCGCGCTTTTGCCACAATTTGAAAGGTCTCCATTTATCATATCAATGCCGAACTCAGCAGCGCCACCAACATCAGAAATAATTCCACCTGCAGCTGCCAATGGCACACCAATTTCAGCACCTGCAACTGTGAGAGTTAATGCAAACCCTGTCACAGCAACCGCATCTCCAACATCTTGTGTACGCTGAACAAATTCTTTGCCAACCTTATAATGAAGCGTTACTACAATTTCTCCATTTTCTACAGAGCCTACTTGATAGGTGTATCTAAGATTGGGATTCTTTGCATTTTTATTTTCAATTATTTCAGATGCCTTATTTTTATGCCACAAATTATGCCAATTACGAGACCATTGTGCTAACCATTTCCATCTGAAATTGCCATCAGGGTCAACGTAGTTTATTGGACTATTTTCTGTATATGCATAGGAGGACACATTTGGAGTCTTTTCTTTCAACGCATCCGTTGACATCCAAAGACTGAGACGTGGGTCGTAGTAGCGGGCACCGTAGTAGTACATACCAGTCTCCTCATCGAATTCCTTCGCGTTGAAGAGGTAAGGCGTGTTCCATACGTTGTTGCGCTCCTCTATGAATACTTCACCGAAGGGAACATACTCGATATGCTGCACCACTTCACCGTCAAGGTTGGTGATGAAGTTGGAGCTTCCGAGGTGGTCGGGATGATAGAAGAACTGCAAGTTCTCGTAGTTGTCAGGGTCTTTGAACGACCGCGAAACCGCGCGGGTCTGAGCCTTCCGAGCCTGAGCAACAGCAGCCTCCATAGAACCGTCGTTGCAACAGAAACCTTCACCGTCGGCGTAGTTGTCATTGTCAGTGCCGTTGTATGGTACATCGAAGAACTTGTAGTTGTCTTTTATCACCTGCTGCTGTGCCGCATACTTCGCCTTGTAGTTAACAGAAAGGCCGTCGGTATTTGCTCCGGCATACTCTATGCGGCGCGGGTCTGAGCCGTAGGAGGCGAAATCGCCGACTTTTGACACTATGCGCTGACTGCCTGCGTAGATATGCTTGGTGTAGCGACCGCCTTGGTTCGCCACAAGATAGGGGCTGACATAGAGCGAGAACTTCGCGGTATTGGTGGAGCCGCCGGAGAAAACTCCGTTGACATATACCTGATCGCTTTCGCCCGAAGTCTTGACAGTGCGCTCGCCGTCGGCATCGTACCAGTAGTTGGACACGAAGCCGTTGTCGTCAACTGCAAGCAGACGATTCTCCTCATCCCAGATGAGCTTTCGCTCTCCGACGCTGTTGTCCCTATGTCCGTCAGTCATAACCCTGTTGGTGTTCACATATACAAGGTTTCCGTTCTTGTCATAAGTGTAAACGTGACCGTTCTCTATTTGTTGACCTTCGGGAGTCTCTTCTGTGCGGTAATTAACATCCTTTACACTTTCGAGCTGGAATTTCTTTCCGGCTTCCGAGCCGTAGGTATAAGTGAGGTCATAACCGACATTGAGGGTGCCGTTAAACTGCACGTTGTCCTGAGTTAGATGCTGGCTCTTCGACTTGATGCGGTGCATGTTGTCATAGCCCATGGCGAGGGTATAGGAAGCGGACTTGTTGTCTGCTCCTGTATAAGTACCCGTAGCAGTGGCGAGACGATATAGACCGTCATAAGTATAGGTGTGCGACATCTGGCCTCCGGCATTGCCGTTGGCAGGTAGCGATGCGTTGTTGGACACTGAGAGAACATTGCTCACCGCGTCAAACGTATAGGCATTGTCCATAATGGATGCGCCTCCGCTGTTGACCGCAAGATTGCTCAGGCGGCGACGGTTGTCATAAGTGTAGAATGTCTCCGCTCCGTTGCAATATTTCAGATAGCTGCGCTGCTCGAACTTGTCGTAGCCTAACTTGGTGATGTAGTCGTAACCGTAGGACTTCTCACCGCGGACCTTTTCAAGAAGGCCTCCGAGGTTGTAGGAATAAGTAACCTTCTCCTCGTCGGGATTACGGATACCAGTCATTGAGAGGTGAGGATTTTTTGCTGTAAGAAATATAGATGACTGCCAGAAGGATATTCTTTGTCGTTTAAGATGTTGTATACTGTCTTTCCCCCACCATATGTTCCTGACGGGATGTGTAATGATACATTTGACGATGATATTAGATAGTCAACTATCTCTAACTTATTTTGAATTACTGCCTGTTCAATAGGTGATATATGATTCACCGTCATAAATGGATCTGCATTACCTTTTTCTATTAGATATTTTACATATTCAATAGATGTTACTGCTGCTGTATTTAGAGCATCTCTTTCCAATCCCCTAACAGAATCCGTAGTTATTTTATTGGGATCTGCTCCAAATTGTAGAAGTGCAGCAATATATCTTATATCAGTTTTATAATCAGAGGTTAGATACTTGGAGGCATAAATTAGAGGGGTTGTTCCATCAAAAGCAGTAAAATTAGGATTCGCACCTAAATGTAACAAAGCTTCAGCGGATTTATAATGTCCATTAAATATGGACCATATAAGTAAATTTTTATGATATTTAGAATCCACCTCATCTATATCAATCGACGGATTTGAATTTACAAACTCCCTCATTTTCACAGTATCTTCGGATTCAACAAGTTTCGCAAGTGTCCAAACGCGAGAGTCTCGGAATGAATCAATACTGTGAAATGTCTTATTCTGACGGCATGAAGCCGTCAGAATAAGACAAATAGAGAATATAGCTGGAACTAATTTCATTTAAACAGATTGTTGATTGTCAAAGAACATTTTGTTGCACCACAAGTGTGGTATAAAACCCTTTCAGCAGTTCTTACAATGCCATTACCCGGAAGTTTCGGAGAATAAACGGCTGGCAAATATATACGTTGACCTTCAGCATGCATATTTATTTTACTCTGTAGATAATCAACGATTTCGCCTCTTACTATATAGGCCGTTATATTGGCTTGCCTATTTAAATTAAGATTCGTCTTAGTTTCAGTACTTAGTGCTGCCGCGTTGAAAGTTATAGCTTGCAGACCTGTGGCAAGTGCATTTGCACTTGCTAAACCTCCACCTAAAGAGTGTCCCACAAATGTGAAGTCTTTTCCAGAACCCGCAAGATTACTACTTGCGAATATATTAGCATTTGCTACCGATTGCCTATATTGCTCTGAGTTTCCTGACAGGAGCTGTTGAAAATTGTTTTCCCAATCAACACCACTCGTGAAATCAGTACCGGCAGTTGCATATACGTATTCACTATAAGATTGACTCTCTTCGTCCCAACGACCATATAATGCAGACATGAATCCTGTCTCCGAATTCTCCATTTTAAAATCCTCGTTGTTACAAATAGCTTTAAGAAGCCTCCAATTGCCCGAAAGTTCCTTCTTGCCTGGATTATAGCAATCATCAGCCATTTCGAGAGCCTCGGCATCCGTAGGTTCAAGCCCAAATAATTCGATATACTTAACTGGATTATTAAATGAATAGCTATAAGTGGATGATTCTGGATATTTTTCTTGCATTGGATCAGTGGACATCCAAAGGCTAAGCCTCGGCTCATAGTAGCGGGCACCGTAATAGTACATACCAGTCTCCTCATCGAATTCTTTCGCATTGAAGAGGTAAGGAGTGTTCCATACGTTGTTGCGTTCCTCGATGAAGACCTCGCCGAAGGGAACATACTCTATGTGCTGAACCACTTCACCGTCAAGGTTGGTGATAAAGCTGGAGCTGCCGAGGTGGTCAGGGTGATAGAAGAACTGCAAGTTCTCGTAGTTGTCGGGATCTTTAAACGACCGCGAAACCGCGCGGGTCTGTGCCTTCCGAGCCTCTGCCACCGCCGCCTCCATAGAGCCGTCATTGCAGCAGAAACCTTCACCATCTGCATAGTTATCATTGTCGGTGCCGTTGTAAGGAACATCAAAGAATTTGTAGTTGTCCTTGATTACCTGTTGCTGGGCTGCATACTTCGACTTGTAGTCAACCGAAAGACCGTCGGTGTTGGCACCTGCATACTCTATGCGGCGCGGGTCAGAGCCGTAGGAGGCGAAATCGCCGACTTTTGACACTATGCGCTGGCTACCTGCGTAGATATGCTTGGTGTAACGACCGCCTTGATTTGCCACGAGGTACGGGCTGACATAGAGGGAGAATTTAGCGGTGTTGGTCGAACCACCGGAGAAAACTCCGTTGACATAGACCTGATCGCTCTCGCCCGAATTCTTTACCGTGCGCTCTCCATCGGCGTCGTACCAGTAGTTAGACACGAAGCCGTTGTCGTCAACTGCAAGCAGACGATTCTCCTCATCCCAGATGAGCTTGCGCTCTCCGACACTGTTGTCCCTATGTCCGTCGGTCATCATTCGGCTTGTATTCACATAGACAAGATTTCCGTTCTTATCATAGGTGTAAACGTGGCCGTTCTCGACATTGTTGTCGCTGGGAGTCTCCTCAGTGCGGTAATTAACATCCTTTACACTTTCGAGTTGGAATTTCTTTCCTTCTTCCGAACTGTAGGCGTAAGTGAGGTCGTAACCGACATTGAGGGTGCCGTTAAACTGAACGTTGTCCTGAGTGAGATGCTGGCTCTTCGACTTGATGCGGTGCATATTGTCATAACCCATAGTGAGGGTATAGGATGCGGACTTGTTGTCAGCTCCGGTGTATGTACCCGTCGCGGTGGCGAGACGATAGAGACCGTCATAAGTGTAAGTGTGCGACATCTGACCGCCGGCGTTACCATTGGCGGGGAGCGATGCGTTGTTGGCTACCGAGAGGACATTGCTAACCGCGTCAAACGTATAGGCGTTGTCCATAATGGATGCGCCTCCACTGTTGACCGCGAGATTGCTCAGGCGACGACGGTTGTCGTAGGTGTAGAAGGTCTCCGCACCGTTGCAATACTTCAGATAGCTGCGCTGCTCGAACTTGTCGTAGCCTAACTTGGTGATGTAGTCGTAACCGTAGGACTTCTCACCGCGAACCTTTTCAAGAAGACCTCCGAGGTTGTAAGAATAAGTGACCTTTTCCTCGTCGGGATAGATCATCTCGATGAGTCGGTTGTGGCTGTCGTAAGTCCATTGGGTAACGTAGGTTGCAATCGCCTGATTGGGCACGATGAGAGTGCGGCGTGTCTTGGTGACCTCGCCCATCTTGCCGTAAAAGTATTCTATCGCGCCTGTACCGTCCTCGCGCATCATCAGACGACCGATGCGGTTGTAGGAGGCGTTGCGACCGCCATAGTAATACTTGACATTGTTTTCGGGGTGGTCGGGATAGTTGATACCTGTCAGACGATGGTAGTCGTATGAGTAGGTAATCATCTTTCCTTCCTCAGCCATGTTCGCAGTCTGCTTTGTCAGGACATTGCCGAGCGGGTCATAGGTGAACGACGTGATGCCGCTTGCCGGGTGGTTGACCTCAGTGCGACGGTCTCCCATGTCGTAAACCGACGTGGTGACATTGCCTTCTACATCAGTAACCTTGACAAGACGCTGGATACCGTCATACTCAAACGTTGTTGCAATATCACCGTCAGGACCGCTGAGCTGAACGGACTTGACCGTCTTGCCGCTGCCATTGGTATGCGTTGCCTGCTTGTTGCCGAGCGCGTCGGTAACTGTCATTACAAGGGCATTTGAACTATTGTCAAGAGAATATTCGGTAGTCGTCTCCGAATCGTCGGGAAGTTTCACGCTTAATGCGCGGTCGAGAACGTCATAAGCCGTGATTGTCGGATTGACATTATCGAACGTGGTGCTGAACGAAGTCTTGCCACCCATACCTTCGGTTGTCGGGTAGTAAGCCTTTGCAACACGGCCGAAAGCGTCATAGACATTCCGTCCGCTGACAATCATCACCGTCTGGTCGGATGCGCCCGAGCCTTTGGATGCGGTCGTTACGACACCGTCTTTCTTGACCTGCACGGGTCGCCCGAAACCGTCAACGAAAGTGACAGTCTCAAGGTCGTCACCCGGATGCTGGATGTCGTAGTGCTTGGTCACAGCGTATGCCGGAGCGGATATGCCGGATTCTCCGAACTCTGCCTTCGGCTTGTACTCAAACGCGATGATATAGGGAACACCGGTTGCAAGCTCATTCGGTCCGCGTACCTTGGTAACACGACCCATGTTGTCAATCTCTGTCTCGTAGTAGAAATTGTTCAGATCGCGGCGTTCAAGGGCGATGCCATAGCGGTAGTCGAAATTGCCGGCCTCGCTTCTGTAGCCCCACGCATCGTCTATACGCTCGACATACATGTTCATCTCCGGCTCATAGCGGTACTTGTACCACATACGCTGGCCCGTGGCATTTGCCGGGAGGGTCTTCTGCGTTATGTTGCCGTAACGGTCATACTTGTAGTCTGTCACCGCAGTGCCGTTGCCGAGCTGCTGTGAAACCTGCGTGAGATGGTTGGGATAGTTCGTGTTGTATGTCGCCGACACGTTGTGATACATGGTGCCGTCGCCACCTGTCACGGTCACATTCGTCAGGAGTCCGAGATGTGCTTTCCGCTGTTGGAGGTGTATTGACATTAAATCCATCGATTCCTTAGCACCCGAATTGAATATAATGGGCTATATATAATGAATAATGTCATAAGAAGTATAGAATATTTAATAGTGTCTTTTTTTATACTGATTAAATAGTTCACCCGTAAAAGAATGCTTGTGGGTATTAATAAGATAATTAAAACCCAAATAGACATCAATTGACCCCAAGGCCACAACTGATATGAATCAATGATTGCACATATTAGAATGTACACAAATAGTATTATATTACACCCCGTGCCAATAATATACATTATTTTTTTGATAGTCATATAGGAGATGTTGATTATCGTTTCTTTTTGAGTAACCCACTGAATCTGAATGTGAGTTCAGACTCAGTGGGTTATTCAAAATCTTAATTATTTGAATTAGTCGATGACTGATTTTGCTTAGTCGTTTCAGTATTCTGAGTTGAAACAGGTTTTTCATTATTATTCTTGATGGGTTCATGTAATTTAAATGAACCGCCAAGATTAAATCCAGCTCCGACCATTATTGCCTCCACAGACTGTTCGTAGTTTACATCAAGGCCATTTAAAGAAGGATCCACTTTAAAATCTCCAAAATTCAAATAACCTTGTTCCTCTGGACTTGAGAACATGTAATCGTTTACAAATGATTCTCCGTCATAGGTATTCCAATCAAGGATAGTTTTCTTTTCACGTGATGAACTGACTCCAACAAAACCTCCATTAAGATCATATGAGTATTCATAATTAGTTGTAGTATGAGATACCCCGAATCCATAATCATGATTATCAGTATCAATCGTAAAATAGATACTTAACTCTTGTTTGGCCCCGCCAAATGGAGCAATTGAACCACCAATACCCATTAACTTAAGGCCCAAAAAACCAGTATCTAAAGAAAAGCCGAACTTAATTTTTAGAGACCATAATCCATCGGCATCAATATAATTGATTGGATTGTTTTGCGAAAAGTTATAGGTGGTTAAGTGTAATGTCTTCTCTTGTGCTGGATCTGTTGACAGCCAAAGACTCAGACGTGGCTCATAGTAGCGTGCACCATAATAGTACAGGCCTGTCTCCTCGTCGAACTCTTTTGCGTTGAAGAGATAGGGTGTGTTCCATACGCTGTTGCGCTCCTCGATGAAGACCTCACCGAAAGGAACATACTCAATGTGCTGTACCACCTCTCCATCAAGATTGGTGATGAAGCTGGAGCTGCCCAGATGGTCGGGATGATAGAAGAACTGGAGATTCTCGTAGTTGTCGGGGTCTTTGAAAGACTTGGCAACTGCGCGGCTCTGGACCTTCCTCATAGCCTTGGCCTGTGCTGCCTCCAATGTGCCGTCGTTGCAGCAGAACCCTTCGCCGTCGGCATAGTTGTTGTTGTCCGTGCCGTTGTAGGGAACATCAAAGAACGTGTAGTGATCCTTGATAATCTGCTGCTGCGCAGTGTACTTGGACTTGTAGTCAACCGAGAGTCCGTCAGTCTCGCTTCCGGCATACTCTATACGGCGCGGATCGGAGCCGTAGGAGGCGAAATCGCCTACCTTCGATACAATCCTTTGTGAACCTGCGTAGATATGCTTGGTGTAGCGGCCACCCTGATTGGCGACAAGATAGGGACTCACATATAGCGAGAATTTTGCGGTGTTGGTCGAGCCTCCGGAGAAGACTCCGTTGACATAGACCTGATCGCTCTCGCCGGAGGTTTTCACAGTGCGTTCTCCGTCGGCGTCATACCAGTAGTTGGACACGAAGCCATTGTCGTCCACTGAGAGCAGACGGTTTTCCTCGTCCCAGATGAGCTTGCGCTCTCCGACACTGTTGTCCCTATGTCCGTCAGTCATAACCCGGTTGGTGTTTACATAGACAAGGTTTCCGTTCTTGTCATACGCAAAGTTACAAATATTTATCGGCATTAGGTGTGACAAATGTCCCAAACGGCATGAAAACCAGAAAAAAGGTGAAGAATGTTATTTTTGCCGCCTGTGGCGGGCG
>ERZ780149.4545-NODE-4545-length-10702-cov-7.067625_pt1 | contig 10702 bp, 7 predicted proteins | sample MGYA00511367_ERZ780149 | MGnify/ENA primary metagenome ERZ780149 (study PRJEB29588, sample SAMEA2153852) | human gut metagenome | biome: human gut; feature: human-associated habitat; material: faeces | place: Denmark | collected 2008/2010 ...
GCGGGCCGTCTGGCCGGACCACGCCGTGCTGGGCCTTGCCATTGCGGCAGACCCCGCAGCCTACGAGCAGAACGACGAGATGTGCCGGGTGTTTGCCCAGAGCTTTGCGAATGCCCACCTGCCCCTGACGGCGCTCATTCCCTGCGACGCCCGCAACGCTGAGGAGATCGGTTCTCTTCTGTCCCAGAGCGGCTTTGTGATGCTGTGCGGCGGGCATGTACCCACCCAGAACCACTTTTTTGCTCAGCTGGGCCTGCCGGGGCTTTTCCACGGCTACCACGGCATCGTGATGGGCGTGAGTGCCGGCAGCATGAACGCCGCCCACATCGTGTACGCCGCACCCGAGGAACCGGGCGAAGCCGCTGACCCCCATTACTCCCGCTGGATGAACGGCCTTGGCCTGACCGAGACCCGCATCCTGCCCCACTACCAGTTCATCCGGGATCATGTGCTGGACGGACAGAAGGTGGAGGATATCGCCCTTGCCGACAGCAAAAAGCGGCATTTTCTCGCTTTGCCGGACGGCTCGTATATCCTGTGCGCCGACGGCAGCGAGGCGCTGTACGGCAAAGGCTGGTACTTTGCGGACGGGATGATGGAAGAGATCAATGACGATGAAGATGTGTTACCACTGAGATAATGGACAGATTCTCCCACAGGAAAGGCCCCCTATTACATAGTAATAGGGGGCCTTTCCTGTGGATAAAAAAATCAAGAGTGGAACATCTTTTTCAAGATATGCCACTCTCTACAAAAGCTTTTGCTTTTCAATTGTAGAAGGTATTTTATCAGAAGTTTAGGTGTTTGTCAATAGGTTTTTTATAACTTTTTCCTGAAATTTATAAACGCCTACGATCTTTGTATTTGTCCTAAAATATTCTTTATGCCGTACAACTCTTCCTTCCAAAAATTCCTGGAGCTCCTCATAACGCTTTTTTCTGGAATTGACCGGCATCAGACAGTCGTATACATACAACAGCGTAATAAAGCTGTTTGTAAATTTGCAGTTCATATTGTTGACGCGCGATGTTTTAGAGATTTCCGGCATAGCTCCAATAAAGTTTGAAATTTCACTGTTCACCTGCTTTGTTGCATCGATTCTCTCTGTCATCTTATTCAGCAGGCAGTTGCTGTGTGCCGATGCATTGCGGACATCCCGTACGGTGTTCATCAATGTTCTATTCACGATTTTTACGTTATATCGTTTCTCGCAGAAATAGCAGAAATACAGCAGGTCTCCAAATGAAATCAGCTCCACAAACACCCAGATGGGGAAATACGGGTAATACTTTGCAATCAGGTCCTTGCAGTATTCTCCAGCCTTATGCCTGCGTATCCCTTCCAGCACTCTCATCCCGCCTTCTTCTGCAAGAAAGCGGCGGACGATATCATATCCATCTTCCTGCGGGTCCTTTGTTGCAAGGTCCACAAGCCGAACTTTGATTGCATGTTCAATGTCCAGACACATTTCCAGCACCAAATGCCGCAAGTGCATATCCAGTCGAGACAACTCCTGCAAATATGCAAAATCCAAATTCTGGTACATTCCCTTCCGCTTGCCTTCTGCGCATTTTTCGTAGTTTGCGCGGTAGGCTGCAAGCTTCATGTAATAATTATTATTCTCCAGAAAATCCATTGCTTCTTTTTCAGAAGTCTCCCGGAATGTGATGCCTTTTTCTTTCATGTGCTCAATCAGCTCTTTGGTCGAAAGCATTGGCTTCATTCTGCATTTTCCTCCTCTCTGTCCTTTTCAATCCGAATAAACGGCGCAATGGCGTTGGCGTCGCCGTGGCGGACGATGGAGTAGGTGATGTCGCAGTAGGGCTGGATGGCGGTGCTCTTTTCCACGGTGGAGATAAGCAGCACCTGCAGCTGCAGGCGGCGGAACAGCTCCATCATGGGGCGGATGCGGTCGCTGGTCATCTTGCTGAAGGCTTCGTCCAGCAGCACAAGGCGGATGCTGTTCTCGCTCTTCTCATAAATTTGCAGCAGGCTGGCGCAGATGGCCACATAGAAGGGGGCCTGATTCTCGCCGCCGGAGGAATCGCGGCTGACCCGGGACAGGTACGCCTGCTGGCCGGTGACCCGGTTCGTCACCTTGATGTCGTAGTCCAGATAGGTGCGGTAGTCCACATAGTCCGAGAGGGTCACGCCGCCGGTGCGGCCCTCCTGCCGGGCGCGGGTGTTCTCGTCCACGTCCGCCATGATCTTTTCCATCAGCTCGTCCACCTGCCGCTCATAGGCCGGGTCGGCGGTGGCGGCAAGGTTGTCCAGCGAGTCGCCCTCGGTCATCTGCTGGTTGCCCTTGTCCACGATGACCTGATAGAAGGCCGCCAGCTGCGGGTCGCGGCTGGGCTCCAGCTCAAAGCGGTAGACCTCCTCGCCGTAGGTCAGCTGTTCCATCACCTTGTTCAGCTCCCGGAACTGCCGCCGTGCGTTGAAGATATCGTCCTTCATGCGGAACAGGATATCCTTGCGGAAGCGGTCCTTGCAGTCCCGCTGGGCCTGTTCCAGACGGGCGGCATAGCGTTCCAGATCGATGCGCACAAGGCTCTCGTGCTGGGCGCGGTACTGGTCCAGCCCTGCAAGGCCCAGCGGATAATCGCACACATAGTGCTCGTTGTAGGCCTTCTGGGCCGGTTCCAGCGTGCCGGTCAGATAGACGGCCAGCGCATCGTCCAGCTTGGCCTGCGCCTTTTCCGCAGCCTGTGCGGCGGCGCGGGGCTTATCTGCCGGGGCCAGCGCCAGCATCCGGGTGCGGGCCAGCGGCTCCACCAGCGGATGCGCCGCAAAGAAGCTCCGGGCGGCATCGGCGCTCTGCCGGGCCGTTTCCCCTGCCTTTTTCTGCTCCGCTTCGCAGGAGGCGATCTGCTTTTCGCACACGCGGATATCGCCGCCCGCCTGCTCCACGGCGGCACGGGCAGTCTCCCACGCGGCTTCGCGGGCTTCTTCCTCCTTGTAAAGCTGCTGCAGCAGCGGGTTCTCGCGGCACTCGGTGAGCTTTGCTTCCTGCTCGGTCACTGCATTCTGTGCAGCAGTCAGGGCGGCGCGGGCGTCCCACAGCGCAGCCAGCTCCTCCAGCGCCGTGCCCCGCAGCAGGGTCTGGTACTGGTTATAGGCGGCTTTCAGGTTCTGTTCTGTCTGGGCGGCAGCACGGGCGCTTTCCCCCAGAGCTTCCAGCTCGGCCGCCAGCGCACCGGCGCGGGCGCGGCGGGCGTCCAGACCGATGTACCGCTGGGGGGTGCCCAGCCGTTCCAGCCGGAAGGGGTGGTGGCGCAGAAGGTCGCGGGTGGCGCTGTCCGGATGCTGTTCCAGCGTATCGGGGGTGTCGCAGCAGACGATGCGGCCCAGAATGGTCTGGACATACTGTGCAGCCAGCGGGTTTTCGCTGCTCACCTGCGCGGCAAGGCTGTCCGGGCCGTACTTGTCGGCGCGGCGGTTGGCCTTGCGGATGCCCGGAGTGTCCAGCAGGCTGATAGGCCCGACTTTGTCCTTCAGGGCCACAAAGGCGCTCTTGGCGGCTTCGTAGTGGGCGGGCGGCACAAGGATATCAAAGCGGCGGTCCCCAAGGCAGGCTTCCACGCAGTCCTGCCAGCTCTCGTCCTCCACGTTCAGCAGCTCGCAGAAGATCTTCGCGTCCGGCTGCATGCCCCGGCTCTTCAGTTCGGCATTCACGGCATCCCGCACCCGGGTGGCGGCATCGTCGTGGGGGTAGACCCACTTGCCGCCGGACACGGCGTCCAGCTCCGCACGCTTGCCGGTCTGCTCCCGGTGCAGGGCAGCGGTGTTCTGGCGGGCGGCAAAATAGGCTTCTTCCAGCGGCTTTTCCTGCGCGGAGAGCCACGCCGTCAGCTGCGGCAGCTCCTCGGCGGTGAGCGTTTCGGCTCGGATGCCGGATGCAAAGCCGCTGCGGCGCAGCACTGCCAGCAGGCTCTGGGTGCGGGTAAGGGCGCTCTCCGCCTTTTCGGCTTTGCGTGCAGCGGCGTCCAGCGCCGTTTTGCGGCTGGAAAGCTCCTCGGTCAGGGCGTCCAGTGCCCGGCCCTCGCCGCTGGCGCTGGCGGCACCGTGGGCGGAAAGATAGGCCCGGCGGGCTTCCGCTTCGGCATTTTTGGCGTCCGCATAGCGGGCGTTCAGCTGTTCCAGCTGGCGGCGTCCCGCATCCAGATGCTCCTGCCAGACCGCCTGTTCCCCGCCGTCGGCAGCGGCGCGGGCCAGCAGGGCCGCGCCCCGGTTCACAAGGGTCTGGGTCTGCTTTTCGGCAGCTTCGCGGCCAAAGTTCACGATCTCTTCCAGCGCGTTGGCGCGGGTCTGGGCCTCGGCCAGCACAGCGTGCAGATTTTCCAGCTCCAGCCGGTCGCCCTGCAGCGCGTCCAGATCCAGCTCCGGCTGGGGCAGGATGTACTGGTACAAAAACTCCCGGAAGTTGGGGATCTCGTCCATGCTGGTGCCCATCTGGAACACCTCGTTGAACTTTTTGCCCAAGGGGCTGGAGGCGCGCCCGATGCCCAGCGCACGGCAGATGCGGTCCCGCGCTTCGCTGGGGCTGCGGGTGTAGGAAAGGCGGCCTGTTTCGGGCTTGAAGTCCTCCTTGGCGCTGGGTGCGCCGGTGCGCGGGTCGATGAAGGGCAGCTGTTCCAGCGTGATGCCGTCCTCGGAGAGGTACCAGGTCTGGTCGCCGGGGTGCAGCTCCTGCATGGGGCCTTCGGACTCCACCCGCACCGCGATGACAAAGGGGGTGCGCTTGACGCTGTCCCAGAACTCGGCCCCGATATAGGCCACGGTATGGCCCGGGCGGCGGTAGGCGTTCTCACCGCGCTGCTTGGCGTGGACAGAGCCCTGCAGGGTGCGTCCGCTCTTTTTATTGCCCAGCGCGTTGAAATTGCGGTTGGTGGTCAGGCAGTAGCGGATGGCGTCCAGAATAGTGGTCTTGCCCACGGCGTTGACGCCGATCATATAGGTCAGGCGGGCACAGTCGAAGGTGACGTTTTCAAAGTTGTGCCAGTTGATGAGTTTCAGCCGCTTGAGTTCGATCATTCTTCACCCTCCCCTGCTTCGTCTGCACGTTCGTATAAGCCAAGCTCTGTGCGGGTGCGCCCGCTCTCGGCGGCAGCGTCCGCAAGGTCGGCGTCCGGCAGGGCCAGCAGCACAGTGGGAAATACTTCAATGCGGCTGTCCAGCCCGGAAAGCCGCCCCACAGGCCGCGCCAGATTGTACCGGCGCAGGGTGCGCATGAGGTTTTCCAGCGTTTTCTGGTCCAGACGGCGGGGCAGGTTCATCTTCTGCAGCTCGGTCTGCACCTCTTCCACCGTCACCAGCACCTCGTCGGCATTGGCCGCAAGGCTCTCGCGCTTTTGCAGGTACAAAAGCCGCAATACCAAAAGCAGGATGCTCTCGTATTTCAGCAGCCGGGCCTGACTGCCCTCGTGGCCGTTGACCAGCGCCGCCGCCTGCAGGGGTGCCGGGTACAGCAGCACCGAGTAGCCCAGCGGCGCGAACACGGCGCGGACCTCGTCCAGATGGTCCTGCACGTAGAGATATTTTGACCGCTGATCCTCCACGCTGCCCAGCAGAAAGCAGTGGTTCAGCAGGTAGTTTGCGGTTTCTTCCAGCATGTTAATGGTTGCCATTTTCTTCCTCCCTGCGGCGGGTGAGGACAAAGTCCTCAAAGCGGAAGCCGCCGCGCTCCACCCAATTGCCGGTGAGCTGAATGTCGTAGTCCCGGTGCGGCGACTGCGAGTAGGTGTGCAGACCGATGATGCGGGCAAAATCGCCCGGGTATTCCTCTGCCAGCGCCGACGCGTTCACCTGCGGGCGGGCGGCAAGAGCCTGCCGGGCCAGCAGGGCCACATTCTCCTCGGTGACGGCAAGGCGGGCGTAGTCCAGCAGCAGCTGCTGCTCTCTGCGCAGCTGCTCCGGGTCAAAGGCTTCGGTGCGCACAGGAGCCAGCGGCTCGGCGGTGCGCTGGGCGGCGGGCGGGTAGAGGAATTTCTCCCCGAACACCGCCGCCGGGTACAGGTGCAGCCGCTTTGCCACCGGGCCGTCGTCCGGCTCAAACAGCTGCTCCGGGGTGCGGATGTCCTCGGCGTAGCGGCGCAGCAGGGCGGTGACGCTGCCCTGCGACGAGCGGTCGCTCAGCAGCAGGAACTGTGCCCGCTGCACGGCCCGCTTGCGGTAGCGGATGTGGCTGGCATCGATCTGGCGCATGAGCAGGCTCATCTCTTCCAGCGCGTCCCGCTGCTTCTGCAGAAGGGCCTTTACCCGGGGCGCAGCCTCGTTTGGAGCGCAGCGCTCCACCCGGGCGTAGTCCAGCGCCAGCCGCGGCAGCTGGTTTTCCTCGCAGTCGTCCAGCTCTTCTTCCAAATAGGCGCGGTAGTTGAACAGGTTGTCGCTGGTCTTGAAGCGGTGATAGGCCGCCGCCACCACCTTTTCCTCGTACTGGTCGAACAGTTCCAGCACCTCCTGCGGGGTGCGGTTGCGGGTAAGGCGGTCGATGTAGTGGCCGATGGAGGCATTGAGCGCCCGGAGAGAGCGGTTCAGGGCGTCAAGGTCGGAATCCACCTCCCGCAGAACGTTCTCGTAGGGGCTTTTTTCCTGCCCGATGCCGCCCAGCAGCTGCCACGCCTTGTACAGCTTGCCGGTGTAGGTGACTACGCGGGGGTTCAGGATCTCTTCCAGCGCTTCCAGCAGCGGGGCCACCTCCGGCACAAAGGCAAGGGACGCTTCGCCCTCATAGCTGCCGGGGGTCTCTTCCAGCCAGCCGGTGCGGCGCAGCCGCAGCAGAAAGCCCACCGCCAGCGTGTGGGGGTCGCGGGTGGGCTGCTCGTCCTCATCGCCCGCACCGTCCGCGTCCAGCGCAAGGGGCTTTGCCAGCGCGGCAAAGTAATCTTCGGCACGGCTCACCGCCTCTGCCCGGGAGATGCTGTAGTCCGCCGTATGGCGGCATTCCTCCCAGAGCAGAAGCAGCAGTTCGGCATAAAACGCCCGGTTCGGCCCCGCCAGCGGGCGGAACAGCCGCGGGGACACCAGTTCAAACAGCTGCATGGAAACGTCCTTTCTGTCTTGGTTCGATACCTTTTTATTGTACCACAAAACGACACGGTTTGACAGAGAAACCGTTCAGAATTGCCGACGGGAGACGCAGGGCGGACTCCTTCCGTCAAACCCTGCGGGTCTGCCACCTCCCTCTGGGAGGGAGGCGACCCTCTCCGTCATCGCTGCGCGATGCCAGCTCCCCCGAGAGGGGGAGCTTATTTGCTGCAAACCGTCAGATGCTTAAAGGCTCCCCCTCTCGGGGGAGCTGGCACGCCGTAAGGCGTGACTGAGAGGGTTCAGGCAGCAAAAAGCCCCGGAGGGCAGGTGCTCTCCGGGGCGGGTATGCAAGTTTTGAGAAGGTGCGCTTATTCGCTGACCACGAAGAGAACCAGAGTGTATTCCTTCTGCTTGGTAACGGTAACGCCGAACTTGGTCGGATTGTTAACATCAGCATCTCTCAATTTATCCCAAATATCGTCCTTTCTATTGGCCAGAGTATTCTCGGTGACTTCTATTCCGCTTGTAAAGGTCACGGGCACCAGTGCAGCCGTTTTGTTATTCTTTGCTGCAGCAAAAAATGTCTTCTGCTCCTTCAATGCGTCATCGTAAGCTTTCTGATTAATAGCAGAAGTAAGCCTGGCATTCTCCACCTTGACAGCAGTAGGCAGGCACTTATTGCTGATCTCTGTCAATTCCGAATCAAGGGTCAGTTCCAGACTTTTGCTCCGGCCCAGTTCCACAGTCCACTGGGCAACGCTCTCTTCCAGCGCAGTATCGCGCATTGAAGGTGCACTGGGAGTAACGCCGCAAGCAGTGAGCATTGCCAGCGCCATGATGCCGACCAGAAGAACGGCCACAAGACGTTTCATCTTTTTCATATTAGGTCTCTCCATAATAAAATGAATTACAGGCCTTTTCCGCGTCCCAAATGCCCGGAGGGCCTATGTATATTTTACAGCATTCCCCTCCCCCGCATCAATGTACAGACTCCCTATCGTTTCCAATCATTTTTGAGCCAATACGTCAGTTTGTTGGATACAAAAAGCCCCGGGGAGCGGGGTGCTCCACGGGGGATATGAAAGGTGCACTTTACTTGACAAACCGATCAAAAAACACTATACTACAAACAGAAAAGGTGCTGGCCGCATGGTCAGCTTCCTTCGGCTGAGATAATCAAAAAGAATGACCGCTCAGGGTTGGAAGTCTGGGGCGGTCATTTCTTTTTGCCGTTAGAAATTGTCCATGTAATCTGGAACGTGACATAAATTGCCCCGCCGGGGGGGCGGGAGGATTTGGAATGCGCGCCGCGTGCGCTTTGCGCATAAGCAGCGGAAGAATTATTTTAAATTTGCAATGCTGGAAAATCTGCGGATTTTCCAGCATTGCCTTTTCACAGGGAGGGGTCGTAACGGGAAACGGCATTTACCGCAGGCAAGGCAGAAAAAAGCCCCGGAGGGCGGCCTTGCAGCCACGCTCCGGGGAGAAAGGGTGAGGAATTTTTACTTATTATATTTGGGGTTCCTGATCCTCGCCATCCACATGGACTTCGCCGACCAGCTTTGCGCCAAAGATCTCAACGCTGGAGTTCAGATCCTTCTGCAGATATCCATCCGCAACAGCCTGCAGGCTCTTATCGTTTTCTGTCACGCTGCTTGCCTGTGCCATGCTCGTGAACTTGCCAAAGGCTTCATCTTCTTTATCCTGGTCTCTGTGACCAAAGCTGCCGCCGCCACCGCCGCCACAGGCGGTGAACAGGAGCATGGTCAGCGCACCTGCCAGAAGCAGGGCAACGATCTTGGAAAGCTTCTTCATAGGGTATCCCTCCAGTCTGATGATTTTGTGGATATGTTTCTTTTTTGGGGGGTGTCCCCCTTTGTGTCACGGGGGTCTTTCTGCCCTAATTATATCCAACCGCCGACGGTTTTGCCAATCGGGAGCATCGCCAAACTTTCCCGAGACATTTCGTAGAAATCAACGAAAGCAGGTATTATTTGTTGCGCTTTTGAGATGTTTCGACCGGACTTCGCAAAGAATCTTTGCCGTCTGACATTTCCTGCCAGAAACCGGAGACGGAACCCTGTTTTTGCGGCAGGGACAGCCCGCTTAAATTTAGACGGATGTTGTGGGCTGGGCGCTGCCGCCGCGGCTCCCCAGACGGTACTTGAAATCCCCATAGCCAAAGTGCGCCAGACGCCGGAGCGTCCCGTCCGCGCACAGCTGCCAGATGTCCGGCAGGGGCATCCCGTTGAAGGTGTTGTTCTTGCAGGTGGAATAGATGGCCATATCGCCAAAGATGAGCCGCTGCCCCTCGGTGAGGGGGGCGGCAAAGCTGTAATCGCCGATCACATCTCCGGCAAGGCAGGTGGGCCCGCCCAGACGGACGGTGCAGGGCTTCTCCCCCGGTTCGCCCGCGTCCAGCAGCGGCGGGCGGTAGGGCATCTCGATGACGTCCGGCGTGTGGCAGGCGGCAGACAGGTCCAGAATGGCAAGGCTGGTGTCGCCGTTTTGCAAAGTGTCCAGCACCGTGGTAACGAGATAGCCCGCGTTCAGCGCCCATGCCTCGCCCGGTTCCAGATACACCTGAACGCCGTATTTTGCCTGCATCCCGGTGATGCATTTTTCCAGCAGGGACAGGTCGTAATCCGGGCGGGTGATATGGTGTCCGCCGCCGAAATTGAGCCATTTCATGCGGGGCAGAAGGTCGCCGAAGGCGGCTTCCACCGCCGGGAGCGTCTCGGCCAGCGCATCTGCGTTCTGCTCGCACAGGGTGTGGAAGTGCAGGCCGTCCAGCAGGGCGGGCAGCTCCGGGTGCTGCTGCAGGGCGGCATCCCACTGGGCGCGGGTGGTGCCAAGGCGGCTGCCCGGGGCGCAGGGGTCGTAGATCTCATGGCCGTCCTGCGTGGAGCGCTGCGGATTGATGCGCAGGCCCACGCTTTTGCCTGCCGCCTTTGCCGCCGGGCCGAACTTTGCCAGCTGGCTGGGCGAGTTGAACACGATGTGGTCGGCGTACTGCAGCAGCTCCGGGAACTCGTCCGCCCGGTAGGCCGCGCAGAACACATGGTTCTCCTTTTCCGGCAGCTCCTCCCGGCCAAGGCGGCTCTCGTACAGGCCGCTGGCTTCGGTGCCTGCCAGATAGGGCGCCAGCACCGGGTAGAGATCAAAGTTGGAGAATGCCTTCTGCGCCAGCAGGATGCGGCAGCCGGTGCGCTGCTGCACCCCCAGCAGAATTTCGCCGTTGCGGCGCAGCTGTGCTTCGTCCAGCAGATAGCAGGGCGTGGGCAGAGAGGCCAGCGCTTTGTCCGTCAGGTTTGCAAGGCCCGCAAAGGGCGGGCGGCTGTCGTGCACCTGCATCAGTCCACCAGCGCCGGGCTGTGGCTCTCGGAACGGGGCAGGCCGTACTTGTCCAGAGCGTCCAGATACGGGTCCGGATCAAACTCTTCCACGGTGTGCACACCCTTGGTGGTCCACTTGCCGGTGAGCAGCATCAGTGCGCCGCACATGGCAGGCACGCCGGTGGTGTAGCTGATGGCCTGACTGCCCACCTCCTTGTAGCACTCCTGATGGTCGCAGACGTTGTAGATGTAGTAGGTCTTGTCCTTGCCGTCCTTTTTGCCGGTGAAGATGCAGCCGATGTTGGTCTTGCCCTTGGTGCGGGGGCCGAGGCTGGCGG
>ERZ780149.4547-NODE-4547-length-10695-cov-2.816259_pt1 | contig 10695 bp, 10 predicted proteins | sample MGYA00511367_ERZ780149 | MGnify/ENA primary metagenome ERZ780149 (study PRJEB29588, sample SAMEA2153852) | human gut metagenome | biome: human gut; feature: human-associated habitat; material: faeces | place: Denmark | collected 2008/2010 ...
CGTCCGGCTGGACGGTCCGGCGGACAGCAAGATCCGCCTTGTGTGCGAGGGCACGCTCAAAAGGATTGATATGCGGGCGTTGGCGGATTATTTCCGCAACACCGCCGACCAGTTCGCCACCGGCGAGTTCTGGGGCAAGCTGATGCGTGCCGCGTGCATGCTGTGCGCCTACACCGACGACGCCGACCTGCGGCGCATCGTGGACGATTCTGCCGCCGACATGATGGGCATTCAGCGACCGGACGGATGTCTCTCCACCGTTCCGGATGCACTCCAGCCACAGGGAACGCACGGCTCCGACCTGTGGGAGCGCAAGTATGCACTGATGGGGTTGCTCTCCTACTATGAGCTGTCCGGCTCTGCGGCGGCGCTGGATGCCTGCGTCCGGCTGGTGCGCTACACCAATGCTCAGGTCGGCGACCCGCCCCGAACACCCATCACCGAAACGGGATGGGCATTCTGCGGCATTGAATCCTCCTCCATCCTGGAGCCTGTCATGCGGGTATACCACGCGACCGGGGAACCGGCGGCGCTGGAGCTGGCTACGCACATCGTCCGGAGCGGCTGCTGCGGGCGCGAGAATATTTTTGAAGCAATCCGGGCAGGAAAATCGCCCTACCGGATCGGGGACAACGGGAATCCGCGCGAGAGTATCGCAAAGGCATACGAGATGATGTCCTGCTTTGAAGGTCTGTGCGAGTATTACCGGGCGACGGGTGATGCGCGCGACCTGGAAACGGTCAGGCTGTTCTGGGACAAGGTCAGGGAGGAGGAGATCACACTGCTCGGCTCCGGCGGGGCGGATGCGCCCTTCAATCTCGGTCCCGGAACCGGGGAACAGTGGAATCGGACCCGTCTGGAGCAGACCAACCCTGCCATTGATTTGATGATGGAAACCTGCGTGACGGTGTACTGGATGCGACTGTGCCACCAGCTCCTGCGGCTGACTGGGGAAGTCCGGTACGCGGACGCCATGGAGGTCAGTCTGTATAACGCCATTTTCGGTGCGCTCCGCCCGGACGGCGCCTTCTTTGAATACTTCCCGCGCTTCAACGGAGCACGGAACCCGCGCGTCAATTATTCCTTCAACATCAAAGGCTTTGACCTGTCCTGCTGTACCGCCAACGGTCCGACCGGGCTGGCGTTGGCACCTGATATTGCCTTTGCCGGCACGCCGGACGGCGTTGCCGTCAACCTGTACATGACGGGATGCGCCCGCGTTCCGGTTCCGGGCGGGCAGGTGGTGCTGTCCATGCAGTCCGAGTTTCCGCGCGTCGGGTACGCCCGGCTGACAATCGAAGCAGGCGACCTGCCCGCCGGGACGCCGCTTGCGCTGGATCTGCGCGTACCCGGCTATGCGGAGCATTTCGCAGTCCTGCCGGGCGGCGATCCCACACGGATGCTGACCGGCGTGCCGGGCACCTACCTGCGCGTAGCCGATACCGTGTCCGACGGGGATGAGTTCATTATTTCGCTGGACTACTCCCCGATCCGGCACGCCGCCCCGCACGGCAGTGACCGCGCGGGTGACGGATTCGTTGCCTTTACCTACGGTCCCATTCTGCTGGCGCGCGACAGCCGCGATTGTGCCGATCCGCTTGCGCCGGTTCCGGATGCCGGGATCGGGGACTGGCGCGTAGAGTTGCCGGAACGTCCGGGGCTTTTGACCGCGCACCTGCAGGTCGGCGGCGAAACGCTCACGTTGGTGGACTATATGTCCGCCGGCTCCGATTGGGACGGCGGCAGTTTTGCAAGCTGGCTGCCGATACGGTAACGGCATGGAAGCGCAAAAAGGGGGTTAAAAAACTCGTGCAGAGTTTTTTAACACCCTTTTTCCTGCCGGGGATTCAAAGCAGATAATCCGGCATTCTGTCCGTGATCTGCACGTGGTCAGAGGTCGCGCCTTCCGCGTGTCCGGTCACCTTTTCCACCACCTCGGGGGAAACATTGGTCAGCACGGATTCCGTGACGGCAGGCGCGGACGCGGGCTTCTGAGCCGGCGCCGGAGCCGACTGCGCCGGTGCAACCGAGCCGGACGCGGCGGTCTGTGTCTGCGGCGTTTTGCGCGGTCTGCCAGGCGAACGGCGGACGGGCGCCTGCCCGGCGGGCGCATTCCCGGCGACGGGTGCCTTGCCTGCCAGCGGAGCGCGCTCCGACACGGTGGTCTTCTCTGCCAGCGGCGCCTTGTCCGTACACTCGCCGCAGGCGGCGCAGTCCGAACCGATAACACGCTTCCGGATACTGTCTTTACCGATGGGCATATTCCATTACCTCCTTGGCTAACGCCAGATATTCAAGAGCCGCCCGGCTGGTGCGCTTGTACGCCATCACGGGCTTGCTGTCATCCTGCGCGTGCTCCACACTGCTGTCCACCCGGACGTAGTTGCGGAACAGATGGATGCCGCGCTCCTCCTCCATGTCGGTCAGCACATCGACCGTCTGCCGGAAGTAGTTCTTGCGTTCGTTGACCTTGGTCACGGCAACGCCGAGGATGGTCAGCGAGGGGGATATTTTCCGGACCTGCTCACAGAATTCAAACATATTGGCAAGGCCGAACAGCCCCCACGGCGACGCCTCCACGGGCACGATGAGAAAGTCCGATGCGCAGAGAATATTCATGACCCAGCAACCCAACGTAGGGGGAGAATCAATCAGGATGTAATCGTACTCACCCGAGCTGCGTATCTTCTCCAGCCCCTGCCGGAGGATGAATTCCCTCTGCCATTTGGTGAACAGGTCGAATTCAATGCCGCTCATCAGCGTGGAGGACGGGATCAGATCCAGCCCCTCGTAGGGGGTCTGGCGTATGTACGGCGTCAGGTCGCGCTGTTCCCTGACGGCTGTATACAGGTTGTTCCCGCCGCGGGCAAACTCCAGAGAGGTCTCGTCGTCAAACAAGGACAGCGTGAGATTCATCTGCATATCGCCGTCGATCAGCAGAACTCGCTTTCCCTCAGACGCCAGACTGTAGCCAATGTTGCAACAGGTCGTGGACTTGCCGCTTCCGCCCTTATTGTTGGCGAAGCAGATAACCGTAGTCGGGGTTGGTACGGGGGTCTTGCTCGTGTCACGCATGGCGTTCCTGTCCTTTCGGTATATTACGGGATGCACTGTCCTCCGGGGATGTCGTCTGCAGCTGTGCCGGCGCGTCTCCCGGCTCCCGGAGGTAATCCATGATGTCCGACAGCCCCTGACCGGTGTAGGAGCTGATGTAGAATATCCGGTGGCACCCGCACAGCTCCAGCCAGCGGGTTGCCTGCGGCACGTTGGCATCCGGCTTGTCGATTCCTGTGACAATGCCGATCACATCCCGGTTGACCATGGCGGCACAGCCGGGAGGAAAAACGCAGAACGGCTCGTTCGCGCTGATGACGATGCCGACCACGTCCGCCTCATAGGAGTAGACGGCAAGCGCCGCCCCCAGCGCATGAACCTCGGTATACTCACCGGGGGTGTCAATGATGGTGTCGTAGTAATTGATATACTGGGTCTTGCAGTAGTGCAGCTGCTCGCCCTTGAGTGCCTGCGTCAGGGTAGTCTTGCCAGCCGCCACGCGCCCCATGAGAATCAGCTTCTTCATGCCGGGCAGCCTTCCTGTCAGGTGCGGGTCAGCTCGCAGACCGTGAAGTGCAGCTTATCCCGGAAGTAATCCGCGATATGCTGAAAGGCAGATTCCACCTCCGCCACACGTCCGGTGAGTATCAGCGTACCGGAAAAACGGTCCACAAAGCCCAGCTCCACGTTGGCTGTCTTCATGGAGATATCCGCCGTGATGACAGCCGTCTCGGCAGGGCTGACGGTCAGCACCCCGATGGCGGAGTGCGAGTAATCCAGCCGGGGGTCAAGTCCCAGTTTCTGATACAGGATAGGATCCGGATTGGCGATGATATGCAGGAGCGTAATCTGCCGACCGGGCACCAGCTCCTGGACTATCCGCATCTTATCTTTGAGTTCAAAATCCTGCATAGAGTATTCCTCCCGTCGGAAGCCGCATATTCAGGCGGCTCTGTTTTTCGTCGGTTCCCCGTCTGTTCAGCCGCCGATCTGCACGTGCAGATGCGAAACTGCCTCGGCGGCGGCTTTGAGCGCTGCCATCTGCTCGTTTGTCGGCGGCGTCAGCGACGCAAGGGTGTATTCGCGTCCGATGCCGGCGTACTTATCCTGCCCCAGACGGTGGTAGGGGAGCAGATGCAGCGCACGCACGCCGGGCAGCGATGCCGCAAAGCGGGCGATAGCAGTAATCTCCTCCTCCGTAGCGTTGAAGGTGGGAATGGTCGGCACGCGGATAGTCAGGCTGGCGGCGTGCTCCGCTATCCAGCGGGCGTTGGACAGTATCTGCTCGTTGGATTGCCCCGTAAACGCCCGGTGCTTGTCGGGATCCATGTGCTTGATATCCATCAGCACATAGTCCACGTGCGGGATCAGGCGCTCCACCACGGCTCGATCGGCAAATGCCGTCGTTTCAATGGCAGTCGTCAAGCCGTACCGATGGCACGCAATCAGGAGTGCCTCGGCGAAATCCGGCTGTGCCATACATTCGCCGCCGGACAGCGTGATACCGCCGCCGGAGCGCTCGTAGTACACGCGATCCTTTTCCAGGTCGCTCATCAGTTCCCGGACCGTCACATCGCGCCCGACCGTTTTGGTCGTGCCGTTCATGTTCATGGTCTGGATGCCGTACTCCTGCGACTCCGGGTTGCAGCACCAGCGACAGCGCAGATGACATCCCTTGAAGAAAACGATGGTGCGGATACCGGGACCGTCATGCAGGGAGTAGCGCTGTATATCAAAAATCCGACCGGTCTGGTCGTATACGTTTTCCATCATGATCCAATTCCTTCATAAGCCGGAATAGTTGCGGGAAGCCCCTGCGGGAGTCTGCCTGCGGCAGACCCCCGACCGGAGCCTTTTCCCCTTTGCGGTTACAGTCCCGCCTGCTCGGTACGGTTGATGATATCGTCCTGCAGCGAACGGGACAGCGTGGTGAACAGGGCGGAATACCCCGCGACCCGCACGACCAGCGTCTTATAGTTTTCGGGATGCGCCTGCGCGTCCAGCAGAGTCTCGCGGGAGACGACATTGTACTGCACGTGCATACCCTTGCGGTCAAAGAAGCCGCGCAGGTAGGCGACAAATTTCTCCAGTCCCGCCTCGCCGGCAAGCGCGGAGGGATGGAATTTCTGATTCAGCAGGGTGCCGTTGGAGGCATCGCCCAAATCAAGGCGCGACACCGAGTTGGCGGTCGCTGTGGGACCGTGCGTGTCGCGTCCCGCCATGGGACCGACTCCGTCGGCGATCGGCGTATTTGCCAGTCTGCCGTCCGGCGAGGCGCCGGTGTCATAGCCCAGCGGCACGTTGGCGGACACCGGGTACAGCCCGGCATGGAACATACCGCCGCGCGGATTGGTGTGCGCCAGCAACGGCTTGGTATAGGTCTGTCCGATCTCCCGGGCGAACATATCCACCTCCGGCAGGTCATTGCCGTACTTCGGCACACCCTCGATCAGCTTGAGGATCTCCTCGTAGCGTGCCTTCTTTTCGGCGGACACCGCACTGTTGGTTCTGAACCCGTTGTACAGGCGCCGGATAATGTCCTCGTTGACATCCACGCCCTGCTTGTCCATCTGCGTGGCGGCGGCTGCCGTCAGCTCGCCTGCCTTCTTGGGGGTATATCCCTTGCCGAAGTTATCCGCCAGCGCCTGCTTCAGCTCTGCCATGGAGACCAGCTTCTTCTCAAAGACCAGCTCCCGCACGACAGCCAGCGAGTCCGCCACATTGGCGATACCGAAGCCCTGCGGTCCGGTGAAGTTGTAGTGCGCGCCGCCCTCCTGCACGCTCTTACCGCGACTGATACAGTCGTCGATCAGGCAGGACTCAAAGGGCAGCGGGCAACGCACCGCGTGCGCCACATCCACCGCATTGTCCGCCTGCACCATCATCTCGATGAGCGCAGACTCCTGCGTGGTGTATGCCTTATAGAATTCCTCAAAGGAAGTCATTTTCAGAACGTCGCCGGTGCGGGGACTGATCTGCTCTCCCTTATCCACGCCGTTGGAGAAGACCAGCTCCAGGGGGCGCAGCATGTTGAAGAAGGCGGCATCATGCCAGCCGTCTGTCTTTGCACACGCCTGCGGCTCCACGCAACCGATGATGCAGTAATTCCGTGCGTCCTCCAGCGTGTAGCCGCGGGACATCATGGACGGAATGATAACCTCGTCGTTGTAGAAAGCGGGAACACCCAGACCCTCGCGGGTGACCGATGCCGCCTTGATCAGCAGGGCGTGCGGCGTCAGATTCCATACACGGATAGACAGCGACGGCTGGGGCAGCCGCACGTGCAACTGAGCCTCCAGGCACATATAGGACAGCTCGTTGGTGACATCCATGCCCTGCTCGTCCTGTCCGCCGACAATCAGGTTCTGGAACAGACCGTAGCCTGCAAAACCCTCGGCGGAGGCGGCATCGCGCACCTTATTCAGGTCATTCAGCTTGACCCAGATGCAATCCAGCAGTTCCTGCGCCTTTTCCAGCGTCAGGGAGCCATCGTCCATCCCCTGCCGGAACAGGGGGTACATATACTGATCGAAGCGTCCGGGCGAAATGGAGTGCCCGCTGGACTCCAGCTGCAACAGCTGCTGGACAAACCAGAACGCCTGGCACGCCTCGTGGAAATCACGCGCCGGATGGGCAGGGACGTGGTCGCAGGCATCCGCAATCTTGAGCAGCTCTGCCTTGCGCACCGAGTCGGTACACTCTGCCGCCTCGCGCAGGGCGAGGTCGGAATAGCGGCGGGCATACGTCTCCACCGCCTCACAGCTTTCGATGACAGCTTCAAGGAAGTTGCGGCGGGAGATGTAATCGCCCTGCCCGCGATCCAACCCGGCAAGTCCCTCCCGGCACTGCCCGATGATAGAATCCAGTCCCTCCTCAATAACGCGCCTGTAATTGACGTTGACGTGACCCACACCGTTATAGAAGTAGTTGCCGACCGTGAAAACGCCGTGGTTCAGGAACACATCCAGCACCGCCGGATCCATATTGGCGGCGGCAAGGTCACTGGTGGTTCTGCCCTTCCAGTAGGGGTACACCGCCTGCAGGCGGCGCACGGTGTCGGGCGCGATATAGAAGGGATCTGCCTCGCGCGTGGCGACCGTATCGTACTCCTTCTCCAGCCACTCATAGGAATACTCCGGATAGGTCTGACAGCCGCGCGGCGCCACAGAGTTGGAGCCGACGATCAGCTCTCCCCGCCGGATAACGATGGGGATGTTCTCCAAAATGTGCCGGAAAGCGGCAGAGCGGCGCTTGATGACAGGCAGACTCTCGGTCTGCTGATAGCTCTCGGTGATAAGCTCCGCACGGTCCGCCTCTATGACCGGCATATTCTCATACAGGTCAGCGATCAGCTGCGGGATGCGGGGGCTTTTCTGAATACAGAAGCGTAGTTCAGACATGATCGTTACCTCATCTTTCCAAAATTAAGTGTGCGCAGTCGTCAAAGCGGGCGCGGGGATCGCGCCCGCCCGATACTTACGACAGCTGCTCCCACAGCTCCTTGTGCGGTGCGGGGATAACGGCGGAGTTGCAGAACAGTCCCTGCTCCTTCGCATAGGCGGCGCCCGCCTCGACCGAAGCGGTCACATCGCCGACATCGCCCGTAATGATGACCAGTCCCTTACCGCCCATGCCGCGGGACAGCCGCAGTTCATAGATGGCAACCTTGGCGGTCTTGACGGCGATATCCGCCGCACGGATCAGCGATGCGGCAGAGAAGGTCTCAATGATACCGACACTGCCGGTCTTGGCGCCCTCCTGCGTTCCGAACATACCGGTGACGACCTGCGGATCAATGCGTCCGATCACGCAGGAATCAATCAGCCGGCTGTCAAAGCGTCCCTTGACGTGATCCACCGCGGCTTCCACATCGGCAATGCCGCCGGTGAGAATGATCTCATACTTGCCGGGGCAGGACGGATGAGCGGAAACCAGCTTGACGCCGGCGCTCTTGAGGGCGGCATCCGTTGCCTCGATACCCTTTGCAATGCTCTTCAGTTCAACGATTCCAATAGCCTGATACATAATACCTGACCTCTACTCTCTATGTACGATGGGTGTGCTTCACGCATCCTGCGCTTCGATGATGATCCGGGTGGGATCCACAAAGGTGACACGTCCGCCGATGGAGGCGTACTGAGGAACCGACAGTCCGTTGCCTGCGTTGGCGATCATCTGCCCCTCGGTGACCGTGTCGCCGACCTCCACGCAGGGAACCGACGGCGCACCGATGTGCTGGGACATACGGATCTCGACCTTATCCGCCCTGAGCTTCTCCGGGATGTAGGTCGGGTGCTTATCAAAGCGGGAAACACCCAGCATTTCCTTCCATTTGCCGGAGGTGAGCATCCGGTTCTCGCGGTCGGGGTTGGGGGTGAACGTCTCATCCGGACCGGCGATATACTTGATGCGGTTCTTGGCGAGAATCTTCTTGTACTCCTTGATGACCATCATCGGCGAGATACCCTGACAGCAGGCGAAGGTTCCGCAGATATCGCAGGAGCAGCACAGGCTGGCATTACGGATCAGCTCCGGCGTCTCCTGTGCGGCGCTCAGCGTGGCGCGCACCATCTTGTGCGGCTCAAGGGGATAGCCCAGAAGGTGACGGGGGCACATCTCGGTGCAGCGGGTGCACTGGCAGCATACCGATGCGGCAAGCCGCAGGTTCTCCTCGACCGTGCGCTGCTTGTTGACAACGGCGGGAATGCTGTCCGGCACGATAAGCAGTGCCTTGGTGGTCTTGACCACGACATCCGACGCGGGGTTCTTGATGGTACCCATGGAAGGACCGCCGTCGAACATCACGTAATGCTCCGGCACCGTGACCTTAACCGCCTTCAGCACGTCGCTGATGCGCATACCGACCGGAACGCGCACGACGTACGCCTGCGGAATATCGCCGCCGACGGTCAGCCACTTCTCAATAACGGGCTTGTCATCGCGGATAGCGGCGCGGGTGTTGAACACGGTCTCCGCGTTGTACACAATGACGCCCTGCGAGATGGGCAGGTTACCCGGCTTGATGAGCCTGCCGGTGGTCTGATAGATGAGGTTAATCTCATCGCCCATGGGGTAGACGTTCGGCACTGTCTTGACCCGGACGCCCTCGGCGAGCGACTGACCGTCAGTCAGTCCCAGCGTCTTGGCGCGGTACGCCTTGATAGCGAGGATGGCGTTCGGAATATGCCCGAACTCCATGATTGCCTGCGCTCCCGCGACAATATCGGCGAGCTTTTCCTTGACGAGGGTGTAGTCGGTGTACATCAGCGGCTCACACTCAATGGCATTGATGACCAGCAGCGAGGCGCCGTCCGTCAGCTTTCCGTAGGAGGGGAAGCCTGCACCGCCCGCACCGACAATGCCGTTTTTCTGCATGATTGACTTCAGTTGTAATCCAGACATACGTTTGTAATTCTCCGCACTCCGGCGCAGTCAGCCGTGCCGGAGCCTTGTTCCTTTCGATAGTATAGGAGTATGGGGACTTCTTGAAAGTACGGCAACGCGGCGGGACGCCGCACGTCCCGATGCCCGGGATGTGCCGATCATAATGAATCCGGGCAGATCCGGCACAGAGCATCCGGATCCGTCAGCTGTCAGCTGTCAGCTGTTTCCCTTGTCTATGATTCCGACGACCAGCGCGTCCACCGGCGCGTCTGTCTCTCCCGCCGCCACGCGGGCGCTGCTGCCGGTCACGACCAGCACCTCCTCGCCGATGCCGGCGCTGATGCTGCGATCCACCGCGACGATGTAACGGTCGGTCAGCCTGTCCTGCTCAATGAGCCGGATCTCCAGGAATTTGTAACCCCGGAGGCTGTCAAATTTGTTTGTGGAGACAATGTTCCCCACGACTTTTCCTTTCAGCACGGATATGTCCTCGTTCTTTCTGCCGGACGGTCAGCGGCTTTCGCGGACAATGGTCACGGTACTGCCGTTGCCCAGTCCGACTGCGTTGGCATCGTCGGTATCCACGTGCATCTCCAGCCGGAACTTATCCGAAACGCGGATCTGCACATCAAACCAACGGGTGCGGCGGGTTCCGCTTGCGGCATCCACATCCACCGTGTCGCCGTCCTTCACGCCGAAACGGGCAGCGTCGGCGGGACTCATATGAATGTGGCGGTTGGCGATGATGCACCCCTCCTTCAGTGTCAGCACCCCCTTGGGACCGACAATGGTGATGGGGGCGGAACCAGCCGTATTGCCGGATTCGCGCACGGGGGGCTTCACCTTCAGCACGAAGGAGTCGGTCTTGGATATCTCGACCTGACTGCCGCTGCGCAGGGGACCCAGAATGCGCACATTCTCAATGGGGCGCATGGAGGGACCGATCAGTGTGCAGGTCTCCTTGCAGGCAAACTGCCCGGGCTGGGACAGATCCTTCAGGGGGGTCAGCTCGTAGCCCTTGCCAAACAGGGTCTCCATATCCTCGCGGGTCAGGTGGATATGGCGGTTGGAAACTCCCAGCGGTACGGCATCGGTCTGCTCGCCGGCAGGCGCGTCCATGCCGGAGATGACCTTCCGGACGATCGCTTCGATTGACTGTGCATTCAGTTCCATAACTCAGAATCCTCTCTACTAATTTAGCCGTAACAGATGTGTAAACCGGAACTGTCCTGCTGGGGGGCAGGATACCTCGGGTTC
>ERZ780149.4552-NODE-4552-length-10688-cov-3.292580_pt1 | contig 10688 bp, 14 predicted proteins | sample MGYA00511367_ERZ780149 | MGnify/ENA primary metagenome ERZ780149 (study PRJEB29588, sample SAMEA2153852) | human gut metagenome | biome: human gut; feature: human-associated habitat; material: faeces | place: Denmark | collected 2008/2010 ...
GTCACGGTCTTTGCAGTCAGCAATCTGAGTTTTGTCTCCAATGGCGAGGCGACGATGAGCGTTTTCTACATCCGCACGCTGGTGGACTTTGCAGGCGTGCTGATTTTGAGCGTCCAGCATGAGCAGCTGCGGGAGAACGCCCTGCACAGCGAGCTGACCGCCATGGACAATGTCCTGCGTCGCCAGTACGAGCAGTACAAACAGAGCAAAGAAAACATCCGCCTTATCAACCGGCGCTACCACGAACTGAAAATGCAGATTGCGGCCATCCGGGCGGAGCGGGACCACGCCAAGCAGGATGTGGCGCTGGCGGCGGCCCACCCCAAGGCCCAGGAGGGCTTCTGCGGCATGGAGGTGGATGGCAGGCACTACACCGAAAAAGAGGGCGCCGGCAAGGCTATCATTGATGTTTGCACCCGTATGACAGGTTCCGACGCTGTTCTTTTGGGGCAGTACCGGGGCTTTTCCATGGTGCTGGCCTATGATGGCCGAAGCAATGAGTATAGGATCACACTCAAAGGCACTCTTTCCCATACGGTGACGCTGGGGGCGGATGTGTTCGGCAATATCACCCGCCTGGACAACGCTCTGGAAAACCTTGCAGGCAGCCTGCAGGCCGAGCAGAACAGCCTGGAGGAAACCAAGGCCCAGCTTGAAAACGCCCGCACGGAATTGGCTACACCTTTTGCCCGCGAGGAGGAGCTGGCGGAGAAAACAGCCCGTTTGAAAGAGCTGAATATTCTGCTCAACATGGATGAGAAGGACAAAACATTGATGGACGATACCCCAGACGAGGGCGAGGATGTGCCTGCCCGGAGGGTTGCGGAGCTGGCACGGTAAAGGAGGATACGATGACCAACGAAGAATTAAATACCAGGCTCTATGAGAAAATGTTTGCGGAACAGGAGCAGTTCCGGGATTGGCTGCTCTCCCAACCGCCGGCTGAGATTTTGAACCATGCCTATGAGTACACGGTGCGGGAGGACATCCTGATGTCTCTTGAATACCACGATCTGGAGGATAGTCAGGCCAGGGCGCTGCTGAAATCTGACAAGCCCTTGAAGCAGATTTTTGAGAGGTGGGAGAACCAGGAAACCTCTTATATGGATACGGTATGGGATACTGTCCAGGAACAGGCCAGGGCCGCCGAAGCCAAACAGAAAGCCAAAGCGCAGAAAGAAAGGTGATTGCACATTTGCCATTGCGCTGCGGGGCAGGTATAGTATAATAAAAATCGTGATAAGGGGTGATGATAGATGGACGATGATAGATGGACGATAGCTACTGCCTGCTCCCGGAGCGCATTTCCGAGCAGTTTTCTGAAATCGACAGCGACATCGTGATGGATTTGGCGGCTGCCAGCCCGGAATATACCGAGTTGAAGGCCCAGATGGAGGAACTGAAACGCCAAAATCTTGTGATTGGCGCTCTGCTGGAGGGCAAGGGAGAACTTTCTTTTACCGCTGAGGAGCATGAAGCCTTGAAAGAATTTATCCGGCTGTATATGCGGGCCGATAATATGGAACGGGAACACATCTACTTCCGGGGCCATGCAGACGGATTTGCCTATCTGAAGAAAATCGGCGCTTTCAAAACTGAATAGTTTTTTGGGCGGCATGGAAAAATCCATGCCGCTTTTACATATCCAAATTCATTCGCACCCCCAAAAAGGTCTTGAACAAAACAAGTTTTTACGGATTAGGAGTAAAAACTATTGAAATTCTTGGAGTTTTTGGATATGGCTTAAAGCTGCCGCCCAAAACTGCACATTCCCCATTCATATCTGCATATAAATCGCAAAAGTATATGCAGAAAGTCGATTGGAGCAATCCAGTCGGCTTTTTCCATATCTGAAAAGAGTACAGCCCCTTTTACATAGTCAGCTACCCCACATGGGGCGGCTAATCTATGGCTATGTGAAGGGGGCTGTATTTTTTTATGCCTTTTTACGATTCAGAAGCCATCGAACGGGCAAGGCAGGTGGACCTGCTCACCTATCTGCGAACCTGCGAACCCCAGGAGTTGGTCCATGTGTCCGGCAACGTGTACTGCACCAGGACCCATGACAGCCTGCGGATCTCCAACGGGAAATGGTGCTGGTTCTCCCGGGGGATCGGGGGGTACAGCGCCCTGGACTATCTCATCAAGGTCAACGGCTATTCCTTTTTGGAGGCCATGGAAACTATCTCCGGAAGGGCTGCCATCCCGCCGCCTTCCTTTGTGCCAGCGCCGAAGGAGGAAAAGCCCAAGCACCTGCTTCTGCCCCAGGCCGCCCCGGATAATCGGGCGATGATGGCCTATCTCAAAGGCCGGGGCATTGACCAGGAGATTTTGGACTACTGCGTTCAGACCGGGCGGATTTATGAGAGCCGGAACAAGGGCCACAGCAACGTGGTTTTTGTGGGCTTCGACAAGGATGGCAAGGCGCGGTTCGGCTGCCTGCGGGGAATCAGTGAAGCCCGGTTCCACGGGGATTTAAGCGGCAGTGATAAGCACTTTTCCTTCGCCCTGCCCGCTTGCGTGGAAAATCCGGCAGTCCATCTGTGCGAGTGCGCCATTGATGTGATGTCCTATGCCACTCTCTGCAAGCTGGACGGGATCGACTGGCGGCGGCACAATCTGCTGTCCCTGGCCGGGGTGTACCAGCCGAAGAAAAAGATGGAGGAAAGCAAGCTGCCGGTGGCCCTCACCCGATTTTTGGATGACCACCCCCATGTGAAAACCGTCTATCTCCATTTGGACAATGACACGGCTGGCCGGCTGGCGGCCAAGGCAATCATGGCTGTCATGCCGGAGGGCTACCGGGTGGAGAACAAACCGCCGCCCCGTGGAAAGGATGTGAATGATTTTCTGTGCCACCGGCTGGGGATTCCCATTCGGGGCAGCCACAGCAAAGAGCCGGAGCGGTGAGTTGCCAGTTTTGCAGCTTCGACAGATTCTCCCTCTTGCAAATTGTTATCATATATGTTAACATTAAAGCAGTGAGGTGAGAGTATGGATGAACTGCGCAAACGGCAGAAAATCATATCCCAGCTTGTGGAGGCCCGTCTGGAGCAGGGCATTTCCCAGGCAGAACTGGCAAGGCGGCTGGGAATCCAGCGTTCCGGCATTAACCGCCTGGAAAGTGGGACACAGAACCCCACGCTTGATATGATCTTAAAAATCGCCTCGGCGCTGGGGAAGGATGTTTCACTGGAACTGAACGACAAGGAGGAGCCTATGAGTCATGTTTACAGTCTCCGCATTTATGATACGGAGCTAATGCGCTTTTCTATGGAAAAGCAGGGCTTGTCCGGCCTTGTGGCTGAAATCTTATACACCAACGAGGAGCAGGCCCATTTGCTGCCTTTGGATATGGAGCGCACCGGCGAGGGCGTCATCCATTGGCTGGAGCGGCGGGTTATCCCTAAAAACCGCGCCTTTGTGGACGAGATTCTGAAAACCCTTGGCCTCAGCCATAACGATACGAAGGGAATCATCGACGTGTGCAAGGGGCTGTCGCTGAACGACAGCTATTGGGTGGTGCCGGAAGGATTTGAGGGGAAATTCTCCCAATACAATCTTTACGAAAACCGCTTTTCCGAGATACTGGCGCTGGTGGCCTATACCGGCGCAGGCGGGAGCCGGCAGGCGTTTACCACATCCCCGGAGCTGACCACAGGCGGTATGCTGCCCAAGGCGTGGCGCTATGTGGAGCACGATGGGATTTATCTCTATAAGGGCGGCACGACCGGCGCGTCCAATACGGGCCGGGAACCGTACTGCGAGTATTATGCTTCGCAGATTGCGGAAACCATGCGTCTGAACGCCGTGCATTATGACCTGGAGAACTGGAAAGGTATTACCGCCTCTAAGTGTGCCCTGTTTACCAACATCGACACGGCCTATATCCCCATCGGGCGGATTGTCCGAACCGGGGGCATTGCCGCCTGCCTTGCCTACTATGACAAGCTGGGGCCGGAATTTTCCGAGCAAATCCGCAGTATGCTGGTGTTTGACGCCCTGATCTACAACGAGGACCGCCACTTTGGAAACTTCGGCGTCCTGCGTGATAACCACAGCGGCAGCATCATCGCGCCCGCCCCCATTTTTGACAACGGGCTGTCCCTGTTCTGCTATGCCGGCAAGGAAGATTATGCAAATCTGGACGAGTATGCAAAAAACCGTTCTAATCCCTACAACATCTCCTATGAGGAAGTGTGTGCGGAGGTCATGGGGCCAAAGCAGAAAGAGCAGCTCCGCCGCATGATCGGGTTCCAGTTCAAGCGCCACGAAAGCCTGGGCCTGCCGGAAGAACATTTGCAGGCCATTGAGAAGCATTTGGAGGGCCGGGTGCGTAAGCTGCTGGCAATCCCCACCCGTCATCTGAAACAGGAGAAGGCGCGGTAAAAACGAATATCTTTTTTGGAGAGCGTTCTGAAAATGGACGCTCTTTTTTGCTGCCCATTTTTAGAGAGGAGCGTGAGCGATGAACCATTATGATGTTACCATCCGGGAAACGCTGGAGGTGAAAATGAAGGTGGCGGCAAACAGCCGGGAGGAGGCCGAGCAGTTTGCCAGGGACCAATGGAAACGCGGCGAGGTCGTTCTGGACGCCAGCCATTTTACCGGCGTGGAGTTCCATGCCAAGCGGTATTCCCGTGACCGGGGCGAGCGATGAGTTCTTTTTTCGACTGTCCCGGATTCCCCGCAGGGGAATGGAATGTAGCTGTACCAGCAAGCATCGCCTTTGTGATACCACAAAGGCCGCTTGTTAGGGGGAACGCCCCCTAATACCCCTTTTATTCAGAATGGAGGTTTTCATGGAAGGATTGTTTTTCGCCATTGGATTTCTGCTGGGCGGTGTGCTCGGCGTACTGATTATGTGCCTGCTTCAAATCAACCGTATCAGCAGGAAGGAGGACTCGGAAGAATGAGAAAACGCAACGTACACGTCCAGTTTTGGCTGGACAAAAAAGAGGCGGAAGCCTTGAACAAAAAAGTGAAGCGCAGCGGCCTTTCCCGCGAGGCATACCTGCGCCATCTGGTGAACGGCCTGGTTCCCCAGGACGCGCCACCGCCGGACTACTTTGACTTCATGCGGGAGCTGCACCGGATTGGCGGCAACCTCAATCAGATCGCCCAGAAAGCTCATGTGCTGGGGGTCATAGATGAGCGCCGCTACGATGAGGAAATGCGCAAGCTCGACCAGCTCGTCCGGGACATCACCAAAGCGGTGATCCTGCCCCGTGCTATGGTGTGACGTGGCCACTACGTCTATCTGGCGGGTGAACGGCTGGCTGGGCAAGGTCCTCATCTATATCGAAAACCCAGACAAGACCGAAAACCCAGATTTCTTTGAAAAGCAGGACATGGATGGCAAGGAGGCTCAGGGCCTTGCGGATGTGATCGAGTATGCCGTTCAGCAGAGCAAAACCAGCAAGGCGGTGGAGAGCGAAGGCGAAACGGTCCTGCGGCAGTTTGTTTCCGGGGTGAATTGCAGCCCCTCTACTGCCCGCGATGAGATGATGGCTGTGAAAAAGCGGTTTGGAAAGGAGGACGGAACGGTTGCTTACCACGGCTATCAGAGCTTTGCCCCCGGCGAGGCCACGCCGGAGCTGGCCCATGAGATCGGCCTTGCCTTGGCGAAAAAGCTGTGGGGCGAAAAATACCAGGTGCTGGTTGCCACCCATTTGGACAGGGAGAGCCATTTGCACAACCACTTTGTGGTGAACACGGTTTCGTTCATCGACGGGATCAAATATCACCGCACGGAACAGGATTATTTCGATATGCAGCGGGAATCCGACCGGCTGTGCCGGGAGTACGGGCTTTCCGTCATTGAAAACCCCCAGCGTGGGAAGTCCAAGCAGTATGGGGAATGGCGGGCTGAACAGGAGGGGCGCCCCACCTATCTCTCCCTCATCAAAGCCGATGTAGATACTGCCATCCGCCAGTCTATGACGGAGCGGCAGTTTTTTTATCACCTGCGGCAGATGGGATACGACATCAAGGTGGGCAAGGACATTACGGTTCGTCCGCTGAATTATCCACGGGGACGCAAGCTCATGCGTAACTTTGGCGAGGACTATTCCCTGGAGAACATCCGCAAAAGGATTTTGGAGCAGCGCCGCCCCCAGCGGGAGTACAGGACACAGCCGCTGCGGTGCAGGCTCCGCGGGGATTGGAAGCAGGCCAAAAAGGTGACAGGGTTCCGCGCCCTCTACTTCCACTAGCCGCCCACGCGCTGCGCCTGGGGGCATTGGTTCCCGATCAGCAGGGCGTTGCGGGCGGAGTGGAAGGGGAACCGGCTCTGCACATCCAGATAGGCTTCCATGCTGGCTGTGCCCTGGGAGAACTCTCCGAAAATCCGGTCCAGGGTGGCATAGGCTTCTTTTCGCTGCTTTTCCTCCTTCACCTGCCACCATTGGCGCTTGGGGCGCTCTTTCCGGCTTTCCTGCTTTTTAGGAGCAGGCTCTGTCCTGGGTTGCTGTTCAAACAGATCGTCAAAGTGATTCATTACCTTTTACCTCTCTATCGATTTGGGTTTCTTTTTGGGTTTGGGCGGCTGGTGCCGGGTGGTTTTCTGGGCAGCCTTCTTCTGGGGCGCAGCCGGCTCCTCGGCCCTGGCCGTTTCCGCCTCCTGTTTCCTTCTGGCCTGGATGTCCCGCAGCTCCTGACGGACCGACGGTTTCTCAGTCCCATCAGAAGTACCCCTTGCGGACTTGCTGCTGTTCTCGGAGATAGGCGCGGACGGATGGGATTTTTCCGCCGCCGGGGTAAAAGAATCGGTTTTCTCCGCTGCCGGGTGTTCCGGCTGGGCCCTTTCCTTTTGGACAGGCTTCTCCATCAGTTCATCCACAAGCCGGTCATCCTCGCTCTTTTCCGGGGCGGCCTTCTCCGGGGCTGCCGGTTCCTCGCCACGCTGTTCACGGGATTTCTCGATGTCCTCCTTGATGGACGCCGTATCCACCACCGTGAGTTTGAATTTCTCCACGATCCGGTTGGCTCTGGCGGCGTCATCCTCGAACACCAGAATGTCGATGGTGTCGTCGCCTTTCTTCACCGGAATGGGCGCGTAGAGGATTCCGTAGCCCTTGGCCTGTCTGGCGAACTCCGGGCAATCCTCTTTTTTGATGGTGTAGACCTTCATGGGGCGCTTCTCCCGCAGCATGGTTTCAATGCGGGCTTTGCCCTTGGTCTTTTTCTGGTCTTTCAGAACCGTGTAAAGGGCGGCGGCCAGATTTTTAGCAGCAGAACCGGTGATTTTGAGGGCAAATTCAGCGCCCTCCAGGCTCATCCGCACCACTTGTTCCGCCGCGTCGCCTGAGTTATACATCAAAAATCATCTCCTTTCTGGGGGAGCCTTCTGTTCTGGTTCCTGGCGGGCTTTTTCCTCCTTGCCGGACATTTCTTCGCGGGCGGAGCGAATCTTCTCCTTGATGGAAGTGGAGCGCAGGGCAATGTCCTCGCACAGCTTCACCTCCCGGCGCAGCTCCTTCAGCCGCGCAGAAAGTGCGGAAATCTCCGCCCGGATCGTTTCCTGCCGGGCCGGGTCGGACAGCACCGCCTTGGTGCGCAGTTGCCGGTACAGGCTTTTGCGCTGTTCCGTCAGCTCCCCGATCTCTGTTTCCACCGCTGTCCGATGGCTGGTGAGCTGCTCCAGGGTGTCGATGCGGTGGCGGGAGAGAAGGCGGGCTTCATCGGTCAGCTCCTGCGCCCGGATCAGGTCCTCCCGCAGCGCATGGGGCACACGCCTGGGCGGCTGGTTCTGCTTTTGCGGAAATACCCCCAGCAGATAGCAGTACAAGGAGTGGCATTCCCATGGGATCGAAATTCTGGAGGACGAGAAGCGCCTGCCCATCATTATCCTGGAACCGGGCAAGGCATACCGCCGCGAGGATGGCAGCGTGGGCCAGAACTTTTACGCAAAAGAGGTCTATGACATTTCCCAGACCACGGCGCGGGATCAGGTTCAGCCCCAGGTGAGCTACGATGAGCGCCTGCTCATAAAGGGCCTGATCGCCAGTTCCCCGGTCCCCATCCGGGCTGTGGAGGAACTGCCCCAGGGCCGTGGGGCCATGTTTTCGGCAGAGAAGAACGCCATCCTGGTGAAAAAGGGCATGGACGCCCCGGACATCTTCCGGTGTGTCTCCCTGGAGATCGCCAACGTGCAGCTTGCCCAAAGCATGGACAGCTATTCCAGAGAGACAGACGGGTATAAAGCCTATGCGGTCAGCTATATGCTCTGCAGGCGGTATGGCGTGGATGCCCAGGAATATGAGATTTCCAAGCTGGACGGCGTGTTCCAGGGGCAGGTCCCCAGAGAGGACATTCCCGCCGCCCTCACCGATATGCGGGATGCGTTCAAATCCCTGAATGGCCGCATGGCCAGGGCCATGGGCCTCACCCGTGACAGCAAGCAGAAGGAACCGGAACGGTAAAGGAGGTTTTGAAAAATGGAACGACAGGACAAGGTTGTCCTCACCCTGGACAGCTATGAGCATGGAATTATGATCCGCGCCCTCAATGAGCTGCGCAACGATATGCTGGAGGAACAGCGCGACCCCGGCCCGGTGGAGGATGTGCTGCTGAAAACCATTGACGCCCCCGCGCAAAAAGACAAGAAAGTGAAGCGCCGGGATGAAGCCAGATAACAAGGCGGGCGGCCCCTGGCTTTACGCCCTGGGGCTGGTCCCGGTCATCTGGTTTGCCCTGCTGATTGCGCCTGCTGTTTCCGGGGGACTTTCGGAAATCGTCAGCGCCCTGCCTGCGGCAATGAACCATCCATTCCAAATCGTGTGGTGCGAGGACAGTGTAAAAACTGTCCTCCTTTTTATTGCCGCCTATGGGCTGGGGATCGGGATTTATCTCTCATCCCGGCGCAATTACAGACGAGGCGAAGAACACGGTTCCGCCAAATGGGGCGATCCGCGGGCCGTGAATAAGAAGTACCGGGCGAAAGACCCGTTTCAAAACCGCATTTTCACCCAGCACGTCCGCATGGGGCTGGACGGCCGGAAACACCGCCGCAATCTGAACACCCTGGTGGTGGGCGGCAGCGGCGCGGGCAAAAGCCGGTTTTATGCCAAAGTCAACCTGTGCCAAGCCAACACGTCCTATTTCATTCTGGACTGCAAAGGAGAACTGCTGCGGGACTGCGGCGGCCTGCTGGAAAAACGAGGGTACGAAATCCGGGTGGTAGATCTTCTGAACATGGAGAAAAGCCATTGCTACAATCCCTTTTCCTATCTGAAATCGGACAACGACGTGCAGAAGATGGTGACGAACCTGTTCAAGGCTACCACCCCGAAGGGAAGCCAATCAAACGACCCCTTCTGGGACACGGCAGCTTCCATGCTTCTGATGGCGCTGGTGTTTTACCTGTGGTACGAAGCGCCGGAGGATGAAAAAAACTTCCCCATGGTCATGGAAATGCTGCGGGCCGGCGAGGTGCGGGAGGATGATGATTCCTACCAATCCCCTCTGGACGAGTTGTTTGATCGGCTGGAAATGCGCTCCCCGGACCACATCGCCGTGAAGTATTACAAGGACTATCGTTCCGGTTCGGCCAAGACGCTGAAATCCATCCAGATCACTCTGGCGTCCAGGCTGGAGAAGTTCAACCTCTCCTCGGTGGCGGCCCTCACGGCAACGGATGAGCTGGACTTGTCCAGCATGGGAGAAAAGAAGGTGGCGCTCTTTGCCCTTATCCCGGACAACGACGCCAGCTTCAACTTCCTGGTAAGCCTGCTGTATGCCAGCACCTTCCAGGAGCTGTTCTATTCGGCTGACCGGGTACACGGCGGGAGCCTGCCCACACCGGTGCATTTTTTGATGGACGAGTTCGCCAACGTGAGCCTGCCGGATGATTTCGACAAGCTGCTGGCAACCATGCGTTCCCGCAATATCTCGGTGTCCATCATCATCCAGAACATCGCCCAGCTCAAGGCGCTGTTTGAAAAGCAATGGGAATCCATCATCGGCAACTGCGATGAATTTCTGTACCTGGGCGGTAACGAAACCAGCACCCACAAGCTGATCTCTGAGAACTACCTGGGGAAAAGCACCCTCTGGCTGGACACCTACGGCAAGAGCACCGGGCATTCCGGCAGCTACTCCACCAACAACCAGATCACGGGCCGGGAGCTGATGACGCCCGATGAGGTCCGTATGCTGGACAATAACCTGGCCCTGCTCTTTATCCGTGGCGAAGCGCCGCTGATGGATGAAAAGTATGACCTTTTGAAACATCCCAACATCAAGTACACCACCGATGGCGGCGCGCCTGTCTATTCCCACGGCGGCACTGAAAACGCCGTGGCGGATATGACCATTGGCCGCCTCACCCCCGGCGACCTTGCCAATATCCAGGAGCCGGAAACCCTTTACGAACTTCTGTCCGATGAGGACATGGAGAATATCTTTCAATTTAAGGAGGACACCAAAAATGAAACTGTTTCATAAGGAAAGCAAGCAGAAGAAAGAAACCCGCAGCCTGCCCATGGGAAAAAAGAGCCGGAGCGCCTTTGCTGTTTATGCAGCCCTGGTGCTCATGCTGTGCTGCTGCACCACTACGGCCTTTGCCGCCAGCGACCCGTTGACGGTTATCAACAACCTCAGCGATTTCATTTTCGGCCTGATCCGGGCCATTGGTATGATCCTGCTGGGCTTTGGCGTGGTACAGATCGGCCTTTCCCTGAAAAGCC
>ERZ780149.4554-NODE-4554-length-10687-cov-2.391742_pt1 | contig 10687 bp, 11 predicted proteins | sample MGYA00511367_ERZ780149 | MGnify/ENA primary metagenome ERZ780149 (study PRJEB29588, sample SAMEA2153852) | human gut metagenome | biome: human gut; feature: human-associated habitat; material: faeces | place: Denmark | collected 2008/2010 ...
AAGCCAGCATGAGCCAACTGTGGTAGAGTAGCCATACCCGGTGATATAGAGGTAGGTGTGGTATACGCCGTCTACAACAATGTAGTCCTTGCTTTTCGTATCCACCGTGGTAGGGGCCAGAATATCGAGGATCGTGGTAGACCCTGCCTCCAGCTCTGCGAGGTCAGGCTTTTCCTCACCAAAGATCATGCGCTTTATATAAGGCTGTCGTTCGGCTTGTGTCTCTTTCACCGCCTTGTCCTTTTTCTTTTTTCTGAGAGCGGCAGGCTCAGCTTTGGTGTTTTTCTTTTGTGTCCGTTCACTTTTCAAGTTCGTGTCACATCCTTTTCTTGAAATCATGCCGAAATTGCGTATAATAAAAGTAGAGAGTGCCTATATTCACTACGGAAGGAGCTGTTCTCATGATTTATACAATAGATGAAATCAGCCGCCGGATCCGCCCCGTAGCGGAAAAATACCATCTCAAGACTGTCTATCTCTTTGGCTCCTATGCCCGCGGTGAGGCACGGGAGGATAGTGATATCGACCTGCTGGTAGATCTGTCCGGAGCCGACCTATCCGGCTTTTTTGCGATTGGCGGACTCTATAACGACTTGGAAACAGCTTTACAGAAAGAAATCGACCTCCTTACAACAGCATCTTTCGAGCAGCCATGCCATAGAATGAGCGATAAACTGTTCCAGGAAATCGTCAATAAAGAGCGGAGGAAAATCTATGCTGTCGCGTGATTTACAGCGAATTTTGAAGATTCGGGATTATTGCCTGAATATTCAAGACACGGTGGCTCGTTTTGGCGAATCGCCGGAGGGCTTTCTGTTAGACAGCGACTACCAATACTCTATTGCGTTCAGTATTCTTCAAATTGGAGAACTGACAGCCGGCCTATCCGAGGAATACCGTAATTCCACAAAAGCTCAAATTGAGTGGGCTCATATTAAAGGCGTGCGGAATATTATTGTTCATGACTATGGCAAGATACAGCTTGACCGAATATGGGATATCGTCAATAAGGATATTCCCGTTCTGAAAGCCTTTTGTAACGAACAATTACCTCCCGAATACCGTCAAGATGAGTGAGTTGCAGTTTGCAGCTCACTCATCTTCATAAATACCGTGTACGGCTGTCGTCATATCAAATACGCCATCCGGCAGCCGGACGCGCTGGCTGGTCTGCTTGCTTAGGATCTCATAGAGCAGCTTGAGCACAAAGTTGTCGCTGTAACGGGGCTCCAGCACCTCCAGCTCGCAGACATCAAGGTACCTCCGTGCGGTATCAGCCTCCTCGTTGAGCCGCTGAATGATAGAATCTACCGTGTTTCGTTTGGCTCTCATGCCGGGCTCGTACTGGAAGACAAGAAAAAAGCGGTGCCGCATGGCATCGCTTGCAATTCCGTTGCCGATCTCCCGGATGTTATCCTCGATCATCTCCCGGCACGCCTCGTTGTCCTCTTTTTCCGCATAACGCTGCATCTGCTCTACATACGCCTGTGTATCCGCCGGCAGCGTGCGGGCTACCATCTGTAAATCGTTCGGTGCGATCTTGAGATAGGCGGCAAAGGCGGAAATAATGTTCTGCCGGTCATTGGTGGATTTCAGGTAAATATTGACCGGCAGCAGCTCAAGTATCTTTACAAACCGGCCATCCTTTGTAATGACAACGCCGCCGATGATATTTTTAATGGGAAGCCATGCCTGGATGCTGTCACGGTATGTTCCACCGTCACTCCCGGATTTCACGCCTCCGCCAAAAATCACTTCCTTTAAGTTCATTCTTTGACCTCCCCTCGGAATAAAATGATCCGGCGTCTCTTGCGCCACCGCCACCAGCAGCCCAGCCAACGTGTCATGCTGTCATCGTTGATCCCGATCAGGCCGAAGCCGCCAAGTGGCACAACGATCACCAGCGTCACGATGACCTTTGTGGTCAGCGAGAACGGAAGAAAAGCGATGCAAAGGTATAAAGCAGGAACCGTCATGATCACCGCCTCCACCAGATTCCGAAGTTCAAAAAGGCCCATGACGCGGCCGGCATCTGTGAAGTTGGTGGGAATGTGGTAGACCTCATAATTCATCGTTTTCCACCTCCACGGGTTCTAACAGGTGTCCTTGGTACCGCCGCAGCACCTGCTCCGCACCTGCAAGAGAACTCTTGCGTGTGCGGAGCACCTCAGACATTGCGCAGCTAAGAACAGCTTCATTGTTTTCGGTGCGGCGGATGTTTCCCAATTCTAACGCACTCAGGTACTGATTACTGACGCCGCTGTGCCGCTCCAGCTCCAGCAGCGAAATATTGTATTTTAATCGTATTGCCCGCAGGCGGGTCATCTTTTTCATCAATTCGCCTCCCGGTAGTCAATATAGGGGAGCTTTCCCCAGCCCTGCCAGTTTCGGTCGCTAACCTTGGTTTTCACAACGCCTTTGCTTGTCCCCATGGCCTCAATGGCATAGCCACCGCCGATGTAGACCCCGGCATGCCCGCTTTTCCAGAGCATGAGGCCAGGGATTTCAGGCATGGTAGATATAGTACCGTAGTCCTGATTCAATGTCCCCGCGTTTTGGCACACCTGATACATCTGGTCGGCCCCGTAGTCCGGCATCCCGTTCGTCGCATATTTGATGGTCATACTTTTGGTATCGAGCCAGCCGTAGCCCTTGATGAGGCCGATGCAGTCAGCGGTGCGGCGACCAAGCCAATGATTCTCGATAAAATTGGCATAGTTTCCTACGCCCTCCGGATACTGTTGCTTTTTATACTCAAAGAGTGCCGGAGTAAGGACATTGCCGTAGGTACCCCACACATAGCCCCAGTTATTTTCCCAAGCCTGTATGGCGTAGGCCGCAAGATCCAGATTGTTCTTTGTACTGGGATCAACGAAGCCGGATATATCGATCTCGTTATCATAGCCGCTGCCGTACTCAACATCACCGGAATAAGACCCGTCACCACCGTAGCCTGGCTGGTAAGGCTCATAATAGGATCTGTATTTGTTGATGGCGTCGCTCTCTTCCAAGGTTTCATAGAGAGTCCCAGCCCAATGCCGCGCCTCCTCGTCAAAACCCAGATCCTCCATGAGCTTTTCCGGGTCAAGATGCTTGACCTCGATCTGCAGCGTTGTGATGACCCCGTCCTCGTCATCACCTATGAAGCTGAGCGTTGGGGTATAAGATAGAGTGGATTTGCAAAAGTCACGAATGAGATCGGCGCTCATGGTGTTGAGGTCTTGCTGGTGAGCAACGGAGTCGATGGCGATGACCCAAAGCAGGTCCTCTTCCGTCATAGAACTGACAATTTCGATATGGTCGATGGCCGTGCCGTTTTCCTCGTATTCCGCGGCAATACCGGTTATGACCGAGTCGATCTGCGACCCCTCAAAATCACCGAGCGTCATATAGACACCGCCGAGCGTCATGGCTTGCTGTGTCATCTGCACGATGGTGTCTTTCTCTGACGAATTGTAGCCAAAGAAGATGTTGGGGAGCGCCGTGAAGATCACCATGGGGATCACAATGAGGGCAATCAAAACGGATAGCAGAATTTTCAATAGAAACGGAAATGCCTCCTGGGCTGCTACGGCAGCAGCGCCATACACCCCAGATGCCGCAGCTGCCCGGATCATGCGGTAGGCAGCCCTCACGGCGCGAGCAATGTCCGCAGCCGTTTGGAGGCCGGAGCGGGATTTATCACGTTCATTCATGCTTTTTACCCCGCTCCTTTCGGCTTGGTCTGCCATTTTCCTCTTTTTTTGTGCTGCCCCTGATGACTGCCGAAGCCGACGGTTTTGTAAGAGCCGGCGTGCTCTTGGCCGCTATAATACTGCTGCCCGCAACGGGCCGTGTCGCCGCACTCTCGGGGCGGCTCACCTGATTTCCTGCCGGGCCGGGGTGCCGGACGGGCATTGCACCCTTGGAAGGCGGTGCACTGCGGATCTCAGTCGGGCGCAATTCCTGCCGTGCCGGGCTGGATTGCCGTGTCTGGATAGAAGGTGCTGTGCCGGGCTGTGGAATATTCCTGCTGGGCCGGGGTGCGGCGGCAGCAGGCTTTGCAGAAGACGTACTTGATGTCATCCGCTCTCCTGGGCTGCGTGTCGGCCTATCGGCAGACACCTGCGTGGGATGTAGTCCGGGTGATGTTCCTGCCGGGCCGGAACGAGCCTCTTCTGTATGAGCGGCAGTTTTCTGTGCGGCTGAACCGGCGCTTTGCACCGATGTCATGCGAGGCTGTACTGCCGAGCGCTGCGTATACCGCGTTCCTGCTGCCGCGGCCTGTGGTGTCTGCTGGCCGCCGGATGTGGGCGAAGGCGAAATTCCTGCGCCGCTGGGCGATAGCTTTTGCGTCGCTGTTTGAACTGCTGCGTGGTTAGAGGACTGCGGCGGTGTGTGCTCGGCTGGTACAGCGCTATGCACAGCGCCGCTGTTCACCTGACTCTGTATTCTTTGGGCGTTTACTTGAGAAATTCGGGTCGAAGACGGTGCGGCCGGGTTTCCTGCCGGGTCGTGCTGCGATACCAAAGTTGGTGTTCCAGATGCTGGGCGCTGAGCGGTGGCAGCTGCCCGAGTGGGCGTATTTGCGGCACTTGGCCCTCGCACTGTCGAAGGCTCGGTATTTCCTGTGGCATTGCCCGCAGAAACGCTTCTCGGCGCAGAGCGGCTGACTGTCGGCACATAATTGGGTGCCCGCCGCGAACCATGTGGCACGGAACTTTTTCGGGCTTCTGCCATTTTGAACGAGGTCTGGCGAATAGCGGAACCACTCTGCGATACCGCGCTTGCAGTATGTTCCTGCGCAGATGCCTGTGCCGCACCCTGCTGAACACTATTCTGCTGAGAAACAAAACCCTGCTGACCTGCCGCCCGCGAAGAGTTTTGCTGCTGCGAGGCTTTCTGCGTATGATAGCTTGCGGTATATCCCGCTGTGCTCTGTCCGCCGAAGGGGCCGCCTGTGCGCGGCCCGCCAGTCGGCGTATTGGCTGCGGCCCCCCGCCCGCCTTTTCCTGTGGGCTTTCCAAAAGTCTTGGTAATCTGGGAAGCAGTCGTGCGCACGACGGCATAGGTCAACGCACCGGGAAGCCCCCTGCCAAGAGAGTCGCCCGTGATGGCCGGGTTCAGTCCGATCCGGGTGATGATCGCATCCGCTTTTCTCGCCACCTTCACGATTGTCAGGATCAGAACGATCCACGGGATGATATCAAGGCCGGTCGGCACAGTTGAGAGGACAGACAAAAGCATTTTGAAAAAGATCACATTCGTTACCATCAGCGTACACATACTCCCGAACATCCTGCACCAGCCGCTAAATATCTCCGAGGTGCTTTTGCTGCCGCCCATGGCAAACGCCAGCGGCGCCGTTATGGTAAGCACGGCGAGGATCACATACCGTTCTGCGATCTCCAGCAGAAGCCGGAATACCTTGAACATGATGATAATGCCGAAGATGATCACCAGCAGCCACGCCGCACCGAGAGAGCCGAACACACTCGCATCCACCAGCGTCACATCTATGGCGTCTGGGATCTCCAGCAGCTCCATGATCTTCGCTGTCATATTCAGGCCGATCTCACAAACCTGCGGGCTTGCCAGCAGCAAAAAGGAAAAGACGAAGGTACGGGTGAACAGCAGCTTGGGGTCCTCTCCGTCAAAGCCTATGCCGGACGCCATGCTCCGAAGCGCCTGAAAAACAAGGTTGCCGAGCAGAAGCGCCCAGCCAGCGGCAAGAAGCATTTGCGCGATGCTGTCCATGACGGGGACATGGCTTTTCATATATGCATAGTCCATACTCATGATCCCCAGCAGCGATGAGGAAAAATATTCCCAGCATTCCAGTGCAAGGCCGTAGAACCACTCCATAAAGCCTTGAAAAATCAGCTCAAGCAATGTGGACACCTCCTTTTGCCGGAGCTATTGCGGGTCTTACGGAGTCAGGGTCGCAAGGCCGTCGAACAGCGGCGTAACATAGGCAATGAAAGCGCCGATGCCGTTGATGATGGCCCATGCGATCCATATGCGTTTGAGCCAATCCCATGCCTGATCGACCTTATGTTGGTTGTTGGATAGTTTTGCGCCAACGACTGCCACAGCGGACATCAGGCCTGCCAGAACCGTGCTGATGCCGGCAATCTTGCCATAGACATCTACAATGATCCGGTTGGCCGCCGTCCACATATCGTCTGCGGCGAAGGCCGGTATCGTTACGGCAGCGGTGATCCACATGAGCATCATAGCGGTCACGTACAGCTTGAAGTATTTTTTTGTCATAAAAAGAAAGCTCCTTTTCGTAGGAAGTAATAGGCCATGGCGTTTACCCATCATATCGTCCTTGCAATCAACTTACCGGTTTGATATAATTGCCATGTTGTGAGGTGAGATACTTGAATTTTACGGATGAAGAAACCGCTATGATTGAGGGCATCCTTGGTGCGTTTTTCTTTGGCGAAAATGTGTCGGAAAATATCCGTACTGCGTATGCTCATGCACGGCAGCACCTTGCAACAGACACCTTGGATAAGGAAGATTTTCGACGCATCGCCAACGCAGTCGATTTTGCAATGAAAAATCATTTTTGTGAGTCCTGCAATCGGGAAAGCCAGCGGGTCATGACAACGATCCTAATAAAGGCAACATCCGTCTTCTGATGGCATAGCGGCTGTGGGATTTTGCATTTATGAAACAGCGATCTGCCAGCCATTTTCCTCAAGCATAAAAAAATACGCATATGTTCTCGGAGCGACGCTTTGCAGCGCCGCCATTTTTTTGCTGTTATCGCGGTAAGTGAGCCAATACACGAAGCAGTCCGCAAAATACTCCCGCTCGTTGGTAAGCGCATACGGACGGAGCAGGACTGCCGCGGTTTCGGTTTCTTCCTGATAGAAGCCTTCCGTCTGAGACGGGAAGCCCATCAGCTCATCGAGAAAGTGACCAAACTCGTGGATGGTGGCCCCCGCCGAGGATACAGTGATTTGGCGGCTTCCGTAATTGGTTGCCCCAATACAGCTCATATTCCGCTCTTCACTCAGCTTTGCGAGGTATTCATAGTCAATGGTGTACTGCCACCCTCTTTCCGCAAATGCCTGCCGGATCGGCTCCGGGATCTTTTGAAGTTCCAACAGATAGCTGTTCAGATGGACGCCCTCTTTATTGTTCAGAGGGATCGTCTTCAGAATGGGCGGCGGCGCAACGGTAAATTCCCCGGTCAAAAGAGCATAGAGAAGATCCGCAGCCTCGCCCCGCGTGATGATGTCTGTCCCCACACAGGTGTCTTCGCATAAACCAAACTCCACGGCAGCATGGAAGGCATTGTCCTGCGGAGACAGAGCTTCCCCATCCGGGTAGAGCTGAGAACTGTAAAGATCAATGTCAAAGGCAGCAAAGCCGCTTTCATAGATGGCATAGCGGCACAGGCGGGAATCCGGCGCCGCAATAGCCGTCAGATTCAGCCAGCCATCCGCATAGCCTTGTTTGATACAGGCATTACCGCCATAGCCGGCAGAATCGGCAAGGGCATCTTCTTTATCAAGGACCCTGCAGAGCATCGTTGCCCATTGGCGCACCGTAATAGGGATGTCCGGTGCATACCGGCTATTTCCCGTGCCATAAGTAATGCCCTGTCCGGCAAGGTAAGTGACGCTTTCATAAAACGGGGATGTCTCCGGCACATCAGAAAAGCCGTCAGAGGCGGCAAAGGCGGAAACCGACAGCAGCGCGCTGATGATCAGCGTCAAAAGAACGGCAGAAAATCCCTTTTTGTGTTTCATGATTCAACTCCCATATTAAAATTGGGAAAGCGCCCCGGATAGGGCGCTTTCCCTGAAACGGAATGGATTTAGTAGCCTGTCTTGGGGAGTGTGGGTGTATTCCAGAGGCGGCGGATGATCGTCACCCAGCTCGCTGTTGCGGTCTGCCAGGTACCCTGATATTTGCCGCCCACATCGGCGCGGTTGACCATCTGATAGCCATTGACCGCGTTTCCGTTTACCATCACGCTTAGCGTAGGATTGACAACGCTTTGGAACCCGACAGGAACCTTGCCGAAGTCAACATAGATGTCAGTGATCACCTCGCCCGCCTGCATGGGAATGGCATTGAGGGCAAAGCTGTAGTTGTTGCTGGTGAGCAGGTTGGAAGCCAGCACCTGATAGCTCGCGTTGTAGTTGGTTTTGTAAAGGACACGGTAATTGAGCCGTGCGCTGTATGTGCCGGTGGTGAGCATTGTGGGGCGAGCCACATCATAGGGAATTTTATCGTGCCAAAAATAGGACTCCAGCGGCACATTGGAGGTGTTCGCCACCGTCAGATCGTAGCGCATGGACTGGCCTGCCATGACCTGTGCGTTACCACGTTTGGTGATGGTAACGCCGAGATTTGCTGCTTTATCGTAAGCAGAAATTTTGATGATCTGACCGGGATATTCCAGCGTCACATCATGCACGGTGGGATCGAGCTGCCAATAGGTCGGCGCTGTGACCTCACGGATCTGATAACGGGTCAGAGGCAGCGACTTACTGGCGGCAACACCTCTGGCATCGGTCGTAATGTAGTCCACCACCTTGCCGCTGCGGGCATTGACGATTTCATAGACAGCACCCTTGAGTGGGGCTCCTGCGGCGGTGCCGGTGACTTCGTTGTATTCCGCAGCATACTTATAGATCTGAATCTGGCCTGTGACTGCAGTATTTTCCCATTCGATCTCGACGGTTTTGCCCGGAGAAACATAAACGGTTTTATACTGCTTGTCAAGGATATAACCGTCCGCCGCTTCCAGTTCGCGGATATAGTATTTTCCTGCGGTCAGTTCTTTATCAACATAGGCATATCCGTCCTGATCCGTTGTGACCTCCATGATGGGGTTCCTGCCGGAATCGTAGATAACGAAGGTAACGCCATAGATGCCATCGCCGGTGTTGGCATCGATCTTGTGGATGAGGATGGAACAGGCCTTGCGATTGGTGATCTCCAATGTGGCCGTCTGACCGTCCTTGACCTCAATACGGTGGAGCGTGGTATCCAGCAAGTAGCCGGACGCAGCTTCCAGCTCCGTCACAGTGTACCAGCCGCTTTCGGCTTCGGGGAGATAGATGACACCGTCGCTGTCCGTTGTGTAGGCGCCGATGATCTCACCATTCATCTTGCGGATCTCGAACTTGACACCAGAAATACGCTTGCCGCTGTCTTTATCGCTCTTGATGATCTGCAAGCCACCTACGGGAGTGTTATAAAAATAAAGGGTCTGCGTGTCGTTGGGATTGACCACGACGGTCTGTGTGCGGCTGTTCTCGTCGATGATGTAGCCGGGGATCGTTTCGACCTCTGTGACCACCACGGTGCCAGAAATACCGGAAATGGTGATCTTGCCCTCTTTGTCCGTCCAGTATAGGCCGTTGGAGGACAGCGTGCCGCCCTCAGCATCCACATAGGAACCGTCGGCATAGACGATCTTGAACTGAACGCCCTCCAGAGGTTCTTTTGTAATAGAGTCCTGCTTTACGATGATGAGATTGCCCTTGGGCTGATTGCGAAATTCCACCGTGACAACCTCGTCGGACTTGACCTTGACTGTCTGCGGCGTATCGTCAAGCAGGTAGCCATCCTTGGCGCGGGTTTCCTTGATAATGAGCGTGGTACCGGGAGCAACATCCGTAATGGTGAAAGTACCGGCACTATCGGTGATGAACTTGCCGTTGGCGTTACCAACGAAATTGCCATCAGAATCGGTGACAAGGAACTCGACATCGGAAATCGGCTCGTTCGTCACGGCGTCCACTTTTTTCACCAAAACGCCACCCTTGGGCTGATTGCGGAACTCCACCGTGACAACTTCGTTGGATTTGACCTTGACCGTCTGCGGAGTATCGTCAAGAATGTAGCCTTCCTTAGCGCGAGTTTCCTTGATAATAAGCGTGGTACCGGGAGTGATGTCCGTAATGGTGAAGGTACCTGCGCTGTCCGTCACATATTTGCCGTTGGAATTGCCGATAAGGTTCCCGGCAGAATCCGTGACGAGGAACTCTACATCGGAAATCGGTTCATTTGTTACGGAGTCAACTTTTTTCACCAAAACGCTGCCCTTGGGCTGGTTGCGAAATTCCAGGGTCATCACAGAATTGCGCTTGATCTTGATGCTCTGCGGGGTATCGTCGAGGATATAGCCATCCTTGGCGCGCACCTCTTTTGCAATGACCGTCATGCCAGGGGTCAGGCCATCAATGCGGATGGTACCGGCGCTGTCCGTCACATATTTACCATTGGCATTACCAATCACACTTCCGTCCGAGTCGGTCACAAGGAACTCAACATCAGAAATGGGGGTACCGGTCACAGCATCCTTTTTCACAATGAGCAGAGAACCCATCTTATCGTTGCCAAAGGTTACTGTGATAACGTCCTGATCCTTACCGGAAAGATAGACCGTTTTTTCGGGGAAAAAGCAAAGGGCGACGACGAACGAAAGCATTATCGCAAGCATTACGCCCGCAGCCTTTCTCGCCGCTTTTAAAGTTAGTTTCTTCATTAAGGACTGCCTCTATACTATAAAAATTGTATTACGGCAGACCTTTTTTTATTCCGTTTTGTTTTAGGGATTGCATTCTTCATCACTAATTATTTTTGCGGCAATAAATCGGTTTTTGCTGCGTTAAACTCCCATCAATGTACGTCGAGTACTATTTCGGTCGTTTGCCTTGCAAAAACCGAACCG
>ERZ780149.4558-NODE-4558-length-10679-cov-4.977410_pt1 | contig 10679 bp, 9 predicted proteins | sample MGYA00511367_ERZ780149 | MGnify/ENA primary metagenome ERZ780149 (study PRJEB29588, sample SAMEA2153852) | human gut metagenome | biome: human gut; feature: human-associated habitat; material: faeces | place: Denmark | collected 2008/2010 ...
AATATTTTTTGCAAGTGCTATCTTTTTTTACATTCTTGCCGCATAGCTGTTTTTGTTTTTGTGCATAACCATGGTATAATATAAATTCAGCATGAAAAATGCTTTATGGCAACGAAAGGAAAGATTACTATGGGTCTGCCGGCAAAACTGGTTCACTCTCAATTGAACTTCTTCAAGCCGCTGGTGGCTAACTGTTCGCTGGAAACTATACGCCGCGGGCAGGATAAGCTGGGCGAGCTGGTGGAAGCCATACATAGGAAGGACGTGATCACGCGCGATCATGCCTTCGCAAACTTTGAAGGCGCGTGGATAATACCCAAGGACGAGCGCAGGCAGGGCGTTATACTTTACCTGCACGGCGGGGGATACACCTGCGGAGACCTTGACTACGCAAAGGGCTTTGGCGCAACGCTTGCGGACGAGGAAGGCGTGCGCGTGTTTGCCGCGGCATACAGGCTGGCGCCGGAAAGCCCATACCCTGCGGCGGTGGAGGACGCGCTGGAAGCATATAACTACCTTCGGCAGAAGGGCTATAAGCCGGAGCATATAATGCTCTGCGGCGAAAGCGCGGGCGGCGGGCTGTGCTTTGCACTGTGCTTAAAGCTGAAGGAGCTTTCACTGCCGCTGCCCTGCGGAATAATAGCCATTTCCCCGTGGGCGGACCTTACGGCCTCCGGCAGCACATACGAGACAAACCGCGAAAAGGATGTTTCGCTCACGGCAGAGGTGCTGGAGTTTTACGCCCAATGCTACGCCGGTGAGCACGACAGGCGGGAACAGACAATATCGCCCCTGTTCGGGGAGCTTACGGGCATGCCGCCTTCGCTCATATTCGCTGGCGGGGACGAAATACTGCTGGATGATTCTGTGCGGCTCAACAGGCGGCTGACCGAGTGCGGCTGCAAGAGCAGGCTTATAATTGCGCCGGAGCGTTGGCACGCATATGTGCTGTATCAGCTTAATGAAAATCAGGATGATTTCACAGCCATAAACGCTTTCCTCAACGACCATCTTTGCCCGGAAAGAAAGCTTAGGTGGATGCGGCTGGACAACGCTGCCAAGATCTATCCTGCCGCCAAGCGCCGGAACTGGAACAACTTCTTTCGCCTGTCCGTCACCCTGACCGAGCCCATCGACACAGCGGTGCTGCGGGCGGCGCTGGACGTGACGGTGCGGCGGTTCCCCTCCATTGCCGTGCGGCTGCGGCGGGGGGCATTCTGGTATTATCTGGAGGAAATTCCCAAGGCGCCGGACATCCAGCCGGAGAAAAGCTGCCCCCTGGCCCATGTGCCCTTCGGCCAGGTGCGCCAGTGCGCCTTCCGGGTGCTGGTGTACCATGACCGGATGGCGGTGGAGTTTTTCCACGCCGTCACCGACGGCACCGGCGGGCTGATTTTTCTGAAAACCCTGACGGCGGAGTATCTGTGCCAGAAATACGGCATCAGCATCCCGGCGGAAAAGGGTGTGCTGGGCCGCCTGGAGGAGCCCAGTCCGCAGGAGCTGGAGGACAGCTTCCTGCGCTATGCCGGGGACGTTACCGCCAGCCGGGCGGAGAACACTGCCTATCACCTCAGCGGCACGCCGGAAAAGGACGGATATAAAAACCTCATCACCATGATGGTGCCGGTGGACCGGGTCCGCGCCTGTGCCAGGCAGCATGGCGTATCCGTTACGGAGCTGCTGGGCGCGGCCATGATGCAGGCCATTGCCGACCTGCAGGCGGAGAAGGTACCCCGGCGCAGCCGGCGCAAGCCTGTGAAGGTGCTGCTGCCGGTGAACCTGCGGAACCTGTTCCCCAGCCGCAGTCTGCGGAACTTTGCCTCGTATATCACCCCGGAGATCGATCCCCGCACCGGGGACTATACCTTCTCCGAGATCTGCGCCGCCGTCCACCATCGGATGGGACTGGAGAACAACACCCACACCCTGCGGGCCAAATTCGCCGCCAATGTGGCCAGCGAAAAGTCTCCGGTGCTGAAGGTGATGCCCCTGTTCATCAAAAACATTGCCATGAAGGCGGTGTTTAACGCCGTGGGCGAGCGCAAATCCTGTCTGTGCCTGTCCAATCTGGGGGCGGTGGAGCTGCCGGAGGTCATGGCCCCCTATGTCCGGCGGGTGGACTTCATCATCGGCGTCCAGGCTGCCGCGCCTCACGACTGCGGCGTGGTGTCCTGGAACGGCACCATGTATATCAACTGTATCCGCAGCATCCAGGAGCCGGAGCTGGAGCTGCATTTTTACCGGGTCCTGCACCGGCTGGGTCTGCCTGTGAAGGTGGAGAGCAACCAGCGGGGCCGGGGATAAGGGAAAGGAGCGTTATCCATGTATTGTATCCATTGCGGCGTGGAGCTGTCTGACAGCGAGACCGTGTGCCCCCTGTGCGGCACCCGGGTGTTCCATCCGGATCTGCCCCGGCAGCAGGGGGAGCCCCCCTTCCCGCCGGAGCCGTCGGCCCACCCCGAGGAGGTGAACCGCTCCGGAGCGCTGTTCATCCTGACCATGCTGGCGGTGCTGCCCATCGTCATCTGCATCCTGTGTGACTGGTCGCTGAACGGGACCATCGTGTGGTCCGGGTTTGCCTCCGGCGGCGTGTTGCTGCTGTATATCCTGGCGGTGCTGCCCCTGTGGTTCAGAAGGCCCAACCCGGTGATCTTTGTTCCGGCGGACTTTGCAGCCATCGGGCTGTATCTGCTGTATATCAACTTTGCCACCGGCGGGCATTGGTTCCTGACGTTTGCCCTTCCGGTGACGGGGACCATCGGGGTGCTGGTGACCACGGTGGTGACGCTGCTGCGGTATCTCAGCCGGGGATATCTCTACATCTTCGGCGGGGCGCTGATGGCCGGCGGCGGTCTGGCGGTGCTCATTGAGTTCCTGCTGAACATCACTTTCCAGGTCCATCGGACGTTTATCTGGTCGTTTTACCCCCTGGCGGCGGGAGTGCTGCTGGGGATCATGCTGCTGATCATCGCGGTGTGCAAGCCCCTGCGCCGGTCCCTGCACCGGAAATTCTTTATCTGAGGCGGTGAGGCGCAATGAGTGATTCCTGCGTGGAGCTGGTGACCTTTGACCAGCTGCTCCGGCGGTATCCCCAGCTGGAGCAGCACCGCATTGCTCCCACCGGCGGAGCCTTCTGCCGGGCGGAGCGGCTCAAGGGCGGCGGAGCCGCCGGGACCTATGCCATGCCCCGGCCTATGGCGCCCACCGGAGACAAGCATTTTTTTGGCTTTTACCTGACGGACCGGCGGCTGCTGCTGGCAGACGAGCCCACCGGCAACCTGGACAGCGAGAACAGCGACAACATCATTGATCTGCTGCTGCGGCTGGCCCACGAGGAAAACCGCTGCGTCATCGTGGTGACCCACGATCTGACGGTAATGGACCGGGCCGATGTGGTGTACCGCATCAGCGACGGCCTGCTGCAGCGGCGGCAGAAAGAAAAATAACGCAAAAAAAGAGAAGGCCGAGGCCTTCTCTTTTTTACAGGCTGTCCCCGCAGGCAAAAAGCCTGCGGGGATGCGTTATTCATACCCTGTGCTCAGATACGCTTCCACTTCACGCCGACGGAGCCGGGGGCTTTGGGGGCTGATCGCGGTCCACATAGTGATAAGCCTCCGTGGGCATATTGCGGCGGCGCAGACGCTGATCCACCAGGTGTTTCACCAGCACCTGGATGCAGGCAAACACCGGCACGCCCAGGAACATGCCCAGGACGCCGCCGAAGCCGCCGCCCACCAGAATGGCCACCACCACCCAGAAGCTGGAGATGCCCGTGGCGTTGCCCAGGATCTTCGGACCCAGGATGTTGCCGTCAAACTGCTGGAGGGCGATAACGAAAATCACGAAAAACAGGCACTTTTTGGGGCTGACCAGCAGGATCAGGAAGGCGCTGGGCACCGCGCCCATAAAGGGGCCGAAGAAGGGGATCACGTTGGTGACGCCCACGATGAGACTGACCAGGGGGGCATAGGGCATTTTCAGCAGAGTGCAGCCAATGAGACACAAAATGCCGATGATGAGAGAGTCCAACAGCTTGCCCCGGACGAAGCCGCTGAAAATGCCGTCGGCCCGGCGGACAGCCCGGGCGATCCAGCGGGCGTGGTCCTCCTTGCACACGCCGTACAGCAGCTTGCAGCAGCGGGCCAGGCTCTGCTCCTTCATGGCCAGCATGTACACGGATACAATGATGCCCACCAGAAAGTCCATGGCGAAGCTCACCAGGCCCCAGATGCCGGAGATGAGGCCGCCGGTGATGGTGGTGAGCATCTGCTGGGCCCCGGGGAGAATTTTGTTGGTGAGGATATCCAGCAGGTTTTTATAATAAGTATCCAGGTTCTTGTTGACCCAGTCCTCCACTGTGGGATTTTTGTCCAGCAGGTTCACAATCCAGGTGTAGATCTTGTCATAGTAGGTCTCGGCGTTGTTGATCAGCATCACCACGCTGTCTACCAGCTGGGGAATAACCACGCTGAACATCAGATACAGCAGCAGCAGGACAATGGCCCAGGTCAGCAGGATGCTGACGGCCCGGAGCCAGCCGGCAGCGTGAGGAATGGTTTTTCCCTCCAGGCCCTTTATGCGGCCCAGGCCCGAGCGGATCAGCCGCTCGATCCAGTTGACGATGGGGGCCAGCAGATATGCCATCACCAGGCCCACCAGCACCGGCGACAGAATGGATGCCAGCTTCGACACCATCCGCTGCAGCGTGCCGTTCATATAAAACGTGTCATAGAACACCAGAATGGCGCAGACGGTGAGAAAAATCGTCAGGCCCCATTTCAGATAGCTGCTCTTTCCTTTCATAAAGGTCTCTCCTTTTATACGGCCGTGAAAGCCTAATCGACTATTCTATATAGTAATGGAATACAGCCGTTTTTGCAACGGTGGGAACGTGAACGTTTTGTTAAAATTCCCAAATGCTTGCAATTCAACGGGGAAAGCGTTATAATGACAGAACTGTTATGCGCTCCCCCGCTGACGGGGCGATGGAGAAAAAGGAGACTGTTCATGGATAAGACACTGCTGTTCATTGTCAATCCCCGGGCGGGCAAGACCAAGTCCAGCGCCCCCCTGTTCGACGCCGTGGCCACCTTCGGAAAGGCCGGGTATCTGGTGAAGGTGGCGCTGACCCAGGCGGCGGGAGACGCTGCCCGGTTCGCCGCCCAGTGGGGCGGAGATTTTGACCTAGTGGTGTGCGCCGGAGGAGACGGTACCCTCAACGGGACGCTGTCGGGCCTGATGCAGCTGGAAACCCGGCCGCCGGTGGGGTATCTGCCCAACGGCAGCACCAACGACTTTGCCGCCAGCCTCCGCATCCCCGCCACCGTTCCGGAGGCGGCCCGGGCCGTGGTGGAGGGTACGCCCCGGCCCCTGGATCTGGGCACCCACAACGACCGGTATTTTTCGTATGTGGCGTCCTTCGGAGCTTTCACCAAGGCGTCGTACTCCGCGCCCCAGGAAACGAAAAATGCCCTGGGCCACTTTGCCTATATCCTGGAGGGCATTAAGAACCTCGATTCCCTGCGGCCTTATCGCTGCGCGGTGGAGGCAGACGGCGAGATGTTTGACGGGGACTTTATTTTCGGCGCGGTATGCAACTCTACTTCTCTGGGCGGGTTGGTGAAGCTGGATCCCAAGCGGGTCCACATGGATGACGGTATGTTTGAGCTGATGCTGCTGCGGATGCCAAAGACGGCCCTGGACCTGCAAAACCTCATTACGGCGCTGAACCGAATGGACTACGACTATCCGGGAGTGATCTTCCGCCACGTCCGCAGCGTCACCGTCACCACCAGAGAGGATATTCCCTGGTCTCTGGACGGCGAGTACGCCCCCAGCGCCCCTCGGGTGGAGATCCGGAACCTGCACAGCGCCGTGCGGCTGATGATCAAGGAGGACGAATAAATTGGAAGCCTGCCGCGAGAGCGGCAGGCTTTTTCTTGTCCGGAAAGGGATCACCGAATCTGCAAACGGTGGCAGCAGTCGGGGGCCAGATGCGTCTCCAGTTCCCGGCAGAAAGCGGACAGCTTCTCCTCCGGAACGATACACAGCGCCGTTCCGGCGAAGCCGCCGCCGTGGACCCGGACAGCACCCTGGCCCCGCAGCATACGGCGGCACAGAGCCAGGGTCACAGCCAGGGCCTGGTGCTCCGCCGCGCCGGCGGGGGCGATATTCTGGAGGTATTCCCAGGAGGATGCACCGGAAGCATTGATCAGAGACAGAAAGCCCGGGACGTCGCCGGATTCCAGGGCACGGACCTGGGCCAGGACCCGGCGGTTTTCGTCAAACCCATGAATAGCCCGCAGGACGGCCCGGTCCCCGGCCAGGCGGCGCACCTCCGGCAGGCGACGGTAGAATGCGTCCTCATCCACCTGGCGCAGGACCTCCGCATCAAACAGGCGGCACACCGCCTTCAAGTCCCGCGGGATGGCGGCGTATTGGGCGGTAAGATCCGCGTGGTCCGCGCCGCTGTCCACAATGCACAGGGCATATCCGGGCAGGGCGGCGTTCAGGCGGCGCACCTCCGGCGCGGCGGGGTCCCGGAAGTCCATGAATACCAGGCCGCCGGTGCTGGAGGCCAGCTGGTCCATAAGACCGCAGGGCTTACCGAAATAGACGTTCTCGGCCCATTGGGCCATTTGGGCAATTTCCACGGGCGTCAGGGAATCGCCGGCAAACAGTGCGCTGCCAATACGGCCCAGCAGCACCTCAAAGGCGGCGCTGCTGGAGAGGCCGGAGCCGGGCAGCACATCGGACTCCACCCAGGCGTCGAAGCCCTGCCAGAGGATGCCCCGCCGGGCAAAGGCGGCGGCCATGCCCCGGACCAGGGCGGCACTGGTGTTCCGCTCCCCCTCTCGGGGGGACAGCTGGTCCAGCGGCAGAGTCACCGGGTCATAGCCCCGGGAAAAGACCCGGACAACAGGGCTGCGGGTCAAGCGGACCCGGGCCCGGGTGGTGCAGTCAATGGCGGCGGCCAGGACGCAGCCGCGCTGGTGGTCCGTATGGTTGCCGCCCAGCTCCACCCGGCCGGGAGCGGAAAAGATCAGCTCGTTCATGGAACTCCCCTCCATAGAAAAAGCCGGGGGACGCGGCGCGTCCCCCAGCTGGCAGTCTGTCTGATTTACTTGATGCCGGCGGCGACCATGCAGTCCAAAACCAGGGTCAGCACCACAAACACGGCGGCCACCCACTTGGTGCCCCGGGCCAGCTTGGCGTCCATGCTCTTGGCCTTGGAACGGCTCATATAGGAATCGGCAATGCCGCCGATGGCCCCGGACAGGCCCTGGCTCTTGCCGGACTGGAACAGGACGATGAGGATCAGGGCCAGCGCCACCAGCAGCTGCACCACGGTGATGATGATAAGAACAGCGTTCATAACGGAACTCCCTCCAAATAATTCAGCCCTCTGGGGGCACTTTTCTCATAGTACGCATTATATTACCACACCCGGGCCGGAATTTCAAGAGGAAAACCGTGATTTTTTACAGGGATGGCGGAAATGAGATGAAAAAATAATCGAACATCTGTTGCAAACCGGATTTGAGTATGATATAATACAGAAAATATCCGGTAAAGGAGCGGACGTCATGGCCCAGCTGACCAAAATGCAGCAGAAGATCTACGACTACATCGCCCAGGCCATTCAGGACCAGGGGTATCCCCCCTCGGTGCGGGAGATCGGCGAGGCCGTGGGACTGAAATCCCCGTCCACGGTGCATTTTCACCTGAAGCATCTGGAGGAGCTGGGAGTCATCGGCAAGCAGGCCGGCAAGGGCCGGGCCCTGACGCTGACGGAGGCGCCCCGGGAGAGCCAGGCGCCTGAAAGCCAGCCGCCTGAAAATCAGGTGCCTATTGTGGGCAATGTGGCCGCCGGATCGCCCATCCTGGCCCAGGAATGCATCGAGGATTACCTGACCTTTGATACCGGCGGACGGGACGGGGAATACTTTGCCCTGCGGGTCCGGGGCGAGTCCATGCTGGGCGCGGGCATCCTGCCGGATGACCTGGTGGTGGTGCACCAGCAGCCTGCCGCCAACAACGGAGAGATCGTGGTGGCCCTGCTGGGGGACGAGGCCACGGTGAAACGGCTGAAGCGCCAGGGCGGCCAGGTGTGGCTGATGCCGGAGAACGAAGCATACAGCCCCATCGACGGCCGGGAGGCCCAGATCCTGGGCAAGGTAGCCGCCGTGATCCGCCGGTATTGACACGCCGGGCGGGAACCGCTATAATAAAGGGAAATCGAACAGCGCGACGATCGGAAAGAGTATGCCGCGCAGCTCCGGCAAGAGAGGGACGGTCACCGGCTGCAAGTCGTCCTGCGGGGTGCGGCAGAAGGTGCGTCCGGGAGCGCGCGGGATGTGGAAGCCCGCCGCATTGGCCTGCGTCACAGGCTGCAAGTGATAAACGAGAGTGGAACCGCGAGATATCGCCTCTCATGCCCCAGGGCATGAGAGGCTTTTTGTTTGCAGAGCGAAAATTGACCATAGAAGGAGAAAACGCCATGTATCTGTATAATTCCGCCACCCATAAAAAAGAGGAGTTCAAAACCCACACCCCCGGCCATGTGGAGATGTACACCTGCGGCCCCACGGTGTACCACTTTGCCCACATCGGCAACCTCCGCAGCTATATCATGGAGGACGTGCTGGAGAAGTACCTGCGCTACGCCGGGTACAGCGTCAACCGGGTCATGAACATCACCGACGTGGGCCACCTGACCAGCGACGCCGACCAGGGCGAGGACAAGATGCTCAAGGGCGCCCGCCGGGAGCACAAGACCGTCATGGAGATCGCCCAGTATTACACTGACGCCTTTTTCGAGGACTGCCGCAAGCTGAACATCAAGCGGCCCGACGTGGTGCAGCCGGCCACGGGCCTCATCGACGACTATATCCGCATCATCACCCGCCTGCTGGACACCGGCTACGCCTATGTGGCCGGGGGCAACGTGTATTTCGACACCAGCAAGCTGGAGCGGTACTATATCTTCAACGACCACAACGAGGAGGATCTGGCCGTGGGCGTCCGAGAGGGCGTGGAGGAGGATACCAACAAGCGCAATCGCAACGACTTCGTGCTGTGGTTTACCAAGTCCAAGTTCGAGGATCAGGCGCTGAAATGGGACTCCCCCTGGGGCGTAGGCTATCCCGGCTGGCACATTGAATGCTCCGGCATTTCCATGAAGTATAACGGCGAATATCTGGACCTGCACTGCGGCGGCATCGACAACGCCTTCCCCCACCACACCAACGAGATCGCCCAGTCAGAGAGCTATCTGGGCCATCCCTGGTGCCCCCAGTGGTGCCATGTGGCCCACCTGAACACCGAGGGCGGCAAAATGTCCAAGTCCAAGGGCGAATTCCTGACGGTGTCGCTGCTGGAGGAGAAGGGCTATGACCCCCTGGCGTATCGGTTCTTCTGCCTGCAGAGCCATTATCGTAAGAGCCTGGTATTCACCTGGGAGAACCTGGACAACGCCGTGGCGGCCTACAACAAGCTGCTCTCTAAAATCGCGGCCCTGACCCCCGGCAAGGGGGAGGTGGACCCGGCGGTCCTGGATGAGCTGAAGGCCCGGTTTACCAAGGCCATGGACAACGACCTGAATACCTCCATGGCAGTGACGGTGCTGTATGATGTGCTGAAGGCCAAAACCACCGACGCCACCAAACTGGCTGCCCTGGACAGCTTTGACCAGGTGCTGGGGCTGAAGCTGACGGAGAAGGCGGCGGCTCTGCGCAAGGCCCAGGAAGCGGCTCCCGCCGCCGGCGGCCTCACCGTCGTCAGCGAGGACGGCCGGGAGGATCCCCAGGTGGAAGCCCTGATCCGGGCCCGGGCCGATGCCAAGAAGGCTAAAAACTTCGCCGAGGCGGATCGCATCCGGGATGAGCTGAAGGCCCAGGGAGTGGAAATCACCGACGTTCCCGGCGGCGTGAAGTGGAAGCGTGCCTGAGCATAGAGTATGAAAAACGGATCCCCGTGGGCCAGAAGGCTCACGGAGATCCGTTTTTGTGGAAACTTATAAGCATGCTATCCCTATAACGGAGCTCATGAAATGCTATGCGGATCTGTTTCCCGTGACAAAAGACATACCGTCTCGATATGTGCATCGTTGTCCAAACTCAAGCTCATATCTTCCGCAATGATTGGGAGCTTGAATTTGATGGACTTGAGCCACTGGCCGTTGGGCTGCCGTTCCTCATAAATCTGGACTTCGGATAGCAGCGATTCCATGAGCTGCCGCTTTTCCTGATCGTCCATGACGGAATAGAGCTTATCAAAGAAAATCAGCACCTTGTAGATGTTGTCGCCCGTCAGCTTTTCCGCCTCGATCGCCATCTTCTTGGCTCTGGCAGCAACGAGCTGGTTTTCTGTATCCTCGATCTTATCATACATCTTGTAAAGCCGGTCATCAAGGTCTGCTTTGCGTTTGATGTAGTGCTTATCGTCCGGGTCGAGAGAATCAATTTCATCCATCAGCCGTACCTTTACGGAATAGCTCTGGCGAAGCTGCTTTTCATGGGCTGCGATCTCCTGCTCAATGGCAGAGGTATCTACCTTCATGCTGATCTTTTCCTGCATCATGGCGGCAAATTTCGGATTGCTTACCAGCTTTACAATGACCTCCGCAACGGCGCTGTCCAGCAGTTCTTCATTGATCTGCTTCTTGAAGTCGCATTTAT
>ERZ780149.4563-NODE-4563-length-10677-cov-3.219074_pt1 | contig 10677 bp, 10 predicted proteins | sample MGYA00511367_ERZ780149 | MGnify/ENA primary metagenome ERZ780149 (study PRJEB29588, sample SAMEA2153852) | human gut metagenome | biome: human gut; feature: human-associated habitat; material: faeces | place: Denmark | collected 2008/2010 ...
CATTGTGCAGCATTTTGCCCATTTTTCTCATCTCCCTGTGACATATTGTACCACTCTTTGCTGCAATTGTCAAGGGTGACTGCTATTTTGGAAGTTGCTATAAATATAGCGCCCCAGTTGAACACCCTCGTCGCATTTGGATAAACCGTGCCGTCGGTGGCCCCCCCCCGACGGTGAGACGAAAAATTACCTGTTTTTTTCTTCTGCGCACGTTTCTTTTCGGTTGTTTGCCCATTGACTTCCGGCAGGGCATTTGCTATAATAATAAATTGTGCATCAGGGGAATCCTGCATTGCCGGCGTTCCCCTGCCAAAGGTGCCCTCAACATTATTACGGTCGTGTCCCGACCCGGAGGCTTTTTCTCATGGATGTGTTACATACTCTGCTGGCACTGTCCGTCGCACTGTTCGCCGGTCTGCTCATGTCAAGACTGACGAAAATCTGGAATCTGCCAGCCGTGACCGCCTACCTCGTAGCCGGTATCCTCATCGGTCCCTACTGTCTCGGGCAGCTGGGCGTTCCCGGTCTGGGCTTTATCTCGTCGGAGGACGTCGGAAATTACGATATCATCTCGGACGTGGCGCTGGGCTTCATCGCCTTTACCATGGGCAATGAATTCCGCCTGTCCAGCCTGAAAAAGACCGGCAAGCAGGCAACCGTCATCGCGGTATTTCAAGCCGTCACGGCGACTCTGTTCGTAGATATCGCGCTGATCGGACTGCATTTTATCATTCCGGAGCAGCTGCCGCTGGCAGCCGCCATCACGCTGGGCGCGATCGCAACAGCCACCGCCCCCGCCGCCACGCTGATGGTTATCAAGCAGTACAAAGCGGAGGGTCCCGTCACCAGCGTCCTGCTCCCTGTCGTGGCACTGGATGACGTGGTAGGACTTATCGTGTTCGCCGTCTCCTTCGGCATTGCCAAAGCGCTGGAAAGCGGACACATCGACATGGTGTCGGTGCTGGTCAACCCGTTGGTGGAGGTTTTTGTCTCGCTGGTGCTGGGCGCTGTGCTTGGATTGCTCTTTACCTTCATCGAGCGTTTCTTCCACTCCCGCAGCAAGCGTATGAGTATCTCGGTCGGCTTCGTGTTCCTCGCCGTCGGACTTGCCATGCTGGAATGGAAAATCGGTGCGGTCACGGTCGGATTCTCCTCGCTTTTGGTCTGCATGGTGATGGGAACCGTATTCTGCAACCTGTGCGACTTCTCGGAGGAACTGATGGATCGCATGGATCGCTGGACAGGTCCTGTGATGGTGCTGTTCTTTGTAATCAGCGGTGCCGAGTTACAGCTTGAAGTGTTCTCCAAATGGCAGATTGTGCTGATCGGACTTGTGTTCATCCTCGTCCGCTCGCTGGGCAAAATCACCGGTGCCGGCGTTTCGTCCCGGTTTATGAAATGCGAGCCGACGGTGCAGAAGTATCTGGGCATCACGCTTCTGCCGCAGGCAGGCGTTTGCCTCGGAATGTCGCAGGTCGCTGTTTCTACCATGAGTGAATTGGGATTTGCAGAAGTCGGCCTGCTCATTCGCAACATCTCGCTGTTCGCCGTGCTGGTTTACGAACTTATCGGTCCTCTGCTGACAAAGATTGCACTGGACAAAGCAGGCGAAATCAAGGAAAAGCCAATCCCGCCCCGCAAGCTGGCAGCCATGCAGAAGAAGCAGAGCAAGTGATCTGCGCGGAGGGCGGCAAGCCCGAAATATCCACCGATACGCAACGCCCCCTGACCTACGCGGTCAGGTGGCGTTGTGCGTTCGGTATGACAGTACGACAGAGACAGGCAGACAGTTCGACCCACTCAAGCCCCGTGTCCGTCCTGCGTGCTGTTTCCGGTATTCCCGTCCTTTTGCCGGTTTTCCTGCATCATCTTCTCCAGTTGCGACTGCTTGGCAAGAATCGCGTTTACCTTATCGTAAAGATCCTCGATCATGATCTCGGTTTTGAGATTGACTTTATAGTCGTTCTCTGCCCTGCGGCGATCCTTCTCCTCCTGCCGGTTCTGGCTCATCATGATCAGCGGCGCCTGAATTGCCGCTACGCAGGAAAGCACCAGATTCAGCAAAATAAACGGGTATGGATCAAATGCCTTGGTGGCAAGCACGACATTCACGACCATCCACAGAAGCAATACGCCTGCAAACGAGAAAATGAACGCCCAGCTTCCCGCAAATTTTGCGATCGTGTCCGCAGCCCGCTGTCCGAGCGTGTATTTTTCCTTTTCTTTTTCGGGGCTGACCGATATCTTACTGTCCGCCAAAAGGTTCAGAACCTCCTCATCCGTCATGTCGTGACGGATGTCCTTCAGTACCTCTTTCAACAATTTTCTGTTCTCTTTCATGATTGTCCCTCCCTATTCAATGCGCGTTTCGTCATCGTCCGCTTGCGACAGTGCCCGCATAAAGAAATCCGGTCCTTCCTTCTGAAACAGCAAAAGTGCGGTTCCGAGCAACAATTCGGTATGTCTTGCCGGATCGTCAAGCGGGATCAGAAAATCATCCCGCATCCTCCCGATACGGTACAGAACTGTGTTCCGGTGGGTGAACAGTGCATCGCAGGTCTTTTTGAGCGATCGACTGTACACAAGATAGTAGTAGAGCGTTTCACAGTACTGCGTTTGCTTTTTCGCGTCATGCTCGGCAAGTGCCCGCAGTGCCGGCGGAATCAGCTCGGCGCGGGATTCCATACTTTTCAGTAAGAGCGGTGTCCGTAATTGCGACACCGAGCAGACATTCCCCCCGTGGTAATTGCTTTTTACAATCATGTCCAGTGCATCGTGCGCCGCGCGGTAAAGCAGCGGGAGGGCAAACAGGTCATGGATCGGATCCGAAACAATGACCTTCAGCCCGAATTCCTTCTCAAGGTCGCTAAATGTCTCCGCATCCCGCTCTTTATGCAGGAACAGGAACACATCCCCCTTGTACAGAAAGGAATGTGAATCCGGGAAACGGTCTCCGATCTCCTGCTTCAGATGGCGTGTTCCGAGATACTGACTGTGGTAAGCTGTCAGATCTATCAGTGCGAACGCGAACGGATGAAAATCTGCAAGGTATGTACCTACGGTCTGAAGCCTGAAATAGGAGGCGGACGGGAATCCGCCGTCGAGCAGGTGCATCAGGATGTCTTCTGCCGTCTCAAACGGTTTATCCTGGCGGCTGGTTTCGATGAAAAGCTGCTTTGCCAGGATCAGCTCAATCTGCCGCCAGATTTCCGCCGGGATATTCTCCAAGTGGCCATCCGTATCCACGCAGACAAGGTGTCCGAGCCGGACGCCCGTACAGATCAGCGGTGCGAAGCGGCGCCGGAAAGAGCTTCCCTCCAACTTCACAAAATCTGCCTTTCCCTCTGAAAGCGCGGAACTGTTGCTGATTACGGCGCTTGCCTCATATGTGATTGCGCCTTGCGAGACGGCGTCGCGGAACAGCGGATCCGTAAACCCGATGGGGCAGAAATGCGCAACGACACGGAACGCATCATCGAGCAGAAGCAGGGGACACGCCAGATAAACGCCGATATCCGTTGCCAGCTGTTCCAGGTTGTCCTGCTCAAAAAATTCCGTAATCAAAGGGGACAGGTCGCCGGGTTGCCATTGCGGTTGAGACAAGGTTCCACCTTCTTTCCCAAACTATTGTGCCGGAAGCACAAGATGTCTTGCGTTTATTGTACCACAGAATCATTGCTTTTTCAAGAGAAAAGAGTATAATGATAGGCGTAAAAAGAAAAAAGGAAACGGAGTGGTTCCGATGGGTGCTTTGAGCACGTAGCCCGATGAGGGGATTTGAAACAGCATGCCTGCACGGATTGACTGCGGCATGGTGTCCGGAACGAAAACATTTCTGATATAGCAGGGAGGAATTTATTATGGTACCGAGCATTTTTGGTGAGAATATGTTGGATGATTTCTTTGATGGCGGCTTCTTTGGGGCGCACAATCCGCTTTACGGAAAGAATGCAAAGTATCTCATGAAGACTGATATTCGTGAGATGGATGACAGCTACGAGTTGGCTGTTGATCTGCCGGGCTTCAAGAAGGACGAGATCAACCTCGACATCAAGGATGGTTATCTGACTGTCAGCGCAGAAAAAGGTCTTGACAAGAAGGAAGAGGACAAGAAGGGGCGCGTTCTCCGTCAGGAGCGTTACGCCGGCGTTTGCTCGCGTAGCTTCTATGTCGGCAACGTGAAGCCCGAAGAGGTCAAGGCAAAATACGAGTCCGGCGTCCTGTCGGTCGTTCTGCCGAAGGTGGATCAGAAAAAGCTTGCTTCCGAAAGCAAGATTGCCATTGAATAATCCGCAAGGGTACGGCTCCGGCATCTGTGATGAGCAGGTGCCGGAGCCGCTCCTTTTTTTGGGGGGAGCCACCGTCAGGCAGGTGGCTTTTTTCTCTGCCCGGGAAGCGCTGCTTAAAGCAACGCAAAATGGGTGTTCACAACGGAAATCCGTCATGAACACCCTGCATGGAGCTGGTGGCCGGACTTGAACCGGCGACCTGCTGATTACGAATCAGCTGCTCTACCAACTGAGCCACACCAGCGTCGCGGCGACACCGCCGCAACGGGATATATTATATCACATCCTGCGCCGTTTTGCAAGAGGTTTTTGAAAAATTTTTGAGAATTTCCGCGCCGTGATTGGTGACGCAGATGTGCCGCCAGGGTCTTAGCCGTGGCTGCGATATTGCCTTATGCCTTTTTCAGGTACTCGCACGCCGCCAGTGCCGCAACGGCACCGTCTGCGGCGGCTGTGGTGACTTGCCTGATCTGCTTGCGGCGGCAGTCTCCCGCGACAAATACGCCCCGTTTATTTGCCGTGCAGTGCTCGTCCGCATCGACGTAGCCGCCCGCATCCAGCGGCACCGTTTCCGCAAAGATCTGATTCTGCGGCACAAGACCGATTGCTATGAACAGTCCATCCAGCGCCAGTTCCTCAATCTGACCGTCATCCACCTTTCGGATACGGATGCCGGTCAGTTCCTCGCCGCCCAACAGCTCCGACACCACGCGCCCCGTCAGTACCGTGACATTTTCCCGGGCGCGAAGCTGATCCTGCAATGCCGGTTCCCCTGTCAGGAAATCCAGATTCTGAACCACGTACACATGACTGGCAAGATCAGACAGGAGCAAAGCCTCCTGCAGTGCCGAGTTGCCGCCTCCGATCACGGCAACCGTGCGCCCGGAGTAAAAGGCGCCATCGCAGACAGCACAGAAAGAAATGCCATTCCCGATAAAGGATTCTTCCCGATCCAGCCCCAGTCTGCGGTGCCGTGCGCCGGTCGCCAGAATGACCGTGCGTCCGGCAAAATCACCGCCGTCTGTATGTATCAGCCAGCCGCCTTCTGCCGGTTCCATGCCCAATACCTCTGCCGACTCCATCTCGGCACCCAGTGCCAACACCTGATCGACCAGCCGTTCTGCGAATTCATTACCGGACAGAACGGGAAATCCGGGGATGTTTTCCACCTTCGGGGAGAATGTAATCTGCCCGCCGAAGGTAGCTTTCTCAAGAATCAGCACCGAGCGGTTTGCACGGCGTGCATACAGCCCCGCCGTCAATCCGGCAGGTCCGCCTCCGACAATGGCAATGTCGTATACTTGCTTCACGTTATCCATCTGAACGCCCTTTCTTTGCTTTGTGCGGTGTTACCTTTAGACGAGCCCTTTTTTAATACACATGTCGTACTGCTTTTTACGGCAGTTGTCAAGGGCAACGGTTGGCTTGCATTCCGGATCAAACCGTGCGAGTGCGGCTGAGCCCTTGGCGACGCATCTGCTCTGTCAGGAATTGCACCGTATTGCCTTGATACAAAGTATACCATCTTTCCCGCCCGTTGTCAAGCAAAACTCCGCCGCCGAGTCATTTTCTCACCGTTCTTGACAAATTGCGCGCTCTGTAGTATAATAGGGACACAGAGGCGGCGCGGGGATGTGCGTGCCGCCGGCAGTACACGCCGCAGAGGGGGACAGAGCATGGAACAGGATAAGAAAAACGCCAAGGTGGGACAGTCGTCCCCGCCATATGCGGATTCCCCCAACGTGACTGCCAACGGCGGCATCGCGCCCGCAGAAAGGCGGACAAGCCCCGGCAGGAGCGGGAACTGATGCTCCGCTGTATGTACCATACGGTACCGGGGCGTGTTCTGCTCAAAATGCTGAGTGGGCGACGTTTCTCCGCCCTGTGCGGACGCTTCATGGATTCCTCCCTCTCCCGCCCGCTCATCCGTCGCTTTGTCCGGAAAAATCACATTGACCTCAACGAATATACGGCAACACGCTACCGCAGCTTCAATGATTGCTTCACCCGACGCATCCGTGCGGAGATGCGCCCCATTCCGCACAATCCCCGTGCCCTGATCGCCCCCTGCGACGGACGCCTGTCTGCCTACCGTATCAGTGACGGACTGGTCATGCCCATCAAGCAGAGCTGGTACTCGGTATCCGACCTGCTGGGCGGCGATCCCATCGCAGAAGCGTACCGGAACGGCGTATGCCTTGTGTTCCGCCTGTGTGTGGACAATTACCACCGCTATTGCTATATCGACAACGGCACCAAGGGACGTAACGTCTTCCTGCCCGGTCAGCTGCACACCGTCCGCCCCATCGCGCTCTCCCGCATCCCGGTCTTTATCCGGAACTGCCGCGAGTATACCGTCATGGACACGGCGGCGTTCGGTCCCGTGACACAGATTGAGGTCGGTGCCCTGCTGGTCGGCAAAATTCTGAACCACGATGCAGAAGCGCGGGTTCATCGCGGTGCCGAGAAGGGAATGTTTCTCTACGGGGGCTCGACCATTGTTCTGCTGTTGCGTGAGGGCGCCGCGGATCTGCCCGATGCGCTGTTTGAGAAAACCGCGCGTGGCGAGGAAACGCCCGTCCGCATGGGCGAAATACTCGGTTACGCGCATAAAAAATAAAAAACTCGAGGGGAAAACCTGTTTCATCAGGTTTTCCCCTCCCGTTTCACCCTGGCGATACCGCCTTACTCTTCCCCGTATCCGTCCGGATTCATGGTCTGCCAGCGATTGGCATCCCGGCACATCTCATCCAGACCGTACTGTGCGTGCCAGCCCAGCACTTCACCCGCCAGCGTCGGATCGGCATAGCAGGCATCGACATCGCCGGGACGGCGCGCCTCAATCCTGTACGGCACGTGCCGTCCGGTAGCGGCTTCAAACGCCTTGACAACGTCCAGAACGGAGTAACCCACACCGGTGCCGATGTTGTACGTCTCCACCCCGGTGACGGTACGGGCACGGTCCAGCGCCATGAGATGCGCCCGCGCCAAATCTACCACGTGGATATAGTCGCGGACACCGGTGCCGTCATGGGTCTTGTAATCATCCCCGTAGACGTGCAAATACGGGCGCTTGCCCTCCGCCACCTGCGTGACGTAGGGGAACAGGTTGTTGGGAATCCCCTTCGGATCCTCGCCGATGAGCCCCGACGGATGCGCGCCGACCGGGTTGAAGTACCGCAGGAGCGAAATACTCCACGCGGAATCCGCCCGGTACAGATCGCGCAGAATGCGCTCAATCATCTTTTTGGTCTCGCCGTATGGGTTGGTTGTTTCTCCCAACCGGTCGGTTTCCCGGATCGGGACGCGCTCCGGCGCGCCGTACACCGTTGCAGACGAGCTGAATACCAGCTTCCGCACACCGTGACGGCTCATGGAATCGCACAGGTTAAGTGTGGAAAGCAGGTTGTTCCGGTAGTAGCGGAGCGGCTGACTCACAGACTCGCCCACCGCCTTGAGCCCGGCAAAATGAATGCAGCTTTCAATATCGGGGTGCTCGGCAAACAGCCGCTCGGTCGCGTCGGCGTCGGTCAGCTCCACCTCCACAAAAGCGGGGGTCTTCCCGGTAATCTGCCTGATGCGATCCAGTACAACCGGCTTGCTGTTGACAAAGTTATCCGCGATAACCAGGTCCTCTCCCCGTTCCAGAAACTCCACCGCTGTATGGGATCCGATGAACCCGGTTCCCCCTGTGATCAAAATGGACATACCAGCCTCTCCTATTCAATCAGCATTTCTTCAGAAAAACTCTCTCTGCATATGCGCGCCGGAACTTCAACCGTGCATTGCGCGGTGTTGCCTCAGTTCCGCAACCGCCCGACGCAGGATCGCCTCATCCCGCTCCATCCCCATCAGCATCCGGATCTGGGTGCGGGTGCGAACCAGATTATGGTCGGCATACGCGGTGTGGTAGTAAACATCGCCCTCCAGGTAATCCGTAAGGAAGCGGATTGCCTGCTCCAGCGTAATGATGTACGCCCCGTCCGGGAGCATTGCGATCTCCCGATCGGTCAGCGCCCCGGCGGTTCCCTCGACAAAGCCCTCCGCGTAGGCGCGGAACATATCTGCGCGGAAATCCACGCGTTCCGCATCCGGCTCGTCCTCCGCCGCCGTGCAGGCGCCCGTGCGGATGGAATCACCGAAATCGTACAGCGAGGAGCCGGGCATGACGGTATCCAGATCTATCACGCAGACGAACGCCCCGGTCGTCTCATCCAGCAGGATATTCGACAGTTTGGTGTCGTTGTGCGTGACGCGGAGCGGAAGCCGTCCGGCGGCAAGGTCGTCCACGATGCGGGAACCGCGCTCCTGCCGCGCAGTCAGGAAAGCAATCTCCTCCGCCGCGTTCGCCGCGCGCCCGACCGGATCACGCGCAAGCGTATCCAGGAACGCCGCGTAGCGCTTTTTTGTATTGTGAAAATCCGGGATCGATTCGTGCAGGCAGGATGCGTCAAAATCCGACAGCTGGTGCTGGAAATTTCCGAACGCCCAACCTACCATGCGGAAGGTGTCCGGGCTGTCCATAGTCAGTCGGCAGACGGTATGCTCCACGAAATCGTAGGCGCGCCAAAAGCGCCCGTCCCTATCCACATAACGGTACGCCGCAGTTCCTGTCGCGGTGCTGTCCGACGAGCGGACAACGTGCAGGCAACCGCGCTCCGCATCGCCGCCTGCGGCAAGCAGTCCGGCGCGGATATGCTCCGTAACGCGGACAATATTTTCCATGACCCCGTCCGGATCCCGGAAAATATCCGTATTGAGCACCTGCAGTATGTAGCGGCGACGCATTCCGTTTTCATCCGTTGTAATGATGAATGTATGGTTGATGTGTCCGTTGCCGCAGGGTTTTACGTCGCACACCGTGCCCCGGAAGGCAAACGCGGCGCAAGCCTCCCGCAGGACGGCATCCGTAATGGGCAGATCAGTCATGAGCGGTTCGCCTTTCAGTCAGCCCACAGATGCGCGGGGTACACGCCAGCCTCGGTCAGCGCCCGGAGCGACGCCTGCACCCACGGCTTATCCTCGGTGTAGGTCACGCCGAACCACGACGAGTTGGTGGGGTACACGCGGACATCAATCATGCCCGCCTTCATCATCTTGTCCACAGAAGTGGGCAGCAGGCACTCCGCCTTGAGCGGGTTGGGCGTGTTCGGCAGATCCTGCATGAACTCCACGAACTCCTTCTTGAAGAAATCCACGGTGTCGCGGGACAGCCCCCAGCAGTTCATGGACACGACCGTCTCACCGGGCAGGAATACCCAGTTTCCGTTTTCGTCCTCGTATTCGGCGTTGTCGCCGTCCTTGCGGATCTTCAGCCGCTCGACGATAGAGGTCAACATCCCGTTCCCGTCCACACAGCAGACACCGCGGGAGGAGGTTCCCTTGTCGGTCAGCGTATTCTTCACCTTGAAGCCGATCGCACAGCAGTGATCCTTATCGTTGCCCAGCTCGCCGCTCTCCATTTTGCGCAGGTGCGCCGCCAGCTTCATAAACGTATCCCTGCCATAGAAATCGTCCGCGTTGATAACGCCATAGGGACCCTTGATGACGTCCCGTGCCGCGCGCAGAGCGTGCGTGGTGCCCCACGGCTTGACACGTCCCTCCGGCAGCGTATACCCCTCCGGCAGGTCGTCCATGTCCTGATACACCAACGTGACCTTGATCTTTTTTGAAACGCGCGCGCCGATCGTGGCCATGAAGTCCTGCTCCATCGCCCGCTTGATGATGAACACGACCTCATCAAAGCCCGCCTGCACGGCATCGTACACCGAATAGTCGATAATGAAATCGCCGTCCGCATTCATCGGATCCATCTGCTTCAGTCCACCGTAGCGGGAACCCATGCCCGCGGCAAGAACCACCAGTGTCATTGCGTATATCCTCCCCAAGTATGGAATGTATATGGAAATCCTCCCCATCCCCGGATAGGGGACGGCAGAGATGCCTCATCCGGATCGGCATACCTGCGCCGCCGGTATGCCGGCGCCCCCACCGCGGAGCACCGGCATTTCAAGAACGTATTATACATCATTCGCCGGTGTTTTGCATCCCCCGGCAGGATAATTTACAGTATATTAACATTGCCGCCCGCACGGCAGCTTCCCTGTGCAGTCAGCCGCTTTTTTGCGGATACAGCCGCGTGGCATACGCCAGGAACAGGCGACTCAGGCGACTATCCAGGTAGGACAATCCCTGCCTCTGGATGTCCGCAGGAATGCCGTAGTACGCCTCGGCAATAGCCCCGGCGATGCACGCCTGCGTGTCGGCGTCGCCGCCCAGCGAAACGGCATTGCGCACGGCATCCTCATACCCCGTAGACTCAAGGAAACAGACGATCGCCTGTGGGACACTGCCGGGACAGGTGGCGTCAAAGCGGTAGGAGGCGCGG
>ERZ780149.4566-NODE-4566-length-10672-cov-2.601959_pt1 | contig 10672 bp, 16 predicted proteins | sample MGYA00511367_ERZ780149 | MGnify/ENA primary metagenome ERZ780149 (study PRJEB29588, sample SAMEA2153852) | human gut metagenome | biome: human gut; feature: human-associated habitat; material: faeces | place: Denmark | collected 2008/2010 ...
TTGCCGCTGGCGTTCGGCTACCTCGGCCTCGTTCAACTCTTTGGGTGGGGTGGAAATGTAATTGAGGAACGTGCGGTAACACATCGGGTACACCGGGTAAACATGCTCTCGCCATACCGCCTTGTAGCACTTTTTCAATACGCCAGCTTCATAATGTTCGTTCGCAATGTCACAAACCAGTTTGATACGTCGCAGCGTGTTGATATTCCTTTTTACACCTTTTTTGCCCATTCTCCGAAAATATCGCTATCTTTGTCAAAACTTCCACCTTTTGACTCGTTGGCTGATATTTCGGTCGGCGAGTTTTTTTATTCCTGCAGTCTGTCTTGGCCCGTGAACGGCTCGATCTTAACCGTCCCGGCATTCACCTTCCAGACGCGGCCCCGGCCGTCGCAAACCGGGCAGGAAACGACTGATACTTCCATCAGTTTGTCCCCGCAAAATCCGGGGTCGTGAACGTAGCCTCGACCGCCACAGTTGCGGCACAGTTCGACGGTTGCCTTGCGGTACTCTCGCGTTTTACACATTCGGCTTAATCCTCCTTCTCTTTTTTGGGTTCGACATAAAATGTTTCGGCTTGGCCTACGATGATGCCGCACTTCTCCATCAGCGGAGCGATCTCCTCGTTTTCACGGTCAGCAAGGAGTTTGTCTTTCGCAATCGCTTCTTCGGTGCGGATGTACGACGGCAGGAACTCCCGGACCAGTTCCAGCGCGGCCGCCCATGTGAAGCCCCGGGGTTTGAGTTGCGGGTTGCCTGTGCGGAAGCCGATAACGCCGTGCGTCGTTTCCATGCTCCGGCGCTTCGAGAACAGCACCTCGCGCTGTTCCGTGGCGAATACCTGCATGACCTCGAACGACTCGGTTTTCTGCTGCTCCAGCTCCGCGAGCCGTTCGGCGTTCCGCTCCCGGATGGCGACGAACTCCTTGTCCATCGCCGCGTTGATACTCTGCACCTCGGCGTCCGCTGTCGCATAACGGCCGAAGGCTTCCTCCATCTGTTCGCGCGTGATGCCCGACACGATGATCTTCTTTGCTCTTTTTGCCATAAAATTCGTTGTTTTAATTGTTCAGTTGCCTTTTTTGCCCGGGGCTGCTCCGACCGTCGGCCGATATTCCCGATATGCTTTGCAAGCCATTCGCAGAGGCGGGCCGTTTCCCGCACCGCTTCTGCGTAGATTTGCAATGGTTCTGCTAAAGTTTGCTCGATCATGGTTCTGAATCCAACCGCTCGGCGACTTCGTCCTGCTTTGGGTGGGTTAATTTTTCAGTTACCAAGCGACCAATTTGTTCGCTGCTTTACCGATCACCTCCGCGATATTCTTGTTTTTCTTGGCCGGAATGGAGATACTATCTACAAGGTTTTCCGGATTTCCGCAAACCCGACTAACTCCGTTAGTGGTCAGCCCCGCGTTGGTCTTGTTAGCGGCGAAGAACGCCACGGAACAGCCACCGAGTAGGTCCGGATTTGCATCCGTAATATCGTCGATCTCCTGTGCGATCTCTTTCATGCGCCGAAGGAAAGCGTCCGAGTCCATCACAGCGGGGCGCTTTCGCTCACGTTCCCGTGTTATTGTTTTAACCGGAAGGCGGCGACCGCCGACGAGAATTTCAATGTCGCCCCATTTGTACTCCTTGGGCGGACGGATAAGGTTTGCGGGTGCATACTCAACCGCATAGGTCAGCCCCGTAACCGAGTCGAGGACGTTTACGGCCATCGCCGTATGCAGAACTTTCTTTTTTTCGCCGAATAGCGACAGCGGCACAGGTTCAAGTTCTACAAATTCCCGTTCGTAGGGGTCGGCGATGATTTTGTACTCCACATCGCCGAGACGGGTTGTGCTGTTCGTTTTAAGGCACACGGCCTTTGCGTAGTTCGGCTTGTAGCCGAAACCGATGATTGATTTGTCGTTCATAGTGGTATGAAATTTAATTTACAGTGGGTTTTTCGTCTTTCAGTCGTATTTCACAGCGACTCGTTATCACTTTGTTGGCGCCACCTTCCATCTCGGCACGCATTTTTACAGCAATGAAATCTGACATTATTCGCCGTAGTTCTTCGTTTGCAATGGAGGGATCATCCAGTTCTGTTTCTATAACTACTAATTGGGTTATTATCACTCTTGCCATAGTTCTGCGGATTATAGTTGTTTGATGATGATGTCGGCAAAGCCTTCCGTTGTCTTTCTGACGAGTTGAGCAAGAATTTCATCCGGGCCTCCTTTGTAGTCCATCAGCAATCCGACGGTCACATCATACGGGAGCAGAATAGAACCGATACGGATTTGAACCTTGACAACGGGCCATGACTTGGGAAGCCACGATACATGCACGTTGCAGTCCATGCCCTCGGATATGGCCGTGCACTTTTCCAGTACAACGGCGCGGTGGAAGTTCTTGCGGATAAACCCCTTATCGACGAGCCGCTGGGCGAATTGTTCGAGAAATCGTTCTTGTGTGATTGTCATGCTATATTAATTTGAAGTAATCTCAGTTTTACATCTATAGCCCGCCGATTTTTCGGGAGGGGGGGGGATTTTGTCCCGTAAGAAAGACGACTGCATCAGAACGATTGCTGAATTGGCGTCGTTTCCCATTTGATGAGATGGCTTCATATCTGACCACGGACTTGACGCCATACGCAGACCTCTGTGTAGTGACGTATCGGTAAATGCGCCCATGCTCGGTATATCGATAATCCAATTCCACGAAGTCATCCGCGCGCAACTTGGCCGTTTTATCCCGAAACGCATCGAATATCTCGTCCGGAACTGCATTGCCTTCAAACTCATGTCGAAGAGTGCAAAGTTTCTCTATCGGAGCGAACGAACGGACTTTATATCTCCGGTATTCGTATACGATACATTGAATTATACGCCGGACATAGAAGAACAATTTGCGCTCTCCCGCCTCTTCATGCTCAATCAAATCCTGTAATTGGGCGTCAGACTTCTCGCATAAACTCAAAAGAGCATCGGCGAAAAGGTCGTAAGCTTCCTGCGGGATGCCGAGCATCGAGCACCAACGCCGCGAACACCCCAGCCAATCGTTATAGTATCGCCGAATATATGTTTCCAATCCGGGGCACATATCAGTTCGGGATTTGTCGGTTCTCACTCTGCGAGTAGATCGCCATGCTCACCAGCTCGTCGATCATGCGGGAATCTTTCTGCTTATTGAGGAAGGCGTTGTAGACATTGCGCAGCCGTTCGGGAGGAATGCGGTTGAAGTTGTCGGACTTCGTGGCCCGACACGCAATCGCTTTGATGTCGGCGATGTTCTCCGGCTTGCCCTGCATCCGCAGCCAGCCGCCGATGGCCGCGATCACCTGCTTGCGCAGGCGGTCGAGTTTCACCGCATTGCTGTCGAGGCGCTTTTCGAGCGCGCGGCAGATGTTCATCAGATCGTCGTTGTTGATGTCCGCAGAACTCTCGACGCCGTAGCCTTCGATGATCGCGGACTTCTCCTCGGCAGACAGGCGCAGCCTGCTGCATAGGGTGTGGAACTGCCGCAGCAGCCACTTCTGTTGTTTTTCCATTACACTTGTTGCCATATTATTCAGTTATTCAATGTTTGCCAAATATTCCGCTGCGCCTTCCTCCCATATCACGAAGTCCTCGCCGCCTTCGCCCTTTTCCCGGTCCTCGAACCGCGTTGTCGTGAACACCTTGTACCCCTCGACGTGCATCTTGATATCGGACAACTTGCGGATTTTCTCGGCGATGGCGGGCGACGGTTTGCCCTTGTCGTCCTCGTGCGCGAGAAACACGAACAGCTTGTTCGGGTAGTCGTTCACCAGCTTTTGATAGTCCGACATCCGCAGCCCGATCAGACACATCACCGAGTCGATGATCACCACGTTCGGACTCTTACGCTTCGCCAGCCGTTCCCGCAGTTCCGGGATGCCTTCCTTGTCGAGCAGGATCACCTTTGCGCCGACGGCCTCCATGCCGACCCGGTTCCATGCCTTTTGCAGCGAGAGCGACAACCCTTGTTCGAGGGAGTCGAAGGCCACCTTATCGACGAAGTTCGTGAGGTACTTGGCGAGTTGCAGGGCAAACGTCGTTTTACCTACACCGGAATTGCCGAAAATCAACCACGACCCCTTTAATTCGGGACAGCCGAGGGCCGCCTTGAACGCGCCCTCGAACGGGGCCGGGTTGAATTTCGCATCCGCGACGTTCTTGTTGCTGATCGCCTTTGCCATTTAAAGAGTGTTTAATTGCCGTTTAAAGCCTCTTTTTTCGCGGCGTGAACACGCCGTTTCACGCGTCGCAGATCGCACTCGCAATCGTCGATGATCTCCTCGATGGTCGCCCGGTCCGTGACGCCGTTGGCGATGCACACGGCGGCAATATCCTCGTTGTTCACGACGGGCATCGGGACGAACTTCCGTCCTACACGCGAGTAGATTTCCTTGTAGCCTTTCCGATTTGCCTTCACGCCGCGCGTAATGCGCTTCTTGAGGTAGTCGGTCGCGCAAATGACGATGCCGCACTGATCTTCAAGTTTGTTGTACAGGCTGATGAAGAAATAGAGCACCTGATCGCTCAACTTGTCGGCCTCGTCCATGACGATAATCGGCGTAGCCTTGCGCTTGAGGTTGTAGACGGCTTCGGAAACCATTTCGGCAACCGTGCTGCCCGTAGCTTCGACGCCCATCACCTGCAACAACTCGGTGAAGAACTGTTTGCGGTTCCAATACTCCGAGCAGGACAGCACGAACACGTCGCGGTGCTGGCGGGCGTATGTCTGTATCGCCTGCGACTTGCCGCACCCGGCATCGCCCGTCACGGCCATCACCAGCGCGTTCTCCTGCGCATCTTGGAGCAAGTCATACATACGGGTATAGCCTTGGGTCTGTATGACAACCCATTTGCGCGGGTCGTAACCGATCTGCGCCGCGATATTACGCCACATCTCCTCGGTGATTAACTCCCAGTTCCCGTTAAAGATTTGCGAGATTGTAGCGGCGCTTACGGCGTTGAGCGATGCGGCGGCCTTGTTTTGGCTGCCCTTCAAATCGCAGTACGCTTTCAGCAGGTCCGCGATGGCTTGTTTTTCGGTGTCTTTCATATCAGTAGAGATTAAATATTGATTCTTTCTTTGCGGGTTTCGGTGCGATCTCCTCGACGGCCTTAACCTCGATCTCCTTCACATTCACAGCCGAGAGCCGCCGGGCGTTGCGCTGGTCCTTATGCTGGCCTCGTGAGTCGCAGAGTACCGCACGGGCAAGGGTATTGTCGAGTTGCGGGTTGTGGGCGAACAGTTGCTCGACTCTTTCGCCCGCAATGGCGAGCTGGCCCTTCACATGCCCTTCGAGTTGCGTGTTGTATTGCTTCACCCGCGCGAGCTCCGCGGCGTCGCCTTCGGTCCGCTCCACCAGCGCCATCGGCTGCACGTATTTGCTTTCGAGCATGAACCGCAGCGCACCGTCGTCGCTCACGGCCAGCACTTGGTCGAGATTGTCCGGGTCGTACTTCACGTTCCAGCGAATGTGTGCGTACTGCCGGAAGCGCAGGTCGAAGCAGTCGTAAGACCTGCGGGCGCCGAGCAGTTTCACATTCAGTCCCGAACCTTCGAGGGCGTTCTTGTTGCCCGTTTCGTCGCCGAAGTTGAGCAGGTATTGCTCCGTCGAGAGCGGCAGACGGCGGTTTTCGGGAACCTCGGCCCACAGTTTCAGATAGTCGGCACGCTTGGCGGCACGTTCCGCCTCGATGATATTTTCGATCTGCATCCGGCAGCCCGCCTCGTCGGGGAACTCCTTGCGGTAGGCGTTCAGCGCGTCGGCGTTCGGCTGTTTTTTCTTGTCCGAGGTGATACCGAAGCCCGACCAGTTGCGGCACAGTTGGCAGTAGCCCTCGTTCAACGAACGAAAGTACCGCTCGACGGGTTTCGACTTGGCGTTCTTCACGCGGGCGGGCGTCACCTTGTCGCCAGCGACCGCATAGATCGGGAACATGGCTTTCATCGCGTAGTGGTCGCTCTGTATTTGGTTGGCCCGGTAGCGCTGGCCGAACAGATCGGCTGTATGGTTCACGGCATTGCGGACCGCCTCTTTTATCAGCGCCGAGTTCTCCTGCTCGCCGATGGCGTAGCCTATCGGGTAGTTCGTACAGGGGTCGAGGACTACAACCACGGTGAGACGGTTCGAGTAGGTCGTGACGGTGTAGCCTTTCTTGTCGGTGGCAGTCCGCTGGAAATACAACTCCACATCCCAGCCGTCGAGGCTCCACATGTAGAGCGGCAACGCCGGGCGGCGGCGTTTCACCTGCATCGCGCGGTTATTGTAGAACTCCGAAGCGCCCAAGCGTCCGGCCGCCGTTTCCAGCCCGTACTTTTTGCGCATTTCCTGCACGGGGCGTTCGGTGATCGTCTTCCAGCCAAGTTGCTTGGCAACGGCATTGTAGATCATCACGACCTGCTTGTCGTTCAGATTGCGGGGGTCGGAAATCAATTTGAGTATCGTGGCCTTCTGATCGTCGCTCTCGACTTTCGCGGCGTTCGCATTTTGGAACTTGCCGGAGATCAGCACCTCGTAGTTCGCTTTACCGCCCCGGAAGAACTCGTTAAATTTCTCCTGCAAACGGCGCGGATTTTCGGGCAGCGAGTGCGGGAATCGGTCGGCGATACGGGGCAGCGCCTTCGCCGCCTTCGCCCAAAATTCGGACTTCTTGACGCGCGGTTTGCTAACGCGTATGCGCTGCGAGTTGGCCCGGTCGATCCGTGTCCGGAACGCTTCGAGTATCGCGGCGTTATTGGCGTATTCCTGCTGCTTGGTGAAGTCCAAGCCGCGGGTGCCGTCGATTTTATACTCCGCGTAGAAATTCATCGCAACACCATCCGGAACGATCTCGTCGATAAACTCCTTGCTCACGGCCTGCGCTTGCAGGTCGGGGTAACGGCGGTAACCCTCGTTTTTGTATTTCACGGGCAGGCTATCCACGGCGAACAGAGCCTCACGGCCGTTGCCGCCGCGCTGGAGCTGCTCAATCCGCCCACGGAACCGTAACTGCTTAACGAGCGTACCGCTCATTATGCCGTTTGTCAGCTCGTCGTGAGTGATGCAGAGCCTATTGTTGTAAACTTCCATTGTTTAACCTTTTGTTTTTGCTCCCGTGACCGGATTCGAACCGGCAACCTTCGTTACTTGACCGTGCACAGCCATTTCACGATGCTCTGTCCATTGAGCTACACGGGAGTCGCGGTTTCCCGCTGAATAATCGCTATATTTGCAAACCACTTCAAAGTATGCGATTATGAAAACTGATAATCTCTTCGACCCGAAACGCCGTTACGAAGCCGATTACGATGACATCCTCGAATTAGTCGAAAGCCTGCGCAGGGAGCGTTGCTCCGTTCACCATAAAGGTGTCCGTATTGTTCACGACTATGACGAGCACGGGGTTAACGCCTACATACGAAAGGGTTGTTGCAAAGAGTTTACGCAAATGAAACTTGATGCGCTCACGCAGAGTGGCTGCTTTGATTACATAGTTCTCGAAGATTGCGAGGGTTTCGCCTCGCCCTCGCGCTTCCGTGTGGTAGACGCTGTGCGTTGAGATATTCCTGCCGCCGATACGCTTCCATGCGATGTGGCGCAACTGCATCCGTTGTTCTTCCGTGAATGTTCCGTTGGTGTTGATTGCAACCATCACCAGCCTCTCGTCCATCCGGTTAGGCAATACAGTTTGAAAAGTCTTGGATTTCATACTTGGCTGATTGTTAATGAATTTCAAATTCAATTTGTTGCAGCATCGGGTCTAAACCGTAGAGTTTCTGCAAAAATTCCTCGGATGCTGTGAATTCGATAGCATATCCATCGAACCTAAACGGCTTATTATACACGATCAGATGATCCGCCAGACTACCGAGCATTTTGTGGGTTGAGTACGTTTTCATATTGTTGCTATTGAGGTTGTTTTGGAGTTGACTATTCTGTTGCCGAGGTTAGGTTCTCGATGACATCACCCGCAGCCGTCATCGCTTCGTCGAGGTATTCGATCACCGTCTGGGCACGGTCGCCTTTATCGCCGTCTTGGAAGGCTTCGGGCATGTTGTTGTAATACTCCTCCTCTTCGGTTCTGATCTCTTCGATCTCCGACTTGATACCCTCCGTCTTCTCGATAAGGTCCCGGAGGTGTTTTCTGCGTGTGTTGTTCATGGTATTATCGCTTATAAATTCGTGTCGATTGAACTACTCCGCCGCGGTCGATTGCAACTTTGCGGATTTTCTTTGCGAGGTCGGTATTGGTCTGACCACTCAATGCCTCGCTGACGGTTTTTCGGGCTATACCGAACAGCCGCGCCAGTTTTGCGACCTCGCCATGCTCCACGAGTACTTTTGCCATAGATTCAATTATTTTCGTATATTTGTTGCCGAGGTTACATTTGAAACCTCGATGCAAATATAGATAATTATCTTTACTCGGCAAGATAAAAATCATTGTTTTTTTATGAATGAAAAGGATAAAATAAAACAATACCTTGAATATAAGGGTATTAGCAAAAATAAATTTTACAACCAAACAGGGCTGTCGGTAGGCTTTTTGGATAGTGGGAAATCGCTGGGAGTAGACAAGGCAAAGATAATTATCAATAAATTCCCTGATTTAAGCCTTGAATGGCTGGTTATGGATAAAGGCAATATGCTCAATACTGAGGATACACAATTATCTGGGGTAAATGTTGCCGAGCAGTTTCCTTTACGAACAGACCGAAAATTGGATTTACAGAGCGTACCTCTTTACGAACTTGACGCTACGGCTGGGTTGGTGGCACTTTTTGCTGATACAACACGCCCGACCCCTATCAGCCATTTGCAAATACCTGATCTGCCGCCGTGCGATGGGGCTATATATGTTCGGGGGGATTCCATGTACCCGCTTCTCAAAAGCGGCGATATTGTCCTTTACAAGGAGATCAACAACGCAAGCGGTTGTTTGCTGTGGGGCGAAATGTATCTTTTATCTTTCGCGCTTGACGGCGAAGACTACATCACTATCAAATACGTACAGAAGTCAGAGGTTGAAGGATTCGTGCGGTTGGTAAGCCACAATCCCCACCATGCCCCGCAAGAAATTCCGAGGGATTCAATTCGTGCGGTCGCGTTGGTAAAAGCCAGCGTCAGGTTCAACACAATGGGGTGAAAAATATTTTTTTGTGCCATTTTAACCGGAATATCGGTATAAAGAGCTGAAAACAAGACTTATAAACAGCAAAAAACACCGTGGCTTACCGGTGTTTTTTGGGTATTATAGGGGGTCGAATCGCTGAAAAATGCCCGTTTTTTGATTGAAATATGGCATTATAGGGGGTTGAATCGGCTTAATTTGTAACCCCAAATGTAACCCCAACTATAACCCCAACCCCAAAAGTGCCCGTTTTTTCGACAAAACGAAATGTACAATTTTCGGGGAAGGCTGAAATATCGCCCGGTTTTCAAAGGCTGTTTAAGGAGCGATTAAACACCGAGCTGCTTCGCCCCTTTTTCGCCGATTTCGCGCCGTCAGATGGGTCTCGTTAGGAAACGGGCACAAAAAAAGCGTGCAATCCCAATACACGCCTGTAAAATCGAATCTAAATCCAAGTACCGGAGCCGTCCGAGGCCGTCAAATCACGGTATAATCCCAATAAATCACATTTCGTTTTTCGAGCCAAAATTTGACGCTCTGCTGTAAGTTATTGGTTTTCTGCCTGCTGTACTGCTTTTCCTGCTATTCTCTTTGTACTTTTCGTTTGTCTGCCCATAAATACGAACAAATTTTCCTAATCTCAAAATGATGGATTTTATGAACGGTTTTGAAAAGGATAACGAGAATCCATATCGCCTTTATCGTGTGGTAAGCGTCAAAAAGATCGACCGCTGGTTTTTCGAGAAGCATAACCATCGCAGAACCCATGCGAAAATCTATGAAACGGTCATCCGGCCTAAGTTCGGGATTTGCGAAAACACGTTTCTCGACTACCGCCACGAATCCGACGAACTGCTGGAATTGTTCCGGCAATCGGTCAACGTCGAATTTTCGATGTGGCTTCCGACCATGGAGGCCAAGTACATGAGCCCTGTCGAAGCCGACCGCTTCAGTTTGATGCTTTGGGATGCGTTCGACTCGGCTTTTAAATGTATACTCAAAGAGGAACTGGCCTGCCGGATAAATGCCGAAAAGTTATTGAAATACCTGATAATCTGTTTGGGAGAGAAATCTCCCGTCGTGGTGAGGTGACGCGGCTCGTTATTTCGGTAGTCTGATGCCGGGCTCCGTTTTTCTCGGTGATTTCCACTAAAAGTACCTTGTCATCGGAGATCGTGAGCTTGGGCAGCGCGAATACCGTCCGCTGGCGCTGGTGCCCCTTACGACGGCCGGATCATTGCATGGATCGACTTCGGGAAAACGTCCTATCAGTCCCATCCGCTGGACCCGAAACGGGATCAGCCTGTGGAGCGGATCGCGATTCCGGAATAAGCGGGCAGTTATAGCACAAATTCGACCGTGTCCTCGTCGGCATCGCCGAGGCTGAACTCCTTGTCGGAGAAGAGTTCGGCGAGGCCCGTGATCTGTTTCAATCGCAGCAACTCGTCGCGGTCCATGCCGATATGACGCATGATCCACTGGTCGGACATCCGCGCGCGGGTCAGTTAGGCGACGATCTCGCTCATCAGCTCGACGTTG
>ERZ780149.4576-NODE-4576-length-10658-cov-2.662360_pt1 | contig 10658 bp, 5 predicted proteins | sample MGYA00511367_ERZ780149 | MGnify/ENA primary metagenome ERZ780149 (study PRJEB29588, sample SAMEA2153852) | human gut metagenome | biome: human gut; feature: human-associated habitat; material: faeces | place: Denmark | collected 2008/2010 ...
AAATATAATATGAAAATATTTCTTTCCGTTTTATTCGTTTGGTGTTGTACGTCTGTATACGGATATAATAAAATTTCAATAGATACATTGGGTAACGGAATTATCCGTTTGTCTGTAGGAACTCCGGACGAACATACCCCTTATGATTTTTGTCCGAAGAAACCCAAACAGGGAAGTTTGGAAAAACTACCTGAAGGTACGCTTCCTTTTATATTGGAAGATATAGACTTGCAAATTTCTAGCCGTGGTGGACGGGTGCGTATACCATTGCTGAATGACGAACAGCTTTATGGCTTTGGACTTCAAATAGGTTCATTCCAACAGAGGGGACTGAAGAAAAAACCGATAGTAAATGACCATCCTCTGAACACATTAGGATACACGCATGCCCCTCAGCCATTTTATATTTCAAGCAAAGGATATGGCATTCTGATTAATACATTGCGCTATACAACCTTTTATTGTGGCACGCATACTGAAAAACATACCCAAAAGAAAATAATTTCTTCAAATGGTGAAGTAAAGAATTCAACAGAAGAACTTTATGAAAACAAGAAATCAGGCAATTATGTCTATATTGATATTCCCAATTGTAAAGGAGTTGAAGTTTTTGTTTTTAAAGCTTCCAATGTAAAAGAAGTTGTCCAGAAATACAATCTGCTTTCCGGAGGTGGCTGTTTGCCTCCGATGTGGGGACTTGGATTCAAATATAGAACGAAAACAGATTTTACTCAAGAAGGCGTGATGAGGGTACAGGCTTATTTCAGAGATAAGAAGATTCCTTGTGACGTGATTGGACTGGAACCGGGATGGCATACCGCAGCTTATTCTTGTTCTTATGTTTGGAATGAGAAACGTTTTCCAAATCATCGTTCAATGTTAAAAGCCCTGAATGAGAATAACTATAAAGTGAATCTTTGGGAACATGCATATGTACATCCTACATCACCATTGTGGGAGCCGCTAAAAGATTATTCAGGAGATTTTCTGGTTTGGGGTGGCTTAGTCCCGGATTTTGCATTGCCGGAAACAAGAAAGCGTTTCTCTGATTATCATAAACAGCTCATGAGAGAAGGTATTTCGGGATTCAAATTGGATGAGTGTGATAATTCTGATATTTCTGTAGGCAATTCAACCTGGGGATTTCCTGAAATGAGCACTTTCCCTTCCGGGATGGATGGTGAACAAATGCATCAGGCATTGGGGCTATTGTATTTGAGAACATTAAATGATATGTATGAAAGCGAGAATCGGAGAACCTTTCAAGATTATCGCTCTTCCGGTTTGTTCGCTTCTTCGGTTCCGGCTTCTTTATATAGTGATATTTATGGATATAAAGATTACATTCAAATGATCAGTAACTCAGCTTTTGGTGGTTTGTTGTGGTCTCCGGAAGTTCGTCAGTCCGGATCTAAATCTGAATTTTTTAGACGTTTGCAACTAGTGTTGTTGTCGGCTCACGCTGTGGTAGATAGTTGGTTCCTGCAGAATCCTCCCTGGTTGCAATATGATAAAGATAAGAATAATACTGGAATTTTTTTGGCCGACAGTGTTGAAATGGAAAATATAACGCGCAAACTTATAAATACCCGCATGAGGTTGTTACCGTATTTATATGATACATTTGCCCGTTATCATATGGAAGGTATTCCTCCATTTCGTCCTTTGTTGATGGATTTTCCTATGGATGCTAAAACACTGAATCTATCAGATCAATATATGATGGGAGATAATTTGCTGGTTGCCCCTTTACTGGATGATACTGGAAAGAGAAAAGTCTATTTTCCGGCAGGTGCATGGTATAATTTTAATACGAATGAACGTTACGAGGGAGGTAGAGAATACGAAGTTGCCATTGCTTTGGATGAAATGCCTTTGTTCGTTAAAGACGGTACAATTTTACCTTTGGCAGATCCGTTGCAGTTTGTTTCTGAAACTTCCGTTTTTAATATAACCTGCCATGTCTATGGCAATCCTGATGGAAAGCAATGTACATTATTTGAAGATGACGGAGTTAGTTATGATTTTGAAAATAAGAATTGTTACAATTGGTTGACATTGGGAGTTAAAAAGGGAAAAGGCTATTACAAACGTCAAGGTTCTTTCAGTGGACGGAGATATAACATCAATAAATGGGCATTTATAAAATAAAAAGATGATTGGAGCTTCTACTTCAGCTATGATAAACAGGCAGACGAATAATAAGAAAGAGCAGGTGATTACACTTAGGAATAGCAATGGTTTAGTTGCCCGCTTCTCGCCCTATGGAGCGCGCTGGTTAGATATGTTTGTTCCCGACAGGAATGGCTGTTTTGACGATGTTTTGTTAGGATTCAGTGATTTGGCGGGCTATGAATGTGCTTCTGAACAATATTATGGTGCTATTGTCGGACGTGTTTGTGGGCGTATTAAAAATGCTCATTTTAGTATAGGTGAGGAGTCTTATGATTTGGCTGCCAATGATATATATGGTAAACCTACATTTAATCATCTGCATGGAGGAATTTTAGGATTTCATAATCGTTTTTGGGATAGTTCGGTTAAGCAGAATGAAAAAGGAGAAGAAACAGTCATTTTTGCTTGTTTGTCTGAAGATGGGGAGGAAGGGTATCCCGGGAATGTAAGTATTTCTGTGAGTTATACATTAACGGACGATAATTCAATAGAAATGGTTTGTAAAGCTACAACTGATAAAGTAACGCCTATAAATGTGACAAATCATGCATTCTTTAACTTGTCTGGAGTTCGGAAGAATAAAGATGTTTTATCCCATAGTCTTAGATTGTGTTCATCTCAAATAATAGCTTGTGATGATGAATTGATTCCTACAGGAGAGTTGATTTCTGTAGCCGGAACTGTATTGGACTTTAGGAAACCGCGACAGATTTCTGATGCTTTAGTGACTGATTACTTAGGGATTAAGCGACAGAATGGTTTCTCACTTGCTTATACGTTATGTAATGAAAATGACCGTTCGCTTGCTGCAGAATTGTACGATAAAAATAGTGGACGGAGATTATCTATTTATACCAATCAGCCATCTTTGCAGGTATACACAGGTTATTTAATGGATGGTTCTGATGTGGGAAAAGGTAATATTCCTTATTATGCGAATGCTGGAATTGCTTTAGAAACTCAAGGATACCCGGATGCGGTACATTGGAAGTGTTTTCCATCTGTATTTTTAGATACTGATGAAGAATATTTGCAATATACAAAGTATAAGTTTTCCATTGATGATTAGTTGTGATTATTGATAATTCTATTAAGATGCGCCATTTTTGCTGGATATTTATATTCGATTTATTATACTGCTTATATGCCAATGCCTCTATTGGCTTAAAGGATTATACGCAATATGTAAATCCTTTTATAGGTACTCAGGGGGGTGGCAATTGTTTTCCTGGTGCTATTAGACCGTTAGGATTTGTTCAACCTAGTCCGGAGACTACTTCTGATTATTATACAGGTTATGAAGGGAAGCATATTTCCGGTTATCAATATAGTGATCCATATATATGGGGATTTACTCAAACTCATTTAAACGGGGTGGGTTGCCCGTCATTGTCTGATATTTTGTTGTTGCCCTATTCGGGTGAAGTGAAAAGGACAGGAAAACGTTCTGATTTTCGTTCGACTTATAAGAAAGAAGCGGAACAGGCTGCGCCAGGCTATTATGCTGTTGAGTTAATCACTCATCAGGTCAGAGTTGAATTAACAGCTTTGGATCACGTCGCATATCATCGTTATACATATAAAGATAATCAAACGGCTCATCTATTGATTGATTTACAATATGGTAGAAGTTGGAATGTGGACAATATAAAGGATAATGTGCTTGAGGCTGAACAGAAGTTTGTAGATGATTATACATTGTGCGGATATCGATAATGGTCGCGAGACAGTGTCCAAACGTTGTTTAAGGTGCAGTAATTCTTATTGTTTGAAGCTTTGGCAGACATGTAAACTTTTTAAATAGATTAGTTACTTTAATAATAATTTTGTATTATGAAAAACTTGTTTGGTAAGAAGAGTATGTTATTGTTGCTTGTTTATACTTATTGTTTATCGGTATCTATGGCTGTTGCTACTGATAAAAGCTTTCCTGCACAAAAAGTAATAAACAGACAATTTGGGGATGGTCTTAAAAATGTTATTTTTAAGACGATAGAACCTTGTGAAGGGAAAGAGACCTTCTTGATAGAGTCTTCTAAAGGAGTCTTGACCATTAGTGGAAGTAGCCAAGTTGCTTTATGTTTTGCTTTTCGATATTACCTGAAAAATGTTTGTGGAGCCATGAAAACCTGGAGTGGAGAGCACCTTTCTTTACCTGAAACATGGCCGGAGTATAATTCGGCAAAGCAAACGACTCCGTATGATTATAGATATTTCTTGAATGTTTGTACTTATGGCTATACTGCTCCTTATTGGAATTGGGAACGTTGGGAAAAGGAGATTGATTGGATGGCTTTACATGGAGTAAATCTGCCTTTGGCTACAGTAGCGGCAGAGGCCATAGCCGAACGTGTGTGGTTGCGTTTGGGATTAGATAAAAAGGATATACAGTCTTTTTTTACAGCTCCGGCTCATTTGCCATGGCATCGCATGGGAAATTTGAATTCTTGGGATGGAGGGCTGTCTGACAGCTGGCAAAAAGATCAGATACATCTGCAACACTTAATTTTAAATCGGATGCGAGAATTGAATATGCATCCCATCGCACCGGCTTTTGCAGGATTTGTACCTATGGCCTTTGTGGAGAAACACCCGGAGATAAAGTTTAATCATTTGAAATGGGGAGGTTTTGATGAAAAATACAATGCCTATGTATTGCCTCCGGACTCTCCTTTTTTTGTGGAGATAGGAAAGATGTTTGTGGAAGAGTGGGAAAAAGAATTCGGGAAAAATGATTTTTACCTGTCGGATAGTTTTAATGAGATGGAGCTTCCCGTAGCGAAAGATGATACGGAAGGAAAACATAAGTTGCTTTCCCAATATGGTGAAACCATTTACAAATCTATCTCTGCAGGTAATCCTGATGCAGTATGGGTGACTCAAGGGTGGACCTTCGGCTATCATCATTCTTTTTGGGACAAGGAAAGCTTAACAGCTTTGTTAAGTCATGTGCCGGATGATAAGATGATAATAATCGATTTGGGGAATGAATTCCCGAAGTGGGTATGGAAGACGGAACAAACTTGGAAAGCGCATGAAGGATTTTATGGTAAGAAATGGATCTTTAGTTATGTTCCGAATTTTGGAGGTAAGAATTTGTTGACTGGAGATTTGGGATTATATGCATCAGCTTCGATTGAGGCCTTACACTCTAAATATGGAGAAAAATTAGTTGGTTTCGGTTCTGCACCGGAAGGTCTTGAGAATAATGAGGTCATATATGAACTGCTTGCAGATGTTGGGTGGAGTAAATCTGCCATAGATTTGGATTTATGGTTGAAAGAATATTGTATAGCCCGTTATGGGGGATATCCGAAGAAGATGAGTGAGGCATGGAGTTTGTTAAGAAAAAGCTCATATGGTACATTCTATTCTTATCCCCGTTTTACTTGGCAAACTGCTGTACCTGATAGTAGGAGAAAGAGCAAAGTGGATATGAGTGATGACTTTTTTCATGCCATAGAATTGTTTTTAAGTTGCTCTGATAATTTGAAAGAATCTGATCTTTATAAATATGATGCTATTGAATTTGCTTCTTATTACTTATGTGCAAAAGCCGATTTATTATATGTAAAAGCATTGGAAAAGAAACAGATGGGCGCTAAGAATGAGGCTAATAAACTATTGGAAAAGGTTGTTGCTTTGTTACAGCAGGCAGATAAACTGCTTCTGTCTCATCCTCTTCATCGACTGGACAGGTGGGTCGAACAGGCTAGAAACTGCGGTCAGTCTGTAGTGGAAAAAGATTTTTATGAAGCAAATGCAAAACGTTTAATAACAACGTGGGGAGGAATACAGGAAGATTATGCTGCGCGTACATGGTCTGGTTTAATAAAGGATTATTATATACCTCGTTTGCAACTTTATTTTTCCGATAAAAAAAAGGATGATTGGGAGGAAAAGTGGATAACTACACCATGGCATAATACTACGGAGCCCTTTCAAGAACCTCTGGATGAGGCTGTAAAATTGGTGAGAGACGCTGTGGCTTTGTGATATTCCACGCTGCGTGATAAATTGTATATATAGTTTACTCTAAATATTTGAAAGATGAAGAATGCTTGTTATTCTCTTTTGTTGTTTATAATGGTGACTTTGCCCATTCAAGCCAAGTCGGATGGTGATGTTTTAGTTGCCAAATCTATGTTGAAACGATTAATTCCAGCTTATGTGGATCAGTTTCAGTTTAAGAAAACAGACAGTGAGAAAGATCTTTTTAGGATAGAGTCCATAAGTAACTCTAAAATACAGATAAGTGGGAACAATGCTAATTCGATGGCTGTTGGTTTGAATTATTATTTGAAGTACTATTGTTTGACTACGGTTTCCTGGTATGCCAGTCAACCGGTGGAAATGCCGGAAACTTTACCTGAGATTCCAGAGCCGATAGAAATTCCCGCAAAAGTAGATCGGCGTTTCTTTTTAAACTATTGTACTTTTGGGTATAGTATGCCTTTTTGGAAATGGGCTGATTGGGAGCGGTTCATAGATTGGATGGCTCTTAACGGCATCAATATGCCTTTAGCCATAACGGGACAAGAAGCAGTGTGGTATAAAGTATGGAAGGAAATCGGTTTGCATGATAAGGAGATTCTTTCCTATTTCACCGGACCTGTGTATTTACCTTGGCATCGGATGGCAAATATTGATTCCTGGAATGGACCATTACCAATAGAATGGTTAGAGAATCAAGTTGATTTGCAGAAAAAAATATTGTCCCGTGAACGGGAATTAAATATGAAACCCGTATTACCTGCATTTAATGGGCATGTTCCGGCAGCATTAAAACGAATTTATCCGGATGCCAATATTCAGAGTTTAGGTAAATGGGCCGGTTTCTCAAAACAATATCATTGTTCTTTTTTGAATCCTGAAGAGCCTTTATTTTCTTTGATACAAAAGAAGTTCTTGAAAGAGCAGACTCTCCTGTTTGGAACAGATCATATTTATGGGGTAGATCCCTTTAATGAAGTTGATCCTCCAAGTTGGGAACCTGATTATCTGGGAAAGGTGTCATCGAAACTATATCATACTTTGACAGAAGCCGACCCTAAAGCCGAGTGGTTGCAAATGACCTGGATGTTTTATTTTGATCGGAAGAAGTGGACCGCTCCTCGAATTGAAGCGCTTTTGAAAGGTGTTCCTGAAAATAAAATGTTCTTACTGGATTACCATTGTGAAAACGTTGAATTGTGGAAATCTACAAACTATTTTCATGGTCAACCTTTTATTTGGTGCTATTTAGGAAATTTTGGAGGAAATACGGCTATTACGGGAAATGTAAAAGAGAGTGGCAGACGGCTGGATATCGCATTGAGAGAAGGAGGAGATAATATGAAGGGGATTGGTTCCACGTTAGAAGGACTTGATGTCGTTCAGTTTCCTTATGAATATATTCTTGAAAAGGCTTGGTGCACGAATAAGGATGATGAAGCTTGGGTGAATGCGTTGGCAGACCGTCATGCAGGGAGTGTATCTTTGCCGGTGCGTGAGGCTTGGCAGATTTTATTTAATGACATATATGTGCAAGTACCTAAAACAGCCGGGATTTTGCCGACCTACCGTCCTAAAATGGGAGAGAATAGTGGACGTACAAAAACAAATTACTCTAACAAACAACTTTTATTAGTATGGCAGAATTTATTAAATGCCCCGGATTTACGTCGTGACGCTTTGAGAATAGATGTGATTTCTGTTGGTAGACAATTATTGGGCAATTATTTCCTGACAGTTAAGAATGAGTTTGACAGAATGTATCAGACCAAAGATTTGGCAGCTCTGGATATGCGTGCTTCTGAAATGCGTGAGCTTCTGGCTGATATAGACAAACTAACATCATATCATGATTATACCTCTCTATCTAAATGGATTTCTGATGCCAGAGGATTGAGTCAGGATCCTGTAATTCAGGATTATTATGAGAGGAATGCCCGGAATCTGGTGACTACTTGGGGAGGAACCTTGAATGACTATGCCAGCAGAACATGGTCCGGATTGATTAGTGATTATTATTCGGTACGCTGGAATATGTATATAGATGCTGTGTTGCACGCAGTGGAGAGTAAGTCAGAATTCAATCAGAAAGCACTGGATGACGCTATTAAGCAGTTTGAGGATCACTGGGTTTCTTCAAATAAAAAAGTGGAACGTAAGGTTGAAGGGGACTTGATGAATTACGCTCACTTTTTATTGGATAAATATAAAACAAGGTTAGAATGATGAATCGATTAATAGTAACTATAATAGTATTATTGTTGCTGGTTTTAGAAAATCAGGCAATGGCTCAAAAGAAAGAGAAAACAGGTTGTAGTCGGGAACTTGTAAAGTCGAGTCGTTTGGTAAACTATGGTGTGGTGACAGTGGATGAAATTAAGCTGAACATGAAAACTGTGTTAACTTATTTGGAAAAGAATACTCCCTTCCATGTAGTTAATAAACAGAATGGGAAAATCATCACCGAATATACCAAAATGGATCAGAATGCTCAACTTGAAAGAGGGGCTTTCAGTTTGATAAGCACTGAATGGGGAGCTGTCTATTCAGCTATGCTTGCTGCGGCAGAAGCTACGGGAGAGGTGGATTATAGCGACTATGTATATAAACGCTTCAATTTTTTAGCAGAAGTGACACCTCATTTTAAGACTGTGTATGAGAAATATGGCACTACCGATAGTATTATGATCCAACTCCTTGCTCCGCGCACTTTGGATGACTGTGGGGCGATGTGTGCTGCGATGACAAAAGCTCAAATGATGAATAAGGATTTGAAGCTACAATCTTTGATAGATGATTGTTTTAATGTTGTTATGTATAAATCTTTGAAATTGTCTGACGGCACATTTTCCACTAATCGTCCTTTTCGTAACACTTTGTGGCTGGATGATATGTTTAAAGGAATCCCTGCATTGGCATTAAGAGGACGTTATTTAGCGTATGACCAACAGAAATATTTTCAGGAAGCTGTACGACAGATCAATCAATTTGCCGGTCGTATGTTTGTGTCCGAAAAAGGACTTTTTCGTCATGGATGGGTCGAAAGTATGAGTGAACATCCTGCCTATTATTGGGGAAGGGCGAATGGATGGGCTATGGTGACACTTTGTGAAGTGCTTGATGTATTGCCTAAAGAACATCCGGACAGAGATCATCTGATGGACTTGTTGCGGCAGCACATTAAGGGAGTAGCGGCTTGTCAAGGCAAGAATGGTTTCTGGCATCAGTTATCCGACTGTAATGACTCTTATGATGAAACTTCATCTACCGCTCTCTATGTCTGTGCTATTGCTCATGCCATTAATAAGGGGTGGGTTGACGCGATGGTTTATGGTCCGGTTGCTCTGCTGGGATGGAATGCCGTCTCATCTGTTATCAACGCCGACGGACAAATAGAAGGCACCTGTGTAAAGACTGGTATCGGTTTTGATCCGGCGTTCTATTATCATCGTCCGGTGAGTGCGCTGGCTGCTCAAGGTTATGCTCCGGTTATTTGGGCAGGAGCGGAAATGGTCAATTTGATGAAACGCGAGCATCCGCGCATGAACGATGGTGCCGTTTGCTTTTATCCTACAATTCAACGGAGTGACTTGCCTGTATTCTCTTATTCAGAACCGGGGAATCCGCTTCAGTTTGTAGCTGGGGTGAGTCGCTTGGATAAAAAAGCTCCGGTGGTATTTGTCATAGGAGATTCTACGGTGAAATACCGGGCAGGTAACGGTGAATATGGCCGATGGGGTTGGGGAGGCTTTTTGCAGGCTTTCTTCGATATATCCCGTATCACAGTTGAGAATTGTGCCATGGAAGGGCGTAGCAGCCGTACTTACTATACAGAAGGTTTGTGGGATAGACTGTTGCCGGCTATGCAGAAAGGCGATTATCTGATTATAGACTTTGGTCATAATGACAGTGGTCCGTTAAATACCGGACTAGCTCGGGGAGCACTGAAAGGGACAGACGATAAATCACAAAAAGTCGTTCTTGAACGTGACGGAAGTATAGAAGAAGTATTCAGTTATGGACACTATATCCGTATGTATATTCGTCAGGCTAAAGCAAGAGGGGTTGAAGTGATTATTCTTTCTCATACGCCTGCCAATCAATGGCAGGATGGTAAAATGAGGCGTTGTAGTCAAACCTATGCCAAATGGTCAAGAGAAGTGGCCGAACAAGAAAATGCGTATTTTGTAGATTTGAATGATATTGCTGCGAAGAAATTCGAAACGATTGGTGAAGAGAAGACCAAGTCTCATTATATGGATATGGTACATACATCTAAAGAAGGAGCCATGATTAATGCAGAAGCAGTCATTGAAGGCATTCGTTATCTGGAGAAATGTCGTCTGAAGAATTATTTGAAGAAATAGGAATCTATCACTGTATGCTTGCATCTCTTTAGTTCTTACCATTTGTATGGGCTGTATAAAACACCGGAAAAGAATATCACCGATTAGAATAAATTGATTATATTTGTGGCGAGAATAAGCTAA
>ERZ780149.4586-NODE-4586-length-10639-cov-3.814437_pt1 | contig 10639 bp, 6 predicted proteins | sample MGYA00511367_ERZ780149 | MGnify/ENA primary metagenome ERZ780149 (study PRJEB29588, sample SAMEA2153852) | human gut metagenome | biome: human gut; feature: human-associated habitat; material: faeces | place: Denmark | collected 2008/2010 ...
GAGTGGTGGGAGAAGGTGCCGCTTATCACGATTGATTTCCCTTTCAGGATATCGGTCCGCGATGATTCATCTTCTGCGGGAAGCGACATCTGCAATCCGGCGGCGCGCAGACGCTCGACCATCTCACGGTTGACCGGATTGTTGAAATATTGTTTCACACTTTCGGCGATGCGCGGGCCTATATCGTCGATGGCGGTAAGAAATTCGATGTCGGCATTCATGAGGGTGTCGATGTCGCGTACGGCGCGGGCAAGTTTCTTTGCAACTGTCTCTCCAACGTAGGGGATGGAGAGCGCATAGACGACGCGCTCAAACGGCACTGTCTTAGATGCCTCGATGCCGTCGAGTATGCGCTCGACAGTGCGGGGACCCATTCCGGGTAGACGCAGCATCTCCTGCGCGTATTTTCCGAGCGAGTAAAGGTCGGCGGGGGTGATGACCCATCCGTTGCGGTATAGTATCACGACTATCTCTTCACCGATACCTTCGATATTCATCATGCGGCGTCCCACGAAATGCTCAAGTCTTCCGCATATCTGCGGTGCGCAACCCTCTTTGTTAGGGCACATCCAAGCCGCTTCGCCCTCTATTTTTATTAGCGGAGTGCCGCATATCGGGCAATCGGTAACAAACTCTATAGGCTTGGCTTCGGGCTGCCGGGCGTCGACATCAACTCCGGTGACCTTGGGTATGATTTCGCCTCCTTTCTCCACATATAGCATGTCGTGGTCATGAATGTCGAGCGACTTGATTATGCCTTCGTTGTGAAGCGACGCGCGCTTCACGATTGTGCCTGACAGCAACACAGGGTCAAGATTGGCAACAGGGGTGACGATACCCATCCTGCCTACTTCAAACGATACCGACTGCAGTTGTGTCAGCGCGCGTTCTGCCTGAAATTTGTAGGCTATCGCCCAGCGGGGCGACTTTGCCGTGTAGCCGAGATTGAGCTGCTGCCGCAGGTCGTTGACCTTGAACACGAGTCCGTCGGTAGCCATCGGCAGTTCCTTGCGCGCCGTGTCCCAGTGGTCGATAAACTTGTCCACCTCGTCGATGCCGTTGAGCAGCTGCATCACCGGCGCTACCTTGAATCCCCACTGTTTAGCCGCCATCATGTTGTCGTAATGGTTGTCGGCGGGGAGATTGTCGCCGAGAAGGTAATAAAACACAGCGTCGAGCCCTCGGCGCGCCACCTCGGCGGAGTTCTGCATTTTTAGAGTGCCGGAGGCGGCGTTGCGCGGATTGGCAAAGAGCGGCTCCTCGTTAAATTCACGCTCGGCGTTGAGGCGGTCAAACTCTTTCCACGGAAGCACTATCTCGCCGCGTATCTCAAACTCATCGGGCCAGCCTGTGCCCTGAAGTTTCAGCGGCACACTCTTGATGGTCTTTACATTGTCGGTCACCACGTCGCCGCGCTCTCCGTCGCCGCGCGTCACGGCTCTTACAAGATTGCCATGCTCGTAGGTGAGCGATATGGATGTGCCGTCGTATTTCATTTCGCCGACAATGGTGAAATTCTCGCCCATGAGTGCGTCGCGGGTGCGGTTGACAAATTCGTCGACCTCCTCGATGGAATATGTGTTGCCGAGCGACAGCATGGGACGCTGGTGCACATGCTGGGTAAACGCCTTGTTGATGTCGCTTCCCACACGCTGCGTGGGCGACAGCGGGTCGGCATACTCCGGATGCTCCTGTTCGAGCTTTTCAAGCTCCTTCATCATCATGTCGAAATCGCGGTCGGATATTTCCGGCGCGTTAAGCACATAATAATTGTAATTGTGACGGTTAAGCTCGTCGCGGAGCCGCTCGATATGCTGTTTAATCTGTTCGCTCATTGTCGTGAAATCTATTTCCTACAAATTTACGCATAAATCACGACTAATGCCAAATTTATTTGTGCATGATATGGTTCAGTATGGTTTCTCCGGAGGAATGTGGATAAGGTAGAACGGTTACTGAGATGATTATCGCAAGTACGATGACAATCATTACAATGATTCCTGCAAGCAGTGGCTTTGCCGGTATCTCACTTAATAGATGCCTGATTTTTTCCGACCGCAGAGATGTATTTTCATCTTGGTTTTCTTTCATCCTATTTACCCAGTTCAAGTTGATTTTTTACAAGGTTATAATATGTGCCTTTCCTTTCAGTCAGAGAATGGTGGTTGCCGGTTTCCACGACTTTCCCATGGTCGAGCACTATAATCGTGTCGGCATTTTTCACTGTCGACAGGCGATGTGCCACTACCACAACCGTGCGACCTTGATAAAATTGTGTGAGGTTATCCACAATTTCCCGCTCGTTTTTAGCATCAAGGGCGTTGGTGGCTTCATCAAGAAATATGAAATCGGGATTTTTATATACGGCGCGCGCTATCAGTATCCTTTGTTTTTGACCTTGGCTCAGACCCATACCGTCAGCTCCGATGATTGTTTCATATTGTAAAGGAAGCGACTCGATATAATCATGGATATTGGCAATACGTGCCGCAGTCATGAGTCTCTGCATGTCTATTTCTCCATCATCGACAGCAATATTGCGCTTGATTGACTCAGAGAAAATCACGCCGTCCTGCATCACTACGCCACAGTGTCTACGCCACCATTTCAGGTCATATTCGTTTATGTCGCGTCCTGCTACCGACAATTCACCGGAATTTACGCGATAGTATCCCAGCATAAGTTTTATGAGGGTAGTCTTGCCCGACCCGGAGGCGCCCACTATCGCTGTCAGCTTGCCTTCTGCGACATTTATTGACACATCATCCAGTATTAACTTCCTTGAATGGGGGTCATATTTGAAGTTGACATTATTCAGCGATATGCTTTTTGCTCTTGCAAATTCCGTTTTCCCTCCGGTAGTTTCGCTTTCGTTATGTTCATTGTGAATTTCGTTTATGCGCTCCAATGATATTTTTACATCCTGTATGGAGTAGATGAATCCCATAAGCTGTTCCACCGGGGAATTAAGCTGACCGATTATATATTGTATCGCGAGCATCCCTCCGAGCGTCATGTGTCCGTTGATTACAGCCGTGGCGGCAAGCACGGTTATGACTACATTTTTAAGCTCATTGATGAATATGCTCCCTGCTTCCTGTGTCTGTTGGAGTTTCAGCGACTTCATCCTTATGGTGAACAGGTCAGCTTGAATATCTTCCCATTCCCATCGGCGCCGACGCTCGCAATCCTGTAGCTTAACCTCCTGTATTGCTGAAAGAAAGCGGTAGGTCTTGTCCCTGTTGACGGCTTCACATTCAAATATTTCATAATCGAGAATTTTTCTCCGCCTGAGAAATGCACCCATCCACAAGGCATAAGCAAGGCTCCCGAGTAAAAAAATCAGGAATATTGTGCGATTATATATGAGCAGTACTATCCCGAACACCGTAAAACTTATCATGGTGAATAATATTGATAGAAGTTGCGATGTCAGGAAACTCTCGACACGTTCATGGTCGCCGATACGTTGCATGATATCGCCTATCAGTTTTGTGTCAAAGTAAGCCATCGGCAGGTTCAGCAGTTTAATCAGGAAGTCGCTTACAAGCGATATGTTTATTCTCATCGATATGTGAAGCAGCAGCCATCGCCTTATGAAGTCAGTGACCGTGCTGCCTGCTATTATCATTGCCTCTCCGAGAAGTATCAGCCATATCAGCCCTATGTCGTTATGCTTTATACCGAGATCAACGATTCCTTGGGTCAGAAATGGCATTATGAGCTGTAGCACACAGCCCAATGACATACCCGCAATTATATGCAGAAAATATTTTTTGTAGTTGCTCACGTATCCTGCAAGAAATCTGAGCGAGCGCGATTCACTCCCTTTCTTTCCGGGCTTCCCTGAATAAAATGCAGAGTCGGGTTTTAGAAACATCGCGATTCCCGCCTGTGTGCCGTCGGGTTGAGATGTCGCCCAGTGCGACAGGAATTCTTCCGAGGTATATTTTATTAATCCTTTTCCGGGATCGGCTACATGATATTTTCCGGAGCGCGTGACTTTATACAGCACCACAAAGTGATTTTGATTCCAGTGGAGTATGGCGGGGAGTGGCGAACGGCGCAGGTCGGAAGATGCGATTTTTCCGGCGCGTACCATGAATCCGAGATTTTCTGCAGCTTCCGAGATTGCCTGCATTGATACACCCTCTTTTGTGGCATGACACAGGTGGGCAAGCCCCGACAGGCTTTGATAGTGCCCGTAATGCCGACATATCATTGCCAGACAGGCAAGACCGCATTGCATGGAGTCGTGTTGCGCTACAAAAGGAAATCCGGAAAACATTTTATTAGAAATAATCTGATGGATAGATGAAGATGTGTCAAAATTCGAATAACTCATTCTGACACATCTTCATAATGTCAAGCAAACAAGCCGATTGTAATTCTCATTATTAAGTGATTGATTGTTTATGTGTACCGGTGGTTAATCGGCTGAATCCTTGGTCGAGGTGTTACCACGATATTTGCTTTGTGTGCCATTGAAGGTATAGGATATCCCAAACCACACGGAGCGGGAGTCGGAGGTGACCCAGTTTGTAGTGGTACTACCGCCCATATAGTTGACCGTTCCGTATTTGGATGTGTGAAATATGTCGTTGGCTACTAACGATAGCTTGACTGTACGGTTGAAAAACCATTTGTACACGACCCCGGTTACGTCAAAACTGTCGCGTAATAATTTTGATGAGCCTTGGTCACCTTTCGTATTATATATCAGCTGCAGTATTATCATCCAGTCCTTAGGCATCGTGAGAGTATTGAACATGAATACCCCGAAATTCGGCTTGTTAAACGACATGCTTTTTTCTCCCGTATATATGCGGTACCAGGGTTTGTTGAACGACAGCGACAGCCGGGGCTGATAACAGCCGAATTGTGGTTGTGCCGTTATTGAAACTCCCGCGTTCTGACTGTTATGACGCAGATTGACCGTAGTTATTATCTCCACTTCCGGATTGTCCGGGTCTATATAAGATTGACGTGCCAGCGGGTCTTTCATATTATTATACCAAGCACTAAGTATAAGGAATTTCCACATTCCCATCAGGTCGACACTCTGATATTTTGCACGTTTAAGAGCCGGATTGCCTGTCTCCCGGCGATAACGGTTTATGTATTGTACCTCGTTTGAGTAGGCGGAGTAGGAGGGGCGAGATGAAAAAAGCCTGTAATTTAGCTGCAGCTGTACCTGCCCGAATTGTCGTGCCCATGAGAGTGACGGAAAGAGGTCGTTGTAAGTGTGACTCAGACTTGCGTTTTTCTGATGGTTCTCAAAATAATCCTGGTCGAGATGCTCATACCGTAATCCTGCCACGATGCGCCCGAAGGGGAAGTCGCGGGTGTACTCGATGAAAGGGGCTATGCTATGTTCACGCAGCTTTGTGTGATAATATGCGGTGGAGTTCCCGTTTTCTGTGTATGATGAGCGGTTAGAAGAAAAATAGTAATGCGCGCCATATTCCAGTCTGCCTCCCCACAGCTTGTTCTCCATTACAAGTTTTGCTATCACACCCTCTCTTGACGCGTGACTTGTTGAAAGCACTTCATTTGCTTCGCCCTGCTCGGGAGCCTCTTTAATGGTCTGGTCGGCGTCATCGGTGTTACTGTAATAGTTGGCATTGAAGTTGATGGTGGTTTTGCCTATGTTGCCTATATAGTAAGCGTTGACCGAGTGGTAGGGTGACAGCCCGTTTTTACTGTGCTTGTCAATGAGCGTCATCGCTTCTTTTTCACCGCCGACAGTCGATTCCATCCAGCCTGAAGAGCGCGTACTGCTTTTCGGATATCCGAAAAAGTAATAGCTTGCCCCAAATGAACTGTTTTCGTTGACGGTGTAGCTCACCCCGGTGCTAACATATACACCGCTGTTTCTGATTCTTGAGGTCGAGTTGCTTTTGAACTCGACCTCCGGATGTGTATTGAGCATAGTATGTCCGTCTACGGTCTGGCGTTTCGGTACATCATTATAATGTCCTCGGGCAAATATGTCAAGTTTTCCATGTCTGTAGTTAAGATTGGCATTCTCTATTAGAAGCAGTTTGTCGGCATATCCGATATTCGGTTCGATCATGCCGCTAAGCCCCTCGCCTTGTGGACGGCGCGTTTTTATTCTGACTACGGCAGTGGTTCCCGGCGGATATTGTGCGCCCGGATTCGTTATGACCTCCACATTAACGATGTCCATTGAGCGGATTGCTTCAAGTTCGCTCTTGTCACGCATTTCTCTGCCGTTGATATAAAACACCGGGGTGCCCTTTGTCAGCACTGTCCAGTTGTCGCCTACATTTACCAGAAGCGGAATAAAGCGCAACAGGTCTTTTGCTGTGCCGATGCTGCTTAATTCCGTGTTTGCCACATTGGTGAGAAGTCCTGTACCCGTCAGTTTTGTCGACGGTTTCCTTTCCGAGACTATCACTTCGCCAAGTTCTTTGCTTGCCGGGGTCATCGCTATGTCGCCCATGGTGTCTGAGGTTACCGGTGTGTCACTCATCCCGTAACCTACATAGGTGACGCGTAAAAACATCTCTTTTTTCTCATCGTCGGGCAGCGTGATTTTAAACAATCCGTTTTCATCTGATACGCTTCCGGCAATGAGCGATGAATCAACCACACAGAGCGTCACCACATTGGCAAAAGCAAGTGGGTCGCCGCTGTCGGCGGCGATTACACGTCCCGAAAGATTCCGCGCCGGCAGGGCGCAGAATCCTGTTAACAGACAAATAGTGCAACATAGCAAATTTTTCATAATACTACTGTTTTTGTATAGAGTTTAATAATGCAGTTTCAAGATGCTCCATTTTTTGATATTCATGGCACACATTGAATCTTCCGTTTTCATATAAATTTCGATAGCGCTGTTGTCCGCAACCTCCGCTACATACCGGAAACAGATTACAATCTCTACACTTTTCATCGGAAAATGCAGATGTGTCGTTCAGATAACGGTAAAACAGGGGCTTGTTTCTTATCTCTTTCTCTGTAATATAGCCGATTATCTTATCTTCGTTGCTGACATCCTCCCAACACTTGTATATTTCGCCTTCCGGTCCGATAATGTAAGAATTTAATCGTTGCATCATGCATCCTTTCGACGAATAGCCGGGATAGTTTGGATAATTGCACTTCTTTTCTTTTAAAGAGTTGTAAAATTTACCGACATCCTCTCCGGTTATACAAGAGGTGCAATATGCCTTCCCGTCGGGGGTGGGTTCCTCGATAAGTCCAGGATACACATGGATGTTGGGTTGTTCAAGCTTTTCAAAATAGTTATGTAAGTAAATGAAGTCATCTGAATTATTTTTATTGATGTTCACACGAACATTTACCGATATTGAAGGTAATTCTTTTGCTGTCTTCAATATGTTTGATACGATTTTATTGTATGTATCAGAATGATTAGCTTTTAAAAACCTGGTTTTGTTATGATTCTCCTCGCATCCGTCAAGCGTTATCTGGATATGGTTCAAATTTGCCCTTCTGAAAAAATCAATGACATTGTCATTTATTAGATAACCGTTTGTTACGATGCCGTGATTTGTGATTTTTAGTCTGCTGTCTTTCTCTATTCGGTCGTAGATTTCGGTCATCTGTTTAAAAGCCAATAATGGTTCGCCACCATACCATGTTAGGTGGAGATGTTTCGCTGATGTGTGGTCATTTATGAATTTAATAAGATTGCCAATAAAAGTTTTATCTACAATTTTGGGGCGCTTTTTCTCTTCAAAGCAATAAGGACATGCAAAATTGCATGATGTTGATGGGACTAAAACTAATACCAGCGTTTCTTTATCGTACGTTCTTGAAAGGAATCTGACTTTTTCTTCATTGTAGAAATTGTATTGTGAAGAAGATTTTGTAACGATTCCCTTATCTGTTAACTCGCATAATGTGTTTTCGTCTAATTGACGGAGGTCATTATTGTCAATTATTTCATACAATTCTTCCGGGATTTCTGCAAAGAAAGAATTTCTGCTGTTAAATAAGTAACAATGATTATCACGTTTAAACAGATGATTATAGATGGATGATGTAAGCATAAAAAGACAGTTATGGTTAAATGGGAAAGACAAAATGTCTTTCCCAAAATTGCTAAAATTTTCTATGCCAACCTACAATTGCTATAAGGACTATTGCATGGACATGAACCAAGCGAAGAACATTCTACTATTTTCTCGCCGCAGTTATTGGGATTGCAGACTACTGTTAACCCATTACAATTACAAGCTGCACCAGGGCAATCTCCTAAGGGATTGGCGAGACCTCCTTTTACTTCATCCAATGTGATTGGATGAACCGGTATTTCTGAGAATACGGTCATTTTGAACTTAGACATAATTATTTTTTTGAAGTTAATAAATATAATTTATTTGCGCAAATAAATTTTAAATTTATTTTTTTACATTAATTTATTTCACCATAGTAGGTGTTGCCTTCTTCTGTGGTGAGGGTGATGACGGCTGACTGTGGTGTGCCTATATATATGGTATAGGGTAGTGCCGAGTCAAAAGTATCGGTCACGGTAAAGCCGGTTGAGGTATCAGTTACCGTGATATCACATTCGCCTTCCGGGTTACGGAAATCGATGCTAAGTTCTCCATCTCCATACCAACAGTCGACTGTTATCATAGCGGGCATACGAGGTTTGTTCTTATTATTAGGAGTAGTAGGTCTCAATTTTATGTTTTGACCTTTGTTGTTTTGTGATTGTTGAGCCGAAAGATTGACCGGCGAATATACCGACATGCTTATTAAAAGCACTCCGATGGATAGTAAATGTAAATTTCTCATAATTTTGTTAGATTTGATTTGTTGCAAATTTAACGTAATAATTGTAGGTTTAACAAAATTTCCACAATCAAAATTTTCTTCAATGTCAGTTATAATATGCTGAATATTAGACAGATATACCTTGAAGAAAAACTAAATTTTCTTCAAGGTATAATGTGCTGACTATCAAATGATTATAAGGTGATTGACGAAAAGCGGTATAATGCTTTGGTGTTTAGTGTGTTATGATAGATAATCGATAAAATTCTGCTTGTAAGCCGTGTCTGATTTCATAATTCGCTCTTTTAGACGCGCTCTTTTTGTATATAGTGATTTTAGCTTTATGCCTGTCAGGAGGCTGATGGCTTTTTGTGACAACCCGGCTGCATTAAGCATAAAAATGGTTGCATCTTCTTTGGTTGCGTCGGGAAATTCATTGCGGAAATGCGTCATGATACCGTCAAGAGCATCATTTACCATTTCCTCTATCTCACCCATGCTTTTTGAAGATGCCAGATTTTCCAGCTCTTTTTCAACCCGGTTATATATGGCTGTTTTAGCAGTGGGAGAGTCGGTGTTTTCGTAATATTCATCAAGAATTTTATTAATGGAGTTGAAGTGTCCTCCAAGCAACCGGTTGACAAGTTGCCGTAGTTTTGCTTCTTGCTGTGAGACTTTCGGTTGTGCATCCGCTTTTTCTGTGATATCAGTAAGCTGTGATTTCAAAAGGTGACATTCGTTTTCCCGTTTATCTATTTCAGCAGATAGAAGAGCAACTTCGTTTATTTTAAGTTCGATGGCATTGTTTTTCAGCGTCATTCTTGTCTTGAAGAAGGCTATAATGGCTGCAATAATAGCCACAGCGATAATTATACCTACAATGACATATTCCCGCATTTTGCTTTCTTTCACAGCGGCAAGTTCAGTCTGATGGTTATAGAAATCGCGTTGTGACCCTAAGGCTGATTGTTTTATCGATTCTTCAACTAATCGATTTTGTGTCTCGATGATTCGATGAGTAAAATTTATTATTTCATTTTTTGTACCGTATAATTTAAGATATCCCCAATTAGCAATGTCTGCCGCAAAATAATCGTTAATATTATCTTGTCGAGCTAATTGGTATGCGGAATCGATGTATTGTTTCGCAAGTGTTTTATTCCCAAGTATGGTTTCTACGTATCCGATATTCCCATATTCTATTGCTGATAACTTTGGGAAATTAGGTTTAATAAAGCTGTCGAAATCATTTTTAGCATTTTGATATTCTCCTTTGGCAAAGTGATATTCGAATAGCGTATTTATATAGTTGTGTATAAATGATGAGTCTGACAAAGCATCGTTTTCTTGGACCTGTATTGTGTCAATAAGAGAACGTGCTTTCTCATAGTTGCCGATATTTATATAGTCGTTTGACAGATTTAGAAGTGCCCATTGATGAAAATTTTGTTTTCCCGTTTTGGCATAAGAAGCGACTGCTATATTACGGTAATTGATACATTCATCGTAATTGTAAGTGGAGTTAAATATGTCGGCGATGAGGTCGGCGGTTTTGCCGGTCCAGAACGGGTCGTCGAGTTTGACGGCAATCTCGTAGGCGTGGGTCCCGTCGGCAGCCGCTCGGTCAAATCGGCGGTCATTATAATATGTTCGCGCTTGGTAGAAGAGCGATTTCATGAATTCCGGAGAATCGGGATGGTCGGCGTAGTAGCGGGTAGCCGTCGCGATAAGGGAGTCGGAGGTGACGTCGATATAGTTTTTGTCGAGAGCCTGTGACATCAATAGGGCGTAGCGCGCCTTTGTCGCGTCGGCGGTAATGCTGTCGCGGTTAATTGATTCAAGTATGCGGAGTGCCGAGTCGGGGCGG
>ERZ780149.4589-NODE-4589-length-10631-cov-2.133983_pt1 | contig 10631 bp, 7 predicted proteins | sample MGYA00511367_ERZ780149 | MGnify/ENA primary metagenome ERZ780149 (study PRJEB29588, sample SAMEA2153852) | human gut metagenome | biome: human gut; feature: human-associated habitat; material: faeces | place: Denmark | collected 2008/2010 ...
TACCAGAAACTGTTGAGCAAAAAAGAGGATATTAGGAGAAGGATATTAGGCGATGAGTAAGATTTACGATCAGTACAGAACATCAATAAACACTTTATTTAGCGTTTTATATGCCACGCTTCAAGGAAAAAAAGTCCCTCATAACGATGTCGTTCAGAAGGTTAAACAGTTATATCCTATTATTTTGCCCGACTTAATTGCTTCACCGGATCATAATGCCATTGTTAAAGAAGTCGTTGACCGTTATGTGAGCGAAGTTGGAATAAAGACATTTGACCCCGAGTTCATTGATCTTGACAAGGAAGCAAAATATTGGCTTTACAAAGAAAAAGACCGCATTCCGCACCCCTTCTTTGACCGATACAAACTGTATCTTGCAAATGATGGATTCGAACCGAAAGTAATTGATAATATCGAGTTGACTTGCGAACGTATATTAGCAAGGTGTGCTAATCCCAAAACGACGGCATTGACTGAAAAAAAGAAAGGCCTCGTTGTTGGTGATGTTCAATCCGGTAAAACCGCGAACTATCTTGGTCTGATCAATATGGCATATGATTACGGTTACCGCATTGTAATTCTTCTTGCCGGAACAACGAATTCTCTTCGTGAACAAACTCAAAAGAGAACGGACAGCGGTGTGATTGGCGCAAAGAGTGACTCGATAGGAAACTCAATTGAATTCCTTGGCGTAGGTTTGAACACAAACGAACACTTTGCAGTTCCGTTTACCAATCAGGTAAACGATTTCAAGAAATTCATGCAAAAGAATTTAAATGTTGCGATTGCAGATATCAATAAGCCGGTTGTTCTGGTTGTAAAAAAGGTAAAAAGTGTTCTTGAAAGCGTTGCGGAAAGACTGCAATCCGAACTGCGGGACAAAGGTTTGGACTGTAAGAGTATTCTTATCATTGATGATGAGGCTGATAATGCTTCAATTACAACATCAACCGACCCGGAAAAGCCCACTACTATTAACAAATGCATCCGTGATATTTTTAATGAATTTCCAGTAGCTTCTTATGTAGGATATACTGCTACTCCTTTTGCAAACATTTTTATTAACCCGAATGATGACGAAAATTATTTAGACTTGTTTCCTTCTGATTTTATTGCTCAACTTCATGCTCCAAGCACTTATTTTGGAGGAAGACTTGTATTTCCTACCGGAGATTATCATTCCAAATACGTTCGCCTTATCTCTGAAAACGAGCCAAACTTTCTGCCCGTTATTCACGACAAGTATGTCTCATACCCCGCGATGGCAGACAGTTTGAAAGAAGCAATTCATTCCTTTTTAATCTGCAATGTCATTCGCACTTTACGCGGTCACGGACTAAAGCACCGTAGCATGATGATAAATATTACCCGCTTTAACGACACACAGGCATTAGTATGGGAACGGGTGACTGAATATCTTAAAAAAGTTAGAGATGCTATAGAACAGCTTAGTGATATGCCGGTGGATGATTTTTGCAAAAATCAGTATTGCCGTGCGATTTTTGAGTTATACCGTGATGATGACTTTTTTAAGGATATTCGAGAAGGTACAGATGACGGAATTACTGAACCCATTTCATGGGAACAGATTCAGCACGGGCTGTACGATGAAATCGAACAGATTACGGTTGTTGTAATCAACTCGAGAAACGGTCAAATGAATAACATTGATCCGTCCGGCAGAAAAAAGCGTTTTGATTATGACGACAAAAAAGAAAAAGGGGCTCGTGTTATTGCTATTGGTGGCATGGTCCTTTCCAGAGGTTTAACTTTGGAAGGACTTATGACAAGTTATTACAGCAGAAATGCCGGTGCATACGATACGCTACTCCAAATGTGCCGTTGGTTTGGATATCGCCCAAAGTATATGGATTTATGTCGGATTTATCTCTCTCAAGTTAGCATAGATCAGTTTGATGCAGTGTTAACTGCGACCGAGGATCTCAAGGAACAGTTCAGCGAGATGCAGCTTAGAGACAAGAAACCGATAGATTTTGGACTGATGATTAAAGAATGCCCGGACACTCTTGATACTACGCTCCTAATAACGAGCAGAAACAAGATGCATGGGACACAAGTATTTGAACGTAGCTTGAATTATAGCGGTGTTTATGCAGATACTTCCAAAATGCCAAAAAGTGCGGCTCTCAATCGGAGAAACATCGAAGCGTTCACACGTTTCTGCAAAAACGTAGAGTTCTCTTGGTTGGGAAAAGACGGTTCTTCCGCAACGCATAGATACTATATGGCTCAGAATGTTTCTCAGCACTATATCGCTCAACTTTTCAGAGACATTTCAGTTCCAATTGAAAATAAGAAATTCAATACTGAAGGATTGGCTGAATATGTCGAAGAAAGCGATAAGTTCAAATATTGGGATGTTGTTATTGCAAGCGGAAGCGCAAAAGACCGTGAGCCTTTTATGGATGTTCGGCCGGTCGAACGTAGTTTCCATATGAAGAGCGAGAATGATCTTATTCGTATCGGCGGTGCTAACAACCGTGTCCTTGATCCGGGATTACTCAATGCCGGTCTTTGGTACAAAGAGGGAGAAGTCTTATCTGCGAAGGAGTATCTGAAACGCAGGGCAACACCGATCCTTATAGTATTTCCGATTGACCTCAAAACTGATGATTCTAACAGTGATCAACTTTCTCCAGAGGTTATCGCCGAAAATGAATGGAAGCGTAAAGTAAAAGCCGGATTTGGCGATGATGTTTTACTTGCGTTTGCGTATGCTTTTCCAGACACTGAAACAAAAGTAATGGTTAAGTATAGAGCCAATGCAGTAATGATTGAGCAGTTGACTGCAGGAATCGAAACAGACGATGAAGACGAAGGAGTTGACGATACTGATGATTGATTTTCATGAAATATATAATGAATTGTCAAATCAAATGACTGGAAATCAAAAGAAAATTTCTGTGGACTCATGTCTTGAAGTTTTCTTTGGATACAGTTTTGAAAGTAATTTGCGCCTTTCCTTTATGTCGAAAAGCGCTCCGCCCAAAATCGAGTCAACGAGAATTCTTCATGTCGTTCAAGGACGTGAAAATAAAGATACATACTGGACATCTTTTGACCTTTTGAATGCTGATCTTCGGGAAGCGTATTTCAGTTTCTGTGAAAACCTCATTGATTCCATTTCTGGAATCTCCGACGAATCTGTTGCCTTAAAACTACTGAAGCGCAGATTCATTACTTGGAAGACACTATTCCAAAAGACCTCAGGCAATGATGTTTCAAAAGAAAAACTTCTCGGTGTATTTGGAGAATTAACCGTTCTAAAGGATGTTATTGCTCCAATTTACGGCATCAATACTGCTGTTCAGTCATGGGGCGGTCCAGATATGCAAAGCAAAGACTTTACCGTGGATAATACATGGTATGAGGTAAAGACTATTGGTGCGAACGCTGACAGTATTCATATTTCATCACTTACACAACTGTCATCGAGTTATTCAGGACACTTAGTAGTAGTGCGAGCAGAAGGCGTTTCTCCCGAATTTACCGGAAAATGTTCTGCTCTTATTGATTTAATTAAAGAAATCATCCTTATGATTGCAGATGAAAATATAGAAAATCTGCTTATTAGAAAAATACAGGGCGTCGGAATTGATGTTTTTGGGAGTGAACTAACCGATAGGTTTGATATTAAATCCGTTACCAAGTATAAGGTCGAAGACGGATTCCCGAGGATTACGCCAACAGATGTTCCACATTCTGAAATAATAGGGGTTAAGTATGAAATAAGCGCAGCGGCAATTAACCGTTTTGCGGAGGAGTAATTAATGGATATTCTTGAGTTTCGGGAAAGTTACATAAACGAGGATATTAATGCTGAAGCAGTCAACACTTCAAGGTATCCTGTTGAAGTATTTATTGATAATGCAGCCGACATATTAAAAAACGACTACTCCCTTATTACTGATATGAGCCAATGCTTTTATTCCTTTTCCAAAGGGACAAGAGCGTATAAAAATATGCATATCGATGCCGCTTATTTGGACCTTGCCTCAAATAAGCTTGATTTGCTGTGTGCTGACTATAATGAGGGAGAAATAACAAGCATAACAAATGAGGTTGTCAATAGAGAATCTCAGCTTTTGCTCAACTTCTTCGAAAACTCACTCAAGGGTTTCTTTGTATCTGCGGAACAGGCTGACCCTGCCGTTCAACTTGCCCGGGACATTAGACTCAACTTCAGAGATATTCATACAATTCACCTTTTCATCGTAAGTACTAACAAACTGAGCAAGAGCGTTAAAAAACTTGATTTACCGGACTACACATTCCAAGAACACACTTTCAAAGTTACATTGGACGTCCTTGATATTGAAGGCATTTACCGTTCAAAACTCGCCGGTTTTGAAAAAGAACAAATCACAATAAAATGTTCGGATTTCGGAATAGACGGTATCCCTTGTATTAAAGCAAATATTGAGACAGATCAGTATGAGTCCTACCTTGCAATAGTGCCCGGAACTTTCTTGGCAGATATATATAAAAAATACAGTTCTGCGCTTCTTGAATCAAATGTACGTTCTTTCCTGAAGTTTAACGGGTCAGTTAACAAAGGTATTCGTGGGACTATTTTGAACGAGAAATCAAGATTTTTTACATATAACAACGGAATATCCACAACCGCGAGATCTGTGACTGTTGTGTCGGATCCCGTTATCGGTAATATGATTACTGAGTTTAATGACTTACAGATTATTAATGGCGGTCAAACAACTGCAACACTTGCCGCAACAAACATCAAAAACAATGCCGATTTGAGCGGCATATTCGTTCAAATGAAACTGACTGTGCTTAAGGATGCCGATCCGGATCTGATACGGAATATCGCAAAATACGCCAACAGTCAAAACAAGGTCAAGACTGCCGATTTGAACTCAAGCCACCCGTTCTATGTTCGAATGGAAGATTTCTCGCGAAAAGTATATGCCCCGCTTGCCAGCGGTAGTTTGGTTCAGCAACTTTGGTTCTTTGAACGCGCTCGTGGACAGTATGAGCAGCCTCTGATGCAGATGACAAAGACTCAAGCAAATAACTACAAGCTGACACGTCCTAAAAGCATGAAATTCACCCTTACCGATTTGGCGAAGTATATGAATGCAGCAAATATGCTACCGCATTATGTTTCTTGGGGCGGTGAAGTAAATGCAGCTCACTTCCACAACGAGATGGAAAAGCAGTGGAATAAAAATGATGCTGTATTTAATGAACTCTTCTATAAAGAATTAATCGGGAAAAAGATTCTGTTTACAAAAATTGAAAACGTTATTTCCGACCAGCAATGGTATCAGGAGAACAGAGCCTACCGCCCGCAAATTGTTGCTTATACTTTCTCAAAATTGGTTCTATCTGCTAAGGAAGTACACAAAGAAATAAATTACCGACAGATTTGGGATTTGCAAAGTGTTCCCGAAGAGTTTGAGCGAGATATAGCAAGAATAGGTAAGATTGTATTTGACAAAATAAACGACCCGAACCGTTCAACAGCTAATGTTGAAACATACTGCAAGAAACAAGAGTGTTGGGATATTATTTCGAAAGTCCCTTATTTGATTTCAGATGAATTGAGAGAAATTCTCATATCTCCTCAAGAAAAAGCGATTGAGGAAACCGCAGCTAAAAAAGAGCAGAAATTTGATAATGGTCTTTTTGATGAGATCGCTATTTTTAATAAGGGTGCCGATTATTGGGCTTCAATGATTGAACGCGGTAAATCTCAGCTTGTCTTAAATAATGCCGATGTGTTTGCTTTGGGAGATGCGATTAAATACTGTCAAATGCAATATACGCAATTAAGCAAAAAGCAAATAAAAGCTATTACCGACGTTATTGCAAAATTAAAGGAAAATGGCATAGAATAAGAGGCAATATTATGGACAACCGTTCAAAGGAAGCAAGAAGCCAGAATATGGCGCATATTCCGAGCAAGAATACTAAACCGGAAGATACGGTGCGTAAGTACCTTTTCAGTCATGGTTTTAGGTATCGGAAGAATGTTGCTTCTCTCCCAGGAAAGCCAGACATAGTGCTTCCCAAATATAAAACAGTTGTTTTTGTAAACGGGTGCTTTTGGCATGGACACGAGGGATGTAAATGGTTTGTTCCCCCAAAAACCAATACTGAGTTTTGGAACGCGAAATTCAAATATAATATCGAACGTGACAAGCGAAACTATTCATTGCTTTCAGAAATGGGTTGGAAAGTATTGATTGTTTGGGAATGCGAAATAAGACATTCTGATTCGATTGTCACGCTCGAAAAACTAACGGAACAAATAAAACAAAGATCTGATGATGGAAGCAAATGAGGCATTCTTATGATTAACGATGTTAAACTCAGACCATTGTACCTTGCTAAAATCCTCTTTGAGCGTACGGACGAGGATCACAGTCTGTCAACGAACGATCTTATCCAAATCCTCGAAGAAGAATATCATATCCATTCCCACAGACAAACATTGGGGTCTGATATTGAGCTTCTTCAGGAATACGGAATGGATATTCAAGTGACGAGGTCTGCTCAAAAGATGTTCAATCTCGTTTCCCGTGACCTTGATTACGCGGAATTAAAATTGCTCATTGATGCGGTTGAATCAGCCAAATTTATATCTAAGAAGAAAAGCGTCGCGCTTGTTGAGAAGATTACAAAATTAGCCGGAGGTTATAAATCCGCCGAGCTGAAAAGAAACATCTCCGTTGAACGCCGTATAAAGAGCGAAAACGAGCACACGATTTATATTATTGACGCAATCAACGAGGCGATCAATCAGGGAAAGCAGATACGTTTTCAATATTTCCAGTACAATGTCAAAAAAGAGCGGAAGACGAAGTTTGATGGCTATTGGTACCGGTTAAGTCCCTACCGTCTTGTATGGAACGGTGACTATTACTACGTTGTCGGATATTATGACAAGTATAAGAAGGTCATTAGCTATCGCGTAGACCGTATGGCAGGGACTCCCGAAATATCCGATCTCGATTCAATTCCTCTGCCGGAAGGGTTTGATCTCGACCATTATCTTAATTCGATGTTCCATATGTTCAGTACGGAACGTGAAAAGGTCAGCTTAATCGTCGAGAACGATTGCATGGATGCTCTTATCGACCGCTTCGGAGAAGACGTTGAAACATACGCCTACGATATGGAACACTTCCGAGCCGAAGTGGAGATCGCCGTAAACAACGTATTTTTCAGTTGGATTTTCGGGTTCGGCGGTAAGGTTAAAATACTCGGACCGGATAAGGTGAAGAACGACTATATCGACTTGATTCGTCGAGCAGCTACATCGTATGATATCTGTTCTCAGCCATCAGAGAATAGTGTATCCGAACAGGTTGATGTAAAGCAGTAAAAGGTTTTTCGCGGTCCATGTGGTGGTACGCAATAAACAAAGAAAAACGTCAGGGAGGAATCTACTCGAAATGCACACCAAATCATGGGAAGAAATGACTCCCGAAGAAAAGAAAATACAGCTTTTCATAAAGCAGAAAAATACTCTCGATTCATTCCTTGCCCGCAATGCAATCTCCCAAGCCCAATACGATAAAAGTCTTGGAGATCTAACCGATAAAATGGGAATGAGTAAAGTCCTTGAGGAATTATCTCAAGCAAAGGAGCATTGACGTGACGGATATGAACATATTTGATAAACTGAACGAAAAGCAATGCGAAGCGGTTAAAACAACCGAAGGATATGTGCGCGTCATTGCCGGTGCAGGAAGTGGAAAGACCAAACTGCTGGTCAGCCGATACGCCTATCTTGTTCAGGAATACGGCATTGACTCTGCTAATATTTTATGCGTCACATTTACTAACAAAGCCGCCGGAGAAATGAAAAAACGCATACGCGCACTCATCGGACCGGAATACGATACCTCCTTGATATGCACTTATCATGGCTTTTGTGCGAGATTACTTAGGGAAAATCCCGAGAAACTGTTTTTCACAAAGGGTTTTCAGATTATCGATACCTCGCAGCAAAAAGCCATTTTGGAGGACATATATCAAAAGCATGAACTCAAGCTGGATTATGCCAGTTTTGAAAGCATTCTCAAAAAGATTAATTTCGTAAAAAGCACGACGGACTATGTTCCGAGATTCTGCAGTCCCAAACCGTGTCAGATATTAGGCGAGATAAAGAACCAGGACGATCAGATCATCGAAGAATTCATGCAGCGTCAAAAAGCGATTTACTCTCTTGATTTCAGCGACTTGATGAGTATGGCACTCTACCTTCTGGAAACAGATGCCGAGATCAGAGAAAAATGGCAAGACCGGCTGAATTATATCCAAGTGGACGAGTTTCAGGACAGTTCAAAACGTGAGCTGAAGTTGGTTGACATTCTTTCTGGGAAATATAATAACCTGATGATTGTCGGCGATCCAGATCAGAATATCTATGAATGGAGAGGTTCTGACGTCAAGCTCCTTGTCGATTTTGATAAAACACATACTCCCACTACTACTATTTTTCTGAATCAGAACTATCGATCTACGCCGCAGATTCTGCGTTGTGCCAATCACCTTATCGAAAAGAACGAGATACGCTTAAAAAAGGATCTCTTTACCAAATCCGAAAACGGTGCGGCTGTTATTCATTATCATTCCAAAAATGACAACGACGAAAACAACGCAATCATTGAAAACATCCAGAAGCTCAAAAAAGCGAAAGGCTACAGTTACTCTGACTTTGCTGTCCTTTATAGATCTGGGTTCCTTTCCCGTGTAATTGAAAAGAAATTCGTTGAGAACAATGTCCCGTATGAGATTTTCGGTGGTGTGAAATTCTATCAAAGGATGGAGATTCTTGACATCGTCGCTTATCTCAGATTGATTGCTTTTGATGACGATGTTTCTTTCAAGCGAGTTATCAATACCCCACGCCGCAAATTCGGTCGAACCAAAATCGCTCATTTGGAATATCTGAAAGAAAATGCCGTTTCTCTATTTGATATTGGAGAAGGAAAAAGAAGTCTGTTTGAAACATTGAAAAACTCTCTTTCAGATTCTGTATTCAAAACGAGTGGTGCTTCTGAATTTGTTGGTTTTATTGACCGTATGCGTGATTTGACATCATCTGCAAGGATATCTGAAATCGTGAATTGCGTAGTCGCCGAATCCGGATACGAACAATACATTAGAGAGCTCGGAGACGAAGAACGACTTGAAAACCTTTCCGAATTCAAACGTATAGCGAATGAATTTGAACGCTCTTTCGGAGAAGATTTGACGCTCTCTGAATTTCTGCAGCAAATCGCGCTTCAGTCCGGTGAGGATGAAGAAAAACCACGTGATGCCGTCAAAATGATGACCATACATTCGGCTAAAGGTCTGGAATTCCCGGTTGTATTTGTCGTCGGCTTTACGGAAGGAATTTTTCCCTCTTCAAAACCATTGAGGAACGAAAGAAACTCGGACTGGAAGAAGAACGCCGTCTTTGCTATGTAGCCATCACACGTGCAAAAGAGTATTTGTTCATCATGGATTCCGAAGGAACCTCGGAGAAAGGTATAAAGAAGCTGCCTTCAAGATTTCTGCAGGAAATCGGCGAAGGAAACTACACTCGCATAGGGAAAATATCCGAAGAATTAATGCGGGAAGCATACGGCTATATCAAGAGAACCGCTCCTCCACCTGAACCCAAGCAGGGCTTTGATATCGGTTCCGATGTTGAGCATCACGCATTCGGACACGGAAAAATCGTAGGCGTTGACGAGAAACGCGGAAGCCTTATTATCAAGTTTGATAAGCTTCCTCAAACGCGCAATATTTCAAGATCGTATTTTGAAAAAGAGCACATGGTTGCAGAAGTTTCGGCTCCTTCGGTCGCGGAAGAAACAAAAGACGATAATGCCGCAGTAGAAGTAAAAGATCAGATTATCACGCCTTTTACTCCCGTGGAAGGTACAGATACTGATGATAAGTGCTCTTCAGACGCAGAAGTAATTACCGACATTGCCAAAACGTCTTCAGATGATACTCCACTTGACTCTGCTACTCCACCTTTACAAGATGATGATGGCATGGAAGAAGTAGAACGATTTACGATAGACGAAAAAAAGGAAAATTCTCAAGAGGAACATTCCACTGACGTTTTATCGGATAATACTCCGGAGCCAGAATACGAGGTAGAAGGTGCTTCTAAGAGCAAAAAGGAGCCACCTCAGATTTCTGAAGAACTTCGCAAAAAACTTGCAGAATCGGACAATCTCTGGAAAAGAGACGATGTGCCGCATACCGGTTGGACCTGTATTGGCATAACCGATCTCGGTGAGCCTTGCGGTGTTTGCGAAATGTGCGGGTATCAAATTATACGCTACGTCCACCACATGGTTCATCCGAATTACCATCAGTTGAACGTCGGTTGTGTATGCGCCGGTAAAATGGAAGGAAATGTTGAGGCAGCGAAAAAACGTGAGCAGGAGTTCAAGAAAAAGCAATCACGTTTGGAAAACTTCCGAAACAGAAAATGGAAAGAATCGCGCAACGGCAACGCATATGCAAAAATCAAAGAGCATCTTGTTGTTCTCTACAAAATAAAGAACAGTTCCAATTGGAAGTATTCGCTTGATAATACCTTCTGCGTTGAAGTGTTCAGCACCCGTAAAGAA
>ERZ780149.4590-NODE-4590-length-10629-cov-5.493664_pt1 | contig 10629 bp, 9 predicted proteins | sample MGYA00511367_ERZ780149 | MGnify/ENA primary metagenome ERZ780149 (study PRJEB29588, sample SAMEA2153852) | human gut metagenome | biome: human gut; feature: human-associated habitat; material: faeces | place: Denmark | collected 2008/2010 ...
CAACAGAAAAGCGCCGTCTTGGAAGTGATTCCGGGACGGCGCTTTTTACTATCCGCACATTCGATTTCCGCTATTCCTCCTGCTGCTGCTGTGATTACAGAAAGGAACGGGAGGTTCCTCCTTCATAAAGATTTAGCCTCCGATGAGGGAATCGCCGGCGGCTATGCAGCAATCAATTGATAAGTTGAACTTATTTTTAGCCAAGTTCTCAACGGAAGCGAACCTTGACAAAAAGAACGACCGTACACTTTTTCAATGAACGGTCGAATCGGGTTGTATTCCGTTTTGCAGGGAACTTTTGCCAGGTTTTTTCTGCTGTATGTTCCCCATGCTGTCTTTGTTATTCCGCTTCTTCTTCAGCGTGAAAACCAACCATAAATCTTTTCAGCAGAAATGTGCAGAAGTACGGGAATGTGTATATCCTGTCCTCATGCCCGATATTGTTCTTTGAGAACTTAATCCCATATCTAATGTCCGGATAGTGATCAGAGGCAATCAATGTTTTCATTGATTTTGCCCGCCCACTTTTCGCCTTTACTTCAACAGGAATCAAGGATGCGGTTGAACGAATGAAGAAATCGGCTTCCAGCGTGGAATCCTCTTTTTTGTAATAGAACAGCTTATATCCTTGCTTGATGAGAGCTTCTCCTACCATGTTCTCATAGAGGGCTCCCTTATAAACACCCAGGTTCTTATTGGCTCTTAAATCCTCCTGCGATTCATCATCCAGCATGGATACCAGAAGACCCGTATCCGCAAAATACAGCTTGAATGTGTCGAGCTCGTAATTACCTCCCAACGGCAGCTCCGGAAACTCCATGCAGTAACAGATGTTGACCATACCTGCATCCGAAAGCCACTCCGCGCATCCTCGATAATCCCGGAATCTTGCGCCGGATGCCACCTTGGAAATCTGGAATTTTTTGTTTTCCCTTGCAAGCTGCGGCGCAACCCGGTTGAACACATTGATAATTCTTGTTTGATCGATTCCGGTAGCATATTTGCGAATATCTTCTTTATAGTCCGCTATGAGCTGCTTCTGCGTATCAAGCGATCCCTCAAAGGTGTTTCGCTCGATATACTCCGCGACGACAGCAGGCATTCCGCCAAGGATATTGTAATCCAGAAACAGCGAATGGAAGACATTCATCTCCAACTCGCTGAAAGGCTTAAATTCCTTCATGTGGGAAAGCAGATTCTCTACTGTGTCATCTCCATAGCCCTTTGCCCACAAGAATTCCTCGAAATCCATCGAAAACATCTCATAGTCTTTTTTATACCCTACGCTGTTGCTTTCGATCTTCTTGTAATTGACTCCCAGCATTGACCCACTGCAAATCACATCAAACCGCCCATCTATGCAGAAGAACTTGAGCGATGTTGCAATTTCCGGAAACTCCGTAATCTCGTCGAAGAAGATCAGCGTCTTTTCGGGTGCAAACTTCTTTGTCGGGTCAATGAGTGAAATGTTCTTGATAATGTCAGCGGCTTCATATCCGTCCGCGATGATTCCCTTGTATTTCTCGTCACGGACAAAATTGATCTCGATCACATTTTCGTAATGATCGGCAGCAAAATGCAGGATCGATTCCGTTTTGCCTATTTGACGGCTTCCCTTGACAATAAGGGGCTTTCTGTTTTTATCTGCTTTCCATTCCTCTAAGAAAGCATCTACTTTTCTTTTCAAATACATCTGAATCACTCTCCGGCATGAGTTTTCTGCTTCATTATACACAAAACATGGGCGATTGTCAATCCGCTCTGCACATTTCATGAGCGAATAGAAGCCGCTCCGCACACATTTTTAGATTATCGACCTCCTTAGTTTATGATAGCCGCAAGGTTTTGATTCCCTGCGGCTATCATTGGATATTTCATCGCTCCCTGCCCCTGCAAAGTAGTCTCTGGCAAAAAGCGGTTAAGGATTTCCCCTCACCGTCCCCCACCATTTTCCCTCCCAAAACCCAAAAAGTCCACTGTGGATCCACAGTGGACTTTTTTATTCCCCTCTCACGCCATCGCGCCCGGCGCGCGGAATAATGCAAGCGCTTCATTATGCTTCATTATATACTAAAAGCTGCCGCACCCCTGTTTCATAATCCCCCGCCGCGGGAATAATCACTTAAGAAATATTAAGGCCGGAGTTCATTGAATTTTAACGATTCCGCGCTATAATATAGGCCAATCAATGGGAAAAGCCGCGCTCTCCGCCGCGGCGGGGAGCCTTGAATTATTCCTAAGGGGGGAAACCATGAACAGACAGAACCGCTCAAAGCTGTTCTTCCGCGCGTTTTTTACGATCCTCGCGGTGCTGGCGCTGGTCGTCATCGGCGCGTTCTGCACGTATATGCTGTGGGAAAAAGCGCCCGACATCTCGGACGAAGCACCGGCGCAGGTCTCGGCGCAGCCCGTGAAGTCCGACTCCGGCTCCGACGACACCGGCACGGCTTTCAGCACCGACCGGCAGGACGGGGTGTACACGGTGCTGCTCGTCGGCAATGACGACGGCAACGGCAACACCGACACCATCATCGTCGGCAAGATCGACACCGTGCAGCACAAGATGGACTTCGTCAGCATCCCGCGCGACACGCTCGTAAACATCAGCTGGAACATACGCAAGATCAACGCCGTCTATTGGGGTACGGTGAATTCCGGCGGCGTGGGCATCGACGGCCTGCGCCAGCAGGTCAAGAACCTGCTCGGCTTCGACGTGGACTGCTACGCGGTCATCGACCTCAACGTGTTCATCGACACGGTCGACGCCCTCGGCGGCATATACTTCGACGTCCCCTGCGACATGGACTATGAGGACTCCAGCCAGAACCTGTACATCCACGTCAAGGCGGGCTACCAGCTCCTCGACGGCGAGACGGCGATGGGCGTCGTGCGCTTCCGCAGCGGCTACGCCAACGGCGACCTGGGCCGCGTCGAGATGCAGCAGAAGTTTCTGAAGGCCGCCGCCAGCCAGTTCATCACGCTCGGCAACATCCCGAACGTCTCCAAGGTCACGCAGATACTCGGCGACGGCATGGACACCAACCTCTCCGCGGCGAACATCGCCTTCTTCCTGCGGCAGGCGCTCCAGTGCAAGAGCGAGGACATCAATTTCTACACCATGCCCAACTCGCCCGACATGGTCCGGGGTTTGAGCTATACCTTCGTGCAGCTCTACGACTGGCTCGACATGATAAACGCGCACCTCAACCCCTACACCACGCCCATCACCGCCGCGAACGTCGATATCGTCTACCGCAGCGGCGGCGCGATCTGCTGCACCGGCGAGCTGCGCGGCGCGTGGTACTATCAGGACACATCGGCGGAGCCGGAGGAGACTCCGCCCGCGGATGTGATAATCGACCCCAGCCCCACGCCCGAGGAGCCGACTCCCAGTCCCGAGCCGAGCGGCGAGCCGGAGCCTGAACCGACCCCCGAACCCGAGCCGACCCCCGAGCCGGAACCGTCGGCCAGCGTGATAATTGTCGGAAATTAGTGCACGGAGTCGAGGATGTTACCAAATTGTAATTTATTTCTTAATAATACTTAACTTCTCTTGAAAGGCCAATACTAAAGTGTTATAATTTGGGCGCAAGCAGAAAAGATACATAAAAAGTTTGAAGTATTGCCGCAAAGCGGCGAAACTTGCGATTTTCCTAATCTGAAAAGGAGGAGACAGGAAATGAAAAAATTCAATGGCAGAAAGCTTCTGGCGCTCATGATGACGCTCATCATGCTTCTGTCGCTCATGCCGGCGGCGTTTGCCGACGGCGAGGCTGAGGGCGCTCCCGCCGTGCAGGCCGGCGAAACGCCGGCGGAGTCCACCCCCGCTCCGGTTGAGCCGACGCCTGAGCCGAAGTACCTCGCCCAGATCGGCGACGTCAAGTATGAGACTCTGGACGATGCGGTGAAGGCCGCGCAGAGCGGCGACGTTATCGAGCTTCTCGACGACTGCACCAGCGGCGGCATGGATCTGACGAAGAGCATCACCATCAAGGGCGCTCACAGCATCACCTTCGCCGGCAAGGGCATCGCGCTCCGCGGCGCGGCGCTCACCTTTGACGGCTGCACCGTCGTGATGACCGGCATCGGCGCGACCGGCAATGCCGAGCTCGGCTGGATGACCATCGCCCTCGGCAGCGGTTCGAGCCTGAACCTCAGCGGCGCGAGCCTGACGCTCGACGGCAGCGGCGTTGCGAGCAACGTTCACGCCGTCTACTGCACCGGCAACAACACCATCAACGTCGCAGGCTCTTCCCTGACCATCAGGAACTACCCGCAGGACGCCATTGAGTGGGACGGCGGCAGCGCTGAATACAGTGTCAACATCAGCGGCGGCTCCACCGTCGTGCTCGACCACAACCGCTCCGGCTTCACCGGCACCTTCAAGGTGCACAGCGTCGGCAGCACCCTACAGGTCACCAACAGCAGCGGCAACGCCTCCAACGGCACCGACTTCGTCTTTGACGGCGGCGTCGTGGACTTCAGCGGCAACGCCAGCCACGCCATCTCCAGCACCAGCGAGATGACCTTCAAGGGCGGCGTCAACGCGAAGATCAACAATAACGGCCTCTGCGCCATGTACATCAAGAACGGCAAGATCAGCATCAGCGCCGACTCCACCGTTGAAGTCAGCGGCAACGGCAAGTCCGAAGCCGCGAAGGGCGCGGACGCCCGCGGCGCGATAAACATCGCGAAGGCCTCCGCCTCCCTCGAGGTCGCGAAGGGTGCGACCTTCACCGTAACCGACAACTACACCTCCGCCATCCGCAATAACGGCACCGTGACCCTCGGCTCCGGCGTCATCATGCGCAACGGCTCCATGATCCCCTACGGCGGCGGCCTGAACAACTTCGGCACCGCCACCGTTGCAGAGGGCGTCGCTCTCTACAATAACCACGCTACCGCCTCCGGCGACGATATCGCAAGCACCGGCACCCTGAACATCGCAAAGACCGGCGAGGGCTGGGCGCTCGACGGCACCGAAGGCACCAACGACTGCACCAGCGCCATTGACGGCTGGTACAAGGACGGCACCGAGAAGCGCTGGAACACCCACAGCCTGACCGATCTCTTCGCCGAGGCGGTCGAAGCGGGCAGCATCGAGGCCCCCGTGTACCTCAAGGCCGCGCACGGCATCGGTGCTAAGGAGCACCACGAGCCTGCGGAGCTGGTCATTTTCAAGGCCGATTCCGTCACCAAGGCCGCCATTGCGGACGCTGAGTTCACCGTGTACGGCGACTCCGCCTGCAAGAACGCCATCGGCAGCGGCAAGACCGATAAGGACGGTCTCCTGACCGTCTCCAAGCTCGAGCCGGGCAGCTACTACATAAAGGAGACCAAGGCTCCCAAGGGCTACAAGCTCAACTCCGATGTCTACGAGATCAAAGTCACCGAGACCAAGGGCGACACGAACGTCGTCGTTGAAAACGGCGAAGCCGTCAGCGTGACCGAGTTCACCGCGAGCGCGACTCTGCTGCTCAACGGCAGCGAGGTCGCAAAGACCGAGAACGGCGAGAACGCCTACCCGACCGTCACCGACGACGCGCTGGCAGTGTTCACCGTCAAGAAGGTCTGGGTCGACAACAACGCCAAGACCGGCAGAACGCCCGTTGAGATCAGCCTTTCCGCCAACGGCAAGCAGATCGAGAAGTTCGAGCTGAACGACAAGAACGGCTGGGAAAAGAGCTTCGAGCTTGCAAAGTATGACGAGAACGGCAAGGAGATCAAGTACACCGCCGTTGAGATCACTAAGGTCACCGGCTATGTCACCGGATACAGCTCCAACACCTTCACCGTGTACAACACGCTTGAGAGCCTCAAGCCCAAGACCGGCGACGACAGCAGCCTCACGCTCTGGACAATGCTTGGCCTCTCCGCTCTGCTCTGCGCAGGCGGCGTGGGCATCCTGATGTACAAGAAGAGCAGAAACGCCGGCTGATTCAGCTGCAATAAAAGTTAAAACTCACTGGGAATTTTCCCAGTGAGTTTTTTATGCTTTACGTTTTCTTATTATTGATTTCGCCAGCCCGCACAGCGGCAGCAGATATAAAAACCACGCGAACGCGATCAACCGCGTCAGTAGGACATCAGCGGCGCGGAGCCGTCGTCGTCGGTCTTGGTGATGGAGCGTATCTCCGCCTCGTAGCTGTACGTGTCGCTTACGTGGACGGTGAACTTATCGCCGACCTTCTTGCCGAGTATCTGCTTGCCGAAGGGCGAATCCATGCTGATAAGCCCCTTGCGCGGGTCGCAGCGCACGGTCGTGACGACCTGGATGATATCCGTCTCGTCGTCCTCGGGCATATAGACCTCCACCTTGTCGAACAGGCCGACCTCGTCGGCCTTCGAGTTGTCGTCGATGACGGAGGCAGTCTTTATCATGCCCTCGAGATAGCGCATGCGGCTGCGGTTCTTGTTCTGCGCCTGCTTTGCGGCCTTGTACTCGTAGTTCTCGCTCAGGTCGCCGAAGGCGCGCGTGCGCTTGACCTCCTCGATTATCTCCGGCATAAGCTCCAGCCGCCGGTAGTCCAGCTCCTCCTGCATTTTCTTGATGTCGTTTGCCGTCAGTTTGTCGTGCATAATTCTCGCCTCACAGCTTTGTCAGATGTCTATGTTTATCGTGTTCAGGCCGTTCTTCTCAAACTCCGCCATGTATTCGTCCATGCGGTTTGTAAGCTCGGTCGCGTCCTCGGGGTCGCTGTTTTCCAGCCCCAGATCGCGCCGCGCCAGCTCCTCGGCCAGTATATCGTAGAACACGGCGTCCTCATAGTCGGCGATGGCTTCGTGTATGCCGCCGTCCTCATAGGCGCGCGAGGGGAAGATGTGCCCCTGCCAGCTCTCCACCAGCGAGCGCATGCCGTTGGCCGGAGCCTTGGCGAACAGCTTCTCCTGCAAGAGGTCATAGTCCTCTATGCGGTCGTCCGTGCGCGTCGAATTGAGTATCCAGTTGCCGATATATACCAGGTCAAGGAGCAGCCGGTACTCCTTGCTCGTAAGCTCTATGTTCATGATCTCGCCTCCTGCCATGTGATTATATACTTATTATAGCAAAACACAAGCCCCATTTCCACTGTTCCGGCGCAATTTCTTTCTCCGGAGCAAGTTTTGCTTGTAATAACGGCGGTTTTGCTGTATATTTAAATATCGGCTGCTTTATCCGCAGCCAAGTATGCATAGTCGGGGAGAATTACATGGACAACAGACCCGTCGGATTCTTCGATTCGGGCTTCGGCGGCCTGACCGCGCTCAGAGCGTTCAGGAAGCTCATGCCCGATGAAAATATAATTTACTTCGGCGACACCGGCCGCATGCCGTACGGCGCGCGCCCCGCGGCGCAGCTGCGCCGGATGACGGCGCAGGATCTCGACCTGCTGCGCGGCTTCGGCGTGAAGGCCATCGTCTCCGCCTGCGGGACCACGTCCAGCACCGCCGGAGACATTCTTGACGCCTACCCCCTGCCCGTCACCGGAGTCCTGCGCCCCGGCGTAAAGACGCTGGCGGGGCTTGCGGGCGGCGCGCCCCTCGGCGTCATCGCCACGAAGGCCAGCATCGACAGCGGCGCGTTCCGGCGCGAGCTTGAGAGATACGGCCTTGAGCGCGGCGTGATATACACCGCCTGTCCGGACTTCGTGCCGCTCATCGAGAGCGGGCACTATTCGCCAGACGACGCGCTGATACGCGAAGCCGTCGCGCGCTACCTGCGCCCGATGAAGGACGCCGGAGTCGGCGCGATACTGCTCGGCTGCACGCACTACGGCCTGATCTCGGCCGCGATAGAAGATTACATGGGCGCGGAGACACGGCTCGTCAGCGCGTCGGAGTGCGCGGCGCGCGAGCTGAGCGATAAGCTCCGCGAGCTTGACATGACCGGCGGCTGCGGCGAGGAGCGATACCTCACCAGCGGCGAGACCGGCGACTTCGGCCGCATGGCCGCGATATTCCTCGGCTGGCAGCCGAAGCGCGGCGCGGAACACATAGCTCCTATGGAGGTAGAATAGAGAGAAATATGGAAAACGTAGAAAACCCCAAAACCGTTGTCATCGAGATGACCAGCCAGCAGATCGGCGACGATTCGAGCATCATGGAGTTCTCGGTCGACGGCGAGTATCACTACGAGGGCGACACCATCCGCTTCAGCTATCCCGAGCAGCGGCTGACCGGCCTGCGCGGCACGCAGACCAACGTCGTCATATCGCCGGACGAGGTCACGATCGACCGCAAGGGCTACATCAACAGCCGCATGCTCTTCCGTGAGGGCGAAACGGATCACTTCACCTATAAAACGCCCTACGGCAATATGCTGATGGGCATCAACACCAAGAAGATAACCAAGAACTTTGACGAGCACGGCGGCTCGCTCGATGTGTATTACGTCATCGACTATGAACACGCCGTAGTCACCAAGAACATGTTCAAGCTCAAAATCACCGAGTGGGAGGATACACGTAATGTCAAACCTGATACAAGACGCGAAAGAGCAGATAAGCAGCATTCTGAACAGAGCCTGTGAGAAGGCTGTCGGGAAGGGTGAGCTGCCCGCAGGCGCGGTGCTCAGCGGCAGCGTTGAGATACCCAAGGACACCGCCAACGGCGACTATGCCGCGAACCACGCCATGACCGGCGCCCGCGCGCTGCACATGGCGCCGCGCAAGATCGCCGAAGCGCTCACGGCGAACATGGAGCTTGAGGGTACCTGGTTTGACTCCGTCGAAGTTGCAGGCCCCGGCTTCATAAACTTCCGCCTCGGCAAAAGTTGGTACGGCGACGTGCTCCGTGACATCGCCGCCGAGGGCAAGGACTACGGCCGCGTAGACGTCGGGCACGGCGCAAAGTGCATGGTAGAGTTTGTCTCCGCAAACCCCACCGGCCCCATGCACATGGGCAACGCCCGCGGCGGCGTGCTGGGCGACGCGCTGGCCAGCATCCTCGACCGCGCGGGCTACAATGTCTGGCGAGAGTTCTACGTCAACGACGCCGGCAACCAGATAGAGAAGTTCGCCTCCTCCATCGACGCGCGCTACCGCCAGCTCATCCTCGGCGAGGATAAGGTCGAGTTCCCCGAGGACGGCTACCATGGCGACGATATAAAGGAGCTTGCCAAGGGCTTTTACGATATCTACGGCGAGGATTACCTGAAGCGCCCCGAGGCCGACCGCCACGCGGCGATGGCTCGCTTCGGGCTTGACCGCAACATCCCGAAGATGCAGTCCGACCTGCGCCGCTACGGCATCGAGTATGACCAGTGGTTCTTCGAGTCGGAGCTGCACGAGAGCGGCTACGTCGCAGAGTCGGTGCAGAAGCTGACCGATCTTGGCTTCACCTATGAGAAGGACGGCGCGCTCTGGCTGCGCACCTCCGAGATCCTCGGCTCGAAGCTCCGCGCTGAGGGCAAGACCGAGGAGGAGATCGCCAAGCTCGACCTCAAGGACGACGTTCTCCGCCGCGCCAACGGCTTCTACACCTATTTTGCCGCCGACATCGCCTATCACCGCAACAAGTTCGAAAAGCGCGGCTTTGACAAGGTCATCAACGTCTGGGGCGCGGATCACCACGGCCACGTCGCCCGCCTCAAGGGCGCGATGGACGCGCTGGGTCTTGACGGCGAGCACCGGCTCGACATCGTGCTGATGCAGCTCGTGAAGCTGACGCGCAACGGCGAGGTCGTGCGCATGTCCAAGCGCACCGGCAAGGCCATCTCCCTGACCGACCTGCTCGACGAGATACCCGTCGATGCCGCCCGCTACTTCTTCAATTCCCGCCCCGAGTCGCCGGTCGAGTTCGACCTCGAGCTTGCCATCCGGCAGGACAGCGAGAACCCCGTGTATTACGTCCAGTACGCCCACGCGCGCATCTGCTCGATGCTCGCCGCGCTCGCGGCGGACGGGCACAGCGTTCCCGCCGCGGCGGACGCCGACCTCTCCCTGCTCGATACCGACGCCGAGCGCGAGCTGATAAAGCAGCTTGCCGCCCTGCCGGAGGAGATACGCCTCGCCGCCCGCGACTATGACCCCAGCCGCATAAACAAGTACGTCACCGAGCTTGCCGCACGCTTCCACCGGTTCTACACCGTCTGCCGCATCAAGGGCGCGGAGACCGGAGTGCTGGAAGCCCGCCTCCTGCTGGCGGACACCGTGCGCCGCGTCCTCGCCGTCGCCCTCGGCATCATCGGCGTCTCCGCCCCTGAAAAGATGTAAACCGAAGCTGAAATAACTTCTCCCCCGCAGCATCTGCCTTTTCAGGCAGACGCCGCGGGGGATATTTTTACGGCTTTCGGATTGTTTAAATTTTTTATACGTATCCCATCAGATGTGGCATCCACATGACAATCCGCGGGAAGAATGCCACGATCAGCGCGAAGAAGAACAGCGCCGTCCATGAGCATACCGAGGAACACGATAAGTACGACAACGAGGAAGATGAACACGGTTCTGTTGTCAACATAGTTCGTTATCAGCGTTACGAGCGCCTGCGGGAGCTTGGTGCGGACGATGACCTGACCGAACATGGTCGCCACGGCGAGCACGCCGCTGTATATGCCGACAAGAATGCAGCAAAAAACACCGGGACCGGTCTTTTTGAAGTGACCCCAAAAAGTTAGACAATATTCTGAAGTAAAAATTGTTCAAGCAG
>ERZ780149.4597-NODE-4597-length-10617-cov-7.275232_pt1 | contig 10617 bp, 11 predicted proteins | sample MGYA00511367_ERZ780149 | MGnify/ENA primary metagenome ERZ780149 (study PRJEB29588, sample SAMEA2153852) | human gut metagenome | biome: human gut; feature: human-associated habitat; material: faeces | place: Denmark | collected 2008/2010 ...
ACCCCACTTCTTAGATAGTATATCATACTGTCTAACAAATGGGGTGCAGTTCATTCATGAACCGTCGGGGATCATTATCATATCAGCCGCCGAATACGCTCAGCAGGAAGCCCGCCGCGATTGCGGAGCCGATAACACCGGCAACGTTCGGCCCCATGGCGTGCATGAGGAGGAAGTTTGTCTTGTTATACTTGCGTCCCTCATCCTGCGAAACGCGCGCCGCCATCGGCACCGCGGAAACGCCGGCAGAGCCGATCAGCGGATTGATACGTCCGCCGGAGGTCTTGTACATCACAACGCCGCCGAGCAGTCCGCCGATGGTAGACAGGGTGAAGGCGGCAAGACCGAGCAGGATGATAGCAAGAGTCTTGATGCTCAGGAAGTTCTGGGCGACCATCGTCGCGCCGACGGAGGTGGCGAGGAAGATGGTGATGATATTCATCAGCGCGTTCTGCGCGGTATCGCTGAGACGGTCGGTCACTCCGCACTCACGGAAGAGATTGCCGAGCATGAGGCAGCCGACCAGGGGAGCGGTCGAGGGGAGAAGCAGAATTACAAAGGTCGCAACCACGATGGGGAAGATGATCTTCTCCGCCTTGGACACCTCGCGCGCCTGCTCCATCTTGACCTTGCGCATCTTATCCGTCGTGCACAGCTTCATAAGCGGCGGCTGTATCAGCGGGATAAGCGCCATGTACGAGTACGCGGCGATGGCAATTGGGCCGAGCAGATGCGGGGCGAGCTTTGTGCATAGATATATCGCGGTCGGACCGTCCGCGCCGCCGATGATGCCGATGGAAGCCGCCTCAGGCCCCGTGAAGCCGAACAGCAGCACCGCGCCGAAGAACGCGAGGAACACGCCCAGCTGCGCCGCCGCGCCAAGCAGCAGACTTTTGGGATTTGCAAGCAGCGGGCCGAAATCGGTCATTGCGCCGACGCCTAGGAAGATCAGCGACGGGTATATACCGGCCTTGACGCCGATATAGAAGAAATCCAGCAGACCGGCGTTGCTCATAATGTGGCCGTAGCTGTGATAATAGGGGCTTGCCTCGTCCAGAAACGCCTCCCACAGCTCCGGATGATACAGCGCGTTTTCGCCGAGACCGACGAAGTATGACAGATTCGTCAGCAGGCAGCCGAACGCGATGCCGCACAGGAGCAGCGGCTCGAACTTCTTCACGATGCCGAGATACAGCAGCACGAAGGCGATGATTATCATCACAAGGTTTTTCCATCCGCCCTCGGTCGTGAAGAACGCCGCGAAGCCCGACTCCATGGCGAGTTTCTCAAGAGTAGCTATTATATCCATAGCCGCCCCCTTACGCGATGACGACCAGCGGCGCTCCGGTCTCGACCACCGCACCCTTGCTGACCGCGACCTGCGCGACGGTGCCGGACTTGGTCGCGACTATCTCGTTTTCCATCTTCATGGCTTCAAGTACTATCAGCACATCGCCCTCTTCGACCTTCTGGCCGGGTGCGACGTTGATTTTGAGAATGTTGCCGGGCATGGGGGCTTTTACGACCTCTCCGGAGGCAAGTGCAGCCGCAGGCACGGCAGCCGGTGCGGCAGACGCTGCGGAAACCACAGCGGGAGCAGCCGGAGCCGGAGCGGCGGGAGCGACGGCGTCATACTCGTCTATGAGCATGGCCTGACCCATTTCCACCTCGACCTCATATACACGGTTATTCAGAGTTACCTTATATTTCATCTTCCTTGACCTCCTTGATGGATATGAAGCGCAGCTCGTTGAGCGGCTTGCCGAGGGTGTCGGCGACTATCGCCATGACCATGGCGGCGTCGCGCGGGTCGGTGTCATAAAGCTTCAGCTCGCCCGCGGTGCCTGGAGCGGGCTTGGCGCTGACCGGTGCGCTCTGCGCGGCAGGAGCAGGCTCGGCCGCGGCCTTCGCGGCGGCCTTTTTATTCTGCGCGACCATGATCTTGCCCATCAGCATGACGACCAGCATCAGCAGGATCAGCCCGACGAACACGACGAGATATCCAAGGATAGCGGTTATTCCGGCATTTGCGACGGAAATGTTGACCATATCTGTCATAAAAGCGCCTCCTTACAGCTCCGTTATGGAATAACGGACGACGTGCTCCTCGCGCTCACGGCGCTTGGCAAAGAAGTCCTCCGCGACCTGCGGGAACACGATGTAGCTCAGCACATCCTCCTCGCAGCGCGCGGTGTCTCCCAGCGCCTTCTCCGCCTTTTCATAGGTGTCGGCGGGCAGCGTCGCGGCATAGCGCCCCTCGACCGGCTTCTCGCCGCCGAGTATCTTCGCGCGGATCTCCGGATCGATCGGCGCGGGCGTGCGGCCGTATTCGCCGCGGCAGTAGGCGCGCATCTCCGCGCCGACATTCTTGTACCGCTCCCCTGCCAGCACATTCTGCACGGCCTGCGTGCCGATGAGCTGGCTCGTCGGGGTGACGAGCGGAGGATAGCCCATGTCCTTGCGGACGCGCGGCGTCTCGAGCAGCGCCTCGTCGAACTTGTCCAGCGCGTTCATCATCTTGAGCTGGCTGAGAAGGTTCGAGAGCATACCGCCCGGTATCTGATAGTTGAGGCACTGCGTGTCGGTGCCCATCGAGATGGGGTTGAGCGTGCCGTCAGCGATATACTCGGCGCGGATAGGCTTGAAGTAGTCGGCGATCTCGTACAGGAGCTTCTCGTTGAGGTCAACGCCGTAACCAAGTTCCTTGAGTGCGCAGTAAAGCGTCTCGGTCGCGGGCTGGGACGTGCCGCCGGAGAAGGGAGAGATGGCCGTGTCGATAACGTCGGCTCCGGCCTCGATGCCTTTCAGATAGGCCATGAACGCCATGCCCGTAGTGCTGTGCGTGTGCATGACGACCGGCAGGCCGACCGCGTCCTTCAGCGCAGCTACGAGGTCATATGCGGCCTTGGGCGTCAGAATACCGGCCATATCCTTGATGCATATGGAGCCGACGCCCATCTGCGCCATCTCCTTTGCAAGTTTCACATAGCTGTCGAGCGTGTGGACTGGGCTTGTGGTGTATGAAATAGTACCGGACGCCATCGCCCCCGCTTCAACCGTCGCCTCGATGGCGACGCGCAGGTTATCGATGTCGTTGAGCGCGTCAAAAATGCGGATTATATCTATGCCGTTGCGGACGGACGTGCGCACGAAGCGGCGGACTATATCGTCCGGATAGTGCTTGTAGCCGAGAATATTCTGCCCGCGGAGCAGCATCTGGAGCTTTGTGTTCGGCATCTTCGCACGGATCTTGCGCAGACGCTCCCACGGGTCTTCGTTGAGGTAGCGCAGGCAAACGTCGAATGTCGCGCCGCCCCAGCACTCGGCGGAATAGAAGCCTGCCTTGTCCATCGTCTCAAGGATTGGCTCAAATTTTTCATAAGGAAGTCGTGTGGCAATGAGGGATTGGTTTGCGTCGCGCAGCACGGTTTCTGTGAATTGTACGTTCATGGCTCCTCCTGTTTTATTTATATGGAAATACGTACAGTATCCCCGAATTCTGTTCAATGTATTATAACATTTGTTTTTCCGCAAGGCCAGACCAAAGCTCAAAATCAGGCTTTTAGATAAAAACCGTTAAATTTTTGATGAAGATCCGTTGGTTTTTTATGCAAGTTTGCCCATCAGTTGGTTAAATGCTTGACGTTTTTGTCCGATACGTGCTGCGCCCAAGTCACGACCGGCACGAAGCGGTCGGGCGTGCCGCAGCTGAGCTAGGGTGCTTCTTTAGGGTATGCTGCCACCCGCTGCGGGGACAAGTCCGGAACATTCCCAACGCGGCGCTGGCTGCATATAATGGGCTTAGGCGGCGTATGACGCTGTCTAAGCCCATTATCGGGAGGAAATTATGGACGAAAAAGAATATTACGGCATGAAAATATACGCCAATTCCGTCTGCGGCGGCAGCGGAAACGGCTGCGGATGCTGCTCCTGCACCGGCCCTGCCGGGCCGATGGGGCCGCAAGGACCTGCTGGCCCGCAAGGCGTTCAGGGTCCTGTCGGCCCGCAGGGTTCGCAAGGCGAGCGCGGTGAAACCGGAGCTACCGGCGCGACTGGAGCAACGGGCGCAACTGAGGCGCGGTGGTAAGGGAACGGTGAAAAAGTGTAGAAAAAGTTATAATAATGTAAGAAATTTAAGAAATATAGTCATAATTACAATGAAATAATCACACTACGTAGAAGAGCTGTTTTGAGTTTCAAAACAGCTCTTCTGAACATCGAAGTTACATTTTTAGGTATATCTTCCCTATTGATGTTGCAGGCCGTCTACACGGCAATACAGACAGCCTACACAGTTATAAGGGAATGTCAGCAAAATCGGTAGCATTTGCAGGAAAATTGCGCTGTGCGCTCTTCACTTGCTTACGACACAACAGCTCCACAAACTCCGCTGCGGTGTACACTGAAAGCAGTGCCTTTAGAAAAAGTGGCAATTCCGCATCGTAATTCTCTTGGAAAAGCGTCAATACAAGGGCAAGGGTATAATATCCTCGGAAAACGAACAGCAACTCATTTGGCCGGAGCAGATAATGTACAATAAGTTGCGCAAATTGAAAACCGCATAAAAGAAGACATAGCTTGCAGGCTCTGGTAGAATGAAGTTACCACACAAACATTCGAAAGGAGCAAGCAAACTATGTCCGAGAAAATTGTACAGCTAAACGAGGAAATTATCAAGGGACAAATCAAGGCATCGGAAAACGCTGTCCGTTTTCCAAGGTGAATCATTGAGGTAAGCGTATTCTATATTAAGGAATTCTTGACGGACTCCCTTATTTAGAGATTCCTTGGGATTGTATAAACGAGGTATCGACCCATAGTGAGTCGATACCTCTAAGGAGTGAAATATTCAGGAACTAATAGTTGTTCCTATACAGACATCTTTTCAAAAATTCTTGCTGCTCTGTCAGGATTGAAAACACCGCAATGGCAAAGGCCGGCAAGCTTTTCTGCTGCTTGTTTTGGGGTAATAATTCCTCTCTCAACCTTATTAGCCAACTCTTTTATAAGACTAAATGATATCATGCCATGACCACACATAGTGCTGATGGATAGTACCGCTTCTTCCGGCAGTCTCTGTGTCTGTCCCCAAATGCCCATTGAATATTCTACGGTATGAGGACCGATGCCGGCTTTGTGGCAGCATTCCGCAACTTGCTCAAGGAGTCCGGAAACAACAATAGAGAGCTTTAGATTCGCTTCGGTGAGTTCTTTAAGAACAGCAGCTACTGTTTCCTCATCAGTATAGACGGCATGAACTATAGAGTTATCATAATATGGATGCCCAATCATCTCAGGACCAACATTATAGTCATTTCCCGTTCTCATATCCCCAAAGTTAACCGGATTATACTTACGCGCAATTTTCTCGAATTCTACGAACTCAGGATGAATCCCTTTTGCGTTTACAGTTTGTGCTGCAATTGCGAAGACGACATAATCACCCTTTAGATTTTCGGCGGTGCCGTAACGATGTAATGTATGTGACATAATCAATCCTCCTTATAGCGGGGTTTTCCGAGACCAACATTCGTTTTTCCATTAAGGGAGAGCTTATAACCAGCTTCTTCTGCAATAATTGCAGCGGGACAGCTTTCATCCGGCTCAAGTCTGCAGGCAAGATCAACGCTGAAAACGGTACTTATATCTTTCTGGGCATCACGGAGCGCGTTGAACACAGGAAGAACATCTGTTTGATCAACTTCAAGCTCCACTATTGCAGATAGCGTCTTTTCGTTCAGTACTTCGTCTCTCAGTTTCCCACTGCCATCTAGCATTAATACAGTGACCGGATTATGCGGCTCAAATCCATATTTTGCATATGGTGCTACCGCCATCGCAATTGTCTGAACGTCACGCAGACGTGTTCCTGTACCGGGGCGTCCGAGTTCAATCGCAATACCAGCTTTACCCCTGGGAAATCGACCGGTTACGTCGTTAGTCTTCATTTCCTCGGTTCCTCTACCGGGTACTCCGGTATCCGGATGAGGAATTAGCGGATTTGAGAACTGACTGCGAAGTGTACGAGGATACTCCAACTTAGGCATATAAAGTGCGTCTCTGGGACAAACTTTTGCATTACGGCATATTTCGCACTCAACACATTCATCGGTGTTTATCGCTACACCATCGTCAGTTTTGGAAATGCACCCCATCGGGCAATATGGAATACACTGTCCGCACCTTATACATTTTTCTTTGTCAATAAGCATACTGATTTCTCCTTAATATTTATGTTTACTCCTTTTTTATGACACGATACAATTTGATATCCACGGAATATATGTGATGAACATCCAAGAGACGACGGATGCGAGCAAAAACCACTTCAAATACTTCCATACCGCCGGAATTGTGACCTTGGCAATGGAGCAGGTCGTCAACAAAACCGATGCGACCGGAGGTGTTTGTTGGCCAATACCAACCCCTAAGCACATCAGAATGCCAAAATGTATGGGGTTTACTCCAAGTGCTTTCATAATAGGAAGCGCCAGGGGGATAACAAGCATGATAATAGCATTGCCATGAAGTATCATTCCAAGCCCAAACAAGAGAATATCAAGACAGAACAGAATAATGTATTTGTTTGAAGTTATTCCCGTAATAAAGGCCGTAATAGTCTGAGGGGCTTTACTCAAGGTCATAATCGTTACCAATGATGCAGATCCGGCAACCATAAATGTAATAATTGCGGTCGACAAGGCAGTCCTGATGAGCATCTTCGGCAGCATCTCCGGCTTTATTTCCCTAATGCCACCCAGCAGCGCAACAACGACCGATACAGCAGCAGCCTCTGTAGGTGTAAATACACCGCCAAATATACCTCCGAATATGACAATTGGAATCAGCAGTGCTGCCCAGCCCTTTGCAATTGCCTTGATGAGTCTCTTTATAGAGAATTTATTCTCAGTAGGGAGATCCATTTTCTTAGCAAAGATGAATGCTGTTATCATTAAAAATATACCGCAAAAAACGCCGGGGATTATGGATGCAAGATATAGGTCAGCTATTGATACTCCTGCTGAGACTCCGTAAAGAATTAGGATGCTGCTAGGAGGAATTATTATGGCAAGCGTTGATGATGATGACATTATCGATACGCTAAGCTCTTTTGGGTAACTACGCTTCTCCATTTCGGGAACAAGTATACCCGTAAGTGCGGCAGCTGCTGCAACAGCTGAACCAGATATTGTACCGAACATCATGCAAACAACTACCGTTGCCATTGCAAGGCCGCCTTTCATCCAGCCAACAAGCTCATTTGCAATATTTATCAGCTTGGTGCCCAGAGTAGTCTGCCCCATTATTTCTCCCATCAAGGCAAACATAGGAATAGCCATGAGGGTAAAGCTATTGACCCCTCCATACATTTGCATTGGTATTGCTCCGAGATTGCTGACCCCGCCTATAAGTATGCCGGAAGCAGCGGCGAGAACTATTGAGAAGGCAATGGGCACACCTAAAGCAACAAATAATATAAGCGTGCCAACTAACAGTATAGCTATCATTTGGCTCCCCCTTTGCTGTTCGTACCGTCTTCATCGTTATCTTCCGCTTCTTTAAGTGCGGCAGTAGCTTTTGCCAGGACTTCTTCAGGGACATCATCATAAATTGATGCAACAGATGGGCTTACCGTGTCTGCATCAAAGCCGCCAAAGCAAAGCTTTACGTCCTTGACAATATTTAGGACTACGGCAAACGCCATAAATACGCCGCTTATTGGGATGACCGAACAGCATACAGCCATTGTTGTGGGAAGTGCGACCATCTTTGAGTTTGCCCCGATAAGGACGCTTTTGTAACCATAGCGAACCATAATGTAGCACATAGCAAGAACAAGTAAATTGCAAACGGTCTTTAAAACAAGCTTGGGAACTCCGTTCAATTTGTCTATAAAACCATTAAAGTTGATATTACTCTCGTCCATGGTCGCAAGAGTTGCGCCGAGGAACGTGATCCATACCAATGAAACACCAGCCAATTCCATGGCCCATGCAAGCGATACATGCAGGAAAAATCGGAATATAACCTGTGCAACTATAACAATCACATCCATGGCTGTCATAGCGCAGAGCAATACAACTAGGATGGAGCGAAAATATTTGATTAACTTCTCCATTTTAATACCTCCCTTGGTGGAGACAGAGATATGCTAAAGGTTCTTTTAATATCCAAGTGCAGCTTTTGCAGCATTAACAAAGTCTATGCCGCCGACACTGTCTGCAAACTTGTCCCAAAGCGGTAGCACAACATTACGAAACTCTTCAACGTCGGCGTAGGTGACTTGCATACCTTTGTCTTTGCAAACCTGAAGATTTTCCTCATCGGCTTTTGCGCCGGCTTCAAGTACATGCGCAGAGGTAAGTGCGCCGGCTTCATCGATTACAGCACGCTGTGCATCGGAAAGGGAGTTATAGAGATCCAAGTTCATGCATATCCAGCCGGGGGTGTAAACGTGATTTGAGATGCACAGACAGGATTGATAGTCATAAAACTGAGAGGAGACAATGGTAGCCAAGGGATTCTCCTGCGCATCACAGATGTGCTGTGAGAGCGACTGGTATAGCTCTGAAAATGAAATTGATATGGGCGTAGCACCAAATGCTTCAAATGTCTTTACTCGAAGAGAATTGGACGGAGTGCGGATGACGACACCCTTCAAGTCACTCGGCTCAACAACAGGAGTATTTGTAGTAATCTGCCGAAATCCGTTCTCGTTCATTCCTACAATCTTTATATTTAGACTCTCTGCTTCCGTGCGGATGACATCAATGATACCGGCTTCCTCAAGCAACGCGAGCTGGTCACGATCTGTTACCAGATATGGGAAGTCGAAGATACCTGCACTCTTTACAAGATTTGTGAATGTAGACGAGAAGTTCGCCATCTCCAAGGCACCAGTCTGGATGTTCGTCATGAGCGCGTCTTCAGTACCAAGCAGACCATCAGAGAAAATCTCAACTTTCATCTTACCGTCGGAAAGTTCACTTACCTTCTGTGAAAAGAACTGTGCATTCTGTTCCAGAAATGTGCCGGTACCAGAAACGTCGCCGAGAGAAAAGGTGATTTCTTCGATTTCACTCGTTGAATTTCCGGGAGAAACCGGTGTCTGCGAAGCCTGATTGCTGTTTGAACCTCCGCATGCGCACATTCCTGAAAGCATAAGGACGCATAGAATTACGGACAGCATTTTTTTCATTTTTTTCTTTCCTTTCTTCTTATTCTTTCGTTTTTGTAGATTTCGTGCAAAGCAGATCATATTTCTTTATCACTTTGCTGAATCTTAGTGTATTTATACTATATCATTGATTTTTTTGGAGTAACACTATATAATACGCATTATGGTATAGAAGAAACCTATGGTAATTTTACCTATATCAAATCTGTATTTATATGGTGAGATTCTATGATAAAGAAAATATCATATTTCATAAAAGTTGCGCAGTGTGGAAATATTACTAAGGCTGCAAACGAGCTTTTTATTTCCCAGCCGTCATTGAGCGTCGCAATAAAGCAGCTGGAAAAAGATTGGAACGTCACGTTGTTTGAACGGGGTTGCAATTCTCTTTCCCTTTCGGCAGACGGGCGGCGTCTGCTCCCATATGCGGAATCCGTTATGTATGACTATCACCTGCTCCAACAGGCGCTTTCAAAAAAGGCCAACGAAAATTTAATTATAGTCGGAAGTGGCATGACCCATGTTTCAGATATAGTCGAAGATTATAATCAACACTGCTGCTGTCACGCAAAGCTACGCCAATTCTTTGATTACTTTGATCTCAGTAAAGCGCTTCAAGCAGGAAAATGTGATTTAGCTGTGTGTTCGCCGCCACTTTCTGTACGTGGTATTTTCTCCAAAGAGCTTTGTGTTGAGCAATTATGTGCTACTATCAATCCGAATCATTCTCTCGCTGCGGCTGATGAGCTAACTATAAACGACATCTTGAATTATCCGTTTATAACACTACCGACAAAATTTCCAGTCCGTATGGCAATCGACCAAGCCTTTTATAAAGCAAACATAAAACCAAACTATACAGATGAAGCAGAGAATCTTGTAATACACTCCATGCTCGTCAGAGGGGCAAAGGAATATATTTCTATTTACCCATTGTCCATGGCACGCAGACTACATTCATTGTATGGTTTGAAATACATACCGATTGCAGAGGATGAATTTAGACGTACTATTGCGGTGTCTTGGCAAGGAAATTATATACCGCCTAAAAGAATAACCGAAATTGTGCAATATATCGAGCAATTTTATGCTACATCCCCATTATTTAAGCCCTGGGGTGAATACTCATCCGACAAAGGGCAAATGCTTGTATAAGCTTTCATTGTTCCTCTCGCTGATGGTGGCGGGCGAGACCTTGCTGCCCCACAGCGCCTCCGTGATGTCCTCTACCCGGCGCACGGAGACACCCGCCAGGTACATCTCAATGAGGGCCTCCTCCACGCTGCTTTCCCGGCGGCGATACCGCTCGATGATTGCCGTCTCGAAGGACACGCCCTTGAGCCGGGGGACGTGGAGTGTAACGTCACCGGAGGTGGTAGTAAGGTTGCGGTCATAGTGACCGCTGCGGTAGCCCTGACGGGCCTCGCTGCGCTCATAGC
>ERZ780149.4600-NODE-4600-length-10616-cov-3.034277_pt1 | contig 10616 bp, 8 predicted proteins | sample MGYA00511367_ERZ780149 | MGnify/ENA primary metagenome ERZ780149 (study PRJEB29588, sample SAMEA2153852) | human gut metagenome | biome: human gut; feature: human-associated habitat; material: faeces | place: Denmark | collected 2008/2010 ...
CTCCAGCTTGTGACTCTCCGCCAGACGCCGGATAGCGTTCAGCTGGCGCTGCCCTGCCCGGACGGTACGCCCGATGTTTGCCGCCTCCCAGTTGGCCGCGCGCGCCTCCTCTGCGCGTTTTTCATTGTACATCTGCTGATTCAGAATGTCAAACACCTGCTGGACACAGCCAAGCTGTGTCAGCATATCGCAGATACTTTCCACCCGCTTGAAGAAGATTCCGCACTGTCCGTCCCGGTGCGTGATGCCCGGCTCCATTCCGCAGGCGGCGCAAAGATCCGCCAGACAGACTGCCCGTCCATCGTCCGGCAGGCGGAATTCCAGATGATGCGTGCGCCTCGGGTCGCTCACGGATCCCGCGCAAAGAAAAGCACCGCGCAGAAAATGTGCCGCGCAGGAAGAACAGCCGAAGGCGACCGCCTCCTCGACAGCCATGTCTCCCCCTGTGGCGCTTTCCCTGTCAGTCGCCCGCAGTGCCTCCAAAACAGCAGTCGCCTGCCCGGATGCAAATTCAAACCGGACGTAGCGGTGAGCCCCGTGCGTTTCGTCAATCGCAGACGTTGCACATCCCAGCTGTCGGCGAAGCAGGGCTGTTACGCGCTCGCGCACGGCAGGCGCTTCATCCCGGCTGACCGGCAGAGTCAGCGTCAGCGAACCGTCCGCCTGCCCCGGTTCCGCCCGGAGCAATAGTCCATACAGGAATGCACGGCGACAGCAGGCGGTTTTTATCGGGATATCCCATAATTCCCGCCGCACATTCCCGGCAAAGGGCAAACAGGCATCCATGTGCTACTCCTCCCGTTCCGTGCGTCCGTCCTCCCGGACAATGCACACCTCACACTTCAATTCAATCCCGTAGGCGCGAAGCACTGCTTCCTGCACGTGCGCAATCAATCGCCGCACGTCATCGGCTGTCGCATCCCCCCGGTTGACAATAAACCCGGCATGCTTCTCCGACACCTCTGCGCCACCGATGCGGAAGCCCTTCAGCCCACAGTCCTCCACCAGCCTGCCGACGTACACGTCCGGTTGGGCAGGACGACGAAATACACTGCCCGCGCTTGGGTATTCCAGCGGCTGATTTTTCCGTCTGGAAGCCAGATTGCGCTCCATGGCGGTGCGTACGGTGACAGTATCCGACGGGGACAACTCCAGCGTGGCGTTCAGAAGCACCCATTCCGGGTGCAGCTGATACACGCTCCGGCGATAGGAAAAACCATGCTGCGCATTGGTCAACGTGAGGATGCGCCCGTCCGTTCGTCCGATGCATACGGATTCCCGCACCACGTTCGCCATCTCGCTTTGGTGCGCGCCCGCGTTCATGACCACCGCACCGCCCAGTGTGCCGGGAATGCCGCAGGCAAATTCCAGCCCGGACAGGGCAGGTGCTTCCGCAACGCAACGCCGGGACAGTGCCGCCAGCGCCGCGCCGCATCCGGCACGCAAGCAGGGCGTCCCCTCCCGAGCGTGGAACAGGGACACTTCCTGCAGGTCACGCGTGCAGATGACCAGTCCCGGGAAACCATTGTCGGGGAACAGAACATTACTGCCTCTGCCCAAAATGAACAGCGGGCAGTTGCCATCATTGGTTCTCCATATGTCCAGCGTGCGCACCAACTGCTCCTGCGTATGCGGACGGCACAGCAGAGCCGCCGGACCGCCGATACGGAAAGTCGTGCAGTCGCGCAGCAATACCGACGTTTCAAACGGGATGCCTGCGGCGGTCAACGCACGCGCGAGACGGGAGGAAGGCATCATAGTGGGGCTCCTTTCTCTGACGGATCAGGGGCGGTATGGCAGACTGCATGGCGTTTGCCGGGCTGTCATGCTCCCCGGATGACCTGCCCGACCTCTTCCAGTGTCCGGCATTCAAAGCGGGGTGCAATATCGGGCGGGGCGACCTTGCCGTGCGGATTGAACCAGCAGGTGTCCAGCCCGGCACCGATACCGCCCCGGATATCCGAGGACAGCGAGTCGCCGACGACCAATGTATTGACAGGATCAAAGTCCGGAATCGCGGCTGTTACCATGTCGAAGTAGGCGCGTTCCGGTTTCTCACAGCCCATGCTGTCTGAAATAAAGACACCGGAAAACAGCGGTGCAAGCGGACAGGAATCAAAGCGTCCGTGTTGAATCCAATCAGTGCCGTTGGTGATAAGGTACAGGCGGCAGGACGGCACCAGCGAACGGCAGAGCGACTCCGCGCCCTCTACCAGAAAAGACTTGGTTGACAGTGCCAGCATATATTCCTTTGCCAGTGTTGCCGCATCGCAGGAGAAACCGTATTCGGCAATAAAATCCGCAAAGCGTCCGACCTGCAGGGCAGCACGCGTCACTTCGCCGCGCTCCAGACGTTTCCAGTAACCATCGTTTATGGCGGAATAGCGGGCTATGGCTTCCTCGTCGTGCGGCAGACCGCGGGCAGTCAGGCAGTCGCACAGGGCATCATGCTCCGAGCGGGTGAAATCAAGAAGAGTATTGTCGGCATCAAATAAAACGGTGCGGTATCGCATTGGTGTTTCTCCTGTCAGTATATGTATCGGGATTCATTATAGCACGTCACAGACAGAAAGTCAAGCGGCAGAGGGGCGGGCAAAGCATCCTCCCCGAAAAATCCTTGACAACCCTGAAAAACTATGTTATAATCAGTTGTGGAATGACCCCAATGCCGCCGCGGACAAAGCAGCGGAACGAACGGAGGATATGCACCCATGGAAACCTGCTGTATACTGTACAACCCCAAAGCCGGAAACGGGCGGGGACTGAACGAAGCGCGCCGCCTGGACAGCATCTGGAGTGGCAAATCATTGGACTACATCGATGTAACAACCATTGCCGATATCCGGGCGTACCTGGACTCGCTTCCCGCCGAGACAACCGTGGTACTTGCCGGGGGCGATGGCACGCTGAACCACTTTATCAACGACATGGGTGGCAAGGCGCCCGCACGGGACATCTATTACTTCGCGGCCGGGAGCGGCAACGACTTCCTGCGCGATGCAGAACGCACCCGGGATGACCCGCCCTTCCTGCTCAATCCGTACCTTCAGAACCTGCCGACCGTTACGGTCAATGGCATGACACGCTATTTTCTCAACGGCATCGGGTATGGCATTGACGGCTATTGTTGCGAAGTCGGCGACAAACAGCGACTGAAATCGGACAAGCCCGTCAATTATACCGCCATTGCCATCAAGGGTCTGCTGTTTGGCTATCACCGCACACTGGCAGATGTCTGCGTGGACGGCGACGCCAAAGCCTACCGTGCGGTTTGGTTGGCACCCACCATGAAGGGACGCTTTTATGGCGGCGGTATGATGTGCGCTCCCGGACAGAATCGCCTCGACCCGGAGGGGAGCGTGTCTACCATGGTCATGACCGGAAGGTCCAAGCTCAAAACGCTGATTGTGTTCCCGTCAATCTTCAAGGGAGAGCATATCCGGCACCGGGAAATGGTCACAATCCGTCCCGGACATGAGGTGACTGTCCGTTTCAACCGCCCGACCGCCCTGCAGATCGACGGCGAGACCGTACTGGGTGTGACCGAATACAGCGTCAGCACCCGGAGAAGCGTCGGTGCGGCTGAAAAAAGCAAGGCGGCGGTTGTCGCCGAATGAGCCATCCCGACTTGTCGGGATCCCGACTTATCGGGCGTCCTGCCACATTATTTCTCATCAAAAATCCCGGAGTACTTGCGCACTCCGGGACTTTTTCTTTTCCATCAACGTCTTTTCTTAGCAACGAATGCCGCGCCGCCGACAGCGGTCAGCAGGAGCAGACCGGACAGTCCGATCATGGACGAGCATCCCGTATCTGTCCCGGCAATCGGATTCGATGCGCTGTCGGACTCCGCCGTCGTAACAGTCACAGGATCGTCGGTGGATGTTTCAATCGGCTCCGTGACGGTTGTCGTGGCATTCTGCGCGGAGGTTTGCTCCGCTGTTGTCTGCTCAGCAGTCGTCGTCTCGGTCTGTGATACCGTTGCGGCGGTTGTTTCTGCCGCAGGATCGCGGTATTCCGGCAACGCACCGCTCACGTACACATCGCTGATGGCAAAGCGAACCGTCGTTGCATCGTCCGGGCAAATATGGAATCCGTAGGCGACAATGCCGCTGTCCTCGGCAACGACCGGCACGGACAGAACGTTCAGATCCGCAATGATCCCCAGCGGAATCAGCACATAGCCACTGAACTTATAGGGAACGATAAAGCAATCCCGCCCGTTGATGGCTCTTGTGCCGGACCACTTGGCATCCTTCGCATTTCCCTTTGCATCCACCAGCCTGACCGGATTCTTCTTAGCAAGCTCTCCGGACAGGAACATATTCGCTCCGCCTGCCGTTACGATCGGCTGCAGGCAGAAGTACACGTCACCGTCGCTCTCGTTCCGGATCGAAAGCGCAAGATACTTTGCGCCCGTGAAGGAAGCATTCGGCAGTGCCGCAGTCGTCATGGCGTAGCAGTCAAAATACTGCCCATTTACCGTAATTGCCATCTCGCCGTTCTGCACGGTCGCAACGCCGAAGCCGAAGCTGCCGTCAAAGGTCAGACCCGCATCGTCCAACGGGTCGATCAGGGTCAGGGACAGATCCTCCGCGCCGTAGCGCACAGTGACATTGCCCTCGGCAGCAGACAGCGGCAGAACACACAGTCCCGCGAGGACGCAAAGCAGAGTCAGGATACAAAGCAAACGTTTCATGGTTGTTTCTCCTTTTTTGTAATGTTAGGAATGGCATCAGTCCTGCCCGAACTGGTACAGATAGCTCAGCCGCCCCATGGGCAATGACCGCCCGGAGGCATAGTAACTCATGATCTCGGCAGGGTTTTCCACACCGTCGGCTACCTTGAAGTATATGTCGCCCATGCCGTCGGCACCGATGAGAGCGCGGGGAATCGCGATCTGCATGACATTGCCCTGAACCGTGTAGGATACCTCGCCGATACGGGTTCCGGTACCGTCCGCACTCATGGCTTCCACGGTTGCCCGTCCGTCCGTGCGGGAACGGTTGACAGCATACTCATACCCTTCCCAGCCCTTGCCCATGGCGGGGCGTCCGCAGCCGATGAACAGGTTCATCCAGCCGGTATCCTCCGCCGTCACGATATCGTTCTCTGTGCGGATCATCACGTACAGGTTCTCCGCATCATTGGTCAGGCGAACCTCCAGAATGTTGTTGCGTACCGCATCGTTCCTGTAGCTGACCGATGTCGCGCCGCCCACGGAATCGCGGCTTCCGTCATCCGTTCCTACCCGCCTGTACACCGCGTTGACATCCTCCCACTGGGATGCCGCACCGCCGATGTCCACCGTCTTACGGACGGTCTTGGCAACATAGCCCGTGATGGGCTGGTACTTATACTGCCGGATATTCCGGATGGTCTGGATGAAGTAGGCGTCCTCATAGCCGCCCAGCATCGGCTCCGCGTCGCGGGAATACTCCATATCCACGTTGTCACAGTACATATACTCGCCGCCGTATGCCGACTTGATGGACACCCACTCATTCCAACCGGTGACAAAAACGAAGTTGGGATCACGCTTGTATACGGTGTCCCACTGGAAATCATAAAAGGTTCCCTTCATGATGTCCTCGTGGACATTGACCTTGGTGCGGGGGTTATAACCGCGTCCCCAGTTCATCCACCCCTCATGCGTCAGCGAGAAACTGAACGGAACGCCGGGGTGTGTGGCAATGGACACGCTGATCATATCACCGTTGAGCTTCTGCGGCCAGCTCCAGCCGGTATAGGGCCAGCTGTTGCTCTTTGCCCGCTCGTACGGCCAGCGCGCCTCGCGGAAATAGAAGAAATCCTGCATTTCCTGCGAGGGCGCCGACGGATTGTAGGAGGTATCCCCGCGGGACTCCGCCTCCGCCTTGTCCAGCTTGGGATCCATGTATCCGATGATCAGCGGCTTACCGTCCACACGGTACCATGCGTTCGGGCAGACCTCCGCTTTATAGATATTGTTATACAGATTGGTCATGGTCTGGATCGCGTAGCTATGGGTATAGTAGGCGACCTGCGGGCAGTTCCAGCCCTCGGCTCGAAGTTCCTCGATGACCTTCATGATCCGCTTGGCTATGTTATCATAGGTATTAGCGTTGGTTGTATCGAACACCAGAAAATCCACGCCCGCATCGGTCAGCAGCTCCAGATGCCGCCGGATAACCCAGCGGTCCCCACTATTGTAGTAACCGTACAGCGGCTCGCCCCACCATTGTTGGCGGGACTGATGCCCGGAACGTCCTTGTGAAAGGTGACCTCGTCCCCATACTCCGGGCGGATCTTGCTGATGTCGTAGATCTCCTGCGCACCGTGCTGACCGAGCCAGATGAAGTAAAACATACCGACCTGCTTGTTTTCGCGCGGGGCGCTTACCGCATCCACCAGATGCCCCTGCTCGTCAAAGCCGACCAGCATATTGGTGTTGTATCCGTTTCCGTAAATGTCCATCTCGATTCTTGTATCCTCCGTTGCGGTTTCGGTTTGGGTTTCGGTTACGGTAATGCTTTCCGTTGCGGTTCCGGTCGGCGTTCCGCCACCGGTATCTGTATCGCCTGTCTCCGTTCCGGAGGCATCCCGCCGCCGGTGCCGGTACAGCCGACAGCCGGAACGGCAAGCAGCAGCAATGCCGCCAGCACGGCGCACAGCAGTCGGGCTCGCTTTCCTTTCTTCGTGTGCTTCATTATCACAGTACCGCCTTTCTTACCCGGCGGCGTAGGGCAGGAACGCCGCCATCAGATTCATTGTGTACACGCGTATGAGCCAGTCGTTGGGATGATTGATGTTATTACCGGACATGGCGATAAAGTCCTTCCGTTCCAACAGCTTTGAATGGAAGCTGAACATATCCACGAAGGCAACGCCCTCACCTGCCAGCTGACCGAAGGCCTTCGGGAACTCACCCTGCGTTGACAGGAACCCAGCCTCGGCGTTGGGAACCATCGGCGCGACCACAACGAACTCGCAATCCGGGAACTGCTCCTTTACCTTGCTCATGATCCGCTTGATGTTGTTGGCTACGGTTCTTCCGGACTTGCCGCCGTCATTCATCCCGAAGCCGATGAAGACAAGGTCAGGCGATTTGTCCGTAACTTCTTTGACGTTCTGGACGCCCCAAGCGGAATCCATGCCCCCGACGGACGGGTTGTAACGCTTGACACGGATGCCGTACTTCTCCTCAATGACCTGCTTGAAGTAATCCGGAAAACTGCACTGGAACGGCTCCCGGTTATACATTTTGGAGGAATCACAGCCCGTAAAGATAGAGTCACCGAAAAACACGACGTTCAGCGCGGCATCGGTGTCACCCGCCTGGCGCAGAGCCTCAATCTTGGCTGCGGTCTTGGGCAGACGATCGGTCTGCATCTCGGTCACGGGGCCGTCCCAGCTTCCGAATTCATACTCATACGTAACGGCGATCTGCTTTGCATACAGGAACTCCCCCACGCAGTACAGTGCATTCCCGAACCGGGAGCGCCCCTGCTCATCCCACGGAGTGGACGAGCCGAAATCCGGGATGTAGTTGCCGTCCGCGTCCTTTCCGTGAATGTCATTCTGCGTGAAGTACGGGATGGAAGAACCAGCCGGCAGTGTCAGGATATTGCTTTCCTTGTCCCACGTATAGTCCACACCCTCGGTGAAGGTCGTCTTCAGGTCATTGCTTTTGACCGACAGGATGGCGGTCGGCTGAAAGTACAGCTTTGCCGTGATGCTGCCGTCCTCCCGCACGATAAAGGTCGCCGCTTCGTTGTACATGACATTGGTCTTCCAGAACGGGGTGGTCTCCTTGTCCAGTTGCGTCAGTTGATCGAACATGATTGGTTTCTCCTTTGCGTCATCCTTTGTGTCTGTTTCTGTTTCGGCTGCCGACTCGGTCTGCGTAACGTTCTCCGTATCCGTCTCCGCGTCGGTGTCGTTTCTATCCGATGCGGTCTCCCCCGCCGTGGCAGTGGCGGAGCCTGTCGAATCGATTCCGTCCGTGCAGGAGGCTGTGCCGAGTGCCGAGAGCGTCAGCATCGCCGCGAGGACAACGGTGAGCGCCTTCCGTGAAAAGTTGGAACATTTCATTGCTTGATTGACTCCTTTCGGTGCAGGTGTGCAAGTATCCGCCTGTCCGGCTTCCGGGAACCGCATGCGTAAGTCCTGCGCGCTCATTATAACATTTCCGAATCAAAAAAGCAAGTCTTTTTCGTCTTTTTATCTAAAATTCTCACTTCTTTGATAACGATGTGCCGCCATCATGGCGCAGTGCCACCGAAGCGGGCAAAGAATAAGCACAGGGCGATGGCTCATCCGGCGAGCCATACCCGCTCAGCGGTCTGCGCTTCCCTGCTCTCAGAGGAAAAAAGTTGAGGTTGCCGCCCGAAAAGGCTCCGTTTGTTATTGACAAATGCAGGAAAATGTGTTAGCATAAAGTCGGTCTGACAGGTATGCCAGACCGCATCCGAAGCAACAAAAAAGCGACAGCATCCCGCGGTTTTACGCCGTTGCGGATCGCTCTCGCAGAAAAGGAGAATATGAACATGAACGAACTCACACTGACGAGAGAAAATTTTGAAGAGGAGGTTCTGCGCGGAGATCTGCCCGTGCTGGTTGACTTCTGGGCGACCTGGTGCGGTCCGTGCCGGATGCTGGCACCCGTCATTGCGGAAATTGCCGATGCGCATGAAGGTGTACTGAAAGTCGGGAAAGTAAATGTTGACGAACAGCCCGAGCTGGCAACGGCATACCGTGTCGAGAGCATTCCCACCGTATTCCTGTTCCGCAACGGTGAAATTGCGGCAAAAGCGGTCGGCTTCCGGTCCCGTGCCGATCTGGAATCCCTGCTGGGGCTGTGATCCCCGGCACACGAAAGGCGTGACGCTGTATGGACGGTCTGATATTGCATTTTCGGGATTTTGATGTTCCCGACAATCACGCGCTGGGGCTGTATCGGGCGCTTGCCGCCTGCCGGTCGTGCCATGCCGGCAAGTTGGTGTTCGATACCCCCGCTGTTTATGCGCTTGACCCTGCCTTTTGCGCGGAGCGTGACCTGTGTATCTCCAATCACGGCTTCAACGGTCCGCACCGCATTGCGGTTCTGATCGAGGGCATGAAGGATTTTGAAATCGACTTCGCCGGTTCCACGCTCTGCCTGCCCGGCGAGGCGACGCACATCGCCATTCTCGGCTCCGAGCACATCACACTGCGGAACTTCACTCTGGAAAATCCGCGCACCATGGTCATGCAGGTACGCATTGTCGCGCACGGCGACGGGTTCGTGGATGCCGAGGTCATGCAGGGCGGCGAGCAATTCGTCGTGCGGCACGGGGAACTGGTCTGCCCCAAGCCGCGCCGCACCTGCAATTACAGCATAGAGCTGGACGTGGAGCTTCGGGGAGACACCGGCGAATACCAGCCCGGTTCCGCCGACCATAACCTGGGCGGCTTGCTCCGGGATATGACCTGTGAATACCTGCCGGACGGGAAGCTGCGCATTCACGGCGTTCACCGCTATCCGCCTGTCGGCAACATTCTGGTTCTGTCTGCCGCGCGCCGGATGGGTGCGGGCATCTTCTGCTGTGATTCTGCGGACGTAACCTGCCATAACGCAACAGTTCTGTCCTGTCACGGCATGGGCTTTATTGCGCAGACCAGCCGCGACATCCGCCTGGACGGTTTCCACACCCGCCGCCCGGCAGGATTCGCATTCTCCGCCGTAGCCGACGCGACGCACTTTGTGGACTGCAACGGCTCGGTCACGGTCGAAAACTGCATCTTTGAGGGACAGCTGGACGATGCGCTGAACATTCACGGAATGTACACCCGCATTGTGGATGTGGAGCGGGACGCTCTCCTTGTACGCGAAATGCATCAGGAGGCAAGCGGCATCCGCATATTCCGCGCCGGCGACCGGATCCAGCTACTGAACCCCAAAAGCCTGATTCCCTTCTCCGAGCGGATTATCCGCGATGTGGAGTATATAAATTCCGAGATCATTCGTTTGAGTCTTGAGCCGCTTCCGCCCGAAGTTGCGGACAGCGCCGCACGCATACCGGCGCCCGAAATCCGCCCCGGACAGGTAGTGGAGAACATCTCCCACAACGTCGCGCTGACCTTCCGGCACAATATCGTGCGGTGTAACCGGGCGCGCGGCATGCTGATCGCATCGCGCGGGCGTACAGTCATTGAGGACTGCGACTTCCATACCAGCGGTGCAGCCATTCTGTTTGAGGCAAACGGCGAATACTGGTTTGAGTCCGGCGGCACGCAGGATGTCACCATCCGCAACTGTATGTTCGACACCTGCCGTCACGGCGGCTGGGGGAACGCTGTCATTGAGTGTGCTCCGCGCGAAGCCGTGGAAGCCGGGCGTTATTTCCACCGACGCATCCGGGTGCTGGACAACAGCTTCCGCATGGCGAACGGCGGCGCCCCCGCAGCAATCTTCGACAATATTGCCGATCTGTGTTTCCGGGGCAACACGCTGATTCCCGCACCGGACGGGACTCCTGCGCGTATCCTGCTCTCGCACATCGGGCGGGCGGATATCCAGTCGGATGTGGAGTCCGAGGCAAGAGCATAGCGCAACGGAAAGGGTTCCGGAATCAGGGAGTGCCGGAGGCTGTCAG
>ERZ780149.4608-NODE-4608-length-10605-cov-3.499716_pt1 | contig 10605 bp, 8 predicted proteins | sample MGYA00511367_ERZ780149 | MGnify/ENA primary metagenome ERZ780149 (study PRJEB29588, sample SAMEA2153852) | human gut metagenome | biome: human gut; feature: human-associated habitat; material: faeces | place: Denmark | collected 2008/2010 ...
AATACATGCACGCCGCTCGAGCGCGCCTGACCGAAGAAATATTACATCCCGGACGCCGGAAAACGCGCCCGAACGGGGGAGAGACCGCTATGCGTACAAAGGAAACCGCCAAAGAATTTCTCCGGCGACACAACATGTTCTATGAGCAGCAGCCCTTTGAGGATCTGACGGACGCCTACATCGCCGACATGCGCGCCGGTCTGCGCGGAGAGGCCTCTACGCTGATGATGCTGCCGTCGTTCCTTCCCGCGGCGAGCGCGCCGCGCACGGGCGAGAGCGTTCTCGTGCTCGACGCCGGCGGCACGAATCTGCGCGCCGGACGTGTCCGCTTTGACGAGGCGGGAAAGCCCGTCACGGAAGCGCTCCAAAAGCGCCGTATGCCCGGCACGCTCGGCAGGGACACAAGCGCGGAAGAGATGTTCCGCGCCTTTGCGGAGCTTGCGCTCACCGTTGCGCTCGATGCCGACCGCGCGTGCATCGCGTTCTCGTTCCCGTGCGAGTGCCTGCCGAATGGCGACGGGCGCATCATCAGCATGGGCAAGGAATCGCGCGTCACCGGCGCAGAGGGAAAACTCGTATGCGAGGGCATCGAAACGGCGATGCGCGCGCTCGGCGCGTCCGGCGCTCGCCGCTGGCGGCTCATCAACGACACCGTCGGCTCCATGCTCGGCGGCATGGCATCGTGCGACCGCTCGCACTACGCCGACTTCATCGGCTTTATTCTCGGCACCGGCACGAACGCCTGCTGCCATGTGAAGGCGTGCGACGTCACGAAATCGCCCGAAACGGTGGCGATGGGCGGCGAAACGCTCGTCAATCTCGAATCCGGCTGCTTCGGCCGCGCGCTGCGCGGCACGGCGGACATCGCCGTGGACGAGGCCTCCGGGCTGCCCGGCGACCACCCGGCGGAAAAAATGATCTCCGGGGCATACTACCGTCTGCTGCTGCGCGAAACGCTGCTCCTTGCGGCAAAGGAAGGATTTCTCTCGGCGAAGAGCGGGGAGAATATCGCCGCGCTCTCCGTTACGAGCGCAATGGTGGACGCTTTTTGTCTTGACCCCATGGGCGGCAACGCCGTTGCCGAAGCGCTCGAAACGGAGAAGGACCGCCGCTTCGCTTCCGAGATCAACACGATGCTTCTCGAGCGCGCGGCGCGCATCGCCGCGGCGTGCCTGTGCGCCATTCTGCGCGAGCGCGGCTTCGGCGCGGGGACGCTCACCGGCATCTGCGCGGACGGGACGATGCTCAAGCTCAACCCCGTGCTGCGTCCCCGGATGGAAGCGCTGATCGCGGAGTATACGAAACGGCACGGTCTCGGCGGCGCGGAATTCCTCTTCGCCGGCGATGCCACGCTCCTCGGCTGCGCCTGGGCAGCGCTGGCGTAAACAAAAAAGGCTCCCTTGTGTAAAGGGAGCTGTCGAGCGAAGCGAGACTGAGGGATTGTAGTTTTCGGAAAATGATAACCCCTCCGTCAAAAACTTCGTTTTTGCCACCTCCCCTGTCGAGGGGAGGCAAGTGGGTTTGCAGAAAACCAACTTGGCGCCCCTAACAGGGGAGGTGGCAGCCGTAAGGCTGACTGAGGGGTAAACGACAATCCCTCCGGCTTTTGCCTGCGGCAAAACCCACCTCCCTTTACACAAGGGAGGCTTCAAAAGGAACTCACCATGAAAAACTACCGAAAACCCCGTCAGGAAGAAAATACCTCCCGCCGCGCGCGGCGGGCTTCGCAGAAGAAGGTCATGCTCGCGGGCTGGATATTCCTCGGCGTGATGCTCATCGCCGCGATCGCTGCCATCATTCTGCTGCTTCCCGGACGGGACAAGACCCCCGACACGGAGGACCGGCCCCTGTCCGTGCCGCAGCTCGACCCCGGCGCGGGCGGCAGCGCCTTTCAGACGGAGCAGACCGCCGCGCCCATCGAAACCGGCAAGACCGGCAGCGGGCGGCACGTTTCCGTCAACCGGTTCGACTGCGATTACACCCCGCCCGATACCGTGACGCTCGGCGTTTTGAAGTCTGCGGATCTCACGGCGCTCGGCGAGACCGTGGCGGCAAACGTCGCCGCAAACGGCTGGGGCAGCGTGACATATTCCGTTTCGGAAAACGGTTCGCTCCTTTTGCAGAACCCCAACGCCCCGGCGCTCACGCCGGACAATTACGATAAGCAGGAGGCGTTCCTTGCCTCTTCCCAGCCGGAAAACGCGGCGCGGACGTTTCTGGAGCACAGCGGTCTCATCGGCCTGCTGCGCAATTACGGGCTGGAGCTCGGCACGGCGGCGGAGAACGACAACGGCGTGATCACCTTCCGCGGCATGGGCAGCACCGCGCAGAGCGAGTGCAGCGTGCGCTTCAGCTTTCTTTATACCGGCGACTTCAACCAGGCGGTCCTCCGCGCAGTGTATCTCGACGGCGCCGCGGACGTACCGGCGCTTGCCATCAAAAAAGCGGCGTCGAATGCCGTCACATGGGACAGCGCCGACGACGGTACGGTCTCCGTGACCGCCGTGGAGCTTCGCAGCGTGCGCGGTCTGCCGTTTTACGCCTTCACCTGCTCGGACGGCTCGGTCGCCTACGCGCTCGCCTGCGACGAGAGCGCGCTCGACTCCGTATCCGGCGCGCGGGAAATTTATGAGGAGACCATGCGCGACGGCCTGCGCGAATACGTCGAGATCAGCGGCGCGGAGTGACCGCCGCGCCGGAGGAAAAACGTCCGCTTTTCGGCAGAATGACGGATTTTGTCCGTCTCAGTGAAACAATTTTCGCCACCGTACGGAAATGTTACACTCTGAGTGTAGAAAAACACACCGCTAGATGATTTACTATTTCGCGCTTTATTCGTTAAAATTAGTAAATCCAAGCCGGGGGTCTTTGTACATACTAGCCATGCTCCGGTAAACCGTTTGCCGTGAGGGGAAAAACGTATGCGCGAGGACTACAGAGAACGATTCAGAATACTCGGTCTGCGGATCGCCTACTACCGCAAGATGCGCGGCATGACGCAGGAGCAGTTCGCCGAGGCGATCGGCCGGAGCGTGAGCTTTGTGAGCCAGATCGAGGCGAACAATGCCGCCGAGGTCAAGGGCGTGTCGCTCGAAACGCTCTTTCTCATGAGCGAAAAGCTCGGCATTTCCATGGCGCGGCTCTTTGAGGACTGAAGCGCCGGAAATACATAAAGTTTATTAACGCTTCCCGCGTTTAATAAAAAAGTTTGAAAATCCAATAAGGAGGAGAACAAACAATGAAGAAATTCCTTGCGCTGCTTCTTGCCGTTGTCATGGTGCTGAGCCTGGCCGCGTGCGGAAGCGAGGCTCCTGCTCCGGCTCCCACGGAAGCCCCGGCGGAACAGCCTGCTGAGACCCCGGCTGAGCAGCCGGCTGAAGAGCCGACCGCGGAGCCTGTCGAAGAGTACACCGGTCCGGACACTTTCTCCATGATCGCGAACTTCGACATCACCACGCTGGACTATGTTTACAACAACAAGTCCTCCAACGGCGACTACACCTGCAACTTTGTGGAAGGCCTGCTCACCCAGGACAACCACGGCAAGCTCGTCCCCGGCATGGCTACCGAGTGGAGCTGCAACGACGATGCTTCCGAGTGGACCTTCACCATTCGTGACGACGCCGTTTGGTCCACCAGCGCCGGCGAAGAGTACGACGCCGTTACGGCCGAGGACTTCGTCACCGGTCTGAAGCACGCTGCTGACTCCAAGAGCGAGACCCTCGGCCTCGTTGCTGACCTCATCGTCGGCCTGCGCAAGTACTCCGAAGGCACCGGCAAGTGGGAAGACGTCGGCATCAAGGCGGACGGCAACCAGCTCACCTACACCCTGACCGGTCCCTGCGGCTACTTCGACGGCATGACCACCTACGCCATCCTGTGGCCCATCAACGCCGAGTTCCTCGAGTCCAAGGGCTCCGACTTCGGCGCCGTTGAACCCGACTCCATCCTCTACAACGGCTGCTACATCCTGTCCTCTCTCGTCCCGGCGCAGGAAGTGCGCTTCGACGCCAACCCCAACTACTACGACGCGAAGAACGTTTTCGTTCAGCACGTTGTCGTGACCTACTCCGACGGTAAGGATCCTGCCCAGCAGTTCAACATGTTCGTCAACGGCGAAGTCACCTCCACCACCGTCAACCAGTCCCTGCCCGAGGTCGTTGCGAAGGCTGCCGAGCTCTATCCCGACAACCAGTACAAGAGCATGACCACCGCCACCTCTTACTGGGGCGCCTTCAACTGGGATCGCCAGATGTACGCTCTGTACAACGATCCCTCCGTCTCCACCACCAGCAAGACCGACGCCCAGAAGGCTGACACCAAGGCCGCCATTCTGAACGCCGACTTCCGCCGCGCCGTTTACGCCGCTTACTCCGCGCACGCCGTTGAGGCCATCACTCTCGGCGAGGAGCACGCCGACGGCGTCATCCGCAACACCCTCATTCCTTACACTTTCCAGACCACTTCCGACGGCCGCGCCTACGGCTCCATCGTTGAGAAGTACGCCGCCGAGCTCGTTGCCGATTATGAAGGCATCGATCTGAACGACGGTCACGACGCCTGGTACAACCCCGAGCTCGCCAAGACCTTTGCCGAGCGCGCCAAGGAAGAGCTGGGCGACAGCGTCTCCGAGTGGCCCATCCACATCGACGTTCCTGTCTACGCCGCTTCTGAGAACCAGAAGAACGTGCAGCTCGCGATGAAGAAGTCCATCGAGGACGCCATCGGCGATTACGTCGTCATCGACCTGCAGTTCCTCGAGGGCAACTCCTCCGTCTACTACTCCTCGTTCTACAACATGCCGACCGGTGAAGAGAACTCCATCGACCTCGTGTTCGGCGCCGGCTGGGGTCCCGACTACGGCGATCCTCTGACCTACCTGCACTGCTTCGACATCCACGACGGCGACATGCTCAACTACTCCGGCATCAACATCGAGAGCCAGGGTCAGTCCGACGAGCAGAAGGCCGTTCTCGAGACCCTCGGCCTCAATGAGGTCCAGGAGGTCGTTGATCAGGCTACCGCCGCCACCGGCGACGAGCGCATCGAGCTCTTCGCGAAGGCTGAGGCCATGCTGCTCACCAACGGCATCCTCCGTCCTTACTCCACCAGCGGCGCGAACATCACCATCAGCAAGGTGAAGCCCTTCACCGTCGCCTACGGTCTCTACGGCCAGGCTGCTTACAACCAGGTGCCGTACTTCAAGTACATGCAGCTCCTCGACGAGCCTGTGACTGCTGCCGAGTACGAAGCCGCGAAGGAAGCCTGGATGGCCGGCAAATAATTGCTGAACAGCAACAGCACAAGCACTGACTAATTGAACAGAGAGAGCCGGGCGGCCATGCTTCTCGGCTCTTTCTTGTACCGATTGACAGGGGCCTTTTGTCCCCTGTCAACCGATGCTATCTTTGTAAGGAACGGTACCACCTATGAGAAAAGGATATATCTGGAACCGCCTGCTGCGCTCGCTCGTCTCCATTTTGATCATCATGCTCATCGTGTTTACGATGGTCTATACGTTGGTGCCGCGTGACAACATCTTCTTTGAAGACAGCACATACCGCAAGCTCGGCGGAAAATCCGACGATAAAACTGAATACGTTTATTCAACCTGGCAGAAGCTCGGTTATCTGGACTACGTCCGCATCAACGACTACTGCCTTAATCTCTATGAAGCCGGCAGCCCGGAAATGATCGCCGCTATCGAGCCGGATTCTCCGGAAAGCCAGGCCTTTGTGGAGCAGTATTCCGCGCAGGGCTATACGATCGCCAACTATCTGCAGAGCGGATGTTACTATGCCTATAAGGACACGCCCGTCATCAAGCGCATGGCGAACTGGCTTGCCCATCTGATCGTGATCGATACTCCCTGGTCTGTCAAGGATGAGACGAACCCGGATCTTGAGCGTGGTCTTCGCTTCGGCACGACGCCTACCGGCGGCGTGGCTCTCATCGGCAGCGGCACGACGCACAAGTACCTGCTGTATACCGACAGCCGCTTCCCGTGGATTCATCAGAACATTATCACGCTGAACTTCGGTACCTCTTATCCGACCTATCAGGGCCTGGACGTACTCCGCGTGCTTTTCCAGTCGCAGGGCACCGAGGTCAAGCGCCCTGTCACCTTTGAAACCGGTTATGAAGCCGAGTCCGGAATCATTTTCGGCTCGCTTAAGTATAAGTCCGTTCTCGACAGAATGGATATGAAGAAATTCACCGACCATTACGCGTCCTTTGAAACGCAGAAGGGGCAGCCCTCGATGATCGGCACCTCGTTCATCATGGGTCTCTTCGCCATGGCGGTCGCCTACATTCTCGGACTGCCGTTCGGCGTTCTCATGGCACGAAACAAGGATAAGTTCGCCGATAAGCTCGGCATGGTGTATATCATCTTCATCATCGCCGTGCCGTCGCTCGCGTACATCTATCTTTTCCGCTATCTCGGCACAACGCTCTTCAATCTGCCGTCGGTCTTTACGACCTACGGCCCGGGCGACGTGCGATCCTGGATCCTGCCCATCATCTCGCTGGCGCTGCCGTCTATTGCGAGCCTCATGCTCTGGACGCGCCGCTATGTTGTGGACCAGATGAACTCCGACTATGTGAAGTTCGCCAAGGCCAAGGGCCTCAACCAGCGCGAGATCTTCAGCGGACATATTTTCAAGAATGCCGTCATCCCCATCGCGCAGGGCATCCCCGCGTCTCTCGCGGCCTGCATCACCGGCGCGATCATCACCGAGTCGATCTACTCCGTCGGCGGCATGGGCAAAATGCTGCCCAACGCCATCAACCAGTACAACAACGTTATGATCGTGGCGCTCGCGTTCATCTTCTCCACGGTATCGGTGCTGTCGGTGCTGGCGGGCGACATTGTTCTCACGAAGGTCGATCCGCGTATTTCGCTCAGCGAGAAGGCAGGGAGGTCGTAAATGAATACCGAAAATATCGATAAGAGCCTCTTTGAGTTTGCAGCCTTCGACGAGATGGAATCGGAGCACATTGCCGCTCCGCGCTATTCCTACTGGAAATCCGTGTTCCGCACGTTCTTCAAGAACAAGTTTACGGTCATTGTATCGATCCTGCTGATCGCTGTTGTCGCGTTCGCGCTCATTCAGCCGACGCGCTCCGGCTACAGCCCCATCGATACGCCGAACATCAACAATGCCGAGATGAAGTTCTTGAAGCCGAGCGCCGAGCACATCTTCGGCACCGACCACGTCGGCAACGAGGTATTTGACGCTGTCTGGGCGGGCGCGAGAAACTCCATCATCATCTCCTTCGTCTGCACGGCCATCAATATGCTCGTCGGCATTCCGATCGGCGCGCTCTGGGGTTTCTCCAAGAAGATGGACAAGTGGATGATCGAGGTCTACAACATCATCTCCAACGTCCCGTTCCTGCTGCTCGCCATGATCCTCTCCTACATCCTCGGCGCCGGTATGCGCTCGCTCATTATCACGATGACGTGTACCGAGTGGATCTTTGTCGCGTACTTTATCCGCACGCAGGTCATGATCATCCGCGACCGTGAGTACAACATGGCGTCCAAGTGCCTCGGCACCAGGACGTGGACGATGATCGTGAGAAACATCCTGCCGTACCTCATCTCCGTCATCATGACGTATGTCTCCCGGCAGATCCCCTCGCTCATCTCCTACGAGGTGTTCCTCTCCTACATGGGTCTCGGTCTCGGCACGACCAACGCGTCCCTCGGCCAGTCCATCTCGCTCTATACCTCTTATATGAACGGCTATCCGCACCTGTTCTGGATCCCTGTCGGCGTTCTGGCGTTTATCTCCATCTCCCTCTACATCGTGGGACAGAAGCTCGCCGACGCAGCCGATCCGCGCACGCATATGTGAGGGGGGCAGAGTAATGGCAGATAACAGAAACATCGTTCTGTCCGCAAAGGACATTGAAGTTAAATTCCGCGTCCGTGACAATTACCTCACGGCCATCCGCGGCGTGTCCCTCGACCTTTACGAGGGCGAAACGTTTGCCATCGTCGGCGAGTCCGGCTCCGGCAAGAGCGTTTTCACCAAGACGTTCACCGGCATGCTCGAGTCCAACGGCTCCATCACCAACGGCTCGGTCATGTTCGAGGGCAAGGACCTCACCAAGCTCAAGACCGATAAGGACTGGGAAGGCATCCGCGGCGCGAAGATCTCCACGATCTTCCAGGACCCGATGACATCGCTGAACCCGATCCGTACGATCGGCTCGCAGATCACCGAGGTCATTGAAAAGCACCAGGGCATTTCCCGCGGCGACGCGAAGAAGCAGGCCATCGAGCTTATGGAGCGCGTCGGCATCCAGAACGCCGCCGACCGCTTCGACGAGTATCCGTTCCAGTATTCCGGCGGCATGCGCCAGCGCATCGTCATTGCGATCGCGCTCTCCTGCCACCCGAAGATCCTCATCTGCGACGAGCCGACGACCGCTCTGGACGTTACGATCCAGGCGCAGATCATTGCGCTCATCCGCGATCTGCAGAAGGAACTCAAGTTCACCACCATCTACATCACGCATGACCTCGGCGTTGTTGCGAACGTCGCCGACCGCGTCGGCGTTATGTACGGCGGCCAGATCATCGAGTACGGCAACGTGGAGGAAGTGTTCTTCGATCCGCGCCACCCGTACACCTGGGCGCTGCTCTCCAGCCTGCCGCAGCTCGGCATCAAGGGACAGGAGCTCTACTACATCACCGGTACTCCGCCGTCTCTGTACAACCAGATCAAGGGCGACGCCTTTGCCCCGCGCAATGAGCACGCGCTCAAGATCGACTTTGAAATGGAGCCGCCGTTCTTCCCGGTGAGCGAAACGCACTATGCCAAAACGTGGCTTCTGGATCCCCGCGCGCCGAAGCTCGAAAAGCCGGAGATCATTCAGAATCTGCACGAGAAGATCAAGAAGATGACCGATAAGGGAGGTGCCTTCCATGTCGAATAATAACGCCGATAGAGAGGTTATCCTCTCGATCAGCCATGTGGACATCTCCTTTGACGTCGGAGGCAAAAAAAAATTCGTCGCCGTAAAAGACGCGAATTTCGACATTTATAAGGGCGAGACCTTTGCCCTCGTCGGCGAGTCCGGCTCCGGCAAAACGACGCTGGGCCGCGCCATCATGCGCATCAACCCGTGCAGCAACGGCGAGATCCTCTTTGAGGGCAAGCGCATTTCCGGCAAGATCTCCCGCGAGGAAGACCGCAACGTTGTCCGCAACATCCAGATGATCTTCCAGGACCCGGCGGCGTCGCTCAACGAGCGCGCCACCATCGAGTACTGCATCTCCGAGGGTCTGTACAACTTCCACCTTTATAAGAACGAGGAAGAGCGTATCGCCAAGGTCGATCAGGCGCTCAAGGACGTCGGTCTGCTGCCCGAGCACAAGTCCCGTTATCCGCACGAGTTCTCCGGCGGACAGCGTCAGCGCGTCGGCATTGCCCGCGCGATGATCATGGATCCGAAGCTGATCGTGGCGGACGAGCCGATCTCCGCGCTGGCCGGTTCCATCCGCGCGCAGGTGCTCAACCTGATGAATAAGCTCAAGGCGGAAAAGAATCTCACGTACCTTTTCATCGCGCACGACCTTTCGGTCGTCCGGTTCATTGCCGACCGCATCGCCGTCATCCATCTCGGCGAGATCGTGGAGATCGCGGATTCCGAGACACTGTTCCAGTGCCCGCTGCATCCGTACACCATCTCCCTGCTCTCCGCCGTGCCGATGCCCGACCCGGTCGTTGAACGGACTCGCCGCGCCATCGTGTACGACCCCTCCAAGCTGGACCAGTCCGGCGCGCTGCGCTCCCTGCGCGAGATCCGCCCCGGGCACTTCGTCTTTGCTACGGACAAAGAGATGGAAGGCTACGAGAAGAAGCTCGCCGGGATCGAGAACGCAAAGAATCAGTAAAAGACGTAGGCGATAAAAAGCGCCGCCGCCATATATACGGCTCCAAGGAAGAGAGGATAGTTGAAAGACGCCTCTCTTCTTTCTTTCTGGTTCGCCTTGTACGCTTCAAAGGTCTGCTTCGGCGCGTTGCTGCGCGCGCGGCGCATCACATAGCTGCTGATGTCAAAGTCGCCGTGGAGATAGAGCGAGTAGACAACACCCGCGATGAGCAGGATCGCCGCGACGATCGTCAGGCAGTCGGTGAAGACGAGCAGCCGCTGCGACGATGCCATGACCACGCGCGCAAGCGGATACAGAAGCGTTACGATAACGTGCGTGAGCAGCGTCTGCGGTTTGATGTTTTTGAAGCGGTTTTTCAGTTTCTTCATTGGGTATGCTCCCGAAAGTTTGAAAGATTTGTATTCTTATATTTTACCAGAAAAAACCGCCCCGTCAATAAAAACGGCGCGGACCGGATGATGATATGAAAAGAGAAACGATGCCGGAGCTGAAGGCGCAGGCCCGCGAGGTCTGGCGTTTGAGCCTTCCGGCGATACTTACACAAATAACGACGATCGCCATGCAGTACATCGACTCCGCGATGGTCGGCGCGCTCGGCGCGAACGCCTCGGCGTCCATCGGTCTTGTATCGACGAGCACGTGGCTGATCGGCGGCATCATCGGCGGCGTTTCGGCGGGCTTTTCCGTGCAGGCGT
>ERZ780149.4612-NODE-4612-length-10600-cov-3.202371_pt1 | contig 10600 bp, 9 predicted proteins | sample MGYA00511367_ERZ780149 | MGnify/ENA primary metagenome ERZ780149 (study PRJEB29588, sample SAMEA2153852) | human gut metagenome | biome: human gut; feature: human-associated habitat; material: faeces | place: Denmark | collected 2008/2010 ...
CGCACAGCCGTACCAACAAAACCGAGTTTACCACCCGGACGGAAAGACCCCGGCACTTATGCAGGGGACAGGAGGACGGACGATAAACACCATAACCGACGCTGGGGGGGGACATATCCGCATACGCCGATTAACCCCTGCCGAGTGCGCACGCTTACAGACTGTGCCGGAGTGGTACAAATGGGTAGTGTCGGAAACACAACAATACAAAATGCTGGGTAACGGCTGGACTGTCGAGGTTTTCAAACATATATTTTCATTTTTGCCCGACCGCTTCAAGCAGTAATAATTATGGCTACAACCACATTAAGTTTCAAAGTACCGCGCACCGAGATACCCGGCGTGTTTGCGCTCATGGAGGCAGACAATACCCCGGCGTGTGAGCTGCGCGTTAAAAAGCCTAATGGCGGCGTGCGTGAAATCGAGATAGTGACCGACGAACTAAACGCCGACTATTTCCGCGACGCACTGGGGGGGGGTAAGGCATGAAACCGACTAAACCGCAAACGGCCTGCGCGTCGCCTACCTTTTGGACAGTTGAACGCTGCAATATCATACGACGGCTATACCGCCGTATGCCAGCAAAAGAACTGTGCAAAAAATTAGGGTGTACCCCAAGTGCCTTATACCACCAAGCAAATAGATTAGGTTTAATAAAAATCGCCCAAAGACATGATAGACTTAAAATATGACCCCGAACTGGATATAGCGACGGCCCACAGCCGACTATCGAAAAAGTGGCGTAACAAGTCGTGGAAGTGGAGCGAGATTTTAGCAAAGTGCGCCGAAACCAAACGCACCGGCGAAACCGTGCGCGAGTATCTGCGCATGAGCCGCGAGGAACAAAGCAGCGTTAAGGACGTGGGCGGCTTTGTCGGTGGCTATCTATCCAACGGCACGCGCAAAACCACAAACGTACTATACCGCACGCTGGTAACGCTCGATATAGACTACGGCACCCCGGACGTATGGGACGACTTTACGCTAAATTTCGACTGCGCCGCGATGATATACAGCACCCACAAGCACACGCCCGAAAAGCCGCGTTTGCGTTTGGTGCTTCCGGCTAACAGGCAAATGACACCTGCCGAGTATGAACCGATTTGTAGATACTGGACTGCCAAAATAGGTATCGAACTTTTCGACCATACCACCTACCAGCTGCCACGCCTTTTCTACTGGCCCAGCACCAGCCGCGACGGTGAGTATATTTTCGATTATCAAGACGGCCCGGCCTTTGACGTTGATAAGGTGCTGGCGACGTATCGAAACCCACAGGACGTTAGCGAGTGGCCTATGTCGAGCCGTGAGGGCGACGTACTGGCGCACGAAATCCGCAAGGCTGGCGACCCTACCGAGAAACCCGGACTAATCGGCGCGTTTTGCCGTGCCTACACTATCGAGGAAGCGATAGAAAAATTTTTGCCGGACGTTTACGAAAAGACCGGCACCGACGGCCGCTATACCTACCGCGCCGGAAGTGTCGCCGGTGGCTGTGTCACCTATGAGGGCAAATTTGCATTTTCGCACCACGAAACCGACCCGGCAAGTATGCGGCTGTGCAACGCCTTTGACTTAGTGCGCATACATCTGTACGGAGTGCAGGACGAGGGTAGCCGAGTAACCGACGTTACCCGGCTGCCGTCTTATACCAAAATGCAAGATTTTGCGGCGGCTGATAAAGCCGTGCGCGTTTTGCTCACACAGGAAAGGTTAGCCGACGTAAATAGCGACTTTGCCGACATCGACACCGAGGACGAGGAAAGCGGCGACGCGCCTAATACCGACTGGATGGCCGAACTTGAACGCGACCGCAAAGGCACTATAAAGAGTACCGCCAAAAACATTATCTGCATACTGGAGAATGACCCGGCACTGGCAGGGCATTTGTGGCATGACCTTTTTAGCGGCTTCGACATGGTTAAGGGCGGTTTGCCGTGGGACAAAAAGGCGACGCAGTGGGGCAACCGCGACGACGCTAACCTACGCATCTATTTAGATGAACGCTACGAAATCACCGGCAAAGATAAGATTAAGGACGCAAAGGACGCAGTATTAACCCGGCACCGCGTACACCCTATTAGGGACTATCTTAATAGTTTGGCATGGGACGGCACGCCGAGGCTGGAGCGTTTGATTATCGACTATATCGGCGCGGAAGATACACCGCTTAACAGAGCCATGACCCGAAAGCATTTTACCGCCGCCGTGTCGCGCATCATGCAGCCGGGGTGTAAATATGACTACTGCCTGATTATCGCCGGTGCCGAGGGTATCGGTAAATCCACCCTGTTTAACATCATGGGCGGCGACTGGTTTAACGACAGCCTCACCACCACCGAGGGCAAAAGCGGCATGGAGCAGCTACGGTGCGGCTGGGTCATAGAACTGGCCGAACTGTCGAGTATCAAGCGCAGCGACGTTGAGCAGGTAAAGAACTACATAAGCCGCCGCGATGATATTTACCGCGCCGCGTATGGTACGGTAGTAGAAAAGCATCCGCGCCAGTGCGTGTTTTGCGGTACCACGAATGAGGCGTATTTTCTCAAAGGCGACACAGGAAACCGCCGCTTTTGGGTTATTGCCGTAAACCCGGAACTGCGCAAATACCCCGACTTTGCCGACGCGCTCATACGCGACCGAAACCAGTTATGGGCCGAGGCTGTCGAGTATTGGAAGCAGGGCGAAAAACTATACCTGCCGGGCGATTTGGAGGCCGAGGCACGCCAGCGACAAAGCCAGTACAACGACGACAACGACGACCCACTACGCGATATGCTGACCGTGTTTTTGGATATGAAGTTACCGCCCGACTGGGACAGCTGGGAGTTAAACCGCCGCCGTTCCTATATCAAGAACCCCGACCCACTCGACGAGGTAGGCGTAACACGCCGCGACCGAGTTTGTGCAGCCGAATTTATCTGCGAGAAGATGGGGCGCGAAATGTCGGATAAGGAGTATAAGTATTTATCGCGCCGAGTGTGTCGCCTGTTAGATGAAATGGGCTGGGAACGCCGTAGCGGTGTGCGCTACATGGAAAAATTATATGGACGGCAAAAGAGCTTTGCCCGACCTCTAAAAGACGACGTAGAAGATGAGGGCGACATATAGTTTTTGGTAACTCAAACTTAGTTACCACCCGGCGCAAACTTAGTTACCAAGAAAATGAGGCAACGAAAACACGGTAACTGGCAACCGAGAAAAAAGGCTTAGTTACCACGTTTAGTTACCACGGAAAAGCCGAGAAAATAAGGCGGTTAGATAATATGGTAACTATGGTAACTTAAATATAAGGCTAATTAGTAAAGTAATGTAATTACAGTAAAAAACAGAAAAAAGTAATTATAACATAATCCCGAAACGTTCCGCGTGCGTGTGTGCGCGTGCGTGAGGGCAAAAACAGCATAGCAATGGATAAACGAAGCATCGAAAATATAACCCACCATGCCGACGTATCGGAAAAGTCGATAGAGCGGTATTTGGTGGAACAGGCTAAACAAAATGGTTTGCCCTGCCTCAAATACTCTAACCCGAATATGGTAGGCTATCCCGACCGCCTGTTAGTGCTTCCGGGCGGTAGCGTAATTTGGGTGGAACTGAAAAGCAAAGGACGTAAGCCGACAAAGATACAGCAAATGCGTATCGCCGAATTATCCGGCATGGGTCATTTGGTAAGAGTGATAGATAACAAAGCCGACATCGACGAACTGATTAAATTAGCCAAGCAATGATATACAGACCATACGACTACCAGCGCACCGCGATGCAATGGATATTAGATAACCCACGCTGCGGTTTGTTTCTCGACATGGGACTGGGTAAGACGGTTAGCACCCTCACCGCCTTACAGGAGTTAATCGACGAGTGCGAGATTAGCCGCGTACTGGTGGTAGCACCCAAAAAGGTAGCAGAAACCACATGGACTACGGAGGCGGCTAAATGGAACCACTTGCAGGGTATGAGGGTGGCAAAGGTCATGGGTACCGAGAAACAGCGCAAATTAGCCTTAGCCGAAAAAGCCGACATCTACGTTATCGGGCGCGATAACTTTGTATGGCTGGTAGGACTGTACGGCGGTCAGCTGCCATTTGATGTTTTGGTTATCGACGAGCTAACCAGCTTCAAAAATTCAAAGTCGCAAAGGTTTAAGGCTATGCGCATAGCCACGCCGACAGTAAAGCGCGTTATCGGTTTGACCGGCACCCCTGCGCCTAACGGACTTATCGACCTTTGGGGGCAAATGTACTGTATCGACATGGGCCAGCGTTTAGGTAAATCCGTAACGAAATACCGCGAAAGCCACTTTGAAACGCACAGCTGGAATAACATAGTAGTGCGGTGCGACGTAAAAAAAGGACATGAGGATATTATACGCAACAGCATAGCCGACATCTGCCTAAGTATGCAAGCAAAGGACTATTTGCAGTTACCCGATTTGATGATGCACACCGTATCTGTCGAACTGTCACCGGCGACTATGGCGGCCTATAATAAGTTTGAGCGCGAAAAGGTGTTAGAGTTCAAGCAGGAGCATGAGAATGAACCGACTAACATTTTGGCTAATTCTGCCGCCGGACTTATGAACAAATTAGCGCAGTTTGCCAACGGCGCAGTATATGACGACGACCGAAATATACACGAAATCCACAGCGAAAAGGTGGATAAATTAGCCGAAATCGTAGAGGCGGCAAACGGTAGCAGCGTGTTAGTTTTCTATCAATTCAAACACGATATACCGAGAATAACAAAGAAACTCAAAGGCTACCGGGTGGCCGTGTATGAGGGCGAGAGGCAGTTATTAGACTGGAACGCCGGAAAGATTGACGTACTACTGGCACACCCGGCAAGCACGGCGTATGGCCTCAATATGCAGCAGGGCGGCCACTACATAGTTTGGTTTGGCACTGGCTGGGACTTAGAGTTATTCCAACAGGCTAACGCCCGACTGCATCGACAAGGACAAAAGCACCCAGTAACCGTGTATAAACTAATCGGGGCGCACACAGTAGATGAACGCGCCAGTGCGTCACTTGAAAATAAAAAGGTCAAACAGCAAAGTTTGTTAGACAGTCTTAATTACCTAATACGCAAACATAGTAATGGCTAAGGATAAGGACTATATACGACTGATACATACGCCGCGATGGTTGAACCTACGGCGCGACATACTGACAGCGCACCCACTTTGCGAGAGGTGCCAGGCCGAGGGGTATATCACCCCGGCGACCGAGGTACACCACCGTAAGCCTGTCGAGCATGGAGTAAACTATAACGAGAAATACCGCCTCATGTATGACCCTAAAAACCTGTGCGCCCTGTGTCATGACTGCCACGTTAAGACACATACCGAGATGGGACGCAGCGGCAAGGAAGCGACCCGACGACGAAACGCCGAGCAGGTGGCCGGGGTAGTTAAAAAATTTTTCGGCGACTGAAAGGGGGGGGCAATTTTTTAAAGGCACCCCGGTAACGCTAAACCTCGCCCCCACCTTTGCGTTTGTGTGAGCGATTTTTTCAATTTAAGCAAATATCGAAATTTTAACAAAATATGGCGAAAAAAGTTAATGAATACAAAAAAGACATCGAAAAGGCACTGAAAGCCGCCGGAAAGTACAGCCGGAGTTTGGGCGCACAAATTCTGTCGCTGGCTGGCGCACTGCGCACGCTCGATTTAGCAAACGACGAAATAGACGATTTGGATAGCACCACCATACCGGCTACGTCGCGCTATGGTAACGAAACGCTGGTACCTCACCCGGTTTTCAAAATCCAAAAGGACGCGCAGGACAGCGTAACCCGACAGATGAAAGCGTTAGGACTGACAGCCGAGGAACTGACCGGCACCGACGAGGACGACCCATTGATAGACCTAACCAAAAAGGTTAAGAACGCCGGGCGCAAAAAGCCTAACATCATTAAACGTAACACCGACCCAACCGCATGACAGAGGAAGAAAAAGACCTGTTAAGACAGGCAAAAAAAGACGTAACGGCGCAACTGGCCGCCGTGCCGATAGCAGATTACCGGCTGTGTGAAGTTGACGCACGGCTGGAGCAGTACGTTACGGAAGTCGCACAAAACCCATCTGCGCACAATCTCTACGAACAGTTAGCGGTTATGCGCTTTTTCCGTATGGCTGATAAGTATGGCATAAACGCGACTGAGGTACAGCGGTTTTTTACCCTGTACGAAAATTTGTATTTTCCCGGTAAAACCGGGCTGCAAAAATACGCCTTAACCCCGGTACAAACGTTTCAGTTTGCGAGTATTTACGGCTTTTGGGATTATCGCGATACCGTAGATATAGGGGCAAAAAGGCCGGGTAAATCGGTGATTAGTGGCCGCCGGGTAGTGCGTGAGGCGATTTTATTTGTGCCGCGTAAATTCAGCAAAACCACGTCGAGCGCATCGTTAGCCATCGACGATTTATTGTATGGCGACGCTAACGCCGAGAGTTACACCGGGGCCAACAGCAACGACCAAGCCAAAAAGTGTTTCGACGTGATACGCGGCTGCATGAGAAAATTAGACCCCAAAGAACGCCGCTACACAGTGAACGAGCAGACGATAAAAAGCAAGCGTAAAGACCGCGCCGCCTTTGCGCAGTGTCTAACCGCAAACGCCCGGACAAAGGACGGTTTGAACGCCAGCACGGTTATTATGGACGAGTTTAGCCAAGCACGCGACAATAGCCTACTAACAGTGCTTACTACGTCTATGGGTGTGCGCGATAATCCGCTAACCGTGATTATCACCACCGCCAGCGATGTTTTTGAGGGGCCATTTTACGAAATGCTGCAAGGCTATAAATCGGTTTTGCTGGGCGAGTTTGAGGACGACAGCCTATTTGCACATATCTTTGAGCCGGACATAGACGACCCCGAAGATGCAGAAGCGACGTGGCGTAAAGTACAGCCGCACATGGGCGTAACTGTCAGCATGGAGTTTTACCGACAAGAGTATAAGAACGCCCAGCGCAACGGTGCCGACGCTATGCTGGCTTTTCGTACCAAATTGCTTAATATCTTTGCCGAGAACCAGCGGCGCAGCTGGATAAGTAGCACACTGGCCCGAAGTATCGCCCGACCTATGCCGCTGGATGCCATCACCGGCCGACCCGACGCTATGGTGGCTATCGACCTATCGGAAAGCGACGATTTTAGCGCGGTCACTATGGGTATGTACGACGTGGTACGCAAAAATTTTCATTTCCACACGGCGTATTTTTTCCCGGAGGGCGCATTAGCCGAACACCCTAACGAAAGAATGTACCGAGTATGGGCTGAAAAAGGTTATTTGACACTCACCAAAGGCGACGTTATCGACTACCGTACCATCGTTAGTTATGTGCTATACCTTAACAAAGTGGTGCGCATTTTGGGTATCGGCTACGACCCGTGGAAAAGTTTAGAGGTGGTAAATATGCTGGCGGCTTCCGGCGCAGATAACGTGCTGTCGGGGGTCAAACAGACCTACGGCAATTTTACCGCCCCGGTAGAAAGTTTTGAGCATGGGGCAAAAACCGGGCATATTTTCATAAACGACAACCCGATTAACTACTATTGTTTCGGTAATGCCGTCTTAGATACTGACAAATTAGAGAACTGCAAACCCATCAAACGAAAGCAAACGCAAAAGATAGACGGCGTTATTACGAAACTTATGTGTATGCGCCTTTTCATAGATTACACACGTTAAATAAAGTTAAATAAATTTAACACTTATCCACCAAAGAAAAGCAAAGGAAAAAGAGTAAAACAAAGGAAACAAAAAGAAGATAACACGCTGTGAACCAAATTTTTAAGTGTCGTAAAATATGAGTATCTTTGCGCATTAGCGATAATGTGTAATGAACTTTTGGCGACATATAGTAAACTATTTTAGACGCGAAAACAATAGCGACGGAACCCCCAGCGCGGTACGCACCGGGGCCACGTCGCTTTTTGTCTATGGCGACCAAACGGCTATGAGTGTAGCCACGGTTTTCCGCTGCGTTAAGTTGCTTAGTGAAAGTGTCGCTAATCTGCCGCTGCAATACCTCAAACGTAAAGACGGTATTTTTACCGAAGCCGATAACGCACGGCTCGACTACCTACTGAACGTGCAGCCGGACAATGCTATTAACGCATTTGACTTTTGGCGGCAAGTAGTACAGGAGTTATTATTAGACGGTAACGCCTACATCGTACCAGTCTATAACACCGTCGGCATGGAGTTAGACCGGCTGGCACTGTGTGAGCGTGGCACGGTCATGCACGATACGATACATGACACCTACACGGTGCGCGACCTCAATAACGGCATTAGCGGTATATATACCGAGGACGAGATTATACACATTAAGGGCCTGACCCTGCGCAATAGCAAAAAAGGCGTTAGCGTGCTGACGTATGCACGGCTCACTATGAATATCGCCGCGACTGGCGACCAAGAAACGCAAAATAGATTTGCCAACGGCGGCAACGTGCGCGGTATAGTTTCTAACGATACCAGCGTGCGCGGTTTCGGCGAGTATCAAGACAAGCAGTTAGAGAAAACCGCCGAGAACTTAGACAGCCGATTTCAAGGGGGCGAAAGGATTGTTAGCCTACCGGGGCAAGTGGATTTTAAGCAAATTTCGCTTAGTTCCACCGATATGCAGTTTTTGGAAAGCCGCAAATTTACGGTTATCGAGATTTGCCGCTTTTTCAGTGTACCCCCGACGTTTGTATATGCCGACACCAGCAACAATTACAAGACCGTAGAACAGGCCGACGTAGATTTTTTAAGCCACACACTAAACCCCCTACTGCGTAACATCGAGATAGAATTACGCCGTAAACTTATCGCGCCCCAGCTGTGCCGCAAATATAAATTTAAGTTTGACCGCCGCGAGTTATTCGCGTGTGACCTTAACGGCATGATGAACTACGGCACCAAACTTTTGCAGATTGGTACGACCGTAAACGAGGTGCGCAAGATGAATAATTTGGCGCCAGTCGAGGGCGGCGACACCGTGTTAGTGTCGGCAAACCTGCGAGGTATTAACGAAATTGGCGTGCAGCCGCAACAGCCGGAAGCACCCGAAAACAAAGATAACGACAATGACGAAAAGGAATAAAGACACCGAGGTAAAACGCACCCTGCGTATCGACTGCGCAGAACTGCGTGTGCGTGAGGCTGGCGAGGGCGAGGCCCCCAGCCGCACTATTACCGGGTACGCTATCCTGTTTAACTCCCCATCCGCGCCGCTATGGAGCGACGAGGACAGCGAGGCACGCGAAGTTATCGCCCCGGAAGCCATAACCAAAGAACTGTTAGACGGCTGCGACATTAAGTTTACCATGTACCACGACCGCCAGCTGATTTTAGGCCGTAGCAACAAAGGCACCGGCACGCTGGAGTATTTCGTAGATGATAAGGGCGTAGGCTTTAATTTGGAGCTGCCTAAATCACCTAACGGCGACGAGGCGTTAGAACTGGTTAGCCGTGGCGACATATCCGGGTGTAGTTTCGCTTTTACTACCCGATACTGGGACAGCGATTTTGTCGAGCGCACGGCAAAGGTGGTAAACGGTGCTACGCAGATAACCTACACCGTCAAGGCTGTAACCGGCGTGTATGACTTTACGCTGGCGGCTGACCCTGCCTACCCCGATACATCGGTAGAGGCCCGCGAGTTTACCGCCGGACTGCGCGAGGTGGAGAAACCCACCCCGGAAGAACCCAAACCCGATAACGAAAAAATGCGTAAGCAGCTGCGTGAAATGCGCCGCGCTGCCGCGCAAAAGTTGATATAATTTTTAACCTCTAAAAAGTTTCAGTAATGGAAAAGAAGAAACCCGAAAAACTGAACGTGCGCGAGTTGGTAAACAAGTACCAAGCCAACTGCGACCGTATCGGTGAAATTGCCGAAACCTGCGAAAAAGAGCAGCGCGAGCGCACCGAGGCCGAGGACACCGAGTTTAAGGCACTCACACGCGAAAACCAGTTGCTGCAAATGAAAATGCAGGTAGCCGCCGCAGAACATCTGCGCGAGAACCCCAACGCTGCCGCCGACGCATCGCGCATTATCCGCGAGAATATGCAGGCCGGTAAGCAGACACAAATTTTGCTGGTGCGCGACCTTATGATGGTAGCGGACACAGCCGACAGCGCGGTGGTACCCCTCAAAGTGCAGGACATTTTGACACCGCTCACCGAGGGCCTCATACTCGATAAAGTCGGTTTGCCTATGCCTACCGGCCTGGCCGGTGACTACGTTTGGCCCACCTACGAGGCTGTCGAGGCCACTATCGCCGGTGAGGGCGTAGCACTGACCGATACAAAAATTAAACTGGGTAAGCTCACCGCAACCCCCCAGCGTATCGGTATCGCTATACCCATCACACGCCAAACCATCATACAGACCGAGGGACTTATCGAAACCATCGCTAAGAACCTCATGCCGCTGGCGGTGGCTATGCTCATTAACAAAATCCTTTTCAGCACTACAAAGGTGACAGGCGCGACCACACTGGTAGGCCCCTACGTCGGTGTAGCGGCTAAGGACGTTTTCAGTTTCAGCGCAGAACCCACGTTTAAGGAGTTCAACAGCATGAAGGCCGCCGTACTGGCTACC
>ERZ780149.4613-NODE-4613-length-10599-cov-3.526176_pt1 | contig 10599 bp, 9 predicted proteins | sample MGYA00511367_ERZ780149 | MGnify/ENA primary metagenome ERZ780149 (study PRJEB29588, sample SAMEA2153852) | human gut metagenome | biome: human gut; feature: human-associated habitat; material: faeces | place: Denmark | collected 2008/2010 ...
GAGGAAGAGGCGAAAAAGGTTAATGACGCCAAGAAAAATGGCGGTCGTGTGATCTGTGTTGGAACTACCAGCTGCCGTACAGTGGAATCTGCCACTGGCGAGGATGGCATCTTAAAGGCCGGAAGCGGTTGGACTGACATTTTCATTTATCCAGGTTACCGTTTTAAGATCCTGGACGGACTGATTACTAACTTCCATCTGCCGGAGTCTACACTGGTGATGCTGGTATCTGCCCTGGCGGGACGGGATCATGTGCTGCACGCTTATGAGGAGGCAATCAAGGAAAGATACAGATTTTTCTCCTTCGGTGATGCCACTCTGATCATTGATAACATTCACGACCATAGATAATAAAAGAAAAAGGGTAAAATAATGGAAGAAATCCGTTTAAATAAGTATTTAAGTGAAATGGGCATCTGCTCCAGAAGAGAGGCAGACCGCCTGATTGAAGCTGGCAAGGTGCTGGTGGATGGTCAGACTGCGCCCATGGGGATGAAGATCACACCGGACCAGAAAGTAGTATGCGATGGAAAAACGGTAGGTATGGTGGAAAATGGACGCCGAAAGAAGCCAAAGCCAGTGCTTCTGATGGTCAATAAACCAAGAGGTATCGTCAGTACGACTTCTGACAAAGACCGGGCTATGAATATCGTGGAACTGGTAAAGTATCCAGAGCGTGTGTATCCGGTGGGAAGACTGGATAAGGATTCCGAAGGTTTGATTTTATTAACGAATCAGGGTGATCTGGTCAATAAGATCATGAAGGCGTCCAATGGTCATGAAAAAGAGTATGTGGTGACTGTGGACAAGCCGGTAACGGCAAAGTTTATCGAAAAAATGTCTGCAGGCGTGTATCTGGATGAATTAGATGTGACCACCAGGGAGTGCGAAGTGAGAGCTACGGGAAAACGGGAATTTACCATTATCCTGACCCAGGGCTTAAACCGCCAGATCCGCCGGATGTGCCGCCAGGCGGGACTGGCGGTGCGGCGCCTGCAGCGTGTGCGGGAGCACACGCTGACGCTGGGAGATCTGCCGGTGGGCCGGTGGCGGTATCTGACGCAGCAGGAGCTGCAAATGCTGGAAGGAAGCGAGAAGCGGTGAGTAAAAACGTGCTGCAGGCCATACGGGGCCGGATGGAGAGCTTTTCCCGGGGACAGAAGCGCATTGCCGATTATATTCTGATGAACTATGACAAGGCGGCGTTTATGACCGCGGGACACCTGGGACGAAAGGCCCAGGTCAGTGAGTCCACGGTGGTGCGGTTTGCGTCCCAGCTGGGGTACGAGGGGTATCCCAACATGCAGAGGGCTTTGCAGGAGCTGGTGCGGGGACGGCTTACCTCCCTCCAGCGCATTCAGGTGTCCCGGGATCAGATGCAGGAGCAGGACGTGCTCACCGGCGTGATGCAGCGGGATATGAACAGCATCCACACCGCCATTGAGCAGCTGGACCGGGCGGCCTTTGACCGGGTGGTGGACCGCCTGCTGACCGCCAGCCACATCTATCTGATGGGGGTGCGGTCGTCGGCATTTCTGGCGGGGTATCTGAACTTTTATCTGCACCTGATGTTCAAGAACGTGACTCTTGTGCAGAACGCTGCCGCAGGAGAAATCTTTGAGCAGCTCAGCCAGATCGGCCCCGGAGATGTGCTGGTGGGCATCAGCTTTCCCCGGTATTCCCAGATGGCTATCCACGCCGTGGAGTACGCCCGGGACCGGGGAGCCGATGTGGTGGCCATTACCGACAGCCAGATGTCGCCCCTTTACCGCATGGCCACGGTGTCGATGCTGGTGCGCAGCGACATGATCTCTTTTGTGGATTCCATGGCTGCGCCCCTGAGCCTGCTGAACGCGCTGATCGTGGCAGTGGGACGGCAGAAGAACGAGGAGGTATCCGGCACGTTCTCCCAGCTGGAGAACGTCTGGTCCAAATATAACATATTCGGGAAAACGGAAGATGAATCATAAGCGTATCGCGGTGATCGGCGGGGGAGCCGCCGGATTGATGGCGGCCATTGCCGCCGCCGAAAGCGGCGGACAGGTGACGCTGCTGGAGCCCAACGAGCGGCTGGGCAAAAAACTGAACATCACCGGCAAGGGCCGGTGCAACGTGACCAACAACTGCTCCCGGGAGGAGCTGCTGCGGAACATCCCCCGGAACGGACGTTTTCTGTACGGGGCCTTTGCCCGGTTCGACAGCCGGGACGCCATGGCGTTTTTTGAGACGCTGGGGGTGCCCCTGAAAACCGAGCGGGGAAACCGGGTCTTTCCCCAGTCGGACTGCGCCTTCGACGTATCCGGGGCTCTGCGCCGCCGGTGTGAGCGGCTGGGGGTGCGATGGGTCCGGGACCGGGCCGTGTCCGTGGAAACGGCGGAGGGCCGGGTCTGCGGCGTTGCTGGAGAAAAGGAAACGTATCCGGCGGAGGCGGTGATTTTGGCCACCGGCGGTGTCAGCTATCCCGGCACCGGCTCTACCGGCGACGGATACCGCATGGCGGCGGCCCTGGGCCACGGGATCGTACCGCCCTGCGGGTCGCTGGTGCCCCTGGTCAGCGATGACGGCGACTGCCGCCGGATGCAGGGACTGGCTCTGAAAAATGTGGAGCTGACGGCTCTGAACGGGAAGAATAAGGTGCAGTTCCGGGATTTCGGGGAGCTGCTGTTCACCCACTTCGGTGTGTCGGGGCCGCTGGTGCTGTCCGCCAGCGCCCATTTGCGGCACTGGGACCGGGAGCAGTACCGCCTGTCCATCGACCTGAAGCCGGCGCTGGACCGGGAGAAGCTGGAGGCCCGCATTCTGCGGGACCTGGGGGAGAATCCCAACCGGGACTTTGAAAAGATCGTGGCCGGGCTGGTGCCCCACAGTATGGTGCCGGTGCTGCTGGATCGGCTGGAGATCCCGGCGGGGCTGAAGGCCAGCTCCGTGACCAGGGCCCAGCGCCGGGCACTGGAGGAGATGCTGAAGGGCTTCACTGTGTCCGTTACCGGGCCGAGACCGGTGGCGGAAGCTATCGTCACCTCCGGCGGCGTGAAGGTGAACCAGGTGCAGCCGTCCACCATGGAATCAAAGCTGACCCCGGGGCTTTATTTTGCCGGGGAAATACTGGATGTTGACGCCTATACCGGCGGCTTCAACCTGCAGATCGCCTGGTCCACCGGGCATCTGGCGGGGACAAGCGCCGCCGGAGCGGAAGGAGAATGAATATGCCTGAACTGTATTCCGTAGCCATAGACGGGCCCTCCGGGGCCGGAAAGAGCACACTGGCCAAGGCCGCAGCAGCGGCCCTGGGGATCTGTTATGTGGACACCGGGGCCATTTACCGCACCATCGGCTATGGCGTGTATTGCCGGGGCATTGACCCGTCGGATGCGGCGGCCGTGGCGGCGGTCCTGCCGGAGATGCGGCTGGAGCTGCATTATGACCAGGCAGGGCTTCAGCGGATGAAGCTGGCAGGCCGGGACGTGACGGAGGAGATCCGCCTGCCGGAAATGTCCAAATACGCGTCCAAGGTCTCCGCCATCCCGGCAGTGCGGGACTTCCTGCTGGAGCTGCAGCGGGACCAGGCCCGCCGCCGCAGCGTGATTATGGATGGCCGGGACATCGGCACGGTGGTGCTGCCGGACGCTACGGTGAAGATATTCCTCACCGCTGCGCCGGAGGTGCGGGCCATGCGCCGGTGCCGGGAGCTGGAGCAGCGGGGCACGCCCCAGCCCTATGAGCAGGTGCTGCGGGACATTGCGGACCGGGACTGGGCCGATTCCCACCGGGACATCGCGCCCCTGTGCAAGGCGGAGGATGCCGTGGAGCTGGACACCGGGGCGCTGACCTTTGACGAGAGCCTTCGGCTGCTGCTGGAGACCATAAGGAGGCGAGCAAAGCTGTGAAAAATCCGCATTTTGTCCGGATACAGAAAATCCTGGGGCCGCTGGTGCGGTTTTTGTTCCCCATTACCTTGGAGGGGGCGGAGAATCTGCCGGATGACCGGCCGGTGATGCTGTGCGCCAACCACAGCAGCGCCTGGGATCCCATTTTGTTTGTGGCAGCCATATGGACGGGTTATCCCCTGCGGATCATGGCCAAAAAGCAGCTGCTGCGGATTCCCATCCTGGGCAGCATTCTCAAGGCCATCGGCGTGTTTGCCGTGGATCGGGGCAACTCGGACATTCTGGCGGTGAAAACCGCCATTCAGAGCCTGAAGCAGGGATGGAATCTGCTGATCTTCCCGGAGGGCACCCGGGTGAAGAACCCGGGACAGGCGGAGGTCAAGGGCGGCGCGGCCATGATGGCCATCCGCTCTGGGGTGGACATGGTACCCATGTTCATCGACACGAAAAAGCGCCTGTTCCACCGGGTGCGGATCATCATCGGCCGGCCCTACAGCCCGGTGTATACCGGCCGGAAGGGCACGGCGGAGGAATACCAGGCCAACGCCGACGAAATCATGCGGCGGGCCTATGCATTGGGAGGTATCACATGCCGGTGATCCAAGCGAAAAGCGCCGGCTTCTGCTACGGTGTGCGCCGGGCCGTGGAGCTGGCGGAGAAAACTGCCCGGGAGAACGGCGGCTGCGTCATGCTGGGCAGCATCATCCACAACGCCAACGTGGTGGCCCAGCTGGAACGGCTGGGGGCCAGGCAAGCAGATACGCCGGACCAGGTGTGTCCCGGAGACACGGTGATCATCCGCTCTCACGGCGAGACAAAGCAGGTGCTGGAGCAGCTGGAGGAAATGGGCGCCCGGTGCGTCAACGCTACCTGCCCCAACGTGCTGCACATTCAGCGCGTCGTGTCCCGGGCGGACGAAGCCGGGCGCATTCCCCTGGTCATCGGGGAGCCCCACCACCCGGAGGTCATGGGCGCGGCCAGCTGGTCGGACCGGACTCTGGTGTTTTCCGGGCCGGAGGAACTGGAGCAGTGGCTGCTGGAGGACCCCGGCCGGCAGAATCTGCCCTTGACGGCAGTGGCCCAGACCACCTGCGTGCGGAGTATCTGGGAAAGTTCAAAAAAAATTCTAAAAAAACTGTGTACAAACGCGGAATTATTTGATACAATATGTGATGCTACGCATAGGCGTCAGTCCGAGGCGGCGGAGATCGCCTCCCGGGTGGACGTCATGGTCGTGGTCGGAGATCGTAAAAGTGCCAACACCAAACATTTGACAGAGATTTGCCGTGAGCTTTGCCCCAGGGTGTTCCAGATCGAGGGAGCAGGGGAGCTTACACCGGACCTTTTTATTGGATGTTCATTGGCGGGACTTACGGCCGGCGCGTCCACACCGGCGGGCATCATTAAGGAGGTATATACAACGATGAGCGAAGAAATCAAGAACAACGAAATCAAGGAAGAGAGCTTTGAGGAGCTGCTGGACAAATCTTTCAAGACTTTAAATACAGGGGAGAAGGTAACCGGTATCGTGACGGCTGTGGGTCCCACTGAGGTCCAGGTGGATCTGGGCTGCAAGCAGGCCGGCTATATCGCCGTGGACGAGCTGTCTGCCGATCCCAACGTGAAGCCCGAGGATGTGGTGAAGGTCGGCGACGAGATCGAGACCTATATCATCCGTGTCAACGACGTGGAGGGCTATGCCATGCTGTCCAAGAAGCGCCTGGACGCCGTGAAGGTCTGGGAGGACATCGAGGAGGCCCGCGAGAACAAGACCACCCTGGAGGGTAAGGTCACCGAGGAGAACAAGGGCGGCATCGTCGTCAACGTCAAGGGCGTGCGCGTGTTCGTTCCCGCTTCCCAGTCCGGCCAGCCCCGCGGCGCTGAGCTGAGCGAGATGATCGGCAAGACCGTCTCCCTGCGCATCACCGAGGTCAACCGTGCCCGCCGCCGCGTGGTGGGTTCCATCCGTGCCGTGCAGTACGAGGCCCGTCAGGCTGCCCAGGCTGCCATTTGGGAGAGCATCGAGGTGGGTAAGCACTATACCGGTACCGTCAAGTCCATGACCAGCTACGGCGTGTTCGTGGACATCGGCGGCGTGGACGGTATGGTACATATCTCCGAGCTGTCCTGGTCCCGCATCAAGAACCCCGCCGAGGTGGTTTCCGTGGGCGATACCGTGGATGTGTATGTGATTTCCTTTGACCCCGAGAAGAAAAAGATCTCCCTGGGTATGAAGGACCACAGCCAGGAGCCCTGGACGGTGTTCACCTCCCAGTACTCCGTGGGCGATGTGGCCCCCGTGCGCATCGTCAAGCTGATGACCTTCGGCGCCTTCGCCGAGATCGTCCCCGGCGTGGACGGCCTGATCCACATCTCCCAGATCGCCGATCACCGGATCGACAAGCCCGGCGATGTGCTTGCCGAGGGTGAGACTGTGGATGCCAAGATCATCGCTATTGATAATGATAATAAGAAGGTGTCCCTGTCCATCCGGGCCCTGCTGGAGGACGCCCCGGCCCAGCAGGAAGAGGAGCCCGTGGAAGAGGAGGCTCCTGTCGAGGAGTAATCAGATGACTGAATAGCCCGCCGCAGGATGTTGCGGCGGGCTATTTTTCCATTTTCAGTATCGGCAGGGGGATAAGTAAGTAGAATGAAACCCGATGTGACCATTGTGCCTTGTTTGGATTATTCCAGCAGAAATGTGGAACAGGCGCTGGAATCCGCTTTATCTCCTTTCGGCGGCTTGGAGTGGGTAACGCCTGGAATGCGCGTTGCCATAAAGGTCAACCTGGTGACCGCCATGGGGCCGGAGAGAAGTGCAACGACTCACCCACAGCTGATATGCGCTTTCACGCGAATGCTAACCCAGCGGGGGGCTCAGGTCGTGGTGGGAGATAGCCCTGGCGGCCTGTATAATGCCCAGCATGTGGGCCGGGTCTATGCCGCCACAGGCATGACTGCGGTGGAGTCGGCGGGCGGCGTCCTGAACCGGGACTTCTCCGAGGCGGAGGCCCGCAATCCCCGGGGAACGGTGTGCCGGGGCTTCCGGTATACCGCCTACCTGGACAGGGCCGACGTCATCATCAACTTCTGCAAGCTCAAAAGCCACGGCATGATGGCTCTGAGCTGCGGGGCGAAAAACATGTTTGGCGCCATTCCAGGCACCATCAAGCCGGAGTATCATTTCCGGTACCCCGATCCCCGGGATTTCGCCCGGATGATCGTGGACCTGGATGAGTATTTCGCGCCCCGGCTTACCATTGTGGACGCGGTGGACTGCATGGAGGGCAACGGCCCCACCAACGGCACGCCCCGGCACATGGGGGCGCTGGTGGCAGGGGAGAGCCCCCATAAGGTAGACTTGCTCTGCGCCGGACTGATCGGCCTGCGGCGGGAGGAAGTGCCTACGCTGGAGGCGGCGTTGGAGCGGGGGCTGATCCCGGAGCGTGCGGAAGATCTGTCGGTTGTTGGACAGCCGAGTCAGTTTGCCCTGCTTGATTTTCAGAGAATCACAACTTGGAACAGCCACCTGTTCCAAGGGGATGGAACCAGTGTAATCAAGCGGTTCCGGGGAGAACTGCTCCGGCGGCTGCTGACCCAGCGCCCCCCCCTGCGTGGGGCTGACTGTGTGGGCTGCGGCCTGTGCGGAAACATCTGCCCGGCCAAAGCTATCACGATGAAGAACAAACGACCGCACATCAATCGGAGCCGCTGCATCCGCTGCTTCTGCTGTCAGGAGTTCTGCCCCCAGGGCGCCATGTATGTTCGCCGTACCTCCATCGCCAGATTGCTGGATCCTTGACAGCAACGGCCCCGGCCCCCGGCAGGAATGCTGGGGCCCGGGGCCAAACTTGTGCATCAAGGGGGGCGGGTGGTGGGAGTCAGGAGGCCAGAGTGAACAGGGAGTAGAAATATTCCTTTGCGGCCATCAGCTCCTGGAAGGTACCCTGCTCCACGAGCCTGCCGTCCTTCATCACTAGGATCTGGTCATACTGTTTCATCAGTGCCTCGTCTAGCCGATGAGTAACCACGATACGGGTCAGCCCGTCCAGATGCAGGATGGCATCGGTGACTTCAAAGGCGGTCTGATTATCCAGAGAGGCGGTGGCCTCGTCCAGCATGAGCACCGGCGTGCCCCGGAGCAAAGCCCGGGCGATGGAGATTCGCTGGCGTTCCCCACCGGACAGGCCCACGCCGTTCTCCCCGCAGCGGTAGTCTGCACCACGTTCTGCCACAAGGAGTGACAGGCCTGAACGCTTGACAGCCAGGTCCACCTGCTCCCCGGGAAAATCCCGGAACATGGTCAGGTTGTTGCGGATGGTGTCGTCAAAGAGGAACACGTTCTGACCGATGAGGCTCATCAGATCATACAGGCTGTCGGTGTTCACCTCCCGCAGCTCCCGGCCGTCGATGGTGATGGAGCCGGTGTACTCCGGGTAGGCACCCATGAGTAGGCTGAGCAGGGTGGACTTGCCCGACCCGGAGGGGCCGACGATGGCATAGCTCCTGCCCGGTTCAAACTGGACGGATAGATCCTTCAGCACCGGCTTGTCCGGGGCGTAGCCGAAACCCACATGGGAGAGGCCGATGGACTGCTCCAGGACAGGGGGGATGGTCTCTCCGGTATGTCCGGCGTTCTCCTTTGTGATTGCGGCCAGCTTCTGGATGAGGGAAAGGGCGGCCTTCCGGCTGGCCCAGTACTGGGGGACGATCTGGATGGGCTGGGTGAAGCAATTGCACAGGTTGAGGATGATGAGCACCGTCCCCATCTGGATGCTTCCGTTGATGGACAGCCAGGCTCCATAGAAAAAGATGCCGATCTGGAGGACGCTGCCACACGACTGGGTGATGGCGGTGAGCCTGGTATCCCAAAGCCTCCGGCGCTCCTTCACCTGCTCCGTCTCCCGGTTGGAGGTCTGGAACAGCCGGTTGACCTCTCCCTCCGCCTTGAAGCTCTTGATGACGGAGAAGCCGGTGAGGAAGTCCTTCACCTGGGCCACGAACTTCTCGTTCTGGTCGCTCATGGCCTTTTCCCGCACGGACAGCTCCTTGCCCATGACCAGGGAGAAGACGATGGGGATCAGGCTGAGGCCGATGGTGGCCAGGGCCAGCTGCCAGCTCAGCGCCAGCATCATCACCAGTCCGCCCACGAACAGGGCGCTCTGGTAGATCAGCAGGAGCATGCGGTTGAGGTAGTTCTCCTCAATGGAGTTGGCGTCGTTGGTGAGGGCGGACAGGTACCGGCTGGTGTTTTCCCGGGAAAAGGCGCTGATGCTCTTCTCCGACAGCCGGGAAAAGGCCAGGTCCTTATACTGCCGCAGGGCCCGGTGGATGAACCTGCTCTTGAAGCAGTACATCAGCAGGTCCACGGCCAGAAGGAGGACCAGGGCGGCCGCGCTGATGGCCAGGATGTTCCACAGCCGGGCCAGATCCCCGGCGGCCATGATATTGGTCACCTCCCCCAGAGTCCAGGAGAAGAACAGCATTCCACCTGTGCTTAGAACGATCAGGATTAGAGCTAGAATAAAATTGACTCGATTGTGTTGGTAAAAGGTCCGAGTGTATTCCCGGATGTCACTGTTTCGTTTCATGCTTGTTTTCCCTCTTTCGCTGCAACTGATCCTCGGTAAGCTCCAGGATGGGCTTGGTCCGCACCTCCCATCCGAAGGTCCAGCCGTCGCTTTCCTCCATGAACCACCGGGCGAAGTAGAGGAAGGGGACCAAGCCATGGTTGTCATGGACGCAATACGCCTTGCCAGGGCCGTCGTCCAGCTCTAGAGGCTGCTCCTGCAGCAAGTGGCAGTCCACTAGTCTGGGAAGCAGCCCCTCCACCTGTTCCAGAGGCAGGCCTGCCTGCTTGGCCAGGGCGGAGGGGGTAAAGTAGCCGAAATTTTGATGGTAAAGAAAGAGCAGCAGTTCCAGGCTGCCCTCCTGTGCCAGGACAGAAAACAGCTTTCGGTACTCTCCCTTGGGGGCGAAGTGGACCTCATACCCCTCCGGTGGCTTGGGCAGCAGTAGGTACATGGGGAAATCCTTGGCAATTACCCCTGAAAGCATGCCCTCATCGGTGGTGAAATTAGCCCGCAGCCAGACCGTACCGGCGTTGAGATTGTGAAGATAGCAGGTGGGCGGAATCGCCCTGACCTGCTCCAGGTTGACGTTGTTGGGCTCCAAATAGATGTCGGGCAGGGTAAGGGCCAAAAGCTGAAACAGACGGTTCAGCCGTTCTGCCTGGGGAATGGACCGTAGCCATCGGCCCATTAGGCGGGTCATATTCTGAGGGGCAGCCTCCCCGCGGCCAAACAGGGCGTCGATGGACACCCCCAGTCGGTCGGCCAGGGCGGGGAGCAGCTCCACATCGGGCGCGCCCCCTTTCTCCCATTTGCTCACCGCCTGGGCAGACACCCCAACCAGCTGGCCCAGCTGCTCCTGGGTCAGGTTTCGGGCCCTCCGCAGTTCGGCGATGCGCTCACTCAACAGGCTTGCCATAAAAACACCTCATTTCATCCATTGGTTGTATTCTAACAAAAACAACGGTTGAAATCAACGGAGAGAAACTTGCGTATTCACAACCATTAGTTGTGCTCCGGGGATGACATCCCCGGAGCAGGCTGGATTGCCCGGCCCAGGACGAAGGGAAATAGATGAAATTTCGATCTCGGTGTAAAATAGATGTAGGAAAATAAAAGAACAAGGAACAGCCCAAATGTGG